>ENA-UEYL01000501-UEYL01000501.1-human-gut-metagenome-genome-assembly--contig:-NODE-501-length-39925-cov-4.980099_pt1 | contig 39925 bp, 26 predicted proteins | sample MGYA00242941_ERZ507946 | MGnify/ENA primary metagenome ERZ507946 (study PRJEB26167, sample SAMN06115482) | human gut metagenome | host: Homo sapiens | place: China:Guizhou | collected 2015-03-11...
GACCCCAAATACGACAACGACCCCACGGCGAAGGTGCGGCCCGAGCAGGGGCTGCTGCGGATGCGCAAGTCGCTGGGACTGTTCGCCAACCTGCGCCCCATCGCGCTCTTCGACACGCTGGCCGACCGCTCGCCCCTCAAGGCCGAGGTGGTGCGGGGCACCGACTTCGTCTGCGTCCGCGAACTGACGGGCGGCATCTATTTCGGACGGCCGCAGGGCCGCGACGAAGGGGGCGACCGGGCCGTGGACACCTGCACCTACTCGCGGCAGGAGATCGAGCGCGTGCTGCACGTGGCGTTCCGGCTGGCCATGAGCCGCCGTCGTCACCTGACGGTAGTCGACAAGGCCAACGTCCTCGAAACCTCGCGCTTCTGGCGCGAGATCGCCCAGCAGCTCGCACCCCAATACCCCGAAGTGGAGCTGGACTTCATGTTCGTGGACAACGCCGCGATGCAGATCATCCGCCAGCCGACCCATTTCGACGTGATCGTCACCGAAAACATGTTCGGCGACATCCTCACCGACGAAGCCAGCGTCATCAGCGGGTCGCTGGGCATGCTTCCGTCGGCCAGCGTGGGGTCCGAAGTCGCGCTTTTCGAGCCGATCCACGGCTCCTATCCGCAGGCCGCAGGCAAAAACATCGCCAACCCGATGGCTGCGATCCTCTCGGCCGCCATGCTGCTCGAACATCTGGGGCTGACCGCCGAAGGGAGCGCCGTCCGCGACGCCGTAAACCGGGCGCTCACCGAAGGGATCGTCACCGAAGACCTCGCCGCACAGGGCGAACGGCGCTATTCGACCTCCGAGGTCGGGGATTTCATCGCCGCGCATATTTAGCCGGAAACCCCGCACGCAAAAGGAGAGTCACGCACACAAAAAGGGAATTCCGCACGCAACCCGGAAATCCCGCACAAAAAAAGGGCTGCAACCGCCGCGTTGCAACCCTTTTTCAATTCCATTCTTCCCGCCGTTTCGGGGCCGGGAGTCGGCTCGGCTCCAAACCGGCCCGGCCGTAACCGGACATCGCCAGTCCCTGCCGCGCAGTTCCGGAACACGGTCTCGCTGCAGCGGACAGTTCCGGAAAGGGACGGATTCCGCCATCGCCCCGCCCGCTATCCGCCTGCCGTAGAACCGTCATCGACAAATCACCGGCATGTCATTCGTCCGTCATCGGCACCGAAACACCAGCGGGGACCGCCGCGAATCTCACACTCCGGCGACGTACTCCTCCAGCGCCCCAAGATCCACCGCCATCGGCTCCGAAACCCGCGGACGTTTCACCAGCTCCGCAAGGCGCGGGGGCAGCGGCACCTTCGCCCCGGTCACGGGCGAAATGACCTCGCCGAACTTGGCCGGATGGGCCGTCGAAAGGTAAAACCCCGGCCTGCCGCAGGCCACGGAAGCCGCATAGCCCACGGCGCTGTGCGGATCGGATAGATAACCGTAATTCCGGTACAGCCCGTCGATCGTACGGCGGATCATGGCGTCGTCGCACCGGAACCCCTGCAATTCGCCGCGCAGGGCATCCGCATCGCCGCCACACAGCCACATCATCCGCTCGAAGTTGCTCGGCGCTCCGACGTCCATCGCATTGGCCGGCGTCCGCACCGACGGCCGCGGACGGTAATCGCCCGTCCGCAGAAATTCGGGCACCACGTCGTTGGCGTTCGACGCCGCGACGAATCCGCCGAGAGGCAGCCCCATGCGGCGAGCCAGCATGCCGGCCGAGAGGTTGCCGTAGTTGCCGCTCGGCACCACGACCACCGGATTTTCCCCGCCCGACGCCTGCCGCCACCGGAAATACCCGTAGAAGTAATAGAACGCCTGCGGAATCCACCGCAGCAGGTTGATCGAATTGGCCGACGATACGCGGTGCGCGGCCCTGAAAGAGCTGTCCGCAAAGAGTTCCTTGACCAGCCGCTGGCAGTCGTCGAAGGTTCCGGCCACGCGCAGCGGATGGATATTGCCTCCGAGCGCGGTCATCTGACACTCCTGCAGGCGGCTGATCTTCCCTTCGGGATAGAGCAGCACCACCTCGACGCCCGGCACGTCGTAAAAACCGTGCGCCACGGCACTGCCCGTGTCGCCCGACGTCGCCGTCAGAATCACCAGCTTTTCGTCCGCGCCGCCCAGCAGGCCGACCATGCGGCCCATGAATCCGGCGCCGAAGTCCTTGAACGCGAACGTCGGGCCGTGGAACAGCTCCAGCGTATAGCGGCTGCCGACCGGACGCAGGGGAACCTGAAAATCGTAGATGCGGCCGATCTCCCGCTGCAGAATCCCGGCGTCGATATCCTCGCCGAAGAACAGTGCGGCCAGATACCCCGCCAATGCGGCATAGGACTCCCCGGCCAGCCGCTCCGCGACCGCCATATCCGCCTGTGGAATACGTTCGGGGACGAACAGTCCCCCGTCGGGCGCCAGCCCCGCCTCGACGGCTTCGCGCAGCGAACAGGGCCGTGCATGTGCTTTGTCTCTCGTACTGTAGTATTTCATGGTTTTCCTTTTTTCTTATTCTTCGATTCGCGCACCGCGGTTTGACACGCGGCCCGCATAGATGTTGCAGCCGATTCCCAGCCCGGCGAAATGGCTCTTCATCCGTTCGGCGACCCGTTCCGACACCGACCCTTCGGCGGCCAGCGCAAAGACCGAAGGTCCCGATCCGGCGATGTTCATGGCCAGAGCGCCTTCGGAGAGCACCTCCTCCTTCAAACGGTCGTAACCGGGAATGAATCCCTTGCGGTAAGGCTCCGCGACGACGTCGTGCATCGAGCGGCCGATCAGCGCCACGTCGCCCAGCGCCAGTCCGGCGACAAGTCCGCCGACGTTGCCCCACTGCGTGACGGCATGCGCCATCGGAATCTCGCGGGGCAGCACCTCGCGCGCCTCCTTGGTGCCGACCACGATGTCAGGATGCGCCACGGCGTAGAAAAAGTCATCGGGCACCGGCAGGCGGATGATGTCCAGCGGCCCGTATCCGCGGATCAGCACCACGCCGCCCAGCAGGGCCGGCCCGACGTTGTCGGCATGGGGCGTACCGCCGATCAGCGCTTCGCCCATCATGGCGAACTCCACCAGCCGTTCCGCCGAAAAGGGGCGGCCCAGCAGTTCGTTCAGCCCGTAGACGGCTGCGGCCGACGAGGCGGCGCTCGATCCGATGCCGCTTCCGGGCGCTATCTTTTCGAGGATCGTGATTTCGACCCGCACGGGCTTTCCGTACGCTTCGAGCAGGGCCGCGACGGCCGGGGTTATGACATTGTCTTCGGGTTTTTCGGGGAGTCTCTTCCCGCTCTCGTTGCGGATCGCAAGCCCGCTCGCACCCGCTTCGGCGGCGACCTCGATCCGGTCGCCCACGCCGTCGAGCGTCAGGCCCATGATGTCGAAGCCGCAGCCCAGATTCGCCACCGTTCCGGGGGCGAAAACCTTGATATGTTTCATGGTAAAATCTTCTTTGAATTAAACTGCCTTTGACTTAAAATCCGGGTTTCCGCCCCGGCAGCCTCGGCCGGGTGTGCATACGGAGATGCTTCTGACGGAAAAAACAAACTAAACCCCCACAGGGGTTGTAGTAGCGGCAGTCGTGAAGATAACGGAGAGGGCGGCATACGTCGTCGGAGCGCAGGTGTTCCCGCACTCTCCGAACATCGTATAATTCCGTTTCATATCCATCAGGGACAAATATAAAACAAAAAAATTTAATATCCAAATCAGGTAACGATTCGTAAGATGCCCGCCGAATAATCAGGAAGGGTTTTCACTCGGAACAAATAGCACAAAAAGGCCGGACACACCTATAATAATATAAAAACAGTAAGACATTTCAGAGCTTCCGGAGCATGAAACTCATGCAAATCGGCATAAAACCGGTTTTAAAGCCAAAAATAGCGGTTTCAAATTGTAAGCAAACAGCATGCAAGACCTGAAAATAAAAACCTGAGAGCGCGATCTGCTTCCGGAATATCACATTATTAAATTTCTTTAGGAATTTATTTGTACGTCTGATTTTATATCCCTATCTTTGAAACGGAACAAATACAGAAATCCGGCCATGACCGCTCTGAATCATTCGAACAATAACGTCATTAATCTGCTGCTCGTCGTCACTACAGGATAACGGGAGAAAGGTGATGCGTATACTCGAAAGATTATAGAAAAGCCTTTCTCCGACGGAGAAGGGCTTTTTTGCTGTCCGGGCCGTCCGCCTGAAGCGGATACGCCGAAAAAAGAGAGAAGATGAAACACACACTCAGAAGCACCGTCACGACGACGGGCCGCCGCATGGCCGGCGCCAGAAGTCTCTGGCGCGCCAACGGCATGCGCGAAGAACAGTTCGGCCGGCCGGTCGTCGGCATCGCCAATTCGTTCACCCAGCTGGTGCCGGGACACGTCCACCTGCACGAAATCGGGCAGTATGTCAAACAGCGCATCGAAGCCTGCGGATGTTTCGCCGCGGAATTCAACACCATCGCCGTAGACGACGGCATCGCCATGGGCCACGACGGCATGCTCTACTCGCTGCCCTCGCGCGAGATCATCGCCGACAGCGTCGAATACATGGCCAACGCCCACAAGATCGATGCGCTGGTCTGCATCTCGAACTGCGACAAAATCACCCCCGGAATGCTGATGGCCGCCATGCGGCTCAACATCCCGACGGTCTTCGTGTCGGGAGGGCCGATGGAGGCGGGCAAATTCGACGGGAGGGACATCGACCTGATCGACGCGATGGTCATGGCGGCCGACGAAGCTTGCAGCGACGAACAGATCGCGCGCATCGAACGCTGCGCCTGCCCCGGCTGCGGCTCGTGTTCGGGCATGTTCACGGCCAATTCGATGAACTGCCTGACCGAAGCGCTGGGACTCTCGCTGCCGGGCAACGGCACGATCGTCGCCACGCACGCCAACCGACGCCGGCTGTTCGAAGACGCCGCGGCGCTGATCGTCCGCAACGCCGAACGCTACTATTTTCTGGGCGACGAATCGGTGCTCCCGCGTTCGGTCGCGACCAAAGCCTCCTTCGAGAACGCCATGTCGCTCGACATCGCCATGGGCGGCTCGACCAACACGGTGCTCCACCTGCTGGCCGTGGCCCGCGAAGCCGGCGTGGATTTCACGATGCAGGACATCGACCGCCTTTCGCGCCGGGTTCCGGTACTCTGCAAGGTGGCTCCCAACTCGCAGTATCACATACAGGACGTCAACCGCGCCGGCGGCATCCTCTCCATTCTGGGCGAACTGGCGCGCGCCGGCCTGCTCGACACCTCGGTCCCGCGCATCGACGGGCGGACGCTCCGCGAAGCAATCGACGCCTGCGACCTGCGCAGCGAGACGCTGACCGACGCGGCCCTGCGCCGCTGGCTGAGCGCCCCTGCGGGGCTTTACAGCCGCGAACTGGGGGCGCAGCACTCCTATTACGACGCCCCCGACGCAGACCGCACGACGGGCTGTATCCGCGACGTCGAACACGCCTACTCCCGCGACGGAGGACTGGCCGTGCTGACGGGCAACATCGCCCGCAGCGGCTGCATCGTCAAGACGGCGGGCGTCGATGAGTCGCTGCACGTTTTCCGCGGCCGCGCACGGGTCTACGAATCGCAGGAACAGGCTATCGAGGGCATTCTCGGCGACGAAGTGCAGGCGGGCGAGGCGGTCGTCATCCGCTACGAAGGCCCCAAGGGAGGTCCCGGCATGCAGGAGATGCTCTACCCCACGTCGTACCTCAAATCCAAGCACCTCGACAAAGCCTGCGCGCTGATTACCGACGGCCGCTTTTCGGGCGGCACGTCGGGGCTGTCGATCGGCCACGTCTCGCCCGAAGCCGCGTCCGGGGGCGAAATCGCCGTCGTCCGGACGGGCGATGAGATCGAGATCGACATCCCGCGTCGCTCGATACGCCTTCTGGCAGACGACGCCGAAATAGCCGCGCGAATGGCCGCTCAGGAGCATTTCCGCCCCGCCGTGCGCGACCGCAAAATCCCCGCGTCGCTGCGCGCCTACGCCAAGCTGGTCAGCTCGGCCGACAAGGGCGCCGTACGCATCGTCGATGAAGAATAAGTAAAACAGCAGCAATCATGGATACGACGCAAACAAACATGTCCGAACCGCAGCCCGGTCCCTCCGTCACGGGAGCGCAGGCCCTGATCGAATCGTTCCTGCGCGAGGGCGTCGATACGATTTTCGGCTACCCCGGCGGGGCGATCATCCCCGTCTACGACGCACTCTACGACTACCGCGACCGCCTGCGCCACATCCTCGTGCGGCACGAACAGGGCGCCGTACACGCCGCGCAGGGCTACGCCCGCGTCAGCGGCCGCGTGGGGGTCTGTCTGGTCACCTCCGGACCCGGCGCCACCAATACCGTGACGGGACTCGCCGACGCGCTGATGGACTCCACGCCGCTGGTGCTCGTGACCGGACAGGTCGGTTCTTCGCTGCTGGGCACCGACGCCTTTCAGGAGACCAATTTCGTGGGCATCACGCAGGCCGTCACCAAATGGAACTGTCAGGTCAAGCGCACCGAAGAGATTCCGGGCGCCATCGCCAAGGCGTTCTACATCGCCCGTTCGGGCCGCCCCGGCCCCGTGGTCGTGGACATCACCAAGGACGCCCAATGCGGAACGGCCCCGTTCAGCTACGAGAAAGTGGCTTCGATCCGCAGTTACGTCCCCGCATCGGTACCCTCCGAAGAGCGCATCGACGAAGCGGCAAGGCTGATCGATGCCGCACAACGGCCTCTGGCGATGATCGGACAGGGCGTGATTCTGAGCGGCGGCGAAGCGGAGCTGCGCGCCTTCCTCGACAAGAGCGGCATGCCCGCCGCATCGACCCTGCTGGGGCTTTCGGCCCTGCCGACCGACTCGCCGCAGTACGTCGGCATGCTGGGCATGCACGGCAACTACGGTCCCAACATCAAAAACCGGGACTGCGACCTGCTCCTCGCCGTGGGCATGCGCTTCGACGACCGCGTGACGGGCAATCCGGGCTGTTTCGGGGCGAACGCCAAGATCATCCACCTCGAAATCGACCCTGCGGAGATCGGCAAGATCGTCCCGGCCGACGTTGCGCTGGTCGGCGACGCGAAACAGACCCTTCCGCTGCTCACCCGGCGCATACAGGCCCGCAACCACCGGGCATGGATCGACGAATTCCGCGCCTGCGACAAGATCGAATACGAAAAGGTGATCCGCCGGGCGGTCCATCCCGCCGAAGGCCGTATCCGCATGGGCGAAGCGGTCGCCGCCGTAGCCCGCGCCTACGACAACGACGCGGTGCTGGTGACCGACGTGGGTCAGCAGCAGATGTTCGCGGCCCGCTATTTCGGGTTCCGCCGCAGCCGGAGCATGGTGACTTCGGGCGGGCTGGGAACGATGGGCTTCGGGCTTCCCGCGGCCATCGGGGCCAAGCTGGGCGCCCCCGACCGCGAAGTGTGTCTTTTCGCGGGCGACGGCGGCCTGCAGATGACCATTCAGGAGCTGGGCACGATCTTCCAGTCGCAGGTGGCCGTGAAGATCATCCTGCTGAACAACTCGTTTCTGGGCATGGTCCGCCAGTGGCAGGAGCTTTTCTACGACCGCCGCTATTCGTTCACCGAGCTGGCAAACCCCGATTTCGGGCTGATCGCCCGCGGCAACGGCATCGCCTACCGCTGCGTCGAGCGGCGCGGAGAACTCGCCGAGGCGATCGCCGAGATGCAGGCCTGCCGGGGCGCATACCTGCTCGAAGTGCGCGTCGAAAGCGAAGACAACGTATTTCCCATGGTGCCGGCCGGCGCGCCCGTCGCAGCGATCCGGCTGGAGTAAAATCCGAACGAGCAATGGAAGAACAGGAATATATCATCACCGTATTTTCGGAAAACAAGGTGGGTCTGCTGAACCAGATCACCACGGTTTTCACCAGCCGCGACGTCAATATCGAGAGCCTCACGACCTCCGAGTCGGCGCTGGCGGGCATCCATAAATTCACGATCGTCGTCCGCACCGGGCCGGAACGGGTCGACAAGCTGGTGCGGCAGATCGAAAAGAAGATCGACGTGCTGAAGACCTTCGTCTACACCTCCGACGAAGTGGTGCAGCAGGAGATCGCCCTCTACAAGGTGACGCGCAGCCGCAGCGTCGAGCGCCTCGTGCGCCAGCACAACGTCCGCATCCTCGAAATCGACGACGACTACATCGTGGTCGAGAAGACGGGCCACAAGGCCGAGACCAAGGAGCTGTTCCGCCTGCTGCAGCCCTACGGCGTGCAGCAGTTCGTGCGCAGCGGCATCGTAGCCATCATCAAATCGCGGCGCGAACTGCTCAACGAGTACCTCGAAGAGCTGGAACGCAGCCGACGGCAGACGAATTCAAATCACTTTTAAATCATACTAATTATGGCAAAGATCAATTTCGGCGGAGTCGAAGAAAATGTTGTTACGCGCGAGGAGTTCCCCTTGGAGAAAGCCCGCGAAGTCCTGAAAAACGAAACCATCGCCGTCATCGGCTACGGCGTGCAGGGTCCGGGGCAGTCGCTCAACCTCAGGGACAACGGCCTGAACGTCATCGTCGGCCAGCGCGAGGGCAGCAAGAGCTGGGAGAAGGCCGTCGCCGACGGCTGGGAGCCGGGCAAGACGCTCTTCGGCATCGAAGAGGCCGCCGAGCGTGCGACGATCATCCAGTACCTGCTGTCCGACGCGGGTCAGATCGCCGTATGGCCCACCATCGAAAAACACCTCACGCCGGGCAAGGCGCTCTACTTCTCGCACGGCTTCGGCATCACCTACAAGGAGCGCACGGGCATCGTACCCCCGGCCGGCGTGGACGTGATCCTGATCGCCCCCAAAGGTTCGGGCACCTCGCTGCGGCGCATGTTCCTGCAGGGCCGGGGACTGAATTCGAGCTATGCGGTCTTCCAAGACGCCACGGGCCGCGCCTTCGAGCGCGTGGTGGCGCTGGGCATCGGCGTAGGTTCGGGCTACCTGTTCGAAACCGACTTCAAACGCGAGGTCTACTCCGACCTGACGGGCGAGCGCGGCACGCTGATGGGCGCCATTCAGGGCATTTTCGCCGCCCAGTACGAAACGCTCCGCGCCAACGGCCACACCCCCTCGGAAGCCTTCAACGAGACGGTCGAGGAGCTGACGCAGTCGCTCATGCCGCTGGTCGCCGAGAACGGCATGGACTGGATGTACGCCAACTGCTCGACCACGGCCCAGCGCGGCGCGCTGGATTGGTGGAAACGTTTCCGCGACGCCACGAAACCCGTCTTCGAGGAGCTTTACCGCGAAGTCGCCGCCGGCAACGAGGCCCAGCGTTCGATCGACCTCAACAGCAAGCCCGACTACCGCGAGAAGCTCGACGAAGAGCTGCGCCAGATGCGCGAGAGCGAGATGTGGCAGACCGGCGCCGTGGTGCGCAAGCTACGGCCCGAAAACAACTGACGCAATGCGGGCGACGCCGGGGAGGTGCGGCACAAAGTACGTCCCCGGCATCGGCCTGCCCGCCGGCGGCGCACGCCCGGCTTATCCTATTGACAAACCCCGGAACCGCCTATTCCAAGGGAGGGTTCCATGACAACAAACGAACAGAAAATGTGTGGATTCGTAGGACTGTTTGACATCCGGCAGAAATCGGATGCGCTGCGCACGCAGGTGCTGAAAATGTCGAAAAACATCCGCCACCGGGGACCCGACTGGTCGGGCGTCTACTGCGGCGAGCGGGCGATTCTCTCCCACGAGCGGCTTTCGATCGTCGATCCCCAGTCGGGCGGACAGCCCCTCTTCAGCCGCGACGGGAAACTGGTGCTGGCCGTCAACGGCGAGATATACAACCATCGGGAAATCCGCGACGAGCTGGCCGGGGAGTACGATTTCCGGACAGGCTCGGACTGCGAGGTAATCCTGCCCCTTTACCGGAAAATGGGCGTCGGACTGCTCGAAAAGATCAGCGGCATCTTCGCTTTCGCGCTGTACGACATCGAAAACGACGAATACCTGATCGCCCGCGATCCGATCGGCGTCATCCCGCTCTACATCGGCTGGGACCGCGACGAGCAGTTCTACGTGGCCTCGGAGCTGAAAGCCCTCGAAGGGGTCTGCACCACGATCCAACCCTTCCTGCCGGGCCACTACTGGTCGAGCAAAGAGGGGAAAATGGTCCGCTGGTACGACCGCGACTGGTTCGAATACGACGCCGTGAAAGAGACCGGCGCCGACATTCCGGCCCTGCGCGCCGCCCTCGAAGCGGCCGTCAAGCGGCAGCTGATGTCCGACGTGCCCTACGGCGTACTGCTGTCGGGAGGTCTCGACTCGTCGATCATCTCGGCCGTGGCGCGGAAATTCGCCGACCGGCGCGTCGAATCACACGACCGCGACCGGGCGTGGTGGCCCCGGCTACACTCCTTCGCCATCGGACTCGAAGGCTCCCCCGACCTCGCGGCGGCCCGCAAGGTGGCCGACCGGATCGGCACCGTGCACCACGAAATCCACTATACCATTCAGGAGGGTCTGGACGCCTTGCGCGACGTGATCTACTTCATCGAGACGTACGACGTGACCACCGTGCGGGCGTCTACGCCGATGTACCTGCTGGCGCGCGTCATCAAATCCATGGGCATCAAGATGGTGCTTTCGGGCGAGGGCGCCGACGAGGTCTTCGGCGGCTACCTCTATTTCCACAAGGCCCCGAACGCCCGCGCATTCCACGAGGAGACCGTGCGCAAGGTCGGCAAGCTCCACCTCTACGACTGCCTGCGGGCCAACAAATCGCTCTCCGCATGGGGCGTCGAGGGACGCGTGCCGTTCCTCGACAAGGAGTTTCTGGACGTGGCCATGCGCATCAATCCCGAAGCGAAGATGGCCAAGGACGGACGCATCGAAAAGTGGATTCTGCGCAAGGCTTTCGAGGAGCTGCTTCCCGAAGAGATCGTCTGGCGGCAGAAGGAGCAGTTCTCCGACGGCGTAGGCTACGGCTGGATCGACACTCTGAAACGAATCACCTCCGAAGCGGTCTCCGACCGCGAAATGGAACACGCCGCCGAGCGGTTCCCGATCAATCCGCCCCGCAACAAGGAGGAGTACTATTACCGCACGATCTTCGAAGAGCACTTCCCGTCGCAGACCGCGGCCCAGTGCGTTCCCTCGGTGCCCTCCGTAGCGTGCAGCACCGCCGAGGCGCTGGCTTGGGACGCGGCCTTCCGCGACAGGAACGACCCGTCGGGCCGCGCCGTGCTGGGCGTCCACAACACCGACCTGACGCACGGTTAGCACCGCATACGCTTAAAACACTTCACCGACCGAACCTTCCGAAAACTTCAGCATGTTTTAAGCAGAGGGAGGCCCCGGAATCCGGGCCTCCCTAAATTTATCCGAAAGCACGCTTGCGAAGCTCTCCCCGGCAGCTTTCGCCGCCGAAACGCAGCGCCGCGGTCCGGCATGCCGGAGGCGGTTATTCGATGCCGCGGATATGCTTCTCCCACTTCCACGCCGCCGCCAGCGTCTGGTCGAGCGAACGTTCGGCCTTCCAGCCCAGTTCGTCGTTGGCATACGACGGATCGGCCCAGATCGCCACGATGTCGCCCGCACGGCGGCCCACGATCTTGTAGTTGAGTTTCAGGTTGTTCACCTCTTCGAACTTACGCACCAGTTCGAGCACCGAAACGCCGCGTCCCGTGCCGATGTTGAAGATTTCGTACTTCTCCCTGTTCTTGCCCTCGATCATGCGCGCAATCGCCGTCACATGGGCTTTGGCGAGGTCCACCACGTCGATATAGTCGCGGATGTTCGAGCCGTCGGGCGTCGGATAGTCGTCGCCGAAGACCGAAAGGCATTCGCGGAGTCCGGCGGCCGTCTGCGTGATGTAGGGGACCAGATTCTGCGGCACGCCGCGCGGCAGTTCGCCGATCAGGGCCGAAGGATGCGCGCCGATGGGGTTGAAATAGCGCAGGGCGATGCCCTTCATGCCGTCGTAGGCCGCCAGCGAATCGCGCAGGATGTCCTCGCACATCTGCTTGGTGTTGCCGTAGGGCGAGGTCGCGGGCTTGCGGGGCGTCTGCTCCGTCACGGGCAGCTTGTCGGCCTCGCCGTAAACCGTACACGACGACGAGAAGACGATGTTGTGACGTCCGAACTCACGCATGAGGTCGATGACGTTCATAAACGACGTAAGGTTGTTGCGGTAGTATTCCAGCGGCTTGCCGACCGACTCGCCAACGGCCTTCGACGCCGCGAAATGGATCACCGAATCGAAGTCGTACTTTTCGAACACTTTGCGGAAGGCGTCGCGGTCGCAGCAATCCGCCTTTTCGAACGGCACCTCGACGCCCGTGATCCTGCGGACTCCCTCGACGGCGTCCATGTCGCTGTTCGAGAGATTATCGACGATCACCACGTCGTAACCGGCGCCTATCAGTTCCACGGCGGTATGCGAACCGATATAACCGGCGCCGCCGCTGACCAAAACACACGATTTTTTCATAAGTTGAGGTTTTTATTTGAGTCACAAATATAACAAGAAAAAGCGGTTATCCCTCAAAACCGCCCGAAATCCTGAACCTCCGGCCCGAAAAAACCCGCTCCGGGACTTCTCGCCGAAGTCCGGAGCGGGCCGTATAAATCCGGAAGGGGTCCCGAAAGCCGCCGGAAAAATTTGCCGGACGCCGCCCAAATGTGTGCCGGACACCGCCCCAATGCGCGCCGACCGCCGGAAAAATTTGCCGGGTCAGAATTTTTCGCCCAGCTCGCGCGGCAGGTAGAACGTGTCGTTGCGGTCGATATAGACCACTGCCGAGCGCAGTTTCAGGGGCTTGCCGTCGAGGTAGGCGACCGAACCGTAGGCCGGTACGCGCAGCGTACGGCGCCCCTTGCGAACCGTCAGGCAGGGCATCTGCCCTTCGGCCGCCGAAATCGAGCACTTCGCGCCGCGGAACACCTCGGTATGCGGTGCGAACAGTTCGCCGGTCAATTCAGCCAACGGACGCTCCAAACCGAGCAGGTCGGCCATGTAGGCATGAATCTCCGTATTGGTATTGCGCCCCACGGGCAGGTCGCCCTCCGGGTGGTAAGCCGCCAGAAAGACGTCTTCGGCGGTATGGCTGCCGCTGAGGAACCCGAAATGGGTGCGGGAGGTCACGATGCGGGCAATGCTCGACACCATGTTCACGCTGTTGGCGACCTTCATGTAGTCGGACTCGGTATAGTTGCGCGAACTCCGGAGCAGGGCCAATTCATCGTCCGTAAGTTCGATGCCTGTGTATTCGCGGAACAGGGGCCGGATCTGTTCCGGCCGCGCCTTGAGCAGTATTTTTTCCAGCCCCGAAGCCGTGCGGCGCACCTTCGAGATATTCATATAGGCCGAATCGAGTCCCTTGGAGGCGTAATCCTTATAGGCCCCGTCGCCGAAACTCAGCCCCGAAGTGCCGTGGTCGGGCATGATGACAACGGCCGTCCGCCCGTCGCGGCGGGCGAAATCGAGCGCCACGCCCACGGCCTTGTCGAAGGCCAGCATCTCGGTAATCACCCCCACGGGGTCCTTGGCGTGCGCCGCCATATCGACGCGGCTGCCCTCAACCATCAGGAAAAAGCCGTTTTCATGCCTGTCCAGCACCTCCAGCGCCTTGGCCGTCATCTCGGCCAGCGACGGCTGTTCGGCATCGTTCCGGTCGAGGTCGTAACTCATGTTCCCCTGCGCGAAGAGCGACCACACGGGACCTTTGCCGTCGTAGGCGCGGAACGCCGGGGCATCCTGCTCGATAAGCGTCGCGCCGCTGCCGCGCAGATACGCCCGCATGGCGTCCGAGACCTGCTTCCGGCCGCCGCCGAACATCACGTCCAAGTCGTTGCCCGCCATCTGGGCCGCCAGCGCGGGATAGGCGTGGCGGGAGTAGTGGTGCGAAGCGCAGGCGGCGGGCGTCGCATGGCAGAAATCGACCGTCACGACGAGTCCCGCAGCCTTTCCCCGGTCGTGCTTGGCCGCTTCGAGCAGCGTCGCCAGCGGCTGACAGGCCCGTCCGGATTCGACCTCGACGATATCCTGCGCGGGATTGGCCGCCGGATAGACCGAAACGTTGCCCGCCTGCTGGGGCATGCCCGTCATGTAGGCCGACATGGCCGGGGCCGAGCAGGGGATCGGCGAATCGGACGAGAAGCTCCCGACCAGCCCGCAAAGGCAGGAATCGAGGTTGAGCGTCCGCTGCGAAGGGTCGTTGTAGAATTTATACCAGCGCGCCGCGGCGAGGACGCTCGTGGAGGTCCCGTCGGGAATCATCACGATGACGTTGCGCACCGGGGCGACGGGCTTGCGGTAGAAGGGCTGCGCCCCGGCCGCCAGCGCGGCGAAGAGCAGAAGCAGCAGAATTGCACTTTTTTTCATCATAATTCATTGCGGTTTTACGGGCGTTGCACCGGACGGCGAACGACGGCGAAGGTGTCTCGCATCATTGGAATCGGCCTGCCGGGCAAAAACGGTAGTAAAGGTACGAAAAAACAAGAAAATGGGAAAGGATACGAAGAAATAAGCAAATCCGGACCCGAAAATCGCCGGGGAACGGTCCGCCCGCAAAAGGGAGTCCGCACCCCGGCGACCGGGCGGAAGGCGCTCCGCAAAAGAGCGCCGCCGAATATCGGGCGGAGGAGCGGCCTACAGAAATCCGGCCGCCCTCCGTCCGTCTCGTTACTTCACGCAGGCTCCCATCGCCGAGGTTCCCTCACGCGAAAGCCCCGTCTGGTCGAAGCCCGTGATTTCGTGGCCGATCTGCGGATCGAAATCCTGCCCAAGCGCCGACAAATCGACATAGGGCATGCCCAGCGTCCGGGCGGGATTGTCCGTCCCCAGCAGCAGGCAGGTCTGCGTCGGGCCTCCGTTGCCGGCCAGCGGGCCGAGCATCGTCGCCGGATCGAAACTGCTGCCCGCCACCACGGCCTTGCCGGCCCCGTACACCACGCTTCCGTTCACGGCGTACGAGAGCACCGCAGGCAGGTTGGCCGTAGCCGCCAAAGCGGTATTGGTTCCCACCAGATCGTCGCCGCCGTTGGCTGCGGTATTGCCCGAAACGACCGTATTGTAGACGTTCATCGTCGTATAGGGTGTGAATTCCACGCCGCCGCCTACGAACAGCGACGTATTTCCGGTCACCGTACAGCTTACGAGCGTCATCTTGGACTCCTTGCCCGAAGCCCCGAATAGGGCGATGCCGCCGCCGTTGCCGCCCGTATTGCCGTGCACGGTGCAGTTCACCAGCACGGTCTCCGAATACTCGCGGCTGTAAACGGCCCCTCCGCGGCGGGAGTTCTTGCTCCCATCCGTACGGTTGTCGCAAAGCGTACTGTTGTAGATGTACGTATAGGACGGGGCGCTGCTGCTGAAAGTATAAACGCCGCCGCAGACACCCGACGCGGAGTTGCCCCGCACGGTGCAGCGGTCCATACGGACGACCGAAGCTTCGTTGTGCAGGCCGGCGCCGTTGCCGTTGCTGCATTCGTTCTCCGAGATTTCGGTGTCCGTCAGCGACACGTCGGCCCCGGCCACGATGCAGATGCCGGCGCAGTCCTTGGCGGATTTGTTCTGCGTGATCTTGCAGTCCGCGATATCGACCGCCGCATTGCCGACCGTGACGCCTCCGCCGCGCGAGATGTAGAAACGCGCCCCGTTGAGCGTATAATACGAAGCCGTCCCCGAACAAAGGCCCTCGGTAATGGTCAGCCCCTTCATCAGCACCCGCCGGCCGTCGGCCTTGGCCGCCGTGACGCAGACCACATGGTAGGCATGTCTGCCGCCGGAGAGACGGCCGCTCAGAACGGTCGGATTGGCGTCCGGATCGGCGACGGCGCCCGTCACGGCATCGGCCGGATAACCGCCGATCAGCGAGACGTTGGCCGAAATCTCGAACGTGGCGTCCTCCGCCGCGCCCTTGCTTCCCGCCAGACTCTGTTCAGGGACGTAGGTGCCGGCCGCCACGTGGATGAAGTTGCCGTTGATGCTCTTCGACAGCGCATTGTGCAGCGTGGTCGCCGTCTCCCACGTCATGCCGTCGTTGTCGGCACTGCCGTCGGTCTTGACGTACCAGTGCACTTCGAGGTCTTCGGGGGAGCTGGGCGCCTGCACGACACGGATCGACTGCGCATATTCGTCGGTGATCCACGCCGTAACCCGCCCTTCGCGCTCGAAAAGCGTCTTGTTCGGGCTTACGGTAAAGGTGAATTCGCCGTCTCCCATGCCGTTCTCCACCTCGCCGAGCAGAATCCAGTCCGCTTCGGACCTGACCCGCCACGGCAGGTTCGACTCGATGGGGACGGTATAGCTTCCGCCCGCCTTTCCGACCTCGACATCGCCGCCCAGCTTGATGACGGGATCCTTCGGCGTGAATTTCCGGTCGGTCTTGTCCTCCTCGCAGGACCACGCCGCACACGCGCAAAGCCCCGCAAACAGGATTATTCCGTATTTTCTGATCTTCTTCATAATTGATTGCATGTGTTAAATCGGTTATTTGTTGGAAACGATCAGCAGGCCGTTGCACACGGCGCGCTCGACGCCTCCGCCGTCGGTCGGCCAGTTGCGGATTTCGAAACGGTCGTCGGCCGAGAAGCCGGGCGCGCTGCGCACGAAGAAGGTCGAGGAACCTCCGCCGTCGAGATTGATGGCGTCGTACGAACCGACGGCTTTCATGAACTGCCCCAGCTCGACGAACGACATGCCGTTCGAGTAGTAGAAGTTGCGGCCGTCCACGACCATGATCCAGACCTTCGTCCCGTCCTCGGAGACCCCGATGCAGGTACGCGGCTCGACCGACAGGTCGTTGGGATCGGGCGGGATGGGAACCACCCCGTCGTCGACCAGCACCGGACCGCCGCCCACGGCTTCGTAGATGACCTTCGACGCGGCGATTTCGTCGTAATCGGCCGCGGCCGCGGCAACGGCCCTTTTATCGGTCCGGATCGCGAAGAAGCTGCGCGGCCGCGCAGGCGTCGTGTTGAACACGGTCTTTTGCGCGACGCCGTCCTTCCAGAAGATTCCCTGCGGGCCTTTTTGCGTCTCGCTGCCGAAATCGGCGTTCGTACCGCCCAGCACCCGGTGTCCCTCGGCGTCGACGTGCATCGCCTGCTGCGTCACCGGTTCGAAACCGACACCGATCGGCTTGTTCTGAGGGGTGCAGACTTCGAGTGCAATGTCGGGCGAAGTGAGGTCTATTTCGAAAAAGAACGCCGCCATGGCGAGTCCCGACGCCGACAGGTAGCGCAGTTCCGTCACGGAGGCGCCGTTGGCCAGCACATAGGTCGAATCGACCGAGATGTGGGCGATCAGATTCGTCCCTTCGACCAGTTTGCGGCCGATCTCGCTTCGGGGAACGGCTTCGTATCGGGTATATTCGGGATCGTCGTTGCAGCCGCAGAACGCGAAGCCCGCCAGCACGAAAAGCCCGGAAAAAAGCAGTTTGATATAACAGTTGTTTTTCATGGTTCGGTCATTTTAGGATTTAATAGCCGGGATTGGGTTCCAGCAGCGGATTCAGCTGCAGTTCCTTGCCGGGGATGGGCAGCAGCAGCTGGAATTTCTGAATTCCGAGACGCTCGACGGCCCTGCCCGTACGCACCATATCGTGATAGATGAAGTTCTCGCCCAGCAGTTCGCGGCGGCGTTCGTCGAGGACGGCGTCGACATAGGCGGCGTCGGAAGCCGGATAAATGTCGTCGAGTCCGCGTTCGCGGCGCAGTTCGTTCAGGCGTCCGACGCCCTTGGCGCGGCCCTGCGCTTCGGCGCTGATCAGATAAAGCTCGGCGATGCGCGACACGATCACGGGGTCCTTGCCGGTCTGGCCGCTGGGGTACTTGTTCAGGCAGTCCGTACCGGCGATATTGATGACGCTCATCTCCTTGCGCGTATCGTTGGCGCCGAACAGCTCCACGGTAGAGGCGGGCAGCCGGTATACGCCCTGCCCCTTGTTGGGATGGCCGTAGGTGTAGAACAGGTCGCTGATATTGATCGACGACTCTTCGGAGATATTCTCGAAGGCGAAAATAATTTCGGTGTTGGCCTTCTTCCGGAAAATCTTGTCGAACGAATCGAGCTTGTAAGGCCCCGACGTAATGAGATCCTCGGCCAGACGCGCCGCCTCGGTCATCTTGCCCTGCGAAAGCATCACGCGGGCCTTGAGCGCCAGTGCGGCGTTGCGCGACACGTAGTAGTAGCTTTCACTGGTGTCGAGCAGCGAAGCCGCCGTGTCGAGGTCCTCCTCGATCAGCGCCCAGACATCGGCGGCCGGGCTGCGGGGCAGCTTGTCGAGCGTGTTTTCGCGCAGCAGCGGCACGCCGCCCCAGCGCGACACGAGACAGAAATAGATATAGGCCCGGAAATAGTGCGCTTCGCCTCTGGCGCGGACGCTGATTTCCGAATCGGGGAACTTCGCCGTCACGGCCAGCAGGTTGTTGACCTGATAGAGCGCGCTGTAATAGCCGTTCCAGCCGTTGACGATCGCCGAATTCAGCGGGCTGAGCGTCGAATTGATGACGTCGATCGGATTGTAGTTGGATTGGGTGATGTCGCCGCCCAGAATGTCGCACATGATGAACGAGCGGGTCTGCGGCTCGTTCTGCACACGGTTATACATGCCCAGACGCAGCGCCGGCAGATCCTTCTCGGTTACGGCCTCAGGCGGAATGGCCGAATGCGAATACTGGTCGAACATATTCGAGCAGGAGCTTGCGAAGCCGAGGGCGCAGAACAGTAATACGGTTATATATTTCATGGTTGTCAGCTTTTTAGAATGTCACATTAAGGCCGAAGCAGAACATGCGCGGCTGGGGTACGGAGAAGTTGTCGACGCCCATAAAGCGCGGATCGAGGTTGTTGCTCACCTCAGGGTCCCAGCCCGAATAGCGGGTCGCCAGCCAGAGGTTGTCTCCCTGAAAATAGACGCGCAGCGACTTCATGGCCAGCCTGCGGCTGATCTTTTCGGGGAAGGTGTAGGAAAGCGTCAGCGAACGCAGCCGCAGGAACGAACCGTCTTCGAGCCAGCGGTCGGAGTTGCGGGTGTTGTTCGTGTCGCCGCTCACCGAGCGCGGATGGAGATCGGTCGAACCGGGTCCCGTCCAGCGGTTGCGGGCCTCCTCGGCCAGCACGCCGTTCTTGTGTCCCAGTTTGGAGGTGTTGATCTTCCACGCCGCATAGACGTCGTTGCCGTACATGTAGGTAAAGAAGACGTCGAGCGAAACACCCTTGTAACGGAAGGTGTTGTTCCAGCCGCCCGAAAAGTAGGGATTCGAGGAGCCGATCACCTGACGGTCGTTGTCGTTGATCAGGTTGTTGTCGTCCACGTCGCGCCACTTCACGTCGCCGGCACGGATTCCCTGCGCATACTGCTCGGCGGGCACTTCGCCGTCGTATTGGTAGATGCCGTCCATGATGAAGAGGTAGAACGCGCCGACCTCCTTGCCGACCTGCAGCGCACGGTTGGCGCCGATCGAGATCGGCTTGTCGTCGCCCAGCAGTTCGGTGAGCTTGTTGCGGTTGGTGGCGATGTTGAACTGCGACAGCCATGACAGGGGACCGAAATTGAAATGGGTGTTGATCGTCAGCTCGGCGCCGATGTTGCGCATCGACCCGATGTTGCTGATGATGCTCGTCACGCCCGTCGTACTGTGGATCGGCGTGCTGTAGAGCAGGTCCTTGGTCTTCTTGTAATAGGCGTCCGCCATGATGTTCACGCGCCCCTTGAACAGCGTGATGTCGAATCCGGCGTCGAACTGGTCGGCCTTCTCCCACGTCAGGTCGCGGTTGCCGAAGGTCGAAACGGCGATGCCGCTGCCGTTGCCGTAGTTGTAGCCGCCCGACATGAGCGCCTGATAGGCGTAGGAGCCGATACCCTCCTGATTGCCGGTCTTGCCGTAGCTGACGCGGAACTTAAGCTCCGTATCGCTGTCCTTCATGAAATTCTCCTTGGAGATGTTCCAGCCCAGCGACACCGACGGGAACCAGCCCCAGCGGTTGTCGCGCGCGAATTTCGACGAACCGTCGGTGCGCAGCGTGGCCGTCAGCACATAACGGTCCTTGTAGGAAAACGTCGCACGGCCGAAATAGGACTCCATGGCGTAATTGGAGAGCGATCCCGAATAGGCGTCGAGCGAAGAGGCCACGCCCACCACGTCGAACGAAGGCGAGGGAAATCCGCTGCCGTCGAGTTTGGCCGACCGTGTGGTCACCTTCTGGAACGAATGACCCAGCATGGCGCTGAACGAGAAGTCGCCGAACTTGTCGTTGTAAGTCGCGAAATTCTCCACGAGGATATTCTTGATCGTCCGGTTGTAATCGACGATACGGCCCACGCCCTTGCCGTAAGGGTGGTTTTCGTTGTAGTAGGTGTAGTCGTAAATCTGCGTGATGTCGGTATTGACCGAAGATTTGAAGGCGAACTTGTCCTTGTACTTGAACGTAGCGTAAAAATTCCCCAGATAACGCATGTTCTCGATATAGGCCGTCTCCTCGTCGAGAATCTGCATCGGGTTGTGAAACACCAGCTCGTCGGTACCGCCCACGTAATAGTCGCCGTTGGGTTTGTAGGGACGGTCGAAGGGCCGCTGCTGGATGCTGCGCCCGATGATGGTCGTGCCGGAGTTGGCTCCCGGAATCTGGTGGTTCTTGATATAGTTGCCCGAAACGTTGGCGCCGACTTCGAGCCACGGCGTGAATTCATGGCTGATTTTCACCTTGAAGTTCATCTTCTCCATCTTGTTGGTGCGGATCACGCCCGTCTGGTGGTTGTAATTGGCGCCGACATAATATCTGGTCTTGACGTTGCCGCCCGAAAACGACACGTCGCCGTTATAGAACGTTCCGGTCTGGAGAATCAGATCCATCCAGTCCGTGTCGGGCAGCGTGCCGAATGGATTCTGAATATGCTTCTTGAAACCCGAATCCCCCGGTTTGTAGCCGTACTGGCGGTTGTAGTTGTCGACGCCTTCGTTGAAATCGCGGACATAAAGCCCCGAATCGGCCATTTTGATCTTCCCCACGTTGGCGAAGCGGGTGACTCCGGTGTTGAAGTTGAGATGCACCTCCGATTTGCCCTCCTTGCCCGACTTGGTGGTGATAACGATCACGCCGTTGTTGGCGCGCGAACCGTAAATGGCCGCCGAAGCAGCGTCTTTCAGCACCTCGATCGACTCGATGTCGCTGATGTTGAGCGTCGCCAGCGAAGACATGTCCTCGCCGAAATCGACCAGATTGGCGTTCGTGTTGGTGATCGGAATGCCGTCGATCACATAGAGGGGTTCGTTGCCCGCGCTCAGCGACGACGATCCGCGGATCACCATCCGCTCGCCGCTGCCCAAGTTACCCGAACCGGTCGAAGTCGTCACACCGGCCACACGGCCGCTGAGCAGCTGCGTCGGGCTGGCGACCTGCCGCATGTTCGACTCGTTCATCTGCACCTTGCTGATGGCGCTGGTCACCAGCGAACGGCGCTGGGTGCCGTAGCCGACGACCACGACCTCTTCCAGCTCGGATGTGTCCTCGCGGAGCGTCAGGGTCAGCATCGTCTTGGCTCCGAGCGTAATGGTCTGGGGCGTATAGCCGACGAACGACACGCTCAGCACCTCTCCTTCGCGGGCCTCGATGGCAAAACGGCCGTCGATATCGGAGCTGACGCCCGTAGTCGATCCCCGTATGACGACGCTCGCGCCGACCACCGGATTCCCCGCAGCATCGACGATGCGTCCGGCATACCGCTGTCTGGCCGCCGATAAGGCCGGGGGGGGGTTGACGCCGCCCTTCCGGTCGGCCAGATAGACCTTTCCGTCCTTGATCTCGTACACGATGCCGTCCGCATCGAACAGCTGACGGAGCACGCTCTCCAGTTCGGCCTGTTTCACGCTGACCGAAACCCGCTTGTCGGGATTGATCGTCGGCCGGGTGTAATTGAACACCAGACCGGTCTGCTGCGTGATCTGTCCGAGCACTTTCTCCAACTTGGCGTTCTGCATGTCGAGCGTCACGCGCTGGGCCGAAGCCGTCGCGCAGACCGCCGACAGAACGACTGTCAGAAACAGTAGTCTAAAATGTTTCATGAATGGTAGTTTAAGGTTGTTGTTAATAGTTTTTCGGGAGGAATCGGAAAACCCGTTCCCGTGTCCTCTGAATAATTGACACGCGAACGGGCGAAAAGAATGAGTCCGGAGGTGAAAAAAATCGTCTACATGCCGATAACGATCGTATCGCCCTCCCGTATAAAGCGCATGGGAGCGATGCGCTGCAGCTCGGAAAGAATCTCCCGAAGCGACGAATCGTGGGTCGTCAGCGTAAAATAATAGTCGTACGCCCGCGGATCGGTCACCCTGAACGTCACGTCGTACCAGCGGCCGAGCGTGCGCAGCACCTCTTCGAGCGGCGTGTCCCTAAAGGAGATGATCGACTTGCGCCACAGCGAAGCTCCCGACGTATCGACATGGTCCAGACGGCCCTGACGGGTCGTCCGGTCGTAAAGCAGACGGTCGGAGGGCGCCAGCAGGAACGAATTCCGGCCGTCGGACATCGACACGCTGCCCGCATCGAGCGATACGGCGATCAGCGGGCTGTCATCGTAGGCCTGCACGTTGAACTCCGTTCCGAGCACTTCGATCTGCGCGCCGCCGAGTCCGACGACGAAGGGCCGCGCCGGATTGTGGCTGACGCTGAAATAGGCTTCGCCGTCCAGCTCGACCCGCCGCATCGAAAAACCGAATTTTTCGGGATACCGCAGCCGCGTGTCGGCATTCAGCCAGACGCGCGTGCCGTCCTGAAAGACCATCTGCATCCGCTCGCCCTTCGGAACGTAGATTTCGGCATACTCCGGCGCCGAAAAAATGCCGCCGACCTGCCGGTCGAGACGGATGCCGACGCCGAGCACCAGCAGGCAGGGAATCAGCACCGCAGCGACACGCAGCGCAATGCGCCGGCGGCGGCGCCGGACCAGCGCCGCACGGATACGGCGGTAAATCGCTTCGGAGGGAATCCCCGAAGCAGGCATCCGCTCTCCGGTTTCGAGCATGCGGGCCTCCTCGTCGATAAGCCGCGACAATTCGGCGGCGCCTTCGGCCGAGGAGAACCAGCGGGCCACCTCGCGCGCCTCCTGCGGCGTAGCCCGTTCGTCGAGGACTCTGCGGATCGTATCTCTGTCAGGTCGTTTCATAGGCTGCGAATCATTACAAGCAGGGTTATCATCTTTATTATCGGGCCGATCGAAAGCCGGAGCGACCGGAGTCCGTCGGCGTAATGGGTCTTCACGGTGTTTATCGAAACATGCAGTTTTTCGGCGATCTCCCGGTTCGAACAGCCGTCGCGCTTCATCATTATCACAGCCCGCTGCTGGCGGGGCAGACGGTCGATGGCCTCGCCCAGACGCCGGTCGATATCGCGGCTTTCGATATACTGGGCCAGCGTGTCGTCCTGCTGCTGGCGGAGCTGGGCGATGACGTAGCTCTGCTCCAGCACCCGGCCGTTGTGGCGGATATAGTTCAGGAGGTAGTTTTTGGTCATCGTATAGAGGTAATTGCGCAGGCTGACCGTCACGGACAATCCGCCGCGCAGCTCCCAAAGCCTGACGAAGACGTACTGCACGGCGTCTTCGGCCGCCCCGGTCTGCTTGATCATCCGCAGCGCCAACGAATAGAGCATGCCGTGGTAACGCTCGTAAACCAGCGTGAAAGCCTGCTCGTCGCCGCCTCGGATCCGCTCGAAGAGTTCGCACTCGTCCGCGGCGGTCCCGGAAATATGAAAATCCTCGTTCACCCTTACAATGGAGTATGGTTATGTACAAATATACTGCATTGCTCTTATCCGGACAAGCCGGGCGGCTGTTTTTTCACCATCGTCCCATCGTTTGATTCCCCCTTCGTTCATATAGACACCCCGATTGGGGAAACGGGTGACCCGCCGCATAAAAAATCTCCGCCCCGCCGTACGGAGGGAGCGAACCGAGGGGCTGCGCAGGCCGCAAGACGAGGCGGACTAACAATTCGTAACCCCAATCGTGAAAAAGAGCGCGGAAGAATGTCTGTTTTCAGAAATTAATCGTATATTTGCTAACAGATTGACACCTCCCGCACCGGAAATTCATCAAACCATAAACGGATATGTACGGAAAAATCAAAGAACATCTGCAGCAGGAACTTGCCGAAATCAAGGCTGCAGGGCTATACAAGAGCGAACGGGTCATCGAATCGCCGCAGCGTGCGGAGATCGAAGTTGCAGGTCGTAAGGTACTTAATTTCTGCGCCAACAACTACCTCGGACTTTCGGACAACCCGCGGCTGATCGAAGCCGCGAAACGGGCCATGGACAACCGCGGCTACGGCATGTCGTCGGTGCGTTTCATCTGCGGCTGTCAGGACATCCACAAACAGCTCGAAAAAGCCATAGCCGACTACTTCGGCACCGAGGACACGATCCTCTACGCCGCCTGCTTCGACGCCAACGGAGGCGTCTTCGAACCGATTTTCGGTCAGGAGGACGCCATTATCTCCGACTCGCTGAACCATGCGTCGATCATCGACGGCGTGCGTTTGTGCAAGGCCGTGCGCTACCGCTACGCCAACGCCGACATGGCCGAACTGGAGGAGTGTCTCAAGCAAGCACAGGCGCAGCGTTTCCGCATCATCTGCACCGACGGGGTCTTCTCGATGGACGGCAATGCCGCACCGCTGGACAAGATCTGCGCACTGGCCGAGAAATACGACGCGCTGGTGATGGTGGACGAGTGCCACTCGGCGGGCGTGCTGGGCAAAACCGGCCGCGGCATCACCGAACTCTACGACCTGCGCGGTCAGGTGGACATCCTCACCGGCACGCTCGGCAAAGCCTTCGGCGGCGCCGTAGGCGGCTTCACGACGGGCCGCAGGGAGATTATCGAGATGCTCCGCCAGCGTTCGCGCCCCTACCTCTTCTCCAACTCGCTGCCCCCCGCCGTCGTCGGCGCCGGAATCGAGATGTTCCGCATGCTGGGCGAAAGCAACGAACTGCACGACCGTCTGGTGGCCAACGTGGAGCACTTCCGCGAAGGCATGATGGCCGCAGGTTTCGACATCAAACCCACGCAGTCGGCCATCTGCGCCGTGATGCTCTACGACGCCAAGCTGTCGCAGGACTTCGCCGCCCGGCTGCAGGACGAAGGGGTTTTCGTGACGGGCTTCTACTATCCGGTCGTGCCGAAGGGTCAGGCCCGCATCCGCGTGCAGGTCTCCGCAGGCCACACGACCGAACAGCTCGACCGCTGCATCGCCGCCTTCATCAAGGTCGGCAAAGAATTGAATGTCATCAAATAAAACCCTCAAGCCTATGCCGAAAACATCCTTAGACGCGATTGACCGCAAAATCCTCAAATACCTGATCAAGAACGCCCGCATGCCCTTTCTTGAGATCGCCCGCGAATGCGGCATCTCAGGCGCCGCGATCCATCAGCGCATCCGCAAGCTCGACGATTCGGGCGTGATTCTGGGCAGCCGGCTGATCGTCGATCCCAAAATGATGGGCTTCGACGTCTGCGCCCACATCAGCATCACGCTCAAGGACCCGCAGCTGCTCAAGCAAACCGTGGAACAGCTCAAGGAGATTCCCGAAATCGTAGAGGCGCACTTCATCACCGGTTCGGGCAATATCCTCGTGAAGCTCTACTGCGTGGACAACGAGCACCTTATGCGCACGATTTTCGACGGCATCCTGCGCATTCAGGGCGTCTCCTCGACCGAGACCCAGATCTCGCTGCAGGAAGCGTTCCAGCGGCAGGTGAACATCGATTTTATCGAGGAATAGCATCCGGCGGAGAATCATCCGCTCTCCCCGCACGACGGAGACCCGATGGGGTCTCCGTTTTTTCGTGCCTGCGAGGGAACGGGTGCAACCCGATTCGTTATCATATCCCGGAAAAACCCGCCGGTCCCTGATTTTCCGGACCTGCCGGGCAGCGGAACCACAAAAAGCCGACATCCTGCAATATACCCCGAAAACCGCCCTCGGCCAAACGCCGAACCTGCCGGCACAAAAGGAAAGCGCCCCGCCTGAAAACAGGCGGGGCACCCCGGCAAACAATTGTTTAACTGATGATTATCCCGGAAGCCTATTCGGCGGACGAAGCCGGTGCTTCCGATGCGGAGGAGGAGTTACCCTCACTTGACCCTTCACTCTCAACCTTACTCTCCTCCTTTGCGGATTCTCCGGCAGTCGAATCCGTCTTTCCCGCATCGTCAGCCGCCGATTTCTCCTGCGTGTCGGCAGTCGGAGCCGCAGCTTCGGTCGCCTCTTTCTTTTCGGGCTGCTGGGCGCAAGCCATCGCTCCGCCAGCCATCAGCAGCAAAGCTGCCATCGTTACAATTGTCTTTTTCATCGCTTTTAAAATTAAAAGGTTCCTTTTCACTTCTTCGGTTCGGATATGTCTCATCAACCGTTCTGACAAAATGGAGTTCAAGCGGCGTGCCATCCGGATAAAAAGCGGCAAACCGCTGATAAACAGCGGTCAGGAAGGCACGCCGGAATCGTCCGGAGTGTGGAAAGGTGTGGAATCGCGCTACAAGGTGTGGAAATAATCCACACCCGGCGGCTATTCGATGCCGTAAAGATGCAACTTGTTGTAGAGGGTCTTGCGGTCGATGCCGAGCAGTTTGGCCGCCTGCGACTTGTTGCCCCCGGCCATCGCCAGCGCGCGGCGGATCTGCTCCTCCTCGCCGGCCGGATTGCGCAGCGGCACCGCAGGAGTTTCGGGGACCTCGGATAACTCGGCGGGCAGTTCGCGGCAGGTGATATAATCCCCCGTGCAGAGCAGCGTCGCGGACATCACCGCGTTCTTCATCTGTCGCAGGTTTCCGGGCCAGTCGTAGCGGGTCATGGCCGCGGCGGCCTGCGGGTCGAAGCCCACGATCCGCTTGTCCAGCTCCCGGTTCGCCGCGTCGAGAAAGAAGTCGGCGAAAAGCATGATGTCCCCGCGCATCTGCCGCAGTTCGGGCATGCGGAGCGTGAATTCGTTGATGCGGTGATAGAGATCGGCGCGGAACGCACCGCGCGCGATGGCGGCTTCGAGGTCCTCGTTCGTCGCAGCGATCAGCCGGATATCGACCGGAATTTCGCGGCTGCCGCCCACGGGACGAATGCGCCGCTCCTGCAGGGCGCGGAGCAGCTGCACCTGCGTTTCATAGGTCAGGTTGCCGACCTCGTCCAGAAAGAGCGTGCCGCCGTTCGCGGCTTCGAAGGCGCCCGTCTTGTCGCCCACGGCTCCCGTAAACGAACCCTTGACGTGGCCGAAAAACTCCGAGGCGGCCAGTTCGCGCCCAATCGCGCCGCAGTCCACGGCCACGAAAGGCTTCCCGGCACGCCTGCTTTCGCGGTGAATCAGCTGGGCCACATGCTCCTTGCCCGTGCCGCTGGCGCCGGTCACCAGCACCGACATGTTGGTCGGCGCTACGAGCCGGACATATTCGTAAAGCCGCTGCGCGGCATCGCTGCGTCCTTCGATGTAATTGGGACGCTCCTCCCGCGGTTTCTTCGCCGAAGCGGCGGGAACGGGAGGCTTCTCACTGCCGGCAGCCGGGACGTCGAGCGCTTCGCGGATCTTTTTCAGCAGTTCGTCGGGATTGACCGGCTTGGCCACGTAATCCCGCGCGCCGAGCTTCATGCAGCGCACGGCGTTCTGTATCTCGGCGTAGCTCGTCATCACGATCACCGGAATCTCCATATGCTGCCCGGACATCCACTGCAGCAGGGCGATTCCGTCCTCGTCGGGCAGGCGCATATCGCTCAGCACGAGCGAGAATCCGCCCTCCGCGAGCGCCGTACGGGCCGCCGCGACGCTCGCCGCCGTCTCGGTCCGGAAGCCCTTTTTCGAGAGCCACGTCTTGAGCATCAGGGCGAAGGTGATATCGTCGTCTATGATTAAAATCCGTTCCATACTCAGGGCAAAGATACCTTTTTTTGCGCTTCCGCGACAATCGCGCGGATATTTTCCGCCGCCGCGCCGATCTCGCCGCGCAGGGCGTCGGTCAGCGGACCTTCCCAGCTTTCGGCCGTGCGCAGCGTCGCGGCGACTCCGGCCGCCCCCAGCATCGTGAAGATCGGCAGCATCTTGTGCGCCACGGCTCTCAGCGCCGCGACGTCGCCGCTTTCGAGCGCCCGTTCGAGCAGCCGGCAATTCGCGGCGCTCTGTTCAGCGAAGGATTCCAGAATCCCGCGCGCCGCCTCCGCATCGTCGCCCGCATAGGCCGTCAGGGGGCCGAAATTCACACCGTCCTCCGAAACCACCGCCGCATTGTCCGCCGCACCGTCCGCTCCCCTCTTGCCGACATGCCTCCCCGCACTGACGGGTTCTCCCGCGCCGACGACAGTTCCCGCAGCACCGCTTTTCTCCGCGCCTTCCGCATCCCCTGCGCTTCGGGCCTTTCCCGCGCCGCAAACGGCGTCCAGCACGGCAATCAGCTCGTTGGCCGTAAAGGGCTTGCGCAGGCACCCCGCAAAGCCGCGCTCCGAGAAATCCCCGGCTTCCAACTCCCCGCGTGCCGAAACCGCCACCACGGGAAGCGCGGGATTCACGCCGCGCACCGCCGCAAGGACGCTGAAACCGTCGGCCGACGGCATCTGTATGTCGGTCAGCACCACGTCGAAGCCGCCTTCCGCAACCAATTTCGCGGCGTATTCGGGGTACTGACAGCACTCGGCTCCGACACCCGCCTGACGGCACATCGCGGCGGTCATTTCGAGCTGCAGAGGATCGTCGTCGATCAGCAGCGCCTTCACGCCGCCACACGCCGCCGGCAGGGCTGCTTCTGCAGGCCGCAGTTTGCGGCCGCCTCCGCCCGAAACGGTTCCCACCGGGATCGAAACGATGAATTTGCTCCCTTCTCCCAAGCGGCTTTCAAGCGATATGGTCCCCTCCAGCAGTTTCACGAGCCGATCGACGATCGACAGCCCCAGTCCGAATCCATCGACGCCCTGCGCCGAGCGCAGACGCACGAATTCCTGAAAAATCCGCTCCTTCTCTTCGCGTCCGATGCCGCGTCCCGTATCGCGGACCGAGAAGACGAGCCGGCCCTGCACCACATCGACACGGATCGTCACCGAGCCTTCGTCGGTAAATTTCAGGGCATTGGAGATCAGGTTGTCGGCGATCTGCCGGATACGGAACGGATCGCCCGCCACCTCGCGCCCGGCCGCCGGTTCGACGTCGAGCGTCAGCCCGATGCCCTTCGCCGCGGCCTGCGCCGCAAATCCGGTGCGGATCGTTTCGAACAGCTGTGCGGGGCAGAACGCGACCTTATCGACGTCCACCTTGTTGATATCGAGGCGGTAGAAGTCCAGCAGGCTGTTCACCAGCGCCAGCAGATGTTCCGACGACTCCTTCATGTTGTGCAGGTACAGCTCCTCGCGCTTGTCGCCGGTCAGGCGCGAAAGCAGGTCGATATAGCCCATCACCGAACCCAGCGGCGCCTTGATGTCGTGCGTGATGGCCAGCATCAGCTTCTCGCGCGCCGCCAGCAGCGCTTCGTTGTCGCGGTTGGCCCGCTCCAGCGCCCGCCGGTAGCGGTTGCTGCGGTTGATGTCGCGCCACAGGATGCCGACGAACAGCAGCATGAGCACCACGGCCGCGACGGCGATCACGCCCAGCGTCAGCGACGAACGGCGGCGGATGGCCTCCGTCTGCTCGAAGCGGTTCATCAGGAAAGCCGTATCCTCGGCTTCGAAATCCATGATAAGGCGGTATATCTTCGTGTTCACCAGCTCGTTGCTGTACCGCAGGCGCATTCCTTCGTTCCACGCCCGATCGTAGATGCCGATGCGGTCGCTGGTCACCCGGTCCTGCAGCGTCCGCAGCACCACCGCGATCGTATCCTTCACCTCCGGCGCAGGCAGCGAATCCACGACCCGTTCGTGGCGGGAAATGATCATCCCGGCCTCCTCTTTCGGCGGGCTGAACAGGTCGGCGAAGCGACGGAAGAACTTGCGCTTGCGCCGCGGGACGGTCACCGTATCCTGCACGACCACGCGCGAAGCGACGGTGTCCGCCGCCCGTACGACGACGCTGTCCCCGCGCGCCGCGCTGTCCGCCGGACCGATCAGCTCGCGGATATTCTTGTCCAGCAGGCTGGACGTGGCGGCCGAACGGATCGTCCGCCGCAGGCTCATCGTCCGCCGCTCCTTGTCGGCCAGAAGACGCACGATGCTGTCCAGACGCATCGTCTGCAGCGAATCCTCCGCAGCGGTCAGCCCCCGCAGCGAGTCGATCAGGCCGCGCACGGTGCGCAGCTCGCGTTTGTAACGGGACTCGTAGGACTGGTATCCGGCGATCATCAGCTGACCGTAACTCTCGGCCTGATAAAGGTGATAGAGCGTCTGTCCCGCGACGCTGCGTTTGGTATGAAGCAGGGAATAGCTGCCGTCGGGAGTCGAAAAACGCACCACCGTCCGGTAGACATAGCCTACCGAAAGGACGCAGACCGCGATCAGGATCGCATATCCCGCGAAAATCTTGGTTTTGACGAATTTCGACTCTTTCATGCCTTCAAAGACAAGGGATGCGGAGCGACATTCGGCGGAAATCTACGTTTGCACACTCCCCGATCGCCGGACCTTTCCGGACAAAGATACGAAAAACCCGCGAATCCGGAATCTCTTTCGTTCCCGAAGCGCAAATCCGCCCCGTCCCGAAAACATACCGGGCCGTACGACATCGTACGGCCCGGTATTTTCAGCGATCGCGGTGCGGACTAATACTTGTACCGAATCCACTTGTAAAGTTCCTTGAACGTCGGCTTTTTGCCGTACATGAAGATTCCCACGCGGTAGATCTTGGCCGCCAGCCACACCATCGCGGTAAACGAGGCGTAAAGGATCGCCAGCGAAAGGATCACCTCCCAGAGGGGAATGCCGTACGGAATACGCGCCATCATCACCACGGGCGACGTGAAAGGGATCATCGAGAACCAGAAGGCCATCTGCGAATTGGGGTCGTTGATGACGGTTATCATCACCAGCAGGGCGAGGATGATCGGAATGGTGATCGGCGTCTGCAGCTGCTGGGCGTCCTGAATGCTGTCCACAGCCGAACCCACGGCGGCGAACATCGCCGAGTAGAAGAGGTATCCGCCGAAGACGAACAGCAGCAGGTAGGCGAAGATGCGGAGGATATAGCCGAAGTCGGTCACGGCGGCCATCACCTGCAGCATCTCCGGATTCATGTCTATCGACGCCGCGGCGTCGGGAACCCCGTGCTGCATGGCCTGCACCCCGGCCAGCACGTCGGCCGGCATCATGTGCACCGCCACGGCCGCGCCGACGGCGCAGAGCACGCCCCAGATCAGCACCTGCACCACGGCCACCGAAGCCACACCGAGTATCTTGCCCAGCATCAGGTCGAAGGGCCGCACCGACGACACCATCACCTCCAGCACGCGGCTGTTCTTCTCCTCGATGACCGACTGCATGACCATCGAACCGTAAATGAGCAGGAACATGTAGAGGATCATGCCCAGCACGAACCCAACGCCGGTGGCGATGACCGACGACTTGGCCTGCGACTCCTCCTCCTGCGACTCGTCGTTGCGGAAGGTCTGCATGCCGACCGTGGTCTTCACCTCCTGCAGGATCTGCGAGAGGTTCTCGATATTGTACGACTTGAGTTTTTCGGCCTCGATGATCTCTTCGAGCTGCCCCGTGATATTGCTCTCGACCGTCAGCGACGACGACGAATTGACGTAAAGCTTCACGTTGTTGGGGTTGGTGAGGATGTCCGAGCCGATATAGAGCACGCCGAACTTGTCGGTCAGCTCCTTGCGGGCCGCTTCGGTCGAGAGGTCCGTAGTCTGGAAGACCAGCTCTTCGCCGCTCTGCAGCTTCGGAGCGACCAGCCCGCTTTCGTCGATGACGGCGATCTGCTTCTCGTCGCCGCGCGAATACTTCATGATGAGCATCGGGGCGAACATCAGGCCGATCATCAGCAGGGGCATGAGCAGCGTGGTGATGATGAAGGATTTTTTGCGGACGCGCTCGTTGAATTCGCGCCCTATGATAATGCTGACTTGTGACATGATCGTATCGTTTTAAAGGTTTCCGTTTACGGCGCGGATGAAAATATCGTTCATCGAGGGAATGATCTCCTGAAACGAGCGCAGTTCGACGGCGTCGTTCACCGCGGCGATCACTCCGCGCACCTCTTCGTCGCGCTCGACGTGCAGTTTGAGCGAGGTGTAGACCGCCTGCGCCTGCGAGCCTTCCAGAATCTCGCAACGGCCGTCGACAGCATTGCGCAGCGCCTGTTCGTCGCCGCGGTAGAACACTTCGAAGATGTTGCTTCCATGACGGCGGCGAATGTCGTCCACACGGCCCGAAAGGATATTGCGAGACTTGTTTATCAGCGTGATATGGTCGCAGATCTCCTCGACGGACGACATGTTGTGCGTCGAGAAGATGATCGTCGCCCCCTTGTCGCGCAGCGCCAGTATCTCGTCCTTCAGCAGGTTGGCGTTGATCGGGTCGAAACCCGAAAAAGGCTCGTCGAAGATCAGCAGTTCGGGTTCGTGCAGCACCGTGACGATGAACTGCACCTTCTGGGCCATGCCCTTCGACAACTCCTCGATCTTTTTGTCCCACCAGTCCTGAATGCCGAACTTCACGAACCACTGCTTGAGCCGTACGACGGCCTCGCGGCGCGAAAGGCCCTTCAGCCGGGCGAAAAAGACGGCCTGTTCGCCGACCTTCATCTTCTTGTAAAGTCCGCGCTCCTCAGGCAGGTAGCCGATGCGGTAAACGTCCTCAGGCGAAATTTCGCGGCCGCCGAACATCACACGACCGCAGTCGGGCGCCGTAATGCGGTTGATGATGCGGATCAGGGTCGTCTTTCCGGCGCCGTTGGGACCGAGCAGGCCGTATACCGAACCCTTGGGGATGGCAAGCGATACGTCGTCGAGGGCCTTGTGCCCGGCGTACTGCTTGGTGACATGTTCTACTGTAAGTAAATCCATAGTCGCTGCGAGTTATTTTTGGGGTTTGTTCGGCGACAAATATAACAACAAATTTTGAATATCAAAAAATATTTATCGTTTTTCGATAATTCACATCCGCCGCATATCCGACCGCCACAAAGCGGCGGACCGGAGAGACCGGCCGTCCCCTCTGTAAAAGAAATCCCTATAAAAAAAGGCGGCCGGGAGTCCCGGCCGCCTTCGATCGCAGGATGTTTCATCCCGCCGGACGATACCCTACCAGACGATCACGCGCTCCTGTTCGGGCATGAACATGGCCCCGTCGGTAATGTCGAACGCATCGTAGAACGTCTGCAGGTTGCGCAGCGTGGCGTTCACGCGCCACTTGCCCAGCGAGTGCACGTCGATCTTGGTGAGACGGGCGATCTCCTCGTCGCGGATGTTCTGCGCCCACAAGGCCGCATAGGCCAGATAGAAACGCTGGTCGGCCGTGAAGTTGTCGATCGGCGCAGGCTCCGTGCCGTTCAGCGAGTTGTGGAACGCCGTGTACGCCACGCGCAGGCCGCCCTGATCGGCGATGTTCTCGCCCAGACTGAGCGAACCGTTGGCCATGACGGCGGGCTGGCCCTCCTTGGCGGGCAGCACCTCGATCGCGTCGAACTGTTTCACGAGAATATCGGTCTTGGCCTTGAACGCCTCGGCATCCGCCTCGGTCCACCAATTGTTCATGTTGCCGTCCTTGTCGAAGTTGCGGCCCTGATCGTCGAATCCGTGGGTCATCTCGTGGCCGATGACCACGCCGATGGCACCGTAATTCACCGCGTCGTCGGCGTCGGGGTTGTAGAACGGCGGCTGGAGAATGGCGGCCGGGAAGCAGATTTCGTTGGTCGTGGGGTTGTAGTAGGCGTTCACCGTCTGGGGCGACATGTGCCATTTCTCCTTATCCACAGGCTTGCCGAGTTCCGAGATATTGTCGGCCGTATACCAGCGGTTGGCATTGACGATGTTCTCCCAATAGCTCTTCGAGGGGTCGATCTCCAGCGTCGAATAGTCCTTCCACTTGTCGGGATAGCCGATCTTCACCGTAAAGGCGGCCAGCTTCTCCTGCGCCTTGGCCTTGGTGGCGTCCGACATCCAGTCGAGCGCCGCAATGTGCTGGCCGAGCGCCGTCTGCAGGTTCTTCACCAGCGTCAGCATGCGCTCCTTGTCCTTGGCGGGGAAGTATTTGGCGACGTACATCTCGCCGACAGCCTCCGACAGCGTGCCGTTGGGCACCGACATCGCGCGCTTCCAGCGGGGTTTCATCTCCTGCTGGCCCGACATCACCTTGCCGTAGAAGTCGAACGACGCCTGCTGGAAGTCGTCGCTCAGGTAGGGTGCCGCAGCGTCGATATACTGCGCCGCGAGGTAGTAGCGGATATCCTCCAGCGGGGCGTTTTTCAGCAGGTCGTTGGCGTTGGCGACGGCCGACGGCGTGGTGACGATGATCGTCTCGAAGTCGCCGATGCCCATGGCCTTATAGTAGGCCTCCCAGTCTACGGCGTCGTAAGTCTTCTCGAAATCGGCCTTCGCCGTGGGGTTGTACTGCGCGGGAATGTTGCGCAGCTCGACGTTCGACCACGACTTCTCGGCCAGCTTCGTCTCGACGTTCATCACGCCGGCGACCGCCTTTTCGACATCGGCTTCGGGAATGCCCGCAAAACGGAATATCCTGCCCAGATACTCCTTGTAGCCCTTGCGGATATGCTCGTTCTCAGGATCGAGGTAGTAGTCGCGGTTGCCCATCGTCAGCCCCGACTGCGAGATATAGAGGGCGTTGATGTCGCTGTTCATCAGATCGGCCTGCACGCCCACGCCGAAGAACGGATTGGCTACCGTCGTGTGGAGTTTGGCCACGATGCCGGTCAGCTGTCCGCGGTCCCCGACGGAGAGAATCTCCCCGACGGCGCTCTTCAGCGGCGCGGCGCCCTCGGTGTTCAGACGCGTCGAATCGAGACCCATCTTGTAGAGGTCCGAAATCTTCTGCTCGACGCTTCCCGGCGCGGCGCTGATCTTGGTCATCTCCGAGAAAAGCTCGTTGATGCGCTTCTCGTTGTTGTCGCGCAGCACGTCGAACGAGCCGTAACGCGAATATTCGGGCTTCAGCGGGTTGTTCTTCTGCCAGCCGCCCGTGGCGTACTGGTAAAAATCGGCGTCGGGAGCGACCGAAAGGTCGAAATTGGCCATGTCGATAGCCGGCGTCTTGGATGTATTCTGACAACTTGCCATACAAGCTACTGTTGCTGCAAAAATGAAAATCTTTTTCATAGGTTCGGGTTTTTAGTGACGACAGGGGTGTCCGTACTTGCCGGAGCACCCCTGTCTGTTCGTATCTTGTTCGGAAGCCCGGCTTATTTGCGGATGGCCGCAACGCCCGGAAGCTCTTTGCCCTCCATGTACTCCAGCAGGGCGCCGCCGCCCGTCGAGACATAGGAAACCTTGTCGGCCAGCCCGAACTTGTTGATGCAGGCTACCGAGTCGCCGCCGCCGATGAGCGAGTAGGCGCCCTTCGAAGTGGCTTCGGCGATCGCTTCGGCCACGGCGCGCGAACCGGTCGCGAATTTGTCGATCTCGAACACGCCCACGGGACCGTTCCAGAGGATCGTCTTGCACTTGAGAATCTCCTCGCGGAAGACCTTCTTGCCCTCGTCGGCGATGTCCACGCCTTCCCAGCCGTCGGGAATGTTGTTGGCCGGAGCGACGTTCGTATTGGCGTCGGCCGAGAATGCGTCGGCGATCAGCGCGTCGGGCGACATCACGACCTTCACGCCCTTCTCCTTGGCCTTGGCCAGAATGTCGAGCGCCGTCTGGAACTGATCCGGCTCGCAGATCGAGTTGCCGACCTTGCCGCCCTCCGCAGCCGCGAAGGTATAGGTCATACCGCCGCCCAGCACCAGCACGTCGACCTTTTCGAGCAGATTCTCGATGATGGTGATCTTGGTCGAAACCTTCGAACCGCCCAGAATGGCGCAGAACGGACGCTCCGGATTGAGCATGATGCCGTCGATGGCCTTCAGCTCGTTCTCCATCACGTAGCCGAACATCTTGTCGTTGGGGAAATAGTCGGCGATCAGGGCCGTCGAAGCGTGTGCGCGGTGCGCCGTACCGAACGCGTCGTTGATGTAGCAGTCGGCATACGAAGCCAGCGTCTTGGCGAACTCCTTCTGCGAAGCTTTCATCGCCTTCTTGGCCTCCTCGTAAGCGGGATCCTCCTTCTCGATGCCGACGGGTTTGCCCTCCTCCTCGGGATAGAAACGGAGGTTTTCGAGCATCAGCACTTCGCCCGGCTTCAGCGCAGCGGCAGCCTCGGCGGCCTTGGCGCAGTCGGGAGCGAACTGGACGGGCGTGCCCAGCTTTTCACTGACGGCATTCACGATCTGTTTCAGCGAGAATTTGGGATTGACCTTGCCTTTGGGTTTGCCCATATGCGACATGATGATGAGGCTTCCGCCGTCGGCGAGCACCTTTTTCAGCGTGGGCAGCGCCCCGCGAATGCGGGTGTCGTCGGTAATTTTACCGTTTTCATCCAGAGGCACGTTGAAATCCACGCGGACGATTGCGCGTTTGCCTTTGAAATCGTAAGAATCGATTGTTACCATAATGAATTGAATTTTAAAGTATTTCGTATTTGTTGAAATTCTTCATCGTTTTTTGCGCTCGTGCCCTGCAAATGTACGCATTTATTTTCAGAAATGCGCATTCCGCTGTTTGTAAAATAACACTGCGAGGGTTTTCTTTCCGCTCTGCGACGGGTGTGTAGAGCGAAGGGGCGGGGTGTATAGGTCGAAAGGGCGGGCGGCGATTTGCCTCCGGTACGTTTCTGCTGGAGGGGCGGGTTTCAGCGCAACGCTCCGCCGATTCCGATATTGAAAGGCGCCGGTGTCGGCCCTCCTCCTATTTGTCCTTCCGTATGGCGTGGTTGATCCGCAGCAGCGCGAGCGCATAGAGCGCGATGATGGCGGCGATCGCCCAGTTCTTCATCTCGAACCACGAGGCCAGATTGAGCACTTCGGTAACGTCGTGGCGGGCATGGAGAATCGCCAGCGTGATGGCGGCCTGCACGGCGAAGTAGACGGCGACGAAAAACCAGCTGGCCTTGAGTGCCGACGCAGCTTTGTCGATGTAGAATGCGTCGACCCCGTCGGCGATGAGTGCGCGGCGTTTGAGGTAGAAATAGAGCGGAAAGCACCAGATGCCGCCGATGAGCGCCGGAATCAGCCACCAGAGACGGAACCTGTACTTGTTGCAGCCATAGAGAATCATCAGGAAGCCCATGATGCGCAGGCTCATCAGCAGAATTTTGTAGAGCGTGAACATACGCGTGATCGTTAGAGGTTACACACACCGTTTTTTCGAGCCGGACGGCGGAGCTGCGTTGCGGAGAATCGCCTCAAATCCTTTTCCGTTTCGGTTCCTCCTAAAGATCGGTATTATTTTTTGCAATTCAAAATTTACGGAGGGTTTTTCGGCTCTTCGCCTTCGGGTTCCGGCCGAAACAGCGGGTTCGGATCAGAACCTCCTTCGAATCGGACACTATACTCCTTCCTTTTCTCAAAGGGACGTTCGGTTGTGATCTTGCATTCGCATTTTTCACTCGTTGCGACCCGATGTCAGTTCGGATTTTTCAGCCTTCCAGCGAAAACGTCTCTTTTTCTTAGGCTTTTTGATGCGGATTTCGTAATTTTGTCACATAGTATCCGATAAAGAAGAAATTCAAGAGAAATATGGCAAAAGAGTTCAAACGCTATCTGGTGACGTCGGCGCTCCCCTATGCCAACGGTCCGGTGCACATCGGCCATCTGGCGGGAGTCTATATTCCGTCCGACATCTATACGCGCTATCTGCGCCGCCGCGGGCGTGACGTGGTGTCGATCTGCGGCAGCGACGAGCACGGCGTGGCGATCACCATCAAAGCGCGCAAGGAGGGTGTTTCGCCGAAGGAGATCATCGACCGTTATCATAACCTTATTAAGACCTCGTTCGAACGGCTCGGTATGTCGTTCGATATCTATTCGCGTACCTCTTCGCCCGTCCACGCCCAGACGGCGTCGGAGTTCTTCCGCAAGCTCTACGCCGAGGGGAAGTTCATCGAGAGGACCTCGGAGCAGTATTACGACGAGGAGGCGCAGCAGTTTTTGGCCGACCGTTACATCGTGGGCACCTGTCCGCACTGCCAGAACGAAAAGGCCTACGGCGACCAGTGCGAGAAGTGCGGTTCGACCCTTTCGCCCGACGAACTGATCGCGCCCCACAGCGCGCTGTCGGGTTCGCCGCTCGTCAAACGCGAGACCAAACATTGGTACCTGCCGCTCGATAAGTACGAAGGATTCCTGCGCGAGTGGATTCTCGAAGGGCATAAGGAGTGGCGCGCAAATGTCTACGGGCAGTGCAAAAGTTGGCTCGATCTGGGGCTTCAGCCGCGTGCCGTGAGCCGCGATCTGGACTGGGGCATCCCCGTTCCGGTCGAGGGTGCCGAAGGCAAGGTGCTCTACGTGTGGTTCGACGCCCCGATTGGTTATATATCCGCTACGAAGGAACTTACGCCTGATTGGGAGCGCTACTGGAAAGACTCCGAGACCAAAATGGTGCATTTCATCGGCAAGGACAACATCGTCTTCCACTGCATCGTCTTTCCGTCGATGCTCCGGGCGCACGGCGATTATATCCTGCCCGAGAACGTTCCGGCCAACGAGTTCCTCAATCTCGAGGGCGACAAGATCTCGACCTCGCGCAACTGGGCCGTCTGGCTGCACGAATACCTCGACGAGTTCCCGGGCAAGGAAGACGTGCTGCGTTACGTGCTCTGCGCCAACGCGCCCGAATCGAAGGACAACGATTTTACGTGGAAGGATTTTCAGGCCCGTAACAACAACGAGTTGGTGGCGGTGCTGGGGAATTTCGTCAACCGTGCGTTGGTGTTGACTCAGAAGTATTACGACGGCGAGGTGCCCGCGTGCGGCGTGCTGACCGATTACGACCGCCAGACGCTGGCCGAATTGCAGGCCGTGAAGGCGACGCTCGAACAGAATATCGAAAGCTATCGCTTCCGCGAGGCGCTGAAGGATGCGATGAACGCGGCGCGTATCGGCAACAAGTATCTGGCCGACTGCGAGCCGTGGAAGCTCATCAAGAGCGATCCCGAGCGGGTGAAGACGATTCTCAACATCGCCTTGCAGATCACGGCCAACCTTTCGATCGTCATTGAGCCGTTCATGCCCTTCACGGCGGCCAAGCTGCTGCGTATGCTGCGGCTGGAACCGCTGGACTGGGAGTGCATCGGTGCGACCGATCTACTTGCCGCCGGCCATCGGATCGGAACGCCCGAGCTGCTCTTCGAGAAGATCGAGGACGACGTCATTCAGGCGCAGCTCGACAAACTATCTGCGACCAAGACGGCGAATCAGGCTGCGGAAGCAATGCAAAATATTGAAGCTCAGAAAGATAGTGTGTCATTCGACGATTTCCAGCGCATGGATATCCGTGTCTCGACGATTCTGGCGGCCGAGAAGGTTGCCAAGACGAAGAAGCTGTTGAAGCTGACCGTCGATACAGGGATCGACCGGCGGGAGATCGTGTCGGGCATCGCCGAGCATTATACGCCCGAAGAGCTGGTCGGCCAGCAGGTGCTGGTACTCGTCAATCTTGAGCCGCGTGTGCTCAAGGGAATCGAGTCGCGCGGCATGATCCTGATGGGTGAGGACGCTGCGGGCAAACTCGTGCTGCTGAAGCCCGGTATGCCGGTAAACTGCGGCGCAATCGTTGGTTAAACGCTTAAACTTTTAAGATATGGAAAACGAGGATTGGGCGGCGCTGCCGTTTAACTATCACAAAACGGATTACAATGTCCGTATCTCCTACTTTCACGTATAAAGGCGTTACATTGTCTGCCATGTTTGATATGAAGTTTGGTGGTGATATCTTCTCTTATTCAGAAATGGTTGCCACTGGTAGTGGTTTGGCAGCACGTACTGCTAACCGTGGAGAGGAAGATGG
>ENA-UEYL01000504-UEYL01000504.1-human-gut-metagenome-genome-assembly--contig:-NODE-504-length-39878-cov-15.785131_pt1 | contig 39878 bp, 30 predicted proteins | sample MGYA00242941_ERZ507946 | MGnify/ENA primary metagenome ERZ507946 (study PRJEB26167, sample SAMN06115482) | human gut metagenome | host: Homo sapiens | place: China:Guizhou | collected 2015-03-11...
GTGGTGGACCGCCCCATGCGCCCGCTGTTCCCCAAGGAGATGCGCAACGACGTGTGCATCACCATGACCGTCATGAGCCTTGACCCGGATTGCAGCCCCGAGATCGCCGGTATGATCGGTGCTTCTCTGGTGACTGCCGTGTCCGATATCCCGTGGAACGGCCCCATCGGCGGCGTGCAGGTGGGCTTGGTTGACGGCGAGATCGTGCTGAACCCCACCCAGGAGCAGCGCAAGGTGAGCGACCTTGCCCTGACCGTTGCCGCCACTATGGACAAGATCGTGATGATCGAGGCCGGCGCCAACGAGGTGGACGAGGACACCATGCTGACCGCCATCAAGACCGCACACGTTGAGATCAAGAAGATCATCGAGTTCATCAACAAGATCGTGGCCGAGCGCGGCAAGCCGAAGATCGACTTCCAGGTGGTGGGTCTGGACATGGACGTGTTCCACGCCATCCAGAACAAGTATCTGGACGACTTCAAGGCCGCTATGGACACCGACGACAAGAACGTGCGTGATGCAGCCCTGCTGCCCATCATGGACAAGATCGCCGAGGAATACCCCGACCTGTCCGCCGCCGATCTGGATCTGGTAAGCTACAAGATGCAGAAGTTCGTGGTGCGCCGCTGGCTGCTGGATGAAGGCAAGCGCGTGGACGGCCGCGGCATCAACGAGATCCGCCCGCTGGCTGCCGAGGTGGGCATTCTGCCCCGTGTGCACGGCTCCGGTATGTTCACCCGTGGCCAGACGCAGGTGCTTACCACCTGCACGCTGGGCGGTACCAAGGACAACCAGCTGATGGATGACCTGACCGACGAGCAGACCAAGCGCTATATCCACCACTATAACTTCCCGCCGTACTCTGTGGGCGAGGCACGCGCACCGCGCAGCCCCGGCCGCCGCGAGATCGGTCACGGCGCACTGGCCGAGCGTGCTCTGGTGCCGGTGCTGCCCTCTCTGGAGGAGTTCCCCTACACCATCCGCTGCGTGTCCGAGGTGCTCTCCTCCAACGGCTCCACCTCTCAGGCTTCCATCTGCGGCTCTACGCTGGCACTGATGGACGCAGGCGTGCCCATCAAGGCTCCGGTTGCCGGTATCTCCTGCGGCCTGATCACCGAGGGTGAGCGCTGGATGACCATGCTGGACATTCAGGGCGTGGAGGACTTCCACGGCGATATGGACTTTAAGGTCGGCGGCACCCGCAAGGGTATTACCGCTATCCAGATGGACATCAAGATCGACGGCCTGACCTACGACATCATTGCCGAGGCCTTCGAGAAGTGCCGCAAGGGCCGGCTGTATATTCTGGACGAGATCATCAAGCCGGTGATCGCCGAGCCGCGTCAGGAGCTGAGCCGCTGGGCACCCAAGATGTTCAGCATGATGATCCCCACCGACAAGATCAAGGACGTCATCGGTAAGGGCGGCAAGGTCATTCAGGACATCTGCGCCACCTGCAACTGCAAGATCGACGTGCAGGAGGACGGCCATGTGTTCGTCTCTGCCGTGGATCAGGAGGACGCAAAGCGCGCCATCTTTACCATCAAGACCATTGTGGAGGACCCCGAGATCGGTGCCATCTACAAGGGCAAGGTGACCCGCCTGATGAACTTTGGTGCCTTTGTGGAGATCGCCCCGGGCAAGGAAGGCCTTGTGCACATCTCCAAGCTGGACACCAAGCGCGTGGAACGGGTAGAGGACGTGGTTGCCGTGGGCGATGCCATCGTGGTCAAGGTGACCGACATCGACCAGCAGGGCCGCATCAACTTGAGCCGCCGCGACGCTATTCTGGCACTGGAAGCCAAAAAGGCCGCCCAGCAGCAGTAAAAATCTAATACAGACTGCATAAAATGAGAGCCACTGTACATTCTGTACAGCGGCTCTTTTGCGTGGAGAACCCTCTCAGTCACGGCTTGCGCCGTGCCAGCTCCCCCAAAGGGACGCCTTAGGCACTGCCGCAAACTTTCTCTTCACCGCCCAAAGCCGTCCCCTTGGGGAAGGTGGCAAAGCCGTAGGCTTTGACGGAAGGGGTACTGTGCCCGGCAGGGGAGAGAACACAAAAAATGCTCCCCCTTGCGGGGGAGCAAATTCGGCAACGCAACGCCAAGCTATGCCGAAAAGAAAGGAGACGGGGTCAGTTTTCCTTTTTGCCCTGACGGTTCAGCACCCAGCCAGCGGCAAACAGCAGCACACCGCTGCAAGCCAGTACCGGCACGGGCCAGTTCAGCTGGCCGGTCTGGGGCAGAACAGGCTTATCGGGGTTGGAAGGGGAGACCGGGTTATCCGGGTTCCCGGGGCTTACGGGGTTGTCCGGGGTACCGGGGCTTACCGGGCTATCGGGGCTGTCCGGGCTTACCGGGGTGTCGGGGTTATCCGGCTGCTCCGGCGTATCGGGGGTGTCCGGTGTGTCGGGCGTATCCGGCGGCGTGTCAGGCACATCCGGTGTGTCGGGGATGTCCGGCGTTTCCGGGATGGTGGCACCTACCTTGGGGGTGGCGTCCACATCGTAGATCCAGTTGTCGCCATCGGGCATGGGGATGGACACAAGGAAGGGCTTGATGGCCTCGTAGCCGTGGGATGCCTCGGTCTGCACGACCAAGTACAGCCCCTGCGGCAGCTTGGTAATGTCGGCGTAGCCCTCTTCGTTCACGTCCTGCTGGGCGGCAATGGCGGGCACAGCGGGCAGATACTTTACCAGCTGGTCAGCCAGTGTGCTGTCGGAAAGGTCGCCCAGCACCACACCGCAGCCCGCAAAATCGCCGGTATAGTCAAAGTACAGGTTGCCGTTGGTGCGCTTGACCGAGGCCACCTGATACAGGGTCAGCTCGCCGCCGCGCAGGGGCACATCGTTGTGGGTGTCGTACAGACGGACGTGGAGCGAGCCCAGACGCCCCAGCACAATGTTGGCACTGGTGGCAAAGGCCGGCAGGGCGCAGCATACCACAAGGCACACAGCCAGCAGCACAGCCGCCAGACGATGACGCAGATCAATGCTTTTCATGTTCTTCACCTCTCGTTTTCTTGGGTTTGCGTGTGGAAAGCAGCATACTGATCAGCAAGATCAGCAGCATGGGCAGCGCCATAATGGGCGCTACGATGATAGGTTCAATTTTAAGCGCTTCGGCGGTAACGCGGAGGTGCTTGTACTGATCCGGGGTCTCCACGCGGCGGCCGCGCACCAGCAGGCGATGGGTGTTGATGCCGTAGGGGGTGCAGGTCATCAGGGTGACGTAGTCCTTGCCTTCGGCGATCTTCAGCTCGTCGGTCTCGGTGGGCAGCACGATAGAGATTTTGTCCACCTCGTAGGTGAGCACCCGGTCCAGCACGGTGATGGTAAAGGTATCGCCCACTTCCAGCTGGTCGAGGTTGGTAAACAGCTTTGCACTGGGCAGGCCGCGGTGCGCCGAGATGACCGCGTGGGTGGACGCGCCGCCCACCGGCAGGCTGGTGCCCTCTAGGTGGCCTGCGGCGATCTGCAGCACGCTGTCGCCGGTGCCGTGGTAGATGGGCAGCTCCACGCCGATTTTGGAGATGGTGATGTAACCCATAATGCCCGTGCCGGTAATATCCAGCGTTTCGTTGTAGCCGGAAAGCTGATCCGGGCGGTAAAGGGCGTTTTCGTTGGCGGCCACCTGTGCGTTAAAGGCATCGGCGGCGTCAAAGTAGGCGCTGTAATCCGCATCGGTCATGTTGTCCACGTCCTGCGCGTAGCTTGCCACCGCGCGGGACTGGTTGCGCTGGTTGACGTAATCGCTGATGGTGGGGTATAACATCACGGATAGACCCACGAAAAAGACGAGGATCAGTATAATGGTGCTTTTGTTCTTTTTCATGGGCTACTCCCTAACGTTATAGTTTCAGGATCAGAGCAGGGGGCTTTGCAGCCCCGCTCTGTGCCGGGGAAAAGGAGAGCTTAGCGGTTCTCCATGCGCTTTTTGGTAATGAGCAGAACAGCTGCTGCAACCATCAGGCCGCCGCCAACAACGTAGAAAATGGTGGTGCCGATGCCGCCGGTGCCGGGCAGGGTAGTGCCGCGGTTGTTGATAATCTGAGAAGTCAAAACACCAGTGTTAACATCACCAGAGAAGGTATCACCAGACAAGGTAATCAGAACGGGGGCATCAGCAGTTTCGCTATGTGTAGCAGTGACGGTGAAAAGCAACTCTGCCATAGTGTTATAACCAGCAGGAGTTACAACCTCAACCAGTTTGTAATCGCCATCATCAATACCGTTCCACGCGAATTCCGTTACAGTTGTAGCGTTATCGATGGTATAGGTGCCATCGGAATTTTTAGTAGCATTCACAACACCCTTGGATTCCCAAGTAAGGTTACCGCTGGAATCTTTGACATGTTTAAACAGTTCAAAAGCAGCACCGGGCAGTTTATTGAGATCAGGATCGACCTTATTAGCGTCTACTTTATAGGTAAAAACAATGTTTTTATCCGGGGCAGTTTTGCCGTAACCCTCGCCATTCGGGTTGTTGGAGAATATCAGATGAGCTTGGTTCGGGTTGCCGGTAGAACCAAGGACAGCAGTAGCATCCAGTTCAGCCTTGTACTCAACAGTGATTACAGAACTGTTGACAGCACCAAGAACCTTTACATCGGTAATCTCGATCTCCAGAGTTTTGGAGGGTGCATCCCAAGTGAGTTTATACTGGGTAGGGGTCAAAGTAGTAGTGTCGATTTTGACAGAAGCACTATCAGTGACATAAGTCAGATTTGTCATGGTATCGACAAACTTTACATAGTATTTATCGTAGTTGTCCAGCTTGCCCAGAGTAGCAGTCAACTTATAAGGAATAATATCGCCGATATCGTAGTCAGCAGAATCCTGCCAGTCAGATTCAACGCCGGTGGTATCATTGATGTCCTTGACCTTCTTCTCAAGGGTAGGAATATCAGTCTTGACCTGAGGAGTTACCGTGGTTGCACTGCTTACTTTCAGCAAGCTCAGATTCTTTGCATCGTGCTTATCGGTAACATCAGTGGTATCGACGATCAGGTAATAACCAGCGCTCGGCAGGGGTACAGAACCAGTGCCAGTTGCCACAGCTGTGCCAGTAACGTGTTCGGCAGCGAATTTTGCAAAATCGGTCGCTAAACTAGGAGTACTGGAGAGTGCCTCAGCAACACCTTTTGCATCAGTGCAAGCGCTATAAGCGGTGTTGGCGATTTTCAGAGCATTCAGGAAGTCAGGGTCTGTTACATTGGAACCCCATTTAACGTTTGACAGGGTGCCCTCATTAAGATCACCGGCGAAAATCTGATAAGCTTCAAAAGTGTGGCTTGAGATGTCTACTGCCGCAAACGCCGGGATCGCCATGGCGCAAACCATAGCAACTGCCAGCAGCGCAGCCATGAGTTTCTTCATTGCTTTCTTCATGGAAAAAGCCCCTTTCTTTTCTGCCCCTTGCCGCCCCCTGCATTTTGCACAGGGGGGAGGTGAGGGGTGTGGTTTTTGTTCGGACTATCGCGTAAACTTTGCGCTGGGCGGGCGGGGGTTAAGCTCCGGGCGTCCGGCAGGGAAGTGCAGTTTAGTCATCTGCCCTCCCTTCATGTCTGCGCTTGCGGTGGATAATACTATATGCCAGCGCAGACAGCATCATTGTGCCGCCCACGGCTGTATACGGGAGTGTACCGGCCCCGCCGGTAGAGGGGAGCTCGTAGCCGGTGTTGTCTTTTTCCTTGTTGGTCACAACAATGGTACCGGTGCCCTGTACGTTGTTATTGGAGTAGCTCACATCGTAGGTCTGACCGGTGCTGGTCTCCTTTACATAGAAGTAGCAGCTAAGGTCAACGGCGGGTACAGGATAGGTGGCTTTCCAACCGTTTTCCTTAGTAAGCGTCAGGGTTTCTACACGCTTACCTTCGCCATCGGGGGCGGTGCGCTTGTAGAGCTCCACGGTGATGCTTGGCGGCAGCTTTGCATCGGCTCCGTCAATGGCATTGCCGTACTTATCTTCCCAAAGCTTTTGGATAACAAGGCGGTTGCTTGCGTTCTTCACCGTAAGGGTAATGCTTTCACCCTCATAATAGAAGTTGATGTTGTTCTTATCGACCCCGGTTGCGGCAGCGTTTTCGCCCACTGCCGTGTTATAGGCAGTATCCTTACTTGCCAGATCGGTAGTCCAGATAAAGTAGTGCGGGGTGGGGTCTACTGCATAACCATCGGGCGCTTTGGTCTCGGTCAGGCGGTAAAGGGTGTTGTAGGGACGCAGAACAGTACCGTCACCGGTGGAGGTGCTGCCGCTGTCCGAGAAGGAAAGATAGAAGGAACTGCCATCTTTTATATTTGCGTCAATGATCTCGTGCAGTGTTTTGTACTTGCCAGTTGCAGCATCAAAGTATTCCAGCTTGAAATGCGCGCCATACAACGAGGTGGAGATGTTTTGACTATCGACCTTATGGATGGTCAAGCCAATGGTATTTGCGCTACCGCCCATTGTTTGCTTTTCAACCTTTGTTTTTACCTCTTTGACTACATAGGTCTCAAGCTGTGCAGTGTTCTTCATCTCATATTCGGTATTGCTGGTGTTCTTGTACTTATATTCCAGCAGATACGAATGCCCGTTCGGTACTTTTACGGTAAGGATATACAAATTCTGGTCGCCGCCAGAATTGGTGGTCTCCTCGTAGTCCACATCGTAAGCACCGTTGGGGATCAAAGCACCCGTTGTTTTGGTTTGCGCATCGTAGGAATAGAGTTTGACCGAGGACTGAACCAGCGCTGCGGTGTTTTTCTTGCCGTCCTTCACAACCAGCGTATCGGTCAGGGTGATCTTTTCTGCATGACCGATCATTTTTCTGTCCGGGTTGATGACAACAGAATAATCGACCGTATTGGAACTCTGGTTATAATGGCCGGATTTTGTTGCAAGAATGGAATGGTGCTCAACATCGGTTTTGGTCTCAGACTTGCCTACACCATTCCACTCAGCGGAGTTAGTGAAAATCTTGGTTTCCGTATCAAGGTTCGAATCCCAGATGGTATCATCCACCTCGACTGCATAGCGGATGTAAAAAGAAGTATATTGATCCGCAACGTAGTTTAGTTCGTCCAGCAAATTGAAGGTCAAGGTGTTTTCTGTGGAATCATACTTGTTAGCAAAGAAACGGTCATCGCTCAGGCTGACATTATCATTCCATCCTTTATGGCTACCACCCGTAGCAGTGTAGGATGTACGATCATAGTAATAATTATTCCATTGGTTACCATAATATTGGGCAACCAACTTAGCAGAGCCAGCAACATATTTTACATGATCTGGCAGCTGATCGGTGATGGTGGCCGGAAGATTCAGAGGAACTCGGTTGGTGACCAGCTTGAGCTGGTAGTAGATGTAGGTCTTGCCATCCTCACCGTTGCCGGAGGTCACCTTGACATTTTCAGTCTTGTAATAACCTTCAGACGTTGCACTCTCAGGCGGCTTGTCGGCAGACATCTTGATCAGCTGCATGGGGGAAGGTGTACCCGGGATGGTGTACTCGTACTGACCGGAACTGCCACCGGACTCGTTCTTGAAGTAAATGGTCTGTCCTTCGCCCAGCCCGGTGGAATCGCCCCGCGTGGTATAGCTTGTGATCTCAACGGATTCCACAGGATTGCTGCTGTTAAAGCCCTCCTTATGGAACACCAGCTTGAAGGACTTGATCTTCGTATTTGCGAGATCGTCCGGTACAGTTTTAGTGGCGCTCTCTGCGGTCTTTAGCGTGTAGACTTTGGTGGTTGTATCAACATTTCTGCCGGTATAGTACCATACCTCAAGCCGCAGACCCTTGCTTGTGAGTTGGTCATAATAGATTTTGGTGCCATCTTTAAGCGTGACAACGAGGTTCTTTATAATCTCAGCCTGCAAGTCTTTCAAGATAGCGTAGTGATCGTTGTTTTCATTCTTGCCAGAGGAAACCCAAGGATCATTGATGTAATCTTTGATCTCAAGGCGGTTATCCTTCACGCCATCTTTTTCACCCCAAACGATGGGAGGAATGACCTTCAAGCTCCAAGGCAGAGTGAAAACCTTGTTGTTTGCCTTATCCTCTGTAAGTTTGGTGTCTGCCGTTGCCTTCTTTTCGGTGGCCTGACCACGGTCGTTGTAGGACGCATCACCGGAAGCTTCCCACTTTTTGTTGCCGTTCAGTTCCAAATAAGCGTTGTTTTTGACCTTATCGCCGATTTGGAAGTTCGCAGGAGCAGTGGTCGTATAGATAACGGTGTAGCTGTAAGCCGGGTTTTTATACTGCTCACCCGAGAAGGTGTAGGAGAAGGAGCCTTTCCCCTTGTCAGGGAAATCGTTGGTTTCGTACTGGCCATCGACCTTGAAATAACCGGTCATCGTGCAACCGCTCGGCAGGGTATCTTTGAGCACATAGCCGTCCATGGATACACCGTTGGGCATAATGGTGACAGTCCATGTGATCTCATTCTTTTCAGGATCATAGCTGCCGCTCTTGTTCAGCTCGTCTCGGAAATAGATCTTACTGCCGGACTTTTCATCGTTTGCAAGCGCACAGTTGTACAAGTCGGCACCGTCCGGGCCGATATGATCCACGACCACATCGTACTCAAGAACATAGCTCTGGTTTTCTTCCAGTGCGGGCAGACCTTTGCCGTTCATGTCGGTGATCTTGATGCCGGGGTTACCATCAGCAATGCCTTTGTCTGTCAGGCCGCTGCTTTTAACGTCGGTCACCTTGAAATCTTCATTTGCTTTAAGCTCTTTAAGAACTGTATCGGTTTTGCGGTCTTTTTTAGTGATCGTAATGTTCTCATAAGTGGCAGTATTGGCAAAGTTGCTGTTTTCCGTTAGCTTCATGTAATCGCTCAGATCAATGGCCTTGCCGCTGCCGTACTTAGAAATCGCCTGTACGACATAATGTAGCTTATACTTGCCATCCTCTGTCCGGCCGGTGATTTTGCCCTCCTTTTTAAGGTCGAGATTTGTTTTTTTCTCGATCTTGATCGTTGTACCGCCGCCGGGGAACTTGATCCCCTCGTTGGTCTGAACCTTGTCGCTGTCTACCTTACATTCAACAAAGAAGTGGCCGCTGGTTTGATGACCGTGAAGGTCGCTATTAAAATCAAGGGTAACATCACCATTTTTGGTAATGATAAGCGTACCGATTATCTTACCATCTTTATCCTCAAGATCAGCAGTGCCATTCTCAGATAGCTTAAATCCATCGGGCAGCTTGTAGGTCAGCGTCGTGGTACCTTCAGGCAGGTTATCGGGGATGGTAAAGTTGTAGGTAAGGCCAACAGAGCCGCCATCCTTGACAGTCAGGTCAAACGTATTAACAGTACCGCTGTCCTTTACTTTATACTGCGTGTCGTCAATCTTAACTGTGATGTCTGTGATCCAATCATCGGTCAGCGGGGTAGTAAGACCCGCCGCCGCAAGCATCATAGGTGCCCGCAGTGCGCCGTCAACGGCAGAGGAGAGCATCTCGTCTGCGTACTGGGCATAGGCAACACTCACCACGCCCAGAACCTCGGCGGTGGAAAGGGTGACTTCGGCCACCTTGCCGTCCACATCGCCGGAGATAACAGTCAGCGTGTTCTCGTCTGCTTCGCTCACGATGCCCACGGTTTCCACGGGTTCAGCATCGGTCACGGTAGTGGTCTGCGGCTCGGCAGCAGGGGAGACTACGCTGGGTACAGCGGTGTCGGTGGTATCGGGAGTGGTCACACTGTCGGTGGTGGGAGCGTCCTCGGCGGCAGGGGCGGTATCCAGCGCAGCAGTGCCGGATTCCTCAGGCTCTGCGCCGTTCTCGCCCTCGGCGTCCATGCTGAACAGGTCGTCCAGACCGTCCGATGCACCGTCGGCGCTGCTGTCCACAGCCACGGTGCGGGTGACGTACTTATTATAAATAATGATGTCGCCCACATCGGCAGAACTGCCGTCCTCGCCGTCCAGCAGCCATTCCATGTCGCTCATGGAGCTGCGCAGGGCAAGCACGCTGGCCTCCTGCGGGATGGCGCTCTGGGGGATACCAGCGTACTTCAGGCAGTAAGAGAGGAACATCACGTCCCACTCGCCGTAGGGGTTGCCGTAGGACTGACCGTAGCGGGAGTAGTAGCGAAGGGTCACGCCGTCCGCGGGGTCGATCTCAAAGTTTTTCTCGCTCTGCTCGTAGCCCAGCTGGGTTTTTGCCACGCTGACCAGATCCTCGGCCCAGTTACCGGAGATCACGGCCTCGGCGTTGGCGGCCTGCCACTCCTCGGGGGTCTCAAGGTCGGCGGAGGTGTCGCTCAGGCAGGCTACGGTGTGCTGATGCTCCGGCAGGGGGCAGGTGAGCACTTCCTCGTAGCAGGCGTCGGTGTGGTGGTGGTAGATGGGCTCCACGGTGTCCACCATCGGTGCCAGCGCCACAGGCTCGGCCACAGCCATAGCCGCCAGCTCGGCGCTCTGGGTGGGCTCCACCACCTGCTCCACAAGCTCGCCGTCCTGCAGGCCGCAGGTCAGCTCGTACTCGGTGGTATAGCAGCTTTCGTCGTGGGTATGCTCAAATTTATCGCAGATCAGGCTGCCGTCCTCGGGGTCGAAGCAGTCGTCACCGTGGACGTGCTCTTCCTCCATGCAGGTCAGGGTCTGCACCTCGGTGTAGCAGTCCTCGGTGTGCTCGTGGGGCACAAACTCGATCTGCGGCTCCAGCGACAGCGGCGCGGGCTCTTCCTCAATGGTGGGCTGGCTGGTCGCAGCAGCGGCGGTGGCCACCTCGTCCGCGTTTTCAAGCTCGCCTTCCTCGTAACCGCAGGTCAGCACCTTGGTGTAGCAATCCGCCGTGTGAGTGTGCTCCTCCTCGCCGCACTGGTACTGCGCGGTCATCGAGATGCCCACGCCATGCAGCTGCCAGTTGACGAACAGGGTGGTGATCATGGCAAGCGCCAGCACGAATGCGGTGTAGCGCCGCAGGGTGTGCCGGTTCTCGCGGAACCGCTCCATGTACGTTTTAAGGATGTCGTTCATAACGGAATACCTCCTCCCGGGGTCAGTGGATCAACGAAAAGCTGGACAGGGGCCATACCCTCAAGAACACCCTGCCCACGATCTGGCTTTTTTCAACGCAGCCTATCACGCTGCTGCGGCTGTCGATGGAAGTGGCGCGGTGGTCGCCCAGCACGAAGTAGCGGTTTTCCGGCACCTGATAGGGGAACCGGATGTCGCATTCGCCCACGGTCAGCGTGTCCACATAGGGTTCATCCAGCGCCACGCCGTTTACCGAGACAACGCCGTTCACGTCCATATCGATCACATCACCGGGCTGCCCGATGATGCGCTTGAGCAGCAGCTTGTTCTGCCAGTAAAACCCGCACAGCTCGCCGTTTTCAATGTGGTTGGATTTTACCAGCAGGATAATGTCCTTGTCATTCAACGTAGGGTTCATGCTGTCGCCGGAGACCTGAAGTACCGGCAGAAACAGCGTAGCCAGCAGCACGGCTGCTGCGGCCACCACCACCAGAATATAGATCGTACTGCGCAGCACCCGCTGGTAGCGGCTCTGGTACGCAAGACGTTCACGTTCTGCGGCCACTTCCTCGGTGGAAGGGATGGAAGCGAACCGGATATCGCGTTTTTTCATGTTTCCTCCGAAGGCAGGCCGTCGGTGCTGCGGTACTGATCCAGCAGCTCGTTGGCCTTGCGGTCAAATGCCTGCCAGCGCTGCTGCACCTCCTGCTCAGCGCGCTCCACCATGGCCTTGCAGTCGGCCTCGGTCTGGGTGCGCTTTTGCGCGGCGGCGGCGGTCATGGCGTCGCATTCCTGCTGCGCCTGCGCTTTCAGGCTGTCGGCGTCTGCCTGTGCCTGTTCCAGAATGCGTTTGGCCTCGCTGCGCGCCTGCGAAAGGGTGTTGGCGGCGGTGGCGTTGGTGTCCGCAAGGCTGGCCTGCACCGAGTGCAGATAGTCATCGGCGGCGGCCTGTGCGGCGACGAACACGTTGTTCAGCTCCAGCGCGGCCTGCGCGATGGAACCGGCGCTTTCCAGCCGGAGCTGCCGGTCCTGCAGCTGCGCGGTGAGCGCGGCGTTCTGCGCCTTGAGCTGGTCCTCGCTCTGTTTCAGCGCATAGATGATCTCTATCAGTTCAGCGCGGTGCATTCGCCGCAGTTCACGATCTGCCATTTACGTACAAACTCCCAAATGTAAGATGACGAAATTTCTTTCGAAAATTCCGAAAAAACTTAAAGAAAATGCCTGAAAAATCGCTTGCCGCCGCGCGATTTGCGCGACCAGAGAGGTCTTTTATAAGCTACCCTATTGTAGCACATTCCCTGTAACAACAATATAACAAATCAGACACAAAATCAAGAGGTAAAGCCCAAAAAAATATCGCAAATTATTTTGCTTTGTGTGCAAAACGCCCAAAAATAAGGTAATATACCACAGAATTGTTAAAATTTTCCTTCATAATTCTGGAGCGTGAAGTTCTGCGCAGTAATGCACTGAATTGCTGCGCCTGCGAAAAACGGGAGCCGCACTTTTTCGAAAAAAGCACGGCTCCCGTATCCAGACTTTGGGGTGACCCTTTTACTTGCCGAAGCTGCCCAGCAGGCTGTTCAGCGATACAAAGGACTGGTAGATGACGTTGACGTTGTTGATGATGGAACTTGCACCGGAGAAGATGCGGGCGATGTAGTTGAACACCTTGCCAACGTCCAGAAAGGCCTGATAAGCGTTGTTGGCACCGCCGTCCAGATAGGTCATCTCTTCGGCTTCGATAGCGGAATAGCTGGCGGGCATTTTCATGGTAGAAGTAGTCATGGTAAGATCCCTTTCTTCAATGGTATCATTGCGTTTACAGCAGTGTTCAGAACATGGTGGCGACCAGCAGGGTGGTAAGCAGGGCACCGGTCACAAGTGCGGGCCCTACATACTTTTGCCACTGGGCGGTGGTGGGCTGGGTAGTGGGCTGCGGCACGGTAGTGGTACCGGCCTTGGCGGTCCAGTGGGCGTAGATGGTGGCGTCGGAGGTAAACACGGTGGAGGTGGTTACCTTGCTGCCGCCCACCGGCTCGGTGTACCAGCCGTCAAAGGTGTAGCCCGTCATGGTAGGCTGCTCGGGCGTGCTCTCCAGTTTGCCGGACAGGTTCGTGTAGGTGACCACAGTAGAGCAGATGCCGCCTTGGGCATCCATACCAATGGCGTACACGTTCTCTTCCTTTTTGCTCCCTGAAGTTTTGTCGGCAGCAAATGCAGCCGGCAGTGCGCAGCACAGCAGCGTGAACAGGCAAAGCCCGACCACCAGCGTTTTCAGGAATTTTTTCATGAGATCCCTCGCTTTCCTTCACAAAGATGGAGACACTGCCCCGCCCGGGCGCAGCCTGGACGCAGGAGAAGTTTCTTCAACTTATTTTTATCACATCCAGTGTACCAGAAGCGCAACAAAAAATACAGTCTTTTGAGAAAATAATAAGAAAAATCAAGAAAAAAATAAATTTCACCTTTGCAAGATGAATCTTGTGCCCCTGCGGGCTGTGTTTTTTGAAAAACGCATCCCGCAAAACTTACCTTTCGTAAAAACATGGCAGGATATGGAAAACGCAAAACCTCTGCCGCAAAGCCTGAAAAACGACAAAAAACGATGCGAAGGCAGCGGGCGGCGCGCAAAAAAACGCGGTGCACCTCTTGTGGAAAAGCGGAAAATATGTTATACTATTTTGCATGATGCGCCATCGCCAAGCGGTAAGGCAGGGGACTTTGACTCCCCCATCGTAGGTTCGACTCCTGCTGGCGCAACCAGAAAAAGGCCGCTGTACAGGAGAATGTGCAGCGGCCTTTTTATTATTTTCCCTCCGGCAGCTTGAAGAAGCTGCGGTATTCGTCCGAGTAGATCTTGCTGCCCATGCGGCTCACACCGCCGTACAGGTGGGTGCGCATCAGCGGCTCGATGGCGTCCAGATCCTTCTCCCGCAGAATGCGCAGCATCTCGGTGTGCTCGCTGACAACGCTGGACACGTTGCGCGCGCCCACGATGTCCAGACGGATAAAGCGGGAATAGTCTGCCTGCGGGCGGGTCATCTGTTCCCAAAGGTACTCCTTGCTGGTTTTGCGGAACCAGTACTCGTGCATGGCAAGGTCACAGCTGAGAAAGTGGTTGAAATCAAAGTTTTCCGGGTCGCTGCGCCCCGCAGCGGCTTCCAGCAGCATATTATAAAGGTGTTCCACCGCAAGGATCTCCATGGGCGAGCAGCTCTGCACAAAATCCCGGAACACCATGCCCTCCACCGCAACACGCTGGAAGATGAGCTGATCCACCACGCCGATGTCGATGGCGGTGACGATGGTGCCCTTGCAGGGGATGATCTGCACAAAGCGGTTCTGCTCCAGCCGCTGCAAAACGCTGCGGATGGGGGTGCGGGAAACACCGAACCGCTTGCACAGCTGGTTTTCGCTCAGCGCTTCTCCGGGCAGGATCTTCAACGCGCAGATCTCGTCCTCAAGAATATGATAGAGCTCATCCGTGTGCTGTAATGTAGCCATAGTCGTTCTCCATTTATCCGGTAAATTAAACTTATTATCATTGTACCGTTCTGACAGCGGAATGTCAATGCTGGAACGGAACTTTACTTGAGCACTTGTATACAAGTGTTTGCGCTCACACACAGAGCTGCGCCTGAAACGGAAAAACGGATATACCACTTTGCAATGCGGGAAAAGTGCTGATGAAATGCCGCAATCAAGCGGCTGCCGTGCTAAATGTACAAAGAAAACAGAGAATAATTGTCAAATATTACAATAGAAAAGCACGGCGCTGGCTGTTGCGGCAACACTGCGGGTTGAAATATTGTATACAGGATTTTGCTGAAAAAGCTGAAAGGACAAATACCCCACAGATACCGGATCGTCTCCGGCAGATGCGGCAGGGCATGTGCCTTTTTGCGTGTATGCTTGCTTTGCTGCCCGAAAGGCGGTAAACTGGAAGTAAACAAAACGCCCGAAAAGGAGAAACGATATGGCATATACAAAGGCTGACCTCAAGCGCGAACTTGCCGCGATGGGGCTGACAGGGAACGAGACTATCCTGATCCATTCCTCCATGAAGTCCATCGGTCCGGTGGAGGGCGGCGCAGACACAGTTCTGGACGCATTGATGGAGTTTTTTGCAGAGGGCTTGCTGCTGCTGCCCACCCACACATGGCGGTTCATCAACGAGGAGAACCGGGTGTTCGATGTGCGCCGCAGCGCGTGCTGTGTGGGCATTCTACCGGAGCTGTTCCGGCAGCGCCCCGGGGTGGTGCGCTCGCTGCACCCCACCCACAGTATGGCAGCTTACGGCAAGGGGGCGGCTGCTTACATAGAAGGGGAGTTGAACGCCAACACTCCCTGCACCCCCGGCGGCTGCTACGACCGGCTGCGGGCAGCCCACGGCAAGGTTTTGCTGCTGGGGGTGACCCACGCCCGCAACACTTTTATCCATAGTGTGGAGGAGGTGCTGAACGTGCCGAACCGCCTGACCGACAAGCCCATGCAGATGACCGTGGTGGACGAAGCCGGGGCGCAGCACAACGTCTATATGCGCCGCCACTACAATGCGCAGCAGCCGCATATCTCGGAGGATTTCGTCAAGCTGGAGCAGGCGTATCTGGACTGCGGTGCAGCCCGGAACACGAAATTTGGCGATGCAGCTTGCGTTTTGTGCGACGCCGAGGGGCTTTTCCGGGTCACCCGCCACGTTCTTGCCCCGAACCCCGAAGCCTTTGTCACCGAGGCGGTCATCCCGCCGGAGCGCTGGCAAGGCCTTTGCACCGGTAAAACCGGCGGTTGAACCGGCGCGCCTTCTTCTGCGTTGGACGATCGGAAATGGCCTCCGCTTGCGCTTTGGCCATGATTCAAGGAATTGCATTAAAATTAGAGGGACAGAAATGCCTGCGGGCATTTCTGTCCCTCTTTTTCATGTTAGCAGAAGCGGATACGGTACTCCCGGGGGGTACAGTGCTTGATCTCCCGGAAGGTCTTGATAAAGTAGCTGGCGTCCGAAAAACCGCATTCCAGTCCCACCTCGCCGGTCTTGAGCCGGGTGGAGCGCAGCAGCTCGGCGGCTTTTTCCACCCGGAACTGCTTGACGTACTGGATGGGCGTGATGCCCAGAAACTGCCGGAAACTGCGCAGACAGGCGCTTTCACTCAGGGCTACGCACCCTGCCAGCTTTTCCACGGTCAGCTCCTCGGCGTAGTGCTCCTCTACATAGCGCAGCATCTGCTTCATCCGCTCCGAGGCGATCTGCTCCTGCTCCGATACCTTTACTTTGCCGCTGACGCATTGGGTAATGAGCAGCCGCAGCGCGGCGGTAAGGTGATACCGCACCCGGTTCTCGTAGTCGAAAGGTTCGTCTGCCACGCCCTTCCACGCCTCCCGCAGGCAGAGCAGTACCTGCCGCTGCCATGGCACGGCTTCGTCCAGCAAAAAGAAGGGCGGCGTGCCGGGCTGCAAAAGCGGGCGGATGAGCTTTTGCCAGAATACGGTGTCCATGCCGCCGACAAGTCGGGGCTGAAACACACCGGAATGCAGCAGCGCCCTGCCCTCGGTGGGCTCTACCGCGTGCAGCGCCCCGGAGTTGACGAACACGCCCTGTCCGGTCTGCAAGGTCAGGCGGGTCTTGTTCACATCCACATGGATGGGCCCCAGCGCCGCCAGAATAAACTCGAATTCCTCGTGCCAGTGCCACGCCACCGAGTAGCTGGAAAGGTCCTCGGCGTAGCAGGCAATGGGGAACAGCGGGCTGCCGTGCTGGGTCTGCTCCCGCCCGGCGGCATCCGCCACCACGGCAGTAGCACTGGAAAGCCCCACCCGACCGTTGGTATAAGATGCACAGCTTATCTGATATGCCATATTTACCAAATCCTTTCCGCAATACTTTGAATGTTTTTTATCAATGCCGGTTTTGTTGCATATACTATGCGGTTCTGTTCTATAATTTGCGATTGTTTTGTGGTATTATCCTATCAGAGCTTCCAAGCTCAGTATAGCACCAAGGCGGCCGGGACGCAAGCTGTGCAAGCGTTTCCACTGCCGGGCAAAACCGCTATTCTCCCGCCGCCAGTCCAAAGAGGACCGGACGGCAAGTGTAACATAAACCATTTTATCAAGGAGGTATTCCTATGCTTCGTATCGAGTATTTTGATAAGGAACGTTTCATGCGCCAGCTTTCTGCCAGCCACGGCAGCGTGCTGCTGCATCTGGACAACGGCAAGACCTGCGACCTGAAAAAGGATGCTACCGCACGCTCCATGCTGCAGATGATGGACACTGCCCCCAAGAAGGGCTTTGACCTCACCGTGACCGACCCCGCCGACGTGACCGGCTTCCTGCGCTATATGCTGGAGGCCGGCCGCACCGAGCGCGTGGCCGGCTGAGTAATGCCAATCTCTTATCCCAATAAGTGTCACAGCAAAAGCAAAACGCCCGCCCCGGTCATGCCGGAGCGGGCGTTTTGCCTGTTTTACCGGAAGGCTTGCGCAGGCGGGCAGTCTGTGGTAAGCTGAAAGCAGAAAAAAGACGGAGGGAACGACTATGAACCTGAAGGAAGCATTCCGTTACCAGAACAAGCTCCAGTCCCTGCTGGACGAGGCACAGGGCATTCTGGACTGCGACGCCAACGTGACCAAGGTAGCCAACACCTACCCGCGCCATAAGGTGATGCCCGAGGCCGAGGACGAGACCGTTATGGACGCGGCACAGACCGAATATGCGGAGCAGATCACCGACATTGCCCGGTTCATGCTCTACCTGCTGGAGGAGAAGAGCCGCCTGTTTGCCGCCATCCGCAAGGCAAAGGATGCGCTGGACATGGATATGGACAGCGAGGTCAGTCTGAACGCCGCGCGCCAGAGCATTGCCCGCACCTTCAAGCGGATGAACGACCTGCGCAGCTCCGAGCAGCTGCTTTCCGGCGGGGGTACGGGCTACCGCTTCAACGCCGAGGGCAACCAGATCTCCTACTGCTGCGATGTGAAGCGGGTGACCACCATCAACTACGACCGCAAGGTCATCCATGCGGCGCTGAGCAAACTGAACCGGCAGGCAGACGAGACCTCCAACCGGCTGGACCTCTGCCTTGTGACCTCCAAGGTGGACTACACCGTCCCCTTTGATGTGAACGCCAGCTTTGCCGAGGCCTTTGAGACCTATCTGGAAAACGCCAAAAACTAAATGAGCGCTCCACCGGCTATTTTGGGTGCGGCAAGCGCCGGGCGCACGGCTGCCGGTTCAGGTGCAGATGAACTATAAGGCTGCACATTTCCGCAAGGAAGTTTTGGTACGGCTCACCTTACGAGCCAGCATAATATGAAAAAATCTTGCGTTCGGCTTTTCCGCCACCGCCAGACGCTTTTTCGCCGAAACCGTCCCTTGCTTTTTCCCGCATTCCTGCTTTTGCGCTTACGTCTCCATGGGCAGGCAGGCAAGCCACCCTTCATGAATTTTGCCCGCAGACTGCTGCGGGCGCACACTTTCTGCGTGCCGGGTGCATTGCGCCCCTTTGCACGCGGAGTAAAATGGCAGCCGCCCCTGCGCTTGCCGTATCCAAAATAGCCGGTGAAAAAACCAAAACCGGAGGTGTGCTCTATGAAAAAATGCAATCTGTTTTATCTCAGCGGGCTGTTGTTTTTTCTTGCCGCAGCGCTGAACTTTTTTACCGGCGAGAATCACTCCACGGCGGTGGTATGGCTCTGCCTTGGGTCTGCCTTTTTGTGTCTGGGGTATTCGCAACAGAAAAAATAAAGCAGTAAGCCAGCCCCGGCGGGAAAAATCTGCCGGGGCTGCAATTTTTTGCGGGGGTCGTTCGTATTCCAGACAGAACAACGAAATTTCGACAAAGACGAGGTATGTGTATGTCAACCAAACCGATCCATTCCACTGCTGCGACCCGCTTTGACCTGAGCGCAGCGGTCCTTCATATCCTTGCCATGGTGCTGATGCTGATGGACCACCTGTGGGCGACGTTGCTGCCTGCGCAGGAATGGCTGACCTGTGCCGGGCGGGTAGCGTTTCCCATCTTTGCCTTTATGGCGGTGGAGGGCTATTTCCACACCCACGACCTGAAAAAATACACCCTGCGGCTGCTGCTGTTTGCCCTGCTTTCGGAAGTGCCCTTTGATTTGATGTACGGCGGCACATGGTTCTATCCGGTGCACCAGAATGTTATCTGGACGCTGCTGCTGGGCATTCTGGGCATCCATCTGATGGAAACCGTGCGCAAAAAGCAGAAAACAGCGCTGTACCTGCTGGTCTCCGCCCTTGTGGTGGTGGCAGGTGCGGTGCTGGGCACGCTGGGCATGGTGGACTACTACGGCGCCGGTGTGCTGACCGTGTTCATTTTCTACTTTTTCCACGGGCGCAAATGGTGGTGCCTGCTGGGGCAGCTGGCAGCACTGTACTGGGTCAATGTGGAGCTGCTGGGCGGGCTGATGTATCCCATTCAGCTCTTCGGCATGGACTTTGAGCTTTGCCAGCAAGGGCTGGCGCTGCTGGCACTGGTGCCCATCTGGCTGTACCGCGGGCGGCAGGGCTACCACAGCAAACCTTTCCAGTACGCCTGCTACGCCTTTTACCCCGTGCACATGCTGCTGCTGGCGCTGGTGCTGAATTTCGTGAACCGGTAAGGAAAACGGAGCGCTCCAAAGGCATTTTTACGCGTGAGATCGTAGGGAGAGCTCCCACTCGAAATAACCAAAGCACACGCGGAAACCATTCAAAATGTCCCGCCGGTACAAAGCCGCTGCACAAACTCTGTGCGGCGGTTTTTTTGCGGGGAAAAAAGACACTTGTTCACAAAAAATTCAGCCTTTTAAGCAAAAAATACTATTTTTTTCGTGTAAAATAGACAACACGGATTGAATGCCGCCCGCAATTGGATTATAATAATAATGTATGCAAAAACGCATTTGCTGCATTTTTTGCTGCGCTTGCTGCTTAAAAAATGCGTAGCTGCGCAATGCGGGCTGTTAAAAAGAGAGAGCTGCCGTTACGGGTCTTTGCCGCATAACGGCTGTTTGCCATGGCAGCCGGGGCGTTATGCTCCGGTTATTTGTCCTTAGGAGGGAAAACAAGGTGAGAGTAGGTCTTGACATCGGCAGTACCACTATCAAGTGTGTGGTGCTGGGCGAGCATGATGAACTGCTGTATTCTACATACGAACGACATTATAGCCATATTCTGGAAAAGGCGCAGGAGCTGCTGCGGCGCATTGATGCCGAGCAGCTGCATGGCAGCAAAGCGCTGCTCAGCATCTCCGGCTCTGCCGGTATGGGCTTGGCGGACAGTTGCGGTGTGCCCTTTGTGCAGGAGGTGTTCTCCACCCGCGTGGCGGTCAAGCGCTTTATGCCAAAGACCGATTGCGTCATCGAGCTGGGCGGCGAGGATGCCAAGATTTTGTTTTTGACCAACGGCACCGAGGTGCGCATGAACGGCAGCTGTGCCGGCGGCACCGGTGCCTTCATCGACCAGATGGCTACCCTGCTGAAGATGAGCGCCGATGAGATGAACAAGGCTGCAGAGCAGGCGCAGCGTACCTATACCATCGCCTCCCGCTGCGGCGTGTTTGCCAAAAGCGATGTGCAGCCTTTGATCAATCAGGGTGCCCGCACCGAGGATATCGCCGCCAGTATCTATAAGGCTGTGGTCAACCAGACCATCGCCGGTCTGGCACAGGGACGCCCCATCAAGGGCAATATCCTTTATCTGGGCGGCCCGCTCACCTTCAGCACCGTGCTGCGCAAGAGTTTTGACGAGGCGCTGAACGTGACCGGCACCTGCCCGGAGAATAGCCTGCTGTATGTGGCACTGGGCGCTGCCCTGTATGCCGACAAGGAATTTGTCCTCACTGAGGTGGCCGCTGCGCTGGACAAGTACGCCGCCACCGCTACCTATGCCAGCGAGCCGCCGCTGTTCGCCACCAAGGAGGAGTACGAGGCTTTCCATGCACGGCATATGTCCCACAGCGTGCCCCACGTACCCTTCAGCGCCCATTGCGGGCCGGTGCATATCGGCATCGACTCCGGTTCTACCACCGTTAAGCTGGTGGTGGTGGACGAAAAGAGCCAGATCTTGTACACCAACTATCAGCCCAACCTTGGCAATCCCCTGCCCCTCATCCGGGAGCAGCTGCTCAAAATTTATAAGGAGCATCCGGGGCTGCAGGTGGCAAGTGTCACCACCACTGGCTACGGCGAGGAACTGGTGAAGAACGCTTTCCGCTGCGATTACGGTCTGGTGGAAACGGTGGCGCATTTTACCGCAGCCAAGTATTTTATGCCGGATGTGGACTTTATCATTGATATCGGCGGGCAGGACATGAAGTGCTTCAAGATCGAGGATGGTGCCATCAGCAACATCTTCCTGAACGAAGCCTGCTCCTCCGGCTGCGGCAGCTTTTTGCAGACCTTTGCGCAGGCGCTGGGCTACGACGTGAAGAAGTTCGCCGCACTGGGCCTGTTCGCAGACCGCCCGGTGGACTTGGGCAGCCGCTGCACCGTGTTCATGAACAGTTCAGTCAAGCAGGCGCAGAAGGACGGTGCCAGCATCGAGAATATCTCCGCAGGGCTGTCCATCAGCGTGGTCAAGAATGCGCTATACAAGGTGATTCGCGCTTCCAGCCCGGAAGAACTGGGCCGCAAGATCGTGGTGCAGGGCGGTACCTTCTATAATGAGGCCGTGCTCCGCGCCTTTGAAAAGGAAATGGGCGTGGAGGTCATCCGCCCGGACATCGCCGGCCTGATGGGCGCTTACGGCGCTGCTTTGTACGGCCTGCGCCAGAGCCATAAAAACAACCAGACCACCTCTGCCATGATGGACGAGCAGGAGCTGGAAAAGTTTGCACAGCAGGTGGTCAGCGTCAAGTGCGGCGGCTGCGGCAACCATTGCCAGTTGACCGTCAACACCTTTGCCGATGGCCGCAAGTTTATCTCCGGCAACCGCTGCGACAAGCCCGTTACCGGCAAGAGCGAGGACAACAGCCTGAACCTGTACGCCTACAAGCAGCAGCTGCTGGCTAGCTACAAGCCTGTGCCCGGCAAGCGCGGCTCCATCGGCATCCCGCTGTGTCTGGGCTTTTACGAACTGCTGCCCTTCTGGTACGCCTTCTGGACGAGCCTTGGCTTTGCGGTGCACACCAGCCCGGTGTCCACCCGCGGGCTGTATCTGGCCGGACAGGCTACCATCCCCAGTGACACCGCATGCTTCCCGGCAAAGCTGAGCCACGGCCACATCAAGGCGCTGAGCCAGATGGAACTGGACGCCATCTTCTACCCCTGCCTGACCTACAATGTGGACGAGGGCTTGGGCGATAACCACTATAACTGCCCGGTGGTGGCCTACTACCCGGAGGTTCTGGCAGGCAACTGCCCGGAGCTGGAGGGCAAAAAGTTCATCTATGATTATGTGGGCATCCACCGCCCGAAGGACTTTGTGCACAAGATGGCAAAGGAGGTGCTGCCCAAGTACTTTGGCGGCATCTCCGAGCGGGAGGTGCAGGCCGCAGCCGATGCCGCCTACGCGGAGTACGAGGCACACATGGCCAAGATTCGAGTAAAGGGCAGCGAGATCATCGATGAGGCACGCCGTCAGGGCAAGCGCATCATCGTGCTGGCAGGCCGCCCCTACCATGTAGACCCGGAGGTCAACCACGGCATCGACCACCTGATCACCCGTCACGGGGCTGCGGTGGTCACCGAGGACAGCATCTCCAACCGGGTGCAGAAGTTCCCCACCAGCGTGCTGAACCAGTGGACCTACCACAGCCGCCTGTACGCTGCCGCCAAGTACTGCACCACCCAGAAGGATATGGATCTGGTGCAGCTGGTGTCCTTCGGCTGCGGCGTGGATGCCATTACCACCGATGAGACCCGCGAGATCTTGCAGCGGGGCAACAAGCTGTACACCCAGCTGAAGATCGACGAGATCACGAACCTCGGTGCCGTGAATATCCGTCTGCGCAGCCTGTTTGCCGCACTGGACGAGCGGGACGAGGCTGCCGCAGAAAAGGCAGAATAAAAGAAACCTTGAGATAGGCTGAAAGCCTTCCCCCGGCAGGGGAAGTCTTTGAGGGGACTATCTTGTTTAGAGCAACATAGGAGGAACCTATGGAATATCATTATCCCAAATTTACCCCGGAGATGAAAAAGACCCACACCATCCTTATTCCCAACATGGCTGTTACCCAGTTCCGGCTTATGGAGTACGCACTGCGCTGCGAGGGCTATAAGTGTGAGCTGCTGGGCAACTGCGGCAGCGCCGTGGCACAGCTGGGGCTGAAGTATGTGCATAACGATACCTGCTACCCGGCGCTGCTGGTCATCGGCCAGTTTCTGGATGCGCTGAACAGCGGCAAGTATGATCTGGAGCACACCGCGCTGCTGATCACCCAGACCGGCGGCGGCTGCCGTGCCTCCAACTACATCCATCTGCTGCGCAAGGCGCTGGTCAAGGCCGGATATCCGCAGATCCCGGTGGCAAGCCTGAATTTTTCCGGCCTGGAAAAGGACAGCGGCTTCCAGATGACCCTCCCGCTGGCACGCAAGTGCATCGCCTGCATCTTCTACGGCGATATGCTGTGTGCGCTGCGCAATCAGGTGGCCCCCTACGAGAATGAAAAGGGCGCTGCTGACCGCATGGTGGATTGCTGGATCGCCCGTCTTGGCCGTGCACTGCTGGCAGGAAAAGGCTTTACTTCCCGGGAAATGAAGCACACCTTCCCGCTCATCGCAAAGGAATTTGCCACCATCCCGGTCACTCGGGTACCCAAGGTCAAGGTGGGCGTTGTGGGCGAGATCTACGTCAAGTACAGCCCGCTGGGCAACAACGAGCTGCAGAAGTTTTTGGAAAGTCAGGACTGCGAGGTGAACTTCCCCGGTCTGATGGGCTTTGTGCAGTACTGCGCCTTCAACATGGGCGAGGATCATGTGCTGTACGGCGGCAAGCTGGCTGTAAAGGTGGGCACCGACCAGTTCCTCAACTGGCTGGACAGCGTGGAACGCGTCATGCTCAAGGCAGAGACGGACGCCGGGTTCTATGCACCGGGCCCCTTCAAAGAGCTGGTGGAAAAGCCCAAGGGGGTCATCTCGCTGGGCGCAAAAATGGGCGAGGGCTGGCTGCTGACCGCCGAAATGATCGAGTTGGTGCAGGGCGGCTATGGCAACATCGTGTGTGCGCAGCCCTTTGGCTGCCTGCCCAACCACATCGTGGGTAAGGGCATGGTGAACAAGATCCGTGCGCTGTACCCCAGCGCCAACATCACCCCCATCGACTACGACCCCAGCGCCACCCGGGTCAATCAGGAAAACCGCATCAAGCTGATGCTGGCTGTGGCAAAGGAGCGGCTGAACGCCCCCGCAGAAGCCCAGCCGCTTACGGCAGAGCAGCTCGCAGGCGGCGCCCCTCAGGTCGGCGCTACCGTGTAACAAAAGCAAATATGATAAAAACAGGGGAGCCGCTGCACGGCATTTTTACGCAGCAGCTCCCTTTTTGCAGGAAAGGAACCCCTATGGAAAAGCCCGCAGCTGCCTGTTATCATCTGCCCGGCCTGTTCGAGTTTTACGAGCTGTACCGCCGCTTTTTGCCGCTGTATCGGGAGCACCGGGAATATTTTTACGACTGGTGCGCCATTGGCTCTATCTACGGTGCCCCGGCGGGCTGTATCTGGGGCGGGGGACGCATCTCCTGCGGCGGGGCTACTGCGCGCGAGGTGCTGGCGCTGTTGCGGGAATACGGCATCTCCGGGCGATTGACCTTCAGTAACTCCCTGCTGCGGGCCCAGCACCTTGCCGACCCGCAGTGCAACGCCCTGTGTGAACAGTTTGCAAAAGGCGGCAGTGTGCCAAACGGCGTGATCGTCCATTCTGATTTGCTGGCGGACTATCTGCGGCAGCGCTGGCCGGAGCTGTATCTGGTGTCCTCCACCACCAAGGTGCTCACCGATTTTGCGCAGCTGCGGCAGGAACTGGAAAAACCGCAGTTCCGGTATGTGGTGCCGGATTTCCGGCTGAACCCGGCACTGGAACAGCTGCGCACCCTGCCGCCGGAGCAAAAGGCCAAGGTGGAGTTTTTGTGCAACGAGTGCTGCTGGTTCGGCTGCACCGAGCGCAAGCGCTGCTACGAGACGGTCAGCCGCCAGAATCTGGGCGAGGACTGCCCGGACCACCGCTGCGCCGCCCCGGATGCCGCTGGGGGCTACCGCTTTTCCAAGGCGATGCGCAGCCCCGGGTTTATCGGGCTGGAGGATATCCGGCAGCGGTACCTGCCCGCAGGCTTTTCCCAGTTCAAGATAGAGGGCAGGGGACTTGGTAGCGCACTGATGCTGGAATTTCTGCTTTACTACATGATAAAGCCGGAATACCAGCTGCAAGTGCGGGAGGAAATCTATCTGGACAATATGCTGGATCTTTTTTAAGAAAATTGCACCGGGCAGACCATCTTCTGCCCGGTGCTGTTTTTTGCCTTCAGGATTTGCACCCGAAAACTTTCTTTTCCCGGCAAAGCGTGCTACAATAAATGAGAAACTTTTTTATAGGAGCAGTGCATGGAAACAACGCAAAAACAGATCGTACTGGGCATTCTGGCCCATGTGGACTCCGGCAAGACCACCCTCTCCGAGGCCATGCTCTACCGCGCCGGTGCTATCCGCAAGCTGGGGCGGGTAGACCACGGAGATGCCTTTCTGGACACCGACAGCTTGGAAAAAGCGCGCGGAATCACCATTTTTTCCAAACAGGCGCTGCTTACGGCGGGCAATACCTCTATTACCCTGCTGGATACCCCCGGCCATGTGGATTTTTCCACCGAGACCGAGCGCACCTTGCAGGTGCTGGATTACGCCGTGCTGGTGGTCAGCGGAACGGACGGCGTGCAAAGCCATACCGAAACGCTGTGGCGGCTGCTGCGGCGCTACCATGTGCCCACCTTTGTATTCGTGAATAAAATGGACCTGCCCGGCATGACCCGGGAGCAGCTGCTCAGCCAGCTGAATCACCGCCTTGGCGAGGGTTTTGTGGATTTTGGCGCAGATCCTGCAGCCCGCAACGAGGCACTGGCGCTGTGCGATGAGCAGCTGATGGAAAAAATGCTGGATGCAGGCACCCTGACCGATGCAGACATCATCCCCGCAGTTGCCCGGCGGCACGTTTTTCCGTGCTGGTTCGGGGCGGCGCTGCGGCTGGACGGGGTGGATGCACTTCTGGACGGGCTGGACCGCTACACCCGCCCCGCCCCGGCGCTGCACGCCTTTGGCGCAAGGGTGTTCAAGGTATCGCAGGACGAGCAGGGCACCCGTCTGACATGGCTGCGGGTCACCGGCGGGGAGCTGAAGGTAAAGGCTCTGCTCTCCGGCGAAGCAGACGGCGAGCCGTGGGCAGAAAAGGCGAACCAGCTGCGGCTGTATTCCGGCGCAAAATATACCCTGACCGAGGCTATCGGCCCGGGACAGGTATGCGCCGTGACCGGCCTGACCCATGCAAAGCCCGGCATCGGGCTTGGGGCGGAGCGGGACAGCGATGTGCCGGTGCTGGAACCGGTGCTCAGCTATCAGGTGCTGCTGCCGGAGGGCGCAGACGTACACGCCGCACTGGGCAAGCTGCACCGGCTGGAGGAGGAGGAACCCCAGCTCCATGTGGTGTGGAACGAAACGCTGTCCGAGATCCATGTGCAGCTGATGGGCGAGGTGCAGCTGGAAGTGCTGCGCAGCCTGCTGGCAGAGCGGTTCGGGCTGGAGGTATCCTTTGGTCCGGGCGGCATTTTGTATAAGGAGACCATCACCGAGCCCATGGAGGGCGTAGGCCACTACGAGCCGCTGCGCCACTATGCCGAGGTGCATCTGCTGCTGGAACCGCTGCCCCGGGGCAGCGGGATGCAGTTTGCCGCCGACTGCCGGGAAGAGGTTCTGGACAAAAACTGGCAGCGGCTGGTGCTGACCCATCTGGAAGAAAAGCAGCATCTTGGCGTTTTGACCGGCGCACCGCTGACCGATGTAAAGATCACTCTGCTCACCGGCAAAGCGCACCTGAAGCACACTGAGGGCGGCGATTTCCGGCAAGCCACCTACCGCGCCGTGCGGCAGGGGCTGATGCTGGCCAAAAGCCAGCTGTTAGAGCCGTGGTATGCCTTCCGGCTGGAAGTGCCGGTGGAGAATATCGGCCGCGCCATGAGCGATATCCAGCGCATGGAGGGTAGCTTTGACCCGCCGGAAAGCGGCGCGGAGACCGCCACCCTGACCGGCTTTGCGCCGGTATCCACCATGCGCAGCTACCCCATGGAAGTGGTCAGCTACACCCGGGGCAGGGGACATCTGAGCCTGACGCTGGACGGCTACCGCCCCTGCCACAACGCGCAGCAGGTCATTGCAGAAATCGGCTACCAGCCGGAGCATGATCTGGAAAACCCCGCAGATTCCGTGTTCTGTGCCCATGGTGCTGGCTTTGTGGTGCCGTGGAACGAGGTGCGCAGTCACATGCATGTTGAAAGCGGCTGGGGCAAGGCAAAGCCCGCCCGCCCGGAGGTGCAGGCTGCGCCCCAGCGCCGCGCCATGGCTTACCGCGCCACGCTGGAAGAGGATGCCGAGCTGCTCAAAATTTTTGAGCGCACCTACGGCCCCATCAAGCGCGACCCGCTGGCGGCCTTCCGCCCGGTGCAAAAGACCGAACGCCCGGATTTTTCCGCCGAACAGTGGGAAATTGCCCCGGAGTATCTGCTGGTGGACGGCTACAACATCATCTTTGCGTGGGACGAGCTGAACGCGCTGGCAAAGGAAAGCTTGGATGCTGCCCGCCGTCGGCTGATGGACATCCTGTGCAACTATCAGGGCTACCAGAAATGCGTGCTCATTCTGGTGTTCGATGCCTACCGCGTGCCCGGCAGCCCCGGCGCCATCGAGCAGTACCACAACATCCATGTGGTCTATACCAAGGAGGCCGAGACCGCCGATATGTTCATCGAGCGGGTCACCCATGAAATCGGCAAGAGCCGCCGCGTCCGCGTGGCGACCTCGGACGGCATGGAGCAGGTCATCATCCTTGGTCACGGCGCGCTGCGCGTGTCTGCCCGGATGTTCCACGAGGAAGTGCAGAACGTGGAAAAACAGATCCGCTCCCTTGTGCAGGGACAGGCGTAATGCTGCCCCGAAAAAAATCCTTTCTTGTGAAAAAGTCGTTTTGGAAAATCCGCAGATTTTCCAAGATGACAAAATATAAAATAATGATTCCGCTGAAGATGCCCAAAGCAACGCGAGGGCATTTAAAATCGTTCTCTGGAGGTGCACCCATGGCTGTGGAAATTACCAAAGAATTTGTCTGGCAGAGCATCCCGCGCCGCGCCCGGGACAGCCATAAGGGCACCTTTGGCAGCGTGCTGGCGGTGGCGGGCAGTGCCTTTTACCGGGGCGCGGCACTGCTGGCGGTGGAAGGCGCACTGCGCACCGGGGCGGGCATCGTCACCCTTGCCAGTGTCGAGCCGGTGGTCAGCGCCGCCGTCACCCGCCTGCCGGAGTGCTGCCTGTGCCCCTGTAAGGAGGGCGCACAGGGCGGTATTGCACCGGAAAATATGCCGCTGCTCCGGCGGCAGAAGGCTACCGTGCTGCTGCTGGGCCCCGGCCTTGGCGGTACGGCGCAAAGCGTCGCCCGGGCCGCCGAGACCCGCACGCTGGTGCAGCAGCTTCTGCCCGGCTTTGCGGGTGCTGCGGTGCTGGACGCCGACGGTCTGAACGCCGCCGCCCAGCTGCTGGCCGAGGGCAAGCCCTTTCCGCACCCGACGGGAGAACTGGTAGTGACCCCGCACCCCGGCGAGATGGCGCGACTGACCGGTCTTTCGGCAGCAGCGCTTGCCGCCGACCGGGAGGGCATCGCCCTGCGGTATGCCAAGGCGTGGAACGCCGTGGTGGTGCTGAAGGGTGCACGCACCGTGGTGGCCAGCCCGGACGGGCGGGTGTGCGTGAACCCCACCGGCAACCCGGGGCTTTCCCGGGGCGGCAGCGGGGACGTGCTGGCGGGGATGCTCTCGGCGCTGCTGGCCTGCGGTCTGCACGCCTACGAAGCCGCTGCTTGCGCGGTATATCTGCACGGTGCCGCCGCCGACCGCGCCGCCGCAAAGCACGGTGAGTACGGGATGCTGCCTCATGATATCCTGCCGGAACTGGGCGCACTGTTTGCGGAAAACCAGAGATAAATGAAAAGCGGCAGCTGCACAAAATGCCGTGCAGCTGCCGCTTTTTGTTGCTGTAATTTGCGGTTCAGATTAGCGGAACTGATTGAGGTATTCCTCCACCGAGCGGGTCATCTCCTTGGAGAAATCGGAGTTATACTTGCGGTTGCAAAAGGCGGTGCACCACTGCTCAAAGGGCGCGTTACCGGCCTTGTAGCCAAAGGTGTCCCGCAGCTCTGCGCCGTCCATGGTGCGGTAGCCGTTTTCGTGCACGATATGCTCCATGGCGCAGCGCTGGGGCTTTACGCGATCTTTCTGCTGCTGGGTGGGCCAGCCGAACACCAGCATTACCGCCGGGAACACATAGTCCGGCAGGTGCAGCAGGCTGCGCTGGGTGTCGCAGTTTTCCATGATATCCCCGATGTAGCACGAGCCGATGCCAAAGCTTTCGGCGGCAACTACGGCGTTCTGGGCGGCAATGGCGGCATCGGTGACTGCCAGCATCAAATCGCCCACACCCGGGGTGCGTGGCGTACAGCCGACTTCTAAGTAGGCATCGTACCACTTTTTGCAGTCGGCGCAGAACACCAGCACCAGCGGTGCTTTGGCAATAAAAGGCTGGTGGTCACAGCTTTCGGCCAGCGCTTCCTTCAGCGCCGGGTCGGTGATGTCTAAAATGGTATACAGCTGCTGACAGCCTGCAGAGGGTGCCTGTGCGGCAGCTTCTAAAATGGCCTGCTTCATCTCGGCAGGGATGGGCTTTTCTTCATACACCCGTACCGACTTACGGTCGAACAGGCTTTGCAGGATAGGATTACGCTCAGTCATGGGAACACCTCCGGTGTTGTGTTTATTCATAGTCGATGGGCAGGGTGGGCAGGCCGTTCAGTTCCAGCCCGGCGGTGTGCCCGGCAATGTACTGGTAGTAGCCCTGTGCCGCGATCATGGCACCGTTGTCGCCGCAGAACTTCAGCTCCGGCAGGTAGACTTTTGCGCCCAGCTTCTGGGCACCGTCGTTCACCAGCTGGCGCAGACGGCCGTTGGCGGCGACACCCCCGGCAAGGCACACCTGTTTTGCCCCGGTATCGGCAGCAGCCAGCAGCAGCTTTTCGGCCAGAATGCCCGCAATGCGCTCCTGAAAGCTGGCGGCAAGGTCGGGCACGTTCACTTCCTCGCCCTTCATCTGCGCCTTGTTCACCTCGTTGAGCACGGCGGTCTTTAAGCCGGAAAAGCTCACGTTGTATTTGCCCTCTACATGGGGCACCGGCAGGCGGTAGGCCTTGGGGTCGCCGGTCTTGGCGGCGGCGGCTACGCTGGGACCGCCGGGGTAGGGCAGACCCAGCGTGCGGGCCACCTTGTCAAAGGCTTCGCCCGCAGCATCGTCCACGGTGTGCCCCAGAATGTGATAGTGGGTGTAGTCCTGTACTTCCACGATGTGGCTGTGCCCGCCGGAGGCCACCAGACACAAAAAAGGCGGCTTGAGTTCCGGGTGGGTCAGGTAGAGCGCGGCGATGTGTCCCCGCAGATGGTGCACCGGCACCAGCGGCTTGCCCGCCGAGTAGGCCAGACCTTTTGCAAAGTTTACGCCCACCAGCACCGCACCGATGAGCCCCGGCGCAAAGGTGACAGCCACGGCGTCCACGTCCTCCATAGTCTTACCGGCGTCCAGCAGAGCTTTTTTGACCGTGGCGCTGATAAACTCGCAGTGGCGGCGGCTGGCAATCTCCGGCACAACGCCGCCGTACAGCGCCTGCTCCTTGACGCTGGTGGAAATGACGTTGCTCAGCAGCTTCCGTCCGTCCTCCACCAGCGCGGCGGCAGTTTCGTCACAGGTAGACTCGATTCCGAGAATGATCATTTTAGTGTGCCTCCAGCCAGTTTTTGCCTGCGTGCACATCGGTGCTCAGGGGCACCGCGTACTGCACACAGCCTTCCATTTCCTCCCGCAGGATGCGGGCGGCCTGCTCGGCCTCCGCCTCCGGGGCCTCCACGATCAGTTCATCGTGGACGGTCAAAATCAGGCGGCTGGCCATTTTTTCGTCCCGCAGGCGCTTCCACACCCGCACCATGGCCAGCTTGATCACGTCCGCAGCGGTGCCCTGAATGGGAGTGTTGCGGGCCATGCGCTCGCCGCTGGCGCGCACGTTGAAGTTTGTGCTGGCCAGCTCCGGCAGGGTGCGGCGGCGGCCGAACAGGGTGGACACATAGCCGTTTGCCTTGGCATCCGCGATGGTCTTGTCCATATAGCCGCTCACGCTGGGGAAGGCCGCCAGATAGTTCTTGAGGAAGGCGTCTGCCTCCTTCACGGTCACGCCGATATCCTTGGAAAGGCTGTATGCGCCCTTGCCGTACATGATACCGAAGTTGATGGCCTTGGCAGAGGAGCGCAGCCGGGGCGTTACCTCGCTCTGCGGGATGCCGTAGATCTTGGCGGCGGTGCTGCGGTGGATGTCCTCACCGTTCAAAAAGGCCTGCTGCATGTGCGCGTCCCCGGTGATGTGCGCCAAGATGCGCAGCTCGATCTGGCTGTAATCCGCGTCCACCAGCACACAGCCCGGCTTTGCAATAAAGTAGGCGCGCAGCTGGCTGCCCAGCTCGGTGCGGATGGGAATATTCTGCAGGTTGGGATTATCGGAAGAGAGCCGTCCGGTGCGAGCTTCGGTCTGGTTGAAGGTGGAGTGGATGCGCCCGTCCTCGCCGATGACCTTGAGCAGGCCCTCTACATAGGTGGAGTTCAGCTTCTGGTAGGCGCGGTACTGCAAAACGTCCTCCACCAGCGGGTACTCACGCAGGCTTTCCAGCGTTTCGGCATCGGTGGACCAGCCGCGCTGAGTCTTTTTGCCGTGGGGCAGACCCATGGTGTCGAACAGCATCTCACCCAGCTGTTTGGGGCTGTTGGGGTTGAAGGTGGCGCTGCCGGTCTCCATATGGATGCGGGTCAGCACCTGCTCCAGCTCCTCCCGCAGTTTTACGCCGAACTGCTCGATGCCGTCTTTGTCCACCAGCACGCCGGTGCGGGTCATGTCGGCCAGCACCTGTGCCAGCGGGAACTCGATCTCGTTGTACAACGCATCCTCGCCGCAGGCGGTGATCTCGGCCTTCATCCGGGCAAACAGGTCGGCCAGCCGCCCGGCGTCCGGGTAATCGGTGCAGGTAAAGGCGGCAGCGGCCTTGTAAGCGGGGATCAGCTCACTGATCTGGTATTTGGAGGCAGAAGCATCCAGCAGATAGGCGGCCAGCTTGCCGTCCCAGACGATGCTGCTGCCCCAGCCGCCGGCGGCCATGGCCTTGGCGTACAGGGGTGCGGCGTTGAACACATCCAGCGTCACATCGGCATTGTCCAGCAGCCGCAGTAGGTCGGCATTCTCCAGCGGGTAGACGGTGGTGTCCTGCACGGCGTACCAGCTTTCCGGCTGCAATACCACGTTGCGGGTGCCCTGTTTGCCGGTAACGGCGGGGCGGGCAGCCACCAGATAATGCCCGGCGGGGGTCAGGGGCAGGGGAGCAAGGTCGGCTTCCGGCAGCTCCACAGCCTGTTCCTCGGCGGCGGCTTCCGGCGCTACGCCGTCCAGCCCAAACCGGGGGATCAGGGAGTGGATCTCCAATTCCTGCAAAAGCCGCACGGCGGCGGGCTTGTTGCCCTCGCCCACGGTGTAGGAACCCTCGGCGGTGTCGATGGGGGCATCGGTGCGGATGGTGCCCAGCGTGTGGCTCAGCTCGGCCATGGGCTTATCCTCGAGCAAGTGCTCCCGCTGCTTGGGCTTGATGCGCTTGTCGTCAATGTTCTGGTACACGCCCTCCAGCGAGCCGAAGGCCTGTACCAGCGAGAGGGCGGTCTTTTCGCCGATGCCCTTCACGCCGGGGATGTTATCCGAGGTGTCGCCCATCAGGCTCTTCACCTCGATAAGCTGCTTGGGTGCAAGGCCGTATTTTTCCTGAATGGCGTCCTCGTCCATCACCACGGTCTTGCTGCGCCCCATCACGGTGGCAGCCAGCAGCACGGTGGTGCTCTCGCTCACCAGCTGCAGGCTGTCCCGGTCTCCGGTGGCAAGGAAGCAATCGTCCTTGCGGGCGGCGCAGGCAGCAGCCAGCGTGCCCAGAATATCGTCTGCTTCCCAGCCCTCGGCGGTAACGGTGCGGTAGCCAAGGTCTGCCAGCAGCTGCTTGAGCACCGGCATCTGCTGCGCCAGCTCCTCGGGCATGGCGTGGCGGGTGGCCTTGTAGCCATCGTACATTTTATGCCGGAAGGTGGGGGCTTTCAGGTCAAAAGCCACGGCCACCTCGTCCGGCTGGCACTCCTTGAGCAGGGAGAGCAGAATGTTCAAAAAGCCATAGATGGCGTTGGTATAACGTCCGTCCTTGGTGGTCAGCAGCTTGATGCCGTAAAAAGCGCGGTTGGCAATGCTGTTGCCGTCAATGACCAGTAAACGCATAATGCAGTTCCTCCGTTGCGTAATTTCACATCTTATAGTATAGCACAAAACCGCACCGCGCGGGAGCTTTTTGTGTAAAAAAGGGAATGCTCCGCATTTTATTGTATATTCACGCGTGAAAATGGTCTGGTGGAACGCCTGTCGGCGTTCCACCAGACCGAAATTATAAATAATATTTCCGCTGCTCATGCCCAGAGCAAAGCGGAGGGCATTTCAAATCGTTCCATCGAAAAAAGGCTGCCGCACAAGCTGTGCAGCAGCCTTACCGGGGCCGGGCTTATTCCTCGATGCGGATGGCGCTTACCGGGCAGCTCTGGGCTGCGGTGACGGCCTGCGGCACCTCCTCCGGTGGGATGGGGCCGGGCTCTGCCACAGCCAGAACGCCCTCCATGTGGAACACTGCGGGGCACAGTCCGGCACACTGGGTACAGCCGATGCACAGCTCAGGGTCTACGAATGCGTTCATGCAAACACCTCCTTTGCGGAAAGCATTGCCCGTTTTGCCGCAAATTATGCCTATGCAAGCGGTTTACGGTGTGGTACAATAAGACCGCCGGGAACCGGCAGGAGGAGATAAGATGAATATCCAGATCTTTGGCACGAGCAAGTGCTTTGATACCAAAAAGGCGCAGCGCTATTTTAAGGAGCGCGGCATTAAGTTCCAGATGATCGACCTGAAGGAAAAGGGCATGAGCCGGGGCGAGTTTGATAACGTGGCGCGCGCCTTGGGCGGCTGGGAAGCGCTGGTAAATCCGGCGGCAAAAGACAAGCAGACCCTTGCGCTGCTGGATGCGCTGGTGGACTGGCAGAAGGAGGACAAGCTGTTTGAAAACCAGCAGCTGTTCAAGACCCCCATCGTGCGCAACGGACGCAAGGCCACCGTGGGCTACCAGCCCGAGATATGGAAGGACTGGGAATAAAAAGCCTGCTTTCACAAAAAAACCACCGGTACAGGTTTTGCACTCTGTGGCCGGATGTGGTATACTGTTGGGTAGACTAAAAACTTTGGGAGACTCAGACCAATGAAAAATACGATCACCCCGGAAGAACACGCCCGGATCAAGCGCCGCCGCTGGCGGCAGACCTTGGGTCTGCTGATCACGGTGCTGGTGCTCATCGGGTTTATTACGGTGCTGCGGGCCGGTGTGGGCCTTGTGGCAAACCTGTTTGACGATACCGCACAAAAGCAGGAATACGAGGACAAGCTAGAAGGCTTGGTATTGTTCGACCCCATGCCCTTTGACGGCATTGAGAACATCAATGACCTGACCCTGCGGGAGGCAGCTGTGTGGGGCTGTGTGTACAGCATTCAGGAGACGCAGGGCGGCTTTGATAACTACAATACCGACCCCGAGACCGAGCAACTGCTGCTGCCCTCGGTGGAAGTGGATGCCTATCTGGCAAAGCTGCTGGGCCCCGGCTTCAAGCTGACCCACCGCAGCTTTGACATGGAGGATATGACCGTCGAGTTTGACGAGACCACCCAGTGCTACAAGATCCCCATCACCGGTACGGTGGGCTACTACCGCGCCACCGTGGTCAAGCTGTTCAAGCGCAGCGGCAAGCTGCACGTCACTGTGGGCTATATCCCCACCGCCAGCGCGGACGACAGCATCATCAATCCCTCTTCGGACACCCCCACCAAGTATATGGATTACCTGTTCGAGCGCCAGAGCGGCAGCTGGTATCTGACCGGCCTGACCGAGAGCGAGACCAAGCCCGAAAGTGCCGCAAGCTCCGCTGCCGCACAGCCGGAGCCCATGGCAGAAAGCGATGTGCAGGACGCCATTCTGGCCACTGCCGGAGATTCCGCTGCGGCAGATTCGACTGCTGCCTCGGCTGTCCAGCCGGAGGCACAGGCTGAAGCGGGTGCAGACAGCGCTGTGGCAGAATCTCCTGCCGCTGAGGATGCCGCCAGCACCGCAGCGTAAAATGCAAATGAAAACACCCGACTGTGAAAGCAAACTCACAGTCGGGTGTTTTTTGTACGTTTTATTTTAAATCAAACCGTACCACTACCAGCCGATACCACAGGTAGGGCACCATGTTCCAGATCATCCACAGCTCCATCAGGATATAGTTGGGCAGGTCTTTCAGGCGGAAGGGACGCTTGCCCAGCTTGCCCGCTTTGAGCAGGGCAAAGGCTTCGTGCATTCCCTTGTCCCAAGCCTCGCCAAAGCCCTGCTTGTGGAACTTGTAGCACTTGAGCAGATAGCCCAGCGCCAGCGGGATAAAGTTGAGCACCAGCATCAGCAGCGGTTCGTTTTTGAGCGGCAGCAGAATGCTGTTGCGGCCACTCTGCTGGCTTTTAAAGGCGTTGTAGCGCACAGCACCGGTGCTGGCACCGCAGATGTGGTAGCACTTGGCAGTGGGGCAGAGCACATTTTTGTAACCGGCATTATTGGCACGCCAGCTCAGGTCTACGTCCTCAAAGTAGGCAAAAAAGTGCTCGTCAAAGCCGCCGATCTCGTCCAGAATGCTTTTGCGGTACAGCGCTGCGCCGCCGCAGGCCGAGAAAATGCGCTTTTGCTTGGTGTAGCGGCTGACGCGGCGGCCATCGCCGGTCTTGCAGGCAAAGCCCATCCATGTTACATAGTCCCCGGCATCATCGGCCAGTTCCCGCTCAAAGTGCCGGATCATCAGGCTTTGCACCGCAAAAATTTTGGGGTCGGCATCGGCGGTGCGCAAAAGCTCGGCCAGCCACTGCGGCTCGGCAAAGGCGTCATTGTTGAACAGCACCACATATTTGCTCTGCGCCCGGGCAATGCCCTGATTCACTGCGTAGGAAAAGCCGGTGTTGCGTCCGTTTTCGATCAGGGTGAAGTTGGGGCGGGTGCAGTAGCTGCGCGCCTGCGCAAGACTTTCGTCGGTGGAACCGTTGTCCACCACGATCAGGTCAAAATCCTGCTCGGTCTGGGCGTAGATGGACTCGATGGAGTCCTTCAGCCAGCCCTTGCCGTTGATATTGGGGATGACGATGGTTGCTTTGCTCATAGTTTTTCTCCTGCGGATGTACGAATCCAAGGGGTATTATAGCATAACCCGCCGCAAAAAGAAACCGCACCCTGTACAGAGTGCGGTTTCAAAAAACATTTTATGCGGCCAGAGCCTTTTCGATATTGGACAGAATGGTGTCGTGATCCTCGGCGCAGACCAGAACCACCTCGCCGGTGGGGGCCACGGTGACGGTGGCGGCCTTGGCAACAAGGTACTGATCCTCCAGATAGTGCTCCATGGACTGCTGCTCGCTGGCAACATAGGCTTCCAGTGCGGCCTTTACTTCATCGGTCTTGCCCTCGGCAGGCTTCACGATGGCAACGGCGTAGCTGCGCACCATCATGCTGGAAATGCTGGCGGCAAAGGCGGTGTACTGGCCGTCCTCCAGATTCAGCAGGGGCATCAGGATGTCCCGGATCTCCTCGTTCAGCTGGTCGGGCTCGTACTCGGCGCTGTAACCATCGATGGCGGTAAACTTGCCGTCCTCGCCCTTGGTAAAGATCATATCGTACTCGTTGTCCTCGTCGCTGCGGGCATCGTGGATGATCTGGGAGTAGTCCTTGGGGGTGGAGCTGTCGGCCTTGCTGCCGCCGGAGCAGCCCACCAGAGTAAACAGGGTCAGCCCTGCCAGCAGGGCGGCGATGAATTTTTTCATAGTATTGCATTTCCTTTCATAGTGCTGTGTGTGGAAGGTGCAGCCGGGCGCACACGTTACAGGTAGTGTGTGCCGGTTTTGGGCTGCTATTCTGGATACGAACCACCGCGCCGCAAAATTGCAGGGAAAAAGTAACAGTTTTATGTACAAGTTTTAGCATGGAAGATGGCGACACTAAGCTTTCACTTGGTGTTGACAGAAATGACAGGACTGCTGTTAAAGATACTGCAAGTGCTGCTGATATAGTTAATAGCGATAATGGCAGCGAATCAGGATTGAATAAATCAGACATTAAAACTTTTGATGATGATGATGTTCTTACTGTTAATTCACCACTTGTAGGTGTATTTTACAGTTCAGCATCTCCGGAAGCGGATGCATATGTAGCAATAGGTGACAGAGTTAAAAAAGGTCAGGTAATCGGTATAGTAGAAGCAATGAAGCTTATGAATGAGATTGAAAGTGATTATGATGGTGTGGTTACTGATATTCTTGTAGATAATGAACAGATGGTTGAATATGGACAGCCTATGTTTGTTATAAAACCAGTCTGACAATACGTCGGTATCAAAGGCATGGGTTTTTGATACCGACATTATATATATGAAATTCGATTATTTAATATAAGGAGTTAAGTATGCTTACAACAAAGGAAATAATGGATATTATACCACACAGACATCCTTTTCTGCTTGTGGATACGATAGATGAACTTGAGCCTGGAATAAAGGCAACAGGATATAAGTGTATTACATATGATGAGCCTTACTTTGCAGGACATTTTCCAGCTGAGCCTGTTATGCCGGGGGTCCTTCAGATAGAGGCATGCGCACAGGTAGGCGCTGTTGCGATACTTTCGCTGGAAGAAAACAAAGGTAAAACAGCATATTTTGGTGCAGTTAATAATGCAAGATTTAAAAGAAAAGTAGTTCCTGGTGATAAACTTAAGATGGAATGTGAGATTATAAAGAAAAAAGGACCAGTTGGCGTGGGAAAGGCTGTTGCGACGGTAGATGGAGAGGTTGCACTTACAGCAGAGCTTACATTTATGGTAGGTTAATCCGTCTGATGTTATAAATATAATATGTGGATTATGGAATGGTTATAAGGAGATGAAGCTGTGTTTAATAAGATATTGATAGCGAACAGAGGCGAAATAGCTGTTAGAATAATAAGAGCCTGTAGGGAAATGGGTATACAGACAGTTGCAGTATATTCTGAGGCGGATAAGGAAGCACTTCATACGCAGCTGGCTGATGAGAGTGTATGTATAGGAAAGGCAGCAGCTAAGGATAGTTACCTTAATATGGAAAGAATATTGAGTGCAACAGTAGCAACACATGCAGATGCAATACATCCAGGCTTTGGATTTCTTTCTGAAAACAGTAAGTTTGCATCATTATGTGAAAAATGTAACATCACATTTATAGGTCCAGATTCAGATATCATAGAGAAAACAGGTAATAAACAGGAAGCAAGAAATACAATGATATCAGCAGGTATTCCAGTTATTCCAGGAACCAAAGAACCAGTTATGGATGCAGAAAGAGGAAAAGAGCTTGCAGACAATATAGGTTATCCTGTTATGGTTAAAGCTGCACTTGGCGGCGGTGGCAAGGGGATGCGTGTTGTATACACAAAAGAAGATTTTAAAAGGGAATTCGATAACGCACAGAGAGAAGCCGTGAATGGCTTTGCTGATGGCACAATGTATATAGAAAAATATATAGAAAAGCCAAGACATATAGAGTTCCAGATATTAGCTGATAAATATGGAAATACAATTCATCTTGGTGAAAGAGATTGTTCAATACAAAGAAATCACCAGAAGTTAGTTGAGGAATCACCCTCTCCTGCGTTGAATGATGAATTAAGAAAGAGAATGGGAGATACTGCAGTGGCAGTGGCTAAGGCAGTTAACTATGAAAATGCAGGAACAGTTGAGTTTCTTCTGGATAAAAACGACAATTATTACTTTATGGAGGTAAATACCCGTATTCAGGTCGAGCATGGTATAACGGAACTTGTGACAGGTGTTGATCTTATAAAGGAACAGATAAAGATAGCCGCCGGCGAAAGTCTTGGTATTAAGCAGGAGGATGTAAGGATACATGGTGCTGCCATGGAAATAAGAATCAATGCTGAAAACCCTGAAAAGAACTTTGCACCTAATCCGGGAACAATAAAGAATATACATATACCAGGTGGTAATGGTGTAAGAATAGATACCGCAGTTTATAGTGGATATACGATACCTCCTTTTTATGATTCCATGATAATGAAGGTTATGACATATGCAAACGACAGGAAAACAGTGATTGAGAAGATGAGAAGTGTTCTTGGCGAGATTATTATTGAAGGTGTCACAACAAATACAGATTTTATGTATGATATATGCCAGAATGAGAAGTTTATTAAAGGTGATGTCAGTACAGATTTCATACCAGAGGAGTATCCACAGGTATGTAAAAAATAGTTGTTCGTTATGCACAGTAAGAGTGCGTGGAAATGAGGATTTATATGCAGATAAAAGGCTTGTTTAAAAAGAATATCCATAAAAATAAAATCAACAATCTGGATAGCAGTAATATAAATGTTCCAGATGGATTATATACAAAATGTCCGGTTTGTTCAAAAATAAGCTTAACAGAGGACATGTATCTGAATAAT
>ENA-UEYL01000525-UEYL01000525.1-human-gut-metagenome-genome-assembly--contig:-NODE-525-length-38843-cov-4.361477_pt1 | contig 38843 bp, 36 predicted proteins | sample MGYA00242941_ERZ507946 | MGnify/ENA primary metagenome ERZ507946 (study PRJEB26167, sample SAMN06115482) | human gut metagenome | host: Homo sapiens | place: China:Guizhou | collected 2015-03-11...
ATTTACTGTGCAAAACTGAATCATGGCCGATTAGAAACAATCAAGCATCCGGAACTGGATAATTTTCATATAGTGCGCATCTCCTCCCGGCTGAGCACCACGCCGGTGGGGTTGCCGGGGTTGGTCATGAGAATCGCCCGGGTGCGCTCGGTGATCCGGGGCTCGATGAGCTCCCGCTTGGCGAACCGGTAGCCCTCCTCCGGAGAGGTGGGGATGGGCATGATCTTGCCGCCGGTAATGTTGACAAAGGTGGTGTAGTTGGGATAGAAGGGCTCGGGCACCAGCACCTCGTCTCCCTCATCCAGAATGCAGGAGAGGACGATCTGCAGCGCCTCACTGCCGCCGTAGGTGGCCAGGATGTCGTCGCAGGTGATGTGGAAGCCCAGGCTCTCGTAGTAGCGCTGAGTGGCCTCCAGGAAGCAGTTTTCACCGGGGGCGGGCGCATAGGCCAGGACGCTGTCGCTGAAGTGGGCCACGGCGTCGAAAAACTCCTTGGGCGTCTCGATGTCCGGCTGGCCGATGTTCAGGTGATGGACGGTCAGTCCCTTTTCCACCGCCGCTACTTCATAGGGGTAAAACTTACGTACGGGCGAGAGCTCGCAACGCTGGATCTTACTGGAAAATTTCATGATAATGCCTCCCTGATTTTGTTTCGCGATGCCCTGGACGCATGGACGGCGGCGCTGACAGGTACGCCGCCGGTGGGAATAAAAAAACGCCCCTGACTGACGTCAGGGGCGAAAGATACTTCCACGGTACCACCCTGATCTGCCCCTTGAAAAAAGGGCATCTCATGTCATCTGATAACGGAGATGAACCGTTCCGCTCCTCGCGGACCGCTCCAAAGTGGCTTGCTTCATGGCGTTGGCTGAGGGCTTTCACCCGTTCCCTCTCGCTGATAGCCGGTTTCACGAAGCTGGCTTTGTCATCGCTTTTATATGTTCATCATTATACGTCTTTGGCGGCGTTTGTCAAGAAGGAAGCGGGAAAAAGCTCAATCTTCCCCGTCGGCAGGTGCCTGGGCCTCCGGTGCAGAGCCCATCTGCATCTCCTGCCACTTTTCCCGGGTAATGAGCAGCTGGCGGGGCTTGGAGCCCTCGAACGGGCCCACGATCCCCCGCTCCTCCATCTGGTCCACCAGACGGGCCGCGCGGGAGTAGCCCAGCTTCAGCCGCCGCTGCAGCATGGAAACGGAGGCCTGTCCCGTCTCCAGCACCACGTCCACGGCGGCGGGCAGCAGCTCGTCGCCCTCGTCGTCGGAGGGCTCTGCCGCCGCGCCCTTGGCACCGCCCTTCTCCTTTTCCTGGACGGACTCCTCGATCTTGGCCATGACCTCGTCAGAGTAGTGGGCCTCACCGCTCTGCTTGACGAAGGCCACCACCCGCTCGATCTCCTCCGGAGAGATGAAGCACCCCTGCACCCGGGTAGGCTTTCCGGCGCCCAACGGCGCGTAAAGCATATCGCCCCGGCCCACCAGCTTTTCCGCGCCGGTGTTGTCCAGGATGATGCGGGATTCCAGAGAGGACGCCACTGCGAAGGCGATGCGGCTGGGGATGTTGGCCTTCATGAGGCCGGTGATCACGTCGGCGGAGGGACGCTGTGTGGCGATGACCAGGTGCACGCCGGCGGCACGGCCCATCTGGGCCACCCGGCAGATGGACTCCTCCACCTCCTTGGCGGCCACCAGCATCAGATCCGCCAGCTCGTCGATGACCACCACCACACTGGGCAGGGTCTCCAGCTCGTCGCTGGTGCGGGCCAGGCGGTTATACTCCTCCAGCTTCTTCACGCCCCGCTCGGAGAAAGTCTTGTAGCGCTTCATCATCTCAAACACGGCCCACTGCAATGCGCCCGCAGCCTTCTTGGGGTCCGTCACCACGGGGATGAGCAGATGGGGAATGCCGTTATAAGGCGCCAGCTCCACCATCTTCGGGTCCACCATGATAAAGCGCACCTGGTCCGGGGTGGACTTGTAGAGAAGGCTCACGATGAGGGAGTTGGTGCACACGGACTTACCGGAGCCGGTGGTACCGGCAATCAGTACATGGGGCAGCTTTTCGATGTCGCCCACGATGCACCGCCCGCCGATGTCCTTGCCCAGGGCGAAGGCCACCTTGGACTTGTGCTCCGTAAAGGCCCGGGACTCGATCACGTCCCGGATGAGCACCGGCGTCACCTGCTTGTTGGGCACCTCGATGCCCACCACGGAGATCTTGTCCGGGATGGGCGCGATGCGCACACCGGTGGCGCCCAGGGCCAGAGCGATATCGTCGGCCAGGTTCGTGATCTTGCTGAGCTTGACGCCCTGATCCAGCACGAACTCATAGCGGGTAACGGAGGGGCCGTGGATCACGTCGCCGGGCGTGGCGTCCACGCCGAAGCTGGTGAGCGTCTCCGCCAGGCGGCGGGAGTTGTTGCGCAGCTCAGCACCAGCCTCGGCAAAGTTCTCCTGACCGCCCTGCTCCAGCAGGGTAATGGGCGGGAACTGATAGTCGTCCCCCTCCTCGGAAAGCTTTTCCTGGATCTCCGCCGTGACGGCGGCGGTCTGCGCCGCCACCTCCCGGGCAAGAGACTGCTTTTCCCGTTTGGCCGTGCTCTCCTCCGCCGCAGGGCGTGCCTCCGTCACAGGACGCACCTCTGCCGCCGGACGGATCTCCGGCGCAGGACGTGTCTCCGGCACAGCCGGCTGCACCGGCACGGCTTCCGCCGCCTGCACAGCCGGGATGGCCGGCGTCTTTTTGACTTCCCGGCGCTCCTCCCGCTTGGGCTCCGCCTCCGGCTCGAAAAGCACCTGGTCCGGCGTTCTCTGCTGGTCGGACTTGTGGCGGAAGAAGCCGGTAAAGCGGCCCGGCTCCTTCTTCTCCTCTCTGGGCGCGGCAGGCGGCGCGTCCGCCTCGTCCAGAGGAATGTCGATGACGGCCCGGCGCTGCTCCGTACTGCGGCGCGCCGGTTCCAGAGGCGTCACATGGATGCGGGGCTCCTCCGGCTCATACTGGGGACGGCTGCGGTGCTTTTCCACCATGGCCCGGAAGGTCACCTGCAAGGAGACCATACCCGCCGCAGCCAGCAGCGCCGTAAAGACGATGATGGACGCCACCTTGGAAAACACCCGCACAGAGCCCTCCGCGATGGTGCCGCAGACGGCGCCGCCGGAGGTGACGGTGGTGCCCGTGAGCCAGAACTGCTTGAGCGTCCCCGCGGAGGCGGGGAACTCCACCTTACACAGCACCATGTGGCACAGTGCTCCCAGCAGCACCGGCAGCAGCAGCGTGCAGGTCACCCGCAGCTGCACGGGCCGCCCGTGGTGGAAGATCAATATAAGGCCGGCAAGCAAAAACGCCGGTCCCGTCAGATAGTAGCCATAGCCGAAAAGGCCCTTCAAAAGCAGGGCAAAGGCGTCAATAAAAATGGCCTCAATGCCGAAATAACTGACAAATACACATAGCGCCAGCACCAAAAAGGTCACACCCCAGACCTCGCGCCGGACAGGCTTTTTCGGCGGCGGAGATGCCTTCCTGGTCCGGCTGGAGCCGCTGCGGGATGTACTTTTCTTCTTTGCGGCAGTGGATTTCTTTTGTGTGGCAGCCACGTTGAACCTCCTTAGGATAGAAAAAGCGTCACTTCTGCACCAGGGTCATCACCAGCGTCAGCGCGCCGACGATCCAGCAGTAATAGGCGAAAAAGCCGAACCGGCCCTTCTCCGCAATCATTTTCAAAAGGCGGATGCAGGCATAGCCCACCACGGCGGCCACGGCCACGCCCACCAGATAGACCGGCACATCGGCCCAGATGATCCCGGCTTCAAAGGCGTCCTTCAGGCTGAGGATATTGGCGCCCAGAATGGCGGGGATGGACATGAGGAAGGAGTAGCGCACGGCGAACTTGCGGTCAAAGCCCACGAAGCACCCGGCGGTGATGGTGGTGCCGGAGCGGGAAATGCCCGGGCAGGTGGCGATGGCCTGACCGATGCCCACGATCAGCGCGTCCAGCAGTGTGGCGGACTTTTCCGTCTTGCGGCCCTTTTTCACCCGGTCGCTGGCAAAGAGCAGGCAGCCGGTCACCAGCAGGGCTCCCGCTACAAAATACATGTTGTCTGCCAGGCCCTCCACCAGCTTCTTCACCGGCAGCACCGCAAACAGCGGCAGGGTGCTCACGATGATCAGCAGGATCAGCCGCCGGGCGGGCGGGACAGGGTTGGGCGTGGAGCGGCGGGCCAGATCCCGGGCGCCGGCGATCAGCTCCCCGATCATGTCCCGGATATCGGACCAATAGGCCACAAACACCGCCACCAGCGTGCCCAGGTGCAGCAGCACGTCAAAAAACTCAGGGGTCTTGGTGCCGGTGGTGTGGAGCAAATGCTCGGCGATGGCCAGATGGCCGGAGCTGGAAATGGGCAGGAATTCGGTGATTCCCTGAATGAGTCCCAGGATCACGGATGAAAACAAAGTCATGGGCAAAGCCTCCTAATTTCGCTCATAATGAAGTCAGTATAGCACGGCCGGGGTAAAAATTCCAGCGGTATTTCCCGAAAGCAAGGAGAGCCGCCGAAGCGGCTCTCCCATGGCTTACGATGTTTATTGTCCCTCCATACGGCTGAGGGCGTCCTTGGCGGCGGACTGCTCCGCCTCCTTCTTGCTGTGGCCGGAGCCGGTGCCCACAGGCTGGTCGTTGAGCAGCACCTGGGCCCGGAAGGTCTTGTCGTGGTCAGGCCCCTCCTCGCCGATCATCCGGTAGCTGAGCACCTGATCCGCCTGGCGCTGGACCAGCTCCTGCAGGGCGGTCTTGTAATCCCGGCGGCGTTCCTCCACCGCCTCCTCCTTCTCCGCATCCAGCAGCACCCGATGGATGAGGGCGGACGCGGCGCCGATGCCGCCGTCCAAATACACGGCGGCAAACACCGCCTCCGTAGCGTCGGCCAGGATGGAGGTGCGCTGGCGGCCTCCGCCGGCCTCCTCGCCCCGTCCCAGCTTCAAATAGGCCCCCAGGTCCAGCTTCCGGGCCACCTCATAGAGGCTCTGCTCGCATACCAAAGCCGCCCGGATCCGGGTCAGATCTCCCTCCGGCAGATCCGGGTGCTGGACAAACAGGAACTCCGCCGTGACGAATCCCAGCACCGAATCCCCCAAAAACTCCAACCGCTCGTTGCTGTGGCGGCCGGCGGAGCGGTGCTCGTTGGCGTAGGAGCTGTGGCTCAGCGCCTCGTGCAGCAATTCGGGGTTGCGGAATGTATAATTCAGTTTCTTTTCCAGCTCCTGCATATGGCACCTCACAAGGAAGCCCCGCGCAAAGCGGGGCGTTCCAGACTCAATCTTCTACTTTCTTGGCAATGTAGTTGACCACATCGCCTACGGTCCGCAGGGTGGTCACCACATCTTCCGGCGTCTCGCCGATCTCAAACGTGTCCTCCACGCTCATGACCAGCTCCACCACGTCCACGGAGTCCGCGCCCAGGTCACTTTCAAACTCGGTGTCCATGGTGATCTCTTCCGGATCCACCTCAAAGTGCTCGGACACCAGCTCCCGCATAGACTGAAAAATATCTTCGATCGACATACGAACAATCCACCTCTCAATGGAAATAGTTGCTGGGGTAATCATACGGCAACCACTGCGCCGGTGTCAATAGCAAATCAAATTTTTTACACCTGGGGCCGCACGCGCATATGGTCGATATTGGCCTCGATCTCCTGGATGAATCCGCTCTCGGCGTATTCCTTGGCCCGCAGGATGGCATTTTTGATAGCGGTGGCATCCGAGCCGCCGTGGGCCTTGATGACGGGCCGGGAGATCCCGAGGAACGGCGTGCCGCCGACCTCGCCGGGGTCTGCCTTTTGCTTGAGAGTGCCCAGGTCTCCCTTGACCATGGCAGCGGCCAGCTTGGTCTTGGTGCTGGTCATGAACACGCCCTTGAGCTCCTTCATCAGGAACTTGGCGGTGCCCTCCACAGTCTTGAGCATCACGTTGCCCGTAAAGCCGTCGGCCACCACCACATCGGCACCGCCCAGCATCACATCATTGGCCTCGATGTTGCCGATGAAGTTGATGCGGCCCTCCTCGTGGGCCTTGGTGAGCAGGGCAAACGTCTCATGACGGAGGGTATCGCCCTTTTCTTCCTCGGCGCCGATATTCAGAAGGCCCACCCGGGGAGAGGCGATGCCCCGCACCTTCTGGGCATAGAAGCTGCCCAAAAACGCGAATTGCAGCAGATACTCCGGGGTGCACTCGGCGTTGGCGCCGCAGTCGCACAAGGTAGCGTGGCCCCCCAGTACGGGAACGCTGGGGCCCAGTGCCGCCCGGCGGATGCCCTTGATGCGCTTGACCAGCAGCGTGGCGCCCGCGAGAAGTGCTCCGGTGGAACCGGCGGAGACAAAGGCGTCCCCGGCTCCGGATTTGAGCAGGTTCAGTCCCACCGTCAGAGAGGAGTCCTTCTTCTCCCGGAAGGCATTGGCAGGATTGTCGCAGATCTCCACCACCTCAGAGGCGTGGGCGATCTCCACCCCGGTGGGCAGCTCCTGGATGCCGTTGCTCTCCAGCACCTTAAGGATTTCCTCCCCCCGGCCTACCAGCACGATGTCCACACCGTACTCCTTGTTGGCTTGGATAGCTCCCATTACAGGAGCCTGAGGGGCGTTGTCCCCTCCCATGGCGTCAACGATGATTTTCATAAATATCCTTCTTTCTTAGAGAGCCCTGGGCTCGTCCTTCTCGACAGTCACCCAGACCGCCGAGGATACAATTATGTGAGATTCAGCCCATCCAGAGCCTCCAAAGCCCGTTTGGACAGCTCGGCATTTTTATTCCTCTTTCCCTTCACCCGGTAGCCCAGGGCAGGAATGAGGCCGAAGTTGATATTCATCGGTTGAAAGTGTACCACAGATTCGTCGCTGATGTAAAGAGCCAGCGCGCCCATGGCGGTCTCCCGTGGGAAGTTGATGGGCTCCTTGTCCTCCAGCTCCCGGGCCAGTTCCATGGCGGCCAGACAGCCCGAGGCGGTGGACTCCACATACCCCTCCACGCCAGTGATCTGTCCGGCAAAGCGGACCCGGGGCTCAGTGCGCACCCGGTAGTAGCGGTCCAGCAGCCGGGGCGAGTCCAGGAAGGTGTTGCGGTGCATCACGCCGTAGCGGACAAACTCCGCATTTTTCAGGGCAGGAATCATGGAGAACACACGCTTCTGCTCCGGCCACTTCAGGTGGGTCTGGAAGCCTACGATATTATAGATGCTGCCCTGAGCGTTATCCTTGCGCAGCTGCACCACGGCAAAGGGCTCCTTTCCCGTCTTGGGGTCCCGGAGCCCCACCGGCTTGAGGGGACCATAGCACAGGGTGTCCCGGCCACGGCGGGCCATGACCTCCACCGGCATACAGCCTTCAAACACCCCTGCGTCCTCAAAGCCGTGGACCTCCGCCTCCTGGGCGGTGGTGAGCTCCTTCCAGAAGGCGTCGTACTCCTCCTCGGTCATGGGACAGTTGATATAGTCCGGAGTACCCCGGTCATACCGGGAGGCAAACCAGGCGCTTTCCATGTCCACGCTCTCAAAGGTCACCAGGGGGGCGGCAGCGTCAAAGAAGTGAAGGTATCCGTTCTGGGGGTAGCGGCGGCCAATGGCCTCGGCCAGCGGCTCGGCCGTCAAGGGACCGGAGGCCACAATGACCTGTCCCTCCTCGGGGATGTCCAGTACCTCCTCCTCCACCACAGTGATGTTGGGGTGGTTCTTGATTTTCTCGGTAATGGCGGCGGAGAAGGCGTGGCGGTCCACCGCAAGGGCGCCCCCCGCCTCCACCCGGTGCTCATCGGCACAGGCCATGATGAGGGAGTTGCAGCGGCGCAGTTCCTCCTTCAGCAGTCCCACCGCGTTCTCCAGCTGATCGGAGCGCAGGGAGTTGGAGCACACCAGCTCTCCAAAATCGGTGCTGTGGTGGGCAGGAGTCATTTTGTTAGGTTTCATCTCATGCAGGCGCACCGGGATGCCCCGGTTGGCCAGCTGCCAGGCCGCCTCGCTTCCCGCAAGGCCGGCTCCAATGACAATAACAGGTTCCATGGTACCTCCTGAGAGTCTTGTGTGTCCGTCTTATTTCGTAAGGTGTTTTCACCTTACACTTCTGTTTCCTCCGCCTTAGCCTTCTTGGCCGTGGTTTTGGTAGTTTTCTTGGTGGTCGTCTTCTTTGTGGCAGTTTTTGCAGATTTCTTCGCAGAATCCGCCTTTTTAGTCGTTTTCTTGGTGGCAGTGCTCTTCTTTGCCGCCGGCTTCTTGGCGCTCTCCTCCCCTTCCTGAGCGGGAGCGTCGGCCTCCTCGGTCTTCTTTTTCCAGCCGCCGCGCTTTTCCTCAGGTGTAAAGTTAGAACACTGTTCATTGATACAGAAGGGCTTTTTGAATCCACGCCCCGACTTCTTGAACATGGTCCAGCCGCAGACAGGACAATTGTCCTTTACCGGCACGTCCCAGGTCATAAAATCACAGCGGCGGCTCTCGTCCTTGCTGTTCAAATGCTCACAGCAGTAGTAGGTGTACTGCTTGCCCGTCTTCTTGCTCTTGCCGGTACGCTTGAGCAGGCGGCCGCCGCACTTGGGACACTTGCCGGGCATCTCCACCACCAGAGGCATAGTGAAGTCACACTCGGGCCAGCCGGGGCAGGCCAGGAAGCGCCCAAACCGCCCGGACTTGATGACCAGGTTCCGGCCGCACTGGGGACAGATCTCCTCAGAAACCTCGTCAGGCACCTTGATGCGCTCGCCGTCCAACTCCTGCTCGGCCTTATGAAGCTCCGCCTCAAAGTCATCATAGAATGCAGAGAGCACCTTTTTCCAGTCCACGCTGCCCTCTTCCACCTTGTCCAGTTCTTCCTCCATCTGGGCGGTGAAGGTGGGGTCCACGATGTCCTGGAACTTGTCCTTCATCAGGCCGGTGACCACCTCGCCCAGGGGGGTAGGACGGAGGGCACGGCCCTCCTTCACCACATACTCTCGGTTGAGGATGGTGGAGATGGTGGGGGCGTAGGTGGAGGGGCGGCCAATGCCCTTCTCTTCCAGCGCCCGGATGAGGGTTGCCTCGGAATAGCGGGCAGGAGGCTGGGTGAAGTGCTGCTGCTTGTCCGCCTTCTTGAGGTCCAGGTCCTCCCCCTCCTTCAAATCGGGCAGAGGGGACTGGGGAGCCTCATCCTCATCGTCCTTTCCCTCCTCGTAGACAGCGGTAAAGCCGGAGAATTTCAGCTCCGAGTGGCTGGCCCGGAAGGTATAGCCCGCCGACTGGGCCTCGATGGAAACGCTGTCGTAGACGGCAGAGGCCATCTGGCAGGCCAGGAAACGGCTCCAGATGAGTTTGTAGAGCTTATACTGCTCGCTGGTCAGATCCTTCTTGATCTCGTCGGGCACCAGGTTCACGTCGGAGGGACGAATGGCCTCGTGGGCGTCCTGGGCGCTGCCCTTGGTCTTGTAGTGCCGGGCCTGGGGCGGATAGTACTGCTTGCCATAGCGGGTCTCAATAAAGCCCTTAGCTGCGGCGATGGCCTCCTCGGAGAGGCGCAGGGAGTCGGTACGCATATAGGTAATCAAACCCACGGTGCCCTCGCCGGTGATGTCCACGCCCTCATAGAGCTGCTGGGCGATGGACATGGTGCGGGCGGGGGTCATGTTCAGCTTGCGGCTGGCCTCCTGCTGGAGGGTGGAGGTGGTGAAGGGAGGCGCAGGATTGCGCAGCTTTTCCTGCCGCTTCACCTTGGACACAGAAAAGGGAGCGGCGGACGCTTCGGCCACGATGGCCTCGGCTTCCTCCTGGCTGTGCAGCTCCATCTTCTTCTCCCGGCCGTAGAACATGGCCTGGAAGCCGCCCAGGTTGGGGCGCACCCGCTCCAGGTCCACCTGGATGGACCAGTATTCCTGGGGCTGGAAGGCACGGATCTCCTCCTCCCGCTCCACCACCAGGCGGGTTGCCACCGACTGCACACGGCCGGCCGACAGGCCCCGGCGGATCTTCTTCCACAGCAGAGGAGACAGTTCATAGCCCACAATACGGTCCAGAATACGCCGGGCCTGCTGAGCATCCACCAGGTTCTGGTCGATGGCCCGGGGTGCGGCAATGGACTCGTTGACCACCTTTTTGGTGATCTCGTTGAAGGTGACCCGGTAGGTCTTTTCATCGGGGATGTTCAGCAGCTCCTTCAAGTGCCAGGAGATGGCCTCGCCCTCACGGTCCGGGTCGGTAGCCAGATACACCTTTCCGCTCTTCTTGGCCGCTTTTTTCAGGGCGGTGATGGTCTCCTCCTTTCCCTTGATGGGCTGGTAGTCGGGCTGGAATCCGTGTTCCACGTCCACGCCCAGCTTGCTCTTGGGCAGGTCTCGGACGTGACCCATGGACGCCACCACCTCATAACCCGATCCAAGGTACTTGCCGATGGTCTTGGCCTTGGACGGGGACTCTACAATGACCAGATCTGTCTTTGTTGCCATGTGACAACCTCCAATTAGCTTGATATGGTAACAGGCACGAAGGGTGCCTGAATTATTCCTGTTCTAGTTCCACCAGGGGCGCGTAGCGGCCTCCCGGGCGCTGTTCGGCTGCGCCGTCCACCTGAAGCATGGTCAGCGCCGACAGCACCCGCCGGGCCGGAATCTGGGTGCGGTCCACCAGCACGTCGGCGGTGTCTGCCCCCTCCAGCATAGCATGAAGTACCACCAACTGATCATCAGTGAAGCGCTCCCGCTGCTCAGACAGGGAGATCTTAGGACGACCAGGCTTCTCCTTGGACTTCTCCTGCTGAGGCTCCGGCTTTGGCTCTTCCTTTTGCGCCTTGGCAGGCAGTTCCAGCCGCTGCCGCAGATGCTCAGGTTCCAGAGCCTTGGCGTGGGCCAACTTCTGTGGAAACTGATCCCAGTAGTCGGCTAAAATGTCCTCTCCGCAGGTCACCGGACGGGCTCCCTGCTGAATGAGCCAGTTAGGTCCCTGGCTCATAGGGGCGTCAATATTTCCCGGTACGGCAAACACGTCCCGGTTCTGATCCAGTGCGTGGTCGATGGTACGCATGGTCCCGCTGAACCGGGCGCACTCCACCGCGACTACTCCCAGGGACAGCCCGCTGATCAGGCGGTTTCGGATGGGAAACTGCTCAGCCCGGTGGGGTGTCCCCGGTGGATATTCGCTGATCAGGGCTCCCACCGCCGCCACATCCTGATAGAGGAAGCGGTTTTCTTTGGGATAGGGCACATCCACCCCGCCTGCCAGCACGGATACCACGCTGCCGCCACCCTTCAGGGCGCCCCGCAGGGCCAGGCTGTCAATTCCCTGGGCAATCCCGGACACCAGCAGCGCTCCACATCGGGCCAGCTCCAGCCCCAGCCTGGGAGCCACCTGCTGGCCGTAAGCGGAGGGCTTGCGGCTGCCCACCACTCCGATGGCCGCCTCTTCGTCAAAGCGGATGCGGCGCCCCAGAATATACAGAACTGCCGGTGGATCGCTGAGCTGGCGCAGGCGCTCAGGGTAGTCGGCATCCTGGATGGTCATGATCTGCACACCCAGCCGGTCACACCGCCCCAGGATCGCCTCGCTCTCCTCCATATTCTTGTCCAGAAGGCCTCGGATCGCCTGGGGAGCAAGACCTGGAATCATCTCCAGATCCTCCTGCTGCGCAAAGTATACCCGCTCCGGCGTGCCGAAGTACTCCAGCACCCGCAGCACGCCTCGCTGCCCCACCCCTTTCCGGGTGGTCAGCCAGAGCCAGTAGTTCAGCGCCGCCATGGGCCTTCTCCTTTCTCCCCAGGGGATTTTCTTTACAAGCCCATCCGGGCTGTGTTACAGTATTTTTACAAACCAGCGGGCGCAGGCCCGCGGAAATAATCTTGGAAACGGGGAATGGTCATGACTCAGCTTCGTACCCGGCCTCACCGGGCCTGGGCCGTCTGCCTGGGCTGCTCCCTGGCCCTGTTCACGGTGATGGGCCTGGGAGTCAACGTCTTTACCATCTATCAGCCCTGGATCATCCAGGTCCACCAGTTTTCCAATGCCCAGGGCTCCTGGATCACCACGGTACGCAGTCTGTTTGCCCTGCTGGCCATGCTCTCGGTGGATACTTTGTGCCGCCGACTGGGACTGCGGTACACCATGACCGCAGGGATGGCCTGCTTTGCCGCCTCCTACGCTCTGTTTGGCGCCGCCCGCACCTTTCCTGTCTACTGTGCCGCTGCCGCCCTGTCCGGGCTGGCCTACGGCTACGGCGGAATGATCCCCCTCACCCTGGTCATCTCCAACTGGTTTGATTCCCGGCGGGGTCTGGCCTTGGGTCTGGCGACCGCAGGCAGCGGCCTGCCCACCATTTTGTTTCCACCCTTGGTTACCCAGGTCATCAAGCTCTGGGGGCTGAAAACCGCTCTGTACGGAGAGGCCGTGCTGGGTGTTCTGCTCACCCTGGGCGTCTTTCTTCTGGTACGCAGCCACCCCTCCCAGGTAGGGCTTGCCCCCTACTCCGGAACAAAAGCCGCGCCAGCCGCTCAGCCGCAGGCAGTCCGCCTCTCCCCTGCCGGATTGCGCCCCATCCACTGGTGGGCAGCAGCGGTGGCCGCCTTTCTCATCGGCGCACCCTCCGGTCCTGGTTTCTCTCATCTGACAGTGCTGTATACCAGCTGCGGCTATGACTCCCTGCTGGTGGCCTTTCTTATGTCCTACTTGGGCGTGGTGCTCATGGCGGCCAAGGTACTCTATGGCCAAATCAGCGACAAGCTGGGCAGCCGCACCGCCAACTTTTTGGTCTTTGCCGTTATGTTGGCAGGCTTCCTGCTGTGCGCCCTGGCACCTTTTGGCAGCGTTCCCCTGGCCTTTGCCGCCATCACCCTTACTGCCCTGGGCATGCCCATCTCTTCCGTGACTCTGTCCGTATGGGCGGGAGATCTCAGCGGCGCAGACACCTATCAGCGCACGGTAAAGTGGTTTACCAGCGCCTATATGCTGGGCTCTCTGGTCACCGGACCGCTGCCCGGACTGTCGGCTGACCGACTGGACAGCTATGTGCCCGCCTATCTGCTCTTTGCTCTGATGCTCTTAATCGCCGCTGTGCTGGTTCAGGGGGTATACCGCCGCCTGGATCTGGGAAAGCGTCCTCAATAAGCTGCTCTCCACGCGGGCCGGATTTCGGCCCGCTTTTTATTTTCCCATCTCCCACAGGACTACCACCGCCGCACTGGCGGCGTTGAGGGACTCACACCGCTCCCGCATCGGGATCTTTACGGTCTGCTCAGCCCGGTCTAACAGAGCCTGGGACACCCCGCGGCCTTCACTGCCAATGACCACAGCGGCCCGACCAAGGTCCGCCTGGCGCACGTCCACCGTATCCTCCCGCAAAGCCGTGGCATACAGCGGGATCTGAGAGGTTTTCAGCAGTCCCTCCAGCTCCTCCACCGTGGTCTCCCACACCGGCAGGCGGAAGCAGGCTCCCATGGTAGCCCGCACCACCTTCGGGCTATACGGGTCGGCGCAGCCGTTGACCAGCAGCAGCCCGTCCGCACCCAAGGCATCGGCGGAGCGCCAGATGGTCCCCACGTTGCCCGGATCCTGGACTCCGTCCAGCACCAAGTAACGTTTCCCTTCCAGCCGCTGGGGCGGGGTTGTGGAGGACAGCTGAGCCAAAAACAGTGCACCCTGGGGCGTCTTCATGGGGGAGATGGTCTCCATCACGTCCCGGGGCACCTGGACGAGCCGGACGCCGGCGGGCAAGGCCGGCGGTGTCACCTCCGGGGTCACCACCACCGTGGTCAGAGGCACGTCCCATTTCAGGGCCTCCTCCAGCAGCTTTATGCCGTCGCCCAGGTACTCTCCCGCCTTCTCCCGCACGCCCCGTCCTCCTGAGGAGAGCTGCCGGATCTTTTGCAGCAGGGGATTCTTTCGGCTGGTAATGATCTCCATCATGCCCGCTCCAATCGCTCAATATCGCTGTTGCGTCCCAGCACCACCAGGCAATCCTCCGGACTCTGGAAGACAAAATCTCCGCCCGGGGCGATGGTCATTGCATCCCCGCGGCGCACCGCAATGACGGTGAGCTTCCATTTTGCCCGGATGTTCAGATCCACGATGGATTTGCCCACCCAGCTCTCAGGCAGGGTGCGCTCCACAATGGAATATTCGTTGGACAGCTCGATAAAATTAACGATGTCGCCGTTGATGAGACGGCGGGCCAGACTCAGTGCCATCTCCTGCTCCGGGAAGACCACCAGATCCGCCCCGATCTTCTCCAGCACCTTGCGGTGAACCGAGCTGTTGGCCTTTCCAACCACCCGAGGCCCATTCAGTTCCTTCAGATTTAGAGTAATCAGAGCGCTGGTGCCCACATCGCTGCCGGCCGCTACCACGGCACAGTCAAAGTTCCGCGCTCCCACGCCGGAGAGCACCTCCGGGTCCCGGGCATCACCCACCACCGCATGGGTCACATGGTCGGCCACTGCCTGTACCCGCTCAGGAAGGACATCAAGGGCCAGTACTTCATGGCCCTGCTCACACAACTCCTGGGCCAGCGAGGCACCAAACCGTCCCAGTCCCACAATCAGAAAGCTTTTCATATATTCCTCCTAATACTCAGCCTATCATAACCTCAGTAGAAGGATAGAGGATCTTGTTCTCCCCCCGTCCCCGGGTCAAGAAGGCAATGGAGAAGGACAGGATTCCTACCCGACCTAAAAACATCAGTGCAATCACCAGCAGTGCGCTGGGCACGCTCAGTCCGGGGGTAATACCCATGGTCACACCCACCGTACCCATAGCAGATGCCGTTTCAAAGGCCGCCTGCACATAGGGCACCCGTTCCATCAGGGACAGGAGCATAGACGCGCTCAAAAACAGCAGCAGCACGGTCAGCGCCAGGGTCATGGCGTCCAAGACCTTTCGGCCGGGAATCCGTCTGCCCCGGAAGACGACCTGATCCCGTCCCCGCAGACCGTCCCGCAGGGCCAGCAGTAACACACCCACCGTCGCCGTCTTCAATCCGCCCGCTGTGGAGCCGGAGGAGCCGCCGATGAGCATCAGCAGAATGGACATGACCGCCGATCCTTCCAGCAGTTTTCCCTGATCAAAGGTGGCATAGCCCGCCGTGCGCAGGGTAACCGACTGGAATAAGGCGTTGAGAGGCCGCTGCCACAGGGGTATGCTCCCCAACGTATCGGGGTTTTCCCACTCCGCGCAGGCAAAATAGACCGCGCCAAAAGCAATGAGGCAGGCGGTGATGCCCAGTACCATCTTACTATAAAGAGTTAATTTTTTCCAGCAGCGTTTCTGGATCACATCTTCCCACACGAAGAAGCCCAGGCCGCCTATCACAATGAGGGCCATGATGGTGCCCAGCACCAACGGGTCGCCCTGGTAGGCCGCCAAACTGGAGTAGGGGCCGCTGTAAAGGCCCAGAATATCAAAGCCACCGTTACAGAAGGCAGAGATGCTGTGAAAAATGGAAAACCAAATACCCAGCAGTCCAAACTGAGGCACAAACCGAATGGCCAGCAGGACCGCTCCGATCCCCTCCACAAGCATTGTGCCCAGCAGGGCGTGGCGCACCACTCGCACTACTCCGGCCACCCGGTCCAGGTTCATGGCCGAGGCCATCACCAGGCGCTGAGACAAGCCGATACGCCGGTGCAGAGCAAAGGGGATGATGGAGATCAGGGTAACAAACCCCAATCCGCCTAACTGAAGCAGCAGCAAAATAACTGCCTGACCAAATACCGACCAGTGTATCGCCGTATCCACCAAAACCAGTCCCGTCACGCAGGTGGCGGAGGTTGCGGTGAACAGACAGGTCAGCCATGGAGTCATCTGTCCGTCCTGGGCGGAGATGGGCAGATGCAGCAGCAGTGTGCCCAACAGAATAATGGCCCCAAAACCCAATACGATGTAACGGGTGGGGTTAATACTCTTTCGCTTATTTCTATGAAGTTGCATCGCTGCACACGTCTCCCTTTTGGGCTTGTTCCTTCGGCCTCAATTTGGCCGATATCCCTGTACGCCCCAGCTTTTCCAAGAAAAAACGGCAAAAAAGGGCTGTTTTTCAACAAAATATCCCATTGACGCAGGGTATCCCTTCCCGGGGCCGATTCGGCAGACCTTAATATAGCATACCCTCCCAGGATATTCAAGTCAACGATTTTCTCCCGGCAGCACGGTCTGCCCCCTCTGCCCAAAACCGTTTTCTATCGTTCTTCTGGCTCTGCTCTCCTCTGAACGCCGCTTCAAAAGACGCTTCAGGCTCTATCAGGCTCTATTATATATAATGTATCCCCCGCCACAAGTCAAGCGCCGAACAAGAAAAGTCCTTCATCCAGTCCCTGCCTTTTCCCGCTCTTTTTTAGCTGACAGGGAAGGAAAACCGGCCGGCGGACAATGCCGCCGGCCGGTAAGGCAGGTTTTTGGGTTGGATGCTTGGTACGCTCCGGACGATCCGGCTTTACGCCTCAATAGCGGTACGGATCTGGTCAAACACCGTATCAGAGCCTTCACACATCACCATCAGCACCGTGCCGTCCTCCAGAGTCTCCAGGCGGGCATTCTCTGCCACAGCATACTGGTCCGCCAGGTAGGTCTCAAAGTTCGTCTTCTGCTTGTCAATGAAGCCCTGAAGGCCCTCTTTCACGGCCTCCTCCTTACCCTCAGCGGGCATGACGGCAGCAATGCCGTAGGCCTTCACGCTCATCATGGAACCGCTCACGCCAAAGGCGGTCATATCCTCTGCCTTAAGGCCCATGGATTCCAGGATCATACCATTGATCTCATTCTCGTCGTCGATCTGGGTAATGACGGGGTTATATTCCACCATCTCGCCCCCGCTCTCTGTGATGGCCTGGCTGTACAGCTGGGTCAGTTCCTCCGGGGTACGGGTGCTGCCGGTCTTCTGTCCGCAGCCGGTCAGAGCCGTGATCAAAAGCGCGGCGCAAGCCAAACTGGCAAACAATTTTTTCATGGGTGGTCTCCTTTTTTCTTGTTCTGAACGGACTAATTATCGGCCCGTTTCATTTTCTTTGACGCTTTCCAAGAAAAAAGGTTCCCAGGAAATTCAATTTTATGCGCTCAGCCCTGGGGCAGCAGCAAAGTCACCGTGGTGCCCTTGCCCGGAGTACTCTCCAGACGAATCTGTCCGTCATGGAGGGCCGCGCCGTGCTTTACGATGGACAGGCCCAATCCAGTGCCGCTGATGTCCTTGGAGTGGCTCTTATCCACCCGGTAGAACCGTTCAAACACCCGGTTCTGATCCTCAGCAGGGATACCGATGCCGTTATCCTCCACCGAAACCTCTACGCCGCCTTCTACCGGGCCTACCGTGACGGCTACCGTGCCGCCCCGGCGGTTATACTTGATGGCGTTGTCGCACAGGTTGTAGATCATCTCGTCCAGCACCCGGCGCACACCGTGGACCTGAACGGAACGCCCCATGGTCTTGATGATCACATCATTTTTCTGAGCGGCGCTCTCCAGGCGTTTGGTCACCTCCAGAGAGAGCTGGAACAGGTCCACATCCTCCCGCTCCATGTTCACCGCACCCTCGTCCAGTTGGGACAGACGGATGATATCTTCCACCAGGGCAATGAGACGCTGGGCCTCCTGGTAGATGTCGCTGGCAAAGCCTTGTACGTCCTCCGCCTTTACCATGCCGCTCTGCATGATCTCCGCAATGCCGGAGATGGAGGTCAGCGGAGTCTTCAGCTCATGGGAGACGTTGGCGGTAAACTCCCGCCGCAGGTCCTCCCGCTGCTCCTGCTCGGTGACATCCAACAGGACCATCACCGCGCCCATCTGCTCCTCACCCTGCATGACTGGGTTGGCCAGCAGCTGGCAGCAGCGGCCGTTCAGACGCAGCATCTGCTGGCTGCGGTGGCCGGAAAGCACCTCATCCACCGCCTGGCAGAAGCTTTCGCTGCGGTTGAGCACTAGGGCATTCACCTCTCCCTGCGGTGCCTGAGCACCCAGCTGGTTCAGCGCGCCCTTATTGTAGGAGAGCACATGGCCATGCCGGTCCATCAGCAGAAAACCTTCGGACATATTTTCTGTCAAAGCGGCAAACTCCTGCTGCTTCTGCTGCAGCTGCAGCAGCTGCTGCTGGATGGTATCGTTCTGATGCTTGATGCGGGAGAGCAGGGGGGTCAGCTCCTCATAGGTGTCGCAGTCCTCCGGGTGCTCCAGGTCCAGATTGACAATGGGTCGAATGATTCGCTTGGCCATTCGGGAGGCCAGCACGGCCGAAATCAGCAGCGACAGAGCCAGAATGATCAAAATCGGCTGTACCATGGACAGCAGCAGGGTCACCACCGTCTGCTGCGCGCTGGCCACACGGATCACGGTGCCGTCATTGAGCCGTCGGGCGGCATACAGGGTCTGCTGGGCCAGGGTGGAGGAGTAGCGCCGGGCGGTACCGGACTGACCGGTCATCGCCTGCTGGATCTCCTCCCGGTCACCATGGTTCTCCATGGCAGTTTCGTCGGCCTGGCTGTCATAGAGCACAGTACCGTCTGTATCCACCCAGGTCACCCGGTTTTCCGTGTTGAGCCCGGTGAGATAGTCCATCCCGTTGAGCTCCACGCCCTGGGCTACCAGCCAGGTCTCCGTCTCCAGCTCGGTCATCAGCTGGTTGCTGAAGTACTGGTACAGCATCCCCAAAAACAGGGCAATGGACAGCACCATCACAGAGACGGCGACTGCCGTGGAATTTCGAAATAATTTGGCGGTCATATTTTTCAACTTCTATCCCTCCGCCGGTCAGTCGGCACTGATCTTGTAGCCGATGCCCCGCACCGTCTCAATGCAGTCGCCGGATTTGCCCAGCTTCTGGCGCAGGGTACGGATATGTACGTCCACAGTCCGGCTGGCGCCGTCAAACTCATAGCCCCAGATGGTGTTGAGCAGCTGGTCCCGGGTAAATACGGTACCGGCCCGCTCCAACAGCAGGCACAAAACCTGAAATTCCTTCAGCGTCAGGGTGACTTCCCGGTCTCCGTCCCGGACGATGTGCCGCTCGGGGTCCACAAAGAGGCTGCCCAGGGAGTAGGTCTTTTCCTTGGGCTGGTTCTGCCCCGCGTGGCGCAGGGCGGTGCGTACACGGGCCATCAGTTCCATCATGCCGAAGGGCTTGGCCACATAGTCGTCCGCCCCCTCATCCAGTCCCAGCACCTTGTCATACTCCGTACTCTTGGCTGTGAGCATAATGACAGGCAAGGTCTTGGTGGCGGGCATGGAGCGCAGGCGTTTGAGCACCTGCAGGCCATCCTCCTCAGGCAGCATGATATCCAGCAGCACCAGCTCAGGACTGCCCTTCTCCATGGCCTCCCAAAACTGGGAGGGGCGGTCAAAGCCCTGGGCCTCCATGCCCTGGCTCTGTAAGGTATAGACCACCAGCTTACGGATGCTGGTATCATCCTCTAAAATATAGATCACGTGCGTTTACCTCTCCTCCGCTCCCCTTCCGGGAAGCTCACATATCGCCGTGCTGTCCGGTGAGGGAGTACTCCACCCACTCAGCAATGTTGCAGGCGTGGTCGCCGATGCGCTCAAAGTATTTGGCGATCATCAGCAGGTCCATACAGGTCTCCCCGCTGTCTCCCTGGCCGATGCGGCGAATGAGTTCGTCCTTGACTTCCAGGAACATGCGGTCGATCTCGTCATCCTTGCGAATGACCTCCTGAGCCAGGCCCAGGTTCTTGCGCACAAAGGAGTCGATGCTGTCGGTGACCATGCCGATGGTGCTGCGGGCCATCTCAGCGATGGGTACATGGGAAATCACAGGGCTATCCTCAATGTCCCGGGTAATCTCGGCAATATCGCTGGCCTGGTCGCCGATGCGCTCCATGTCGGAGATCATCTTCAGCGCTGCGGAGATGGTGCGCAGGTCCCGGGCCACCGGCTGCTGCTGGAGCAGCAGCTTCATGCACAGGCTCTCGATGTCCCGCTCCTTCTGGTCGATCTCCCGCTCAGCAACGCAGGCAGTCTCCCGCAGGGCGGCGTCTCCTTCCAGCAGAGCCTTGGCGGCGGCGGAAATGGCCTCCTCGCACAAAGCTCCCATTTTGATCAGCTCTACATTCAGCTGTTCCAGCTGTTCGTTGAATTTGTCCCGCATTATCCGAACCTCCCGGTGATGTAATCTTCCGTCTTCTTGTTCTGGGGCATGGAGAACATCTGCTCCGTGTCGCCGTACTCGATGAGTTCACCCAGCAGGAAGAAGGCGGTCTTGTCGGAGATACGGGCGGCCTGCTGCATATTGTGGGTGACCATGATGATAGTGTAATCCTTTTTCAGCTCGGTGGCAAGGTCCTCGATTTTGGAGGTGGAAATGGGGTCCAGAGCGGAGGTGGACTCGTCCATAAGCAGTACGTCGGGCTTGACCGCCAGCGCGCGGGCGATGCACAGACGCTGCTGCTGGCCGCCGGAGAGGCCCAAGGCGGGCTTTTTCAGCCGGTCCTTTACCTCATCCCAAATGGCCGCACTCTTCAGAGACTCCTCCACGATCTCGTCCAGCTTTACCTTGCTGCGGATACCGTGGGTGCGGGGACCGTAGGCCACGTTGTCGTAGATGGACATGGGGAAGGGGTTGGCCTTCTGGAAGACCATACCGATACGCTTGCGCAGATCGGTGACATCCTGGCCGGGAGCATAGATATCTTCTCCCCGATACAGCAGGGAACCGGTGATCTTCACGTTGGAAATGAGGTCGTTCATCCGGTTGAGACAGCGCAGGAAGGTGGACTTGCCGCAGCCGGAGGGGCCGATGAGAGCGGTGATCTGGTGCTCAGGGATTTCAATGTTGATTCCCTTCAGGGCCTTATTTTCCCCATAATACAGGTCCAGGTTTTCCGCCTTAACGATGGTATTTCCGTTCATATCGTAAAACTCCTTATTTCTTGAGACGCTTGCCCGCCAGCTTGGCGGCCAGATTGATGACCAGAGTAATGACCAGCAGCACCAGAGCCACAGAGAAGGCCAGATCGAAACGGGCATTCTCCTTGGCGTAGCCGTACAGGGCCACGGTGAGGGTAGCGCCGGAGCTGTGGGTGAGTCCACCCTTGCTGAAAAAGTCCTGAAGGCCAGTGCTCATACCGGCAGTGAACATCAGCACGGCAGACTCGCCTACGATGCGGCCGATGGACAGGATACAGCCGGTGACGATACCGTCGATAGAGTCGGGCAGGACGATGGTGCGGATCATGTGCCACTTACCTGCGCCCAGGCCAAGCGCGCCCTCCCGGTAGCCCTGTGGGACCGTCTTCAGAGACTCTTGGGTGGTTCGGATGATGGTGGGCAGGGTCATAATCACCAAGGTGAGCGAGCCGGCCAGCAGAGTGGTGCCCAGCTTCATCAGCTGGCAGAACACCAGCATACCCACCAGGGCGTACAGGATCGAAGGGATGCCGGCCAAGGTCTCGGTGGCAAACTCAATGGCGGTCACCAGCTTGCGGTTGGTGGCATATTCGGTGAGGTAGATAGCAGCGCCCACGCCAAGAGGCAAGGCAAACAGCAGGGCAACTACTACCACATACACGGTATTCTGAATGGCGGGCAGAATACCTACGGTATCGTTGAGCACACTCTCCTCCGTAGTAAGGAACTCCCAGGTCAGGTTGGGCATGCCCTCTACAAAAATATAGCCGATCAAAAACAGCAGCAGCAGGCAGGTGGCCCCGGCAGACACATACAGCAGGGTGCGCATCCCAATTTCGTATGCCTTGCGGCGGGGGGAGAGCTTGCTTTTGGCCTTGCCGGCCGTCTGAATTGCAGAAGTCGTTGTCATAGCATTCGTCATCCTTTACGCCTCCTTGTCCCGTTTCAGGAACACATTGAGGACCACATTGATCAGCATAATAAACAGGAACAGCACCAGACCGATGGAGTACAGGGCATTGCGCTGCAGGCTACCCACAGCGGCGTAGCTCATCTCGCTGGCGATGGCCGTAGTGAGGAATTTGACGCTGGAGAGCATGGAGGGCATGTTGGCCACATTGCCGGCCACCATCAGGATAGCCATGGCCTCGCCAATGGCACGGCCCACGCCCAGCACCACCGCCGCGGCGATGCCGCTCTTGGCAGCGGGCGCGGTAACCCGGAAGTAAGTCTCCAGCTCGGTGGCTCCCAGGGCCAGGCTGGCCTCCTCATACTCTTTGGGCACCGCCTTCAGAGCGGTCTCAGATACCGAGATGATGGAGGGCAGGATCATAACGGCCAGCACAATGATGGCGGCCAGCAGGCTGTCACCGGCAGGGATATTGAAAAACTCTCGAATGGCGGGCAGCAGCACCATCATACCCACCAGGCCGTACACCACCGAGGGAATACCAGCCAGCAGATCCACCGCCGGGCGGATCACCGCCGCCACCTTGGGGGGAGCTACCTTGGCCAGAAACACAGCCGTGAGAAAGCCAATGGGCACGCCGATGATGATGGCTCCAGCAGTGCCGTAGATGGAAGTCAGGATAAAGGGCAGGATGCCGTAGGCCGGATTGGTCTTGTCAGTGGATGCCCAGCGGGTTCCAAACAGGAAGTCGATGAGGCCCACCTCTTTAATGGCGGGCAGACCGGAAATAATCAGATAGATGCTGATGAACAGCACGAATGCCACGGCCACGATGCCGCAGAGCAAAAACACGGTATGCACGAACAGCTCCATACCCTTCCGGGCACCGCTGTGCCGCGGGGGATCCGCCTTCTTGGGCGTAAGGACCGCCCCGGTCAAAACGGCGTCGCCCACCGCTTCCAAAATCTCACGTTCCACAACTTTCTCCTTTTCTGTCCGTCCTGGTTACGGGAATAGCCCCCACCCGCCAAGTGTGTGGGTGGAGGCTGATCCCCAGGGAAATGGTTCGCTTATTCCGCCACGGGAACCGCACCGGCGGCGCGGATCAGGTCGTTGGCGGCAGAAGAGGTGGCGAAGTCGAAGAAGGCCTGAGCCTGGGCAGAGAGGGCGGTATCCTCCTTGGTCACCAGGACGAAGGGACGCTGGATGGCGTAGGTGCCGTCCAGGACGGTCTCCTCAGAGCAGGCCACGCCGCCCACAGTCAGGGCCTTGATGCCCTCCTGGCCCTCCACAGCGGAGAGGGAGGCATAACCGATGGCATTGGGGTTGCCCTTTACGGCCTCGATGACAGCGCCGGTGGAAGTCAGCTCCTGGGCCAGCACGCAGGTGTCCTTGGTGTCGGTGATGGTCTCAAAGCCGTCGCGGGTGCCGGAACCGGCCTCGCGGCCGATGCAGGAGATGGTGCCGGCGTCGCCGCCCACCTCGCTCCAGTCGGTGATGGCACCGGTGAAGATCTGGGCGATCTGCTCCACGGTCAGGTCAGAGACCTTGCTGTCGGCGTTGACGATAACAGCGATGCCGTCCAGAGCCACGGTGGTGCCCACCAGGCCGGCAGCGGTCTCCTCATCCTTCAGGGCGCGGGAGGAAAGGCCGATGTCGCAGGTGCCGTTCTTGGCAGCCTCGATGCCGGTACCGGAACCGGTGGGGTCATAAGTCACGCTGACACCGCTGTTGTCCGCCATGAACTGCTCGCTCAGAGCGCCGATCACCTTTTCCATGGAGGTGGAACCGTTGGTGGAAACGGAGCCGCTGAGGGTCTCCTCCTGGGCGGGGGTCTCCTCCGCCGGAGTCTCGGCAGGGGTCTCCTCCTGGGAGCCGCAGCCAGCCAGCAGCGCGGCGCTCAGGCTCAGGGTCAGCAAAATAGAAAACAGCTTTTTCATTCCAAATGATCTCCTTTTTTGCATATGTCTGTTGCTTGGTGCATGGTCACAGTATAGAGTGCCCCGCGTAAAATCCGACACCAGGAGATTGTAAAGTGTTTGTAAAATCGCATTTTGAAATGTAAAAGGGAGACGCCCATTAGAGCGTCTCCCTTTTACACAGTCTCATCTCATTTAAAATTGGCACAGCGCCGTAAAGCACGGGCCCTGGGGGCCGACACCCTCCATGTAATAGGCATCTTCCTCCCGGACGCCCAGCAGTCTCAGCTCCTCACCCAAAGTGGCCTCCTTGCTGTAATTGATGAAAAATTCCCGGGGCACCCGATCCTGCAGGTCGGCGGGCAGGGCGTCCCAGACGATGTCGCCGTAGTTGCCGCTGTACACATGGCCGTTGCCGTCCAGGTCGGACCACACGATTCGCCGCACCCCCAGCTCCTCCGCGCCCTCCGCCGGCAGCAGGATCTTCCGGGTGTCCGGGCAGTCGATGGGACGGTCACTGGTGTGAAGCTTGCGGGCCGTGAAGGAAGCGGGCCGCAGGATGTGCCGGGTCTGGGGGTCCACCAGGATCCAGTCGCTCTTGATGGCGACCCGCACCGCGCCCGCCTGGTCCCGCATCTCATAAAAGCGCTGCATGTGGGCGCCCTTGGTGCCGTTTTCCCAGGTGGTGATGTCCATGACCTCCCGGTAGCGGGGGCAGTCGTGGATGCGCACTGCCATACGGGAGAGGAGAAAGACCTCCCGCATTTCATACAGCTTCTCATGGGTCAGCCCTCTGGCATCATAGTCATAGCCGGCGTAGGCAGCGGCCCGGCTCAGCAGGGACGACACCCTGGCGCGCTTGTTCCGGTCACAGTCGGCAAATATGAATTCCTCTTGACGGAAATATCCGTTTTCTTCTAATTTTTGCTGAAATGCTTCCAAATTTTGACGCCTTCCTTCAAAATGATTTCCATTTTCCAACGATAGTTTAGAAGTATACCATATTTTTGTCTATTTCACAAGCAACGATCATTGACTTTTTGTCCGCCTGTGCTATGATGATAATATCAATTCAAAGGAGGATTCTTCCAATGGACAAGAAAGTTATTGCCACTACCAACGCTCCCGGCGCCATCGGCCCCTACTCCCAGGCTTGGGCTGTTGGCGACATGGTGTTTGCCTCCGGCCAGATCCCTGTGAACCCCGCCACCGGTGAGATCCCCACCGGCATCGCTGCTCAGACCGAGCAGAGCTGCAAGAACGTCGCCGCCATCATGGAGGCCGCCGGTCTGACCATGGACAACGTGGTCAAGACCACCTGCTTCCTGGCCGACATCGCCGACTTCACCGCCTTCAACGAGGTTTACGCCAAGTACTTCACTTCCAAGCCCGCTCGTTCCTGCGTGGCTGTGAAGGATCTGCCCAAGGGCGTTCTGTGCGAGGTAGAGGCTATCGCTGTCAAGTAAGCGAAGCAGACTCCTACATAAAAAAAGGCTGACCCATCAGGGTCAGCCTTTTTTTATTACTTGCGCAGGAAGATGATGCCCAGCGTGCCGGGTCCGCAATGGCAGAAAATGGTGCAGCCCGCCTTGGTCTCCACGATTTTCTCAAAGCGCCCGTCCCGCTGCAGCGCCTCCCGGGCAATGGAGGCCAGGTGATCGTCGGGACCGGTATCCACCAAAAACACCAGGGAGGGGTCGATGTCCGTGCGGCCCTCCAGGCGGTCGCGGACATAGTCCCCCACCACCTTTTCAATGGAGCCCCGGTACTTTTTGGTGACGGACATCTTGCCGTCGATGACCTCCACGCAGGGGTGCAGCTTCAAAAGGTTGGCCCCCAGCAGCGTGACGGCGGAGCAGCGTCCGCCCTTTTTCATATAGTCCAGCCGGTCCAGCACGAAGCTGGTCTCCACCCGGCCGGTCATCTCCTCCAGCATGCCCAGGATCTCGCTCACGGAGCGGCCCTCCTCCGCCGCCTTTGCGGCGGCAAGCACCAAAAAGCCGTGGCCCACGGTCAGGTTGGCGGAGTCCACTACGTAGACCTCCGGCACTTCCTCCGCCGCCAGCTTAGCGTTTTGATAGCAGCTGGAAAAGCCCATGCCGATGTTGATGTGGATCACCGCCTCATGCCGCTCCATCTCCCGGCGGAACAGCGTTTCGTAATCGGCGATGTTCACGGCGTTGGTGGTGGTGATTTCTCCGCCGGCGTCCACATGGGCGGCGATATCCGCCGTGCGGATGTCCACGCCGTCGTGAAAAAGTCTGCCGCCTTTGACGATCCCCAGAGGGATCACGGAAATATGGTGCCGCTCCAGCAGCTCCACCGGCAGATCGCAGGTGCTGTCAGTGGTAATTTTGATCATACAGTGTGTTCTCCTTCTCCGGTCTTGGTCCGGACGTCATTGGATTGCCGCTAAGAAAGCAGTTTATTTTACCACACTTCTTTTTCAATTTCCAGTCCCCTGGGAAATTTCAAAGGCGGACCACCGCCGCCTCCGGCTCCAGGTCCTCGTGGGAGGCGATGAGCACGATCTTGCCTGCTGCCTCCCGCTCCACGCACGCCCAGGCCCGGCGGCGGTTTTCCTCGTCCAGCCCGGCAAAGGGCTCGTCCAGTGCCAGGGCGTCACAGGGCACCACCAGCGCCCTGGCCAGGGCCAGCCGCCGCTTCATGCCGCCGGAGTAGGATCGGACGAGCTTTCCCCCGACCTCCTCCAGCCCCAGTTCCTCGAGAAGGCGCCGGGCGCGCTCCTCCTCCAGGGCCGGCCCCGCCGCAAAGCGCAGGTTGGCCATGGCGTCCAGATGCTCCAAAAGCCGGTTCTCCTGGAATACCGCTCCCCAGCGGCAGGGCGTGGGGTATGTGATGGTGCCGCTGTCGGGTCGCTCCAGCCCCAGCAGCAGCCGCAGCAAGGTGGTCTTGCCGGTGCCGGAAGGGGCGCGCAGGCAGGTGGGCCGGTCCGCCCGGGCAGTGAAGCTCACATTCTGCAAAACCGGCCGGCCATCATAGGCCTTGCACACGTTCGATACCGTGATCTCCTTCACCGGATCCCCACCTTTCCCGCCAGGGTGTCCACCCCGCGCAAAACCAGCCGCTCCATCACCACGGACAGCGCCACGATCACCGCCGTCCAGGCGAACAAATCTGCCGTCTGAAAATACACCTTGGCCGCGTACAGCCGCTCGCCCACGGTGCCCGTCCGCAGACCGATCACCTCCGCGGCCACGCCGGACTTCCAGCAAAGGCCGATGGCCAGGGACACGGCGGAGCGGAAGTAGGGCAGCACCGCCGGGACCCACACGCCCCACAGCTGCCGCCGCCAGGGCACCCGGAACACCCGGGCCATTTCCAAAAGCTGCCGGTCCGTCTGGGCGATGCCCGTGAGCACGTTGCCGTAGATCGGCGGGAAGGCCATCAGGCCGGAGATCAGCAGCGAGAGGGACCCGCCGTCCACCCACACCAGCGCCAAAATGATGAACGACACCACCGGCACGGCTTTCACCGCCGCTGCCACAGGCGCGATCAGTTCCCGCACCGGCGAAAACCGGGCGGAGAGGGCCGCCAGGGCCACCGCCAGCACACAGGAGACGGCAAAGCCCCCGAAGATGTGGACGGCGGACGTGCCCACCGCGGCCCAGAAGTCCCCGGTGCGGATCAGCTCCGTCAACCGGAGCAGGGCAGAAAGGGGCGAGGCCAGCAGCAGATGCCCCGCCGGGTAGGCGGCGGCCATGGCCATGGCCGCCCCCTGCCAGCACAAGATCCAAACGCAGACCGCCCAGAGCCGGACGGGACGCTTGCTTTTTTTCACGAGCCCGTCCTCCCTTCCCGGCTCAAACGGTTTACGCGCCGTAGTAGAAATCGTCGCCGGGCATGGCGCCGCCCACGGAGGCGCTGTCGGCGTCGCAGAGCACCTGGAGATAGCCGGAGAGTTTATCCTTCATCTCCGTGCCAGTAATGCACACGATGTTGCAGTAAGGCAGGGCCTGCTCCGCCACGGCTGCCTCCACGATGCCGTAGTCCCCAATGAGGGCAGCGGCGTCCGCCGTGTTGGCATTCACCCATTCCACGCTGGCGGCGTAATCAGAGAGGAACGCGTCCACGGCGGCGGGGTTGGACTCCACCACCTCCCGGCGGGCCACTACCACACCGGTGAGCAGAGCGGAACCATTGTCCAGGGCGTCCCACTCCTGCGTCAGATCCAGGGCCACCCGCAGATTGGGGATCTTGCTCTGGGCCACGGTCACAAAGGGCTGGGGCAGCATGGCGATGGTGGCGGCGCCGGTGGCCAGAGCGCTGACGCATTCAGAGTGCTCGCTCTTCCAGTCCACGATCACATCGTCCATGGGGGAAAGGCCGTTTTCCTCCAGCAGGTAGTTGAGGGCATACTCCGGCGTGGAGTCCTTGCCGGAGGCCACGATGGTCTTGCCGGCCAGGTCTTCCATGGAGCGCACGGCGTTGCCGTTTTCCACAATATACAGTACGCCCAGTGTGTTGATGCCAAGCGTCACGATCTGGCCCTCGGTCTTCTGATAGAGGGTCGCGGCCAGGTTGGCAGGCACGCAGGCCATGTCCAGCTCGCCCTTGATCAGCAGGGGCGCCACCTCGTCGGCGGAGGCCGCCAGGGTAAATGTATAGTCATTGACAAAGGAGGCGTCCTCCTGCTCCGCGTCGTGCATGAGCTTCACCAGGCCCATGGCCGTGGGACCCTTCAGCGCCGCCACGGAATACTGTTCCCCGGTGACCTCCTGGGGCTGCTCCTCCTCTTTCTTGCCGCAGGCGGCCGCCGTCAGCGTCAGCACCAGTGCCAGGCACAGCGCCGCCATCCGTTTCATGTTCTTCATGCTCCATTCCTCATTTCTTCAAAGTTTTTCCCTGCGCCTCAGCGCAGCGCCTCTTCCGGGGCGTAGACCGTCTTGGCGGTGACGCCGTCCAGCCGGCCGATCTTGCCGGACAGGGCGGAGATCACGTCCTGGGGCGCGTCCATGGCTACACTGATGATGCTCACGCCCCGCTGGTGGTAGGGTACCCCCATGCGGCCGATGATGTAGCGCCCATACTGGTGCAAAAGCTCGTTGAGCGCCCCCACCGACGCCATGTTCTTCACGATGACGGCCAGCACCGCCACTCTCGTATCCATGCGCCTCCCTCCTTCCCGCAAAAAAACGCCCCCTCTGCCGTTCGGCAAAGGGGGCGATGGATAGACTCCGTCCGGGCCGCTTTTTCCCGCGGCCCGCTTCCCTCTCTTTCGGCGCGGAAGGACCTTGCCGGCAGAACGACAGGATGCTGTTTTGGTCCTGCGGTCAGCATGCTTCCCGCGGACAAAAGCATGATAGCATACCCCCGCTCCTGCGGTCAAGCCCCGCAGCGGCCGTAGGTATGGGTCAGCTGCCGGATCTCCGCTGCCAGGGCCATGGGCGGCAAAGCCGTAAGCCGCCAGCGCCAGTTGCCCTCCGCCACACCGGGCACGTTAATCCGCGCCTGGCTGCCAAGACCCAGATAGTCCTGCAGCTGGGCCACGAACAGCTCCGCCACGCTGCCCTGTCCTGCCCGCAGCAGCGCCTTTCGCACGCCCTCAGCGTCCTCTGCGCCCAGGTACTGCCGGGCAAAAGCACGCTCGGCCTCGCCGGCGTGGGCATACCACCCCGCGGCGGTATCGTTGTCGTGGGTGCCGGTATAGCACACGCAGCCCGCTTGCTGGTTATGGGGCAAATAGGCGTTGTCCGGGCCGGAGAAGGCAAACTCCAGCACCTTCATGCCCGGCAGGCCCGATTCCTCCCGCAGCCGGTGCACATCGTCGGTGAGGATGCCAAGGTCCTCGGCAATATAGGTGATGTGGGGGAACCAGTTGGTCAAGACCCGCAGCAAGTCCATGCCGGGGCCTGCCTCCCAGTGGCCCACCTTGGCCGTTTCCGCTCCGGCGGGCACGGCCCAGTAGCTGGCAAAGGCCCGGAAGTGGTCCAGCCGGATGGCGTCAAACAGCCGGGAGGCACCCTCCACCCGACGGATCCACCAGCCGAAGCCGTCGGCCTTCTGGGCCTTCCAGTCGTAGAGGGGATTGCCCCACAGCTGTCCGTCGGCGGAGAAGTAGTCCGGCGGCACGCCCGCCACCTTGGTGGGGCGGCCCTCGGTGTCCAGCAAAAACTCCCGCCGCTCCGACCAGACGTCCGCGCTATCCAGCGACACATAGATAGGAAGGTCCCCGATGAGCTTTACGCCCCGGTCGTTGACATAGGTCTTGAAAGATTCCCACTGGCGGAAGAACCAATACTGCACCCAGGTGTGGAACGCCACGTCCTCCGCCAATGTCACCGCCCACTGCTCCACTGCCGCCGTCTCATGGCGCCGCAGAGCCTCATCCGGCCACTGGAACCAGGCCTTCTGGTCGAAATGGGTCTTGATCGCTCGATACAGGGCGTAATTTTTCACCCATGGATTCCTGTCTGTAAACTCCCGCACCACCTGGGCGGCCTCACCGCTGACCCGGGAGAACGCCAGACGCAGCAGTGCATCCCTGTCACGGTGCAGCGCAGCATAATCAATGGTGTCCGACGGCGCCACCCGGGCGCCCTCCAGCTCGGCCTGGGTCAAAAGCCCCTCCGCCGCCAGCTGCTCCAGGTCCAGAAACAAGGCGTTTCCCGCAAAGGTGGACTCACTGGTATAGGGGGAGTCCCCCGCCCCGGTGGGGCCCACGGGCAAAATCTGCCACCAGCGCTGGCCGGCGGCAGCCAAAAAATCCGCAAAGGCACGGGCCTCACGGCCCAGCGTCCCGATGCCGTAGGGAGACGGCAGGGAGAAGATCGGCAGTAAAATGCCGGCAGAACGTTCCATATCCAAATTCCTCTCTTCTTTACTATGGATTGTTTTATTGTATGCGCCCTGCCGGATTTTGTCAAGCCGCACAAAACGCAGCCTTTATATCAGCTCGTTTTTGTATATTTTCTATGTTTCTCTGCTGTACGCTGCCGATACTCCCTTTTTCCAGCACTTTTTCTCCCCAAAATGTTGTGTTATACTGAAAAAAACGCTCCGCAACTGCCGGTTGACAAAAGGAAATCCGCCGGTGGTAGCGATCTCGTCCCCGCTCTGGTATGCTATGGGCAGCAAAGGAGGTGTCCCCATGGAACAAGCAAAGACCCTGGGCGGCCGCATCCAGGCGTTCCGAAAGGCCGCCGGGCTCAGCCAGGAGTCCCTGGGGGAGCGACTGGGTGTGTCCCGGCAGGCAGTAAGCCGGTGGGAAGCCGACGCCGCCGTGCCGGAGCTGGAAAAGCTCATCGCCATGAGCCGCCTGTTCGGTGTCACCGTGGGGGTGCTGCTGGGGGTGGAGTCCACCGCTGAAGCGGCGGAAGCGCCCTGCGAAGACGCGGCGGAGGCCACAGACCCGGCCACGGCGCCGGAAGCCGAGTCCCCCGCTCACGAACTGACGGAGCGGGAGCTGGCCGCCGTGGAGGCCATCGCGGAAAAGTACCTGGCCGCCCAGCAGGCCCGGAGCAGTCGGAAGCGGCCTCTGGTCATCTTGGCGGCAGGTGCGGTTTTCGTTCTGGTCCTGCTGGCAGGCAGCGCCCTGTGGAACCAGCTGCAGCAGATCCGGCAGGAGCTGCAGGCGGTGGAGACCTCCACCGGACAGCAGATCCAGTCCATCACCGGGCAAATTGCCACTATTATAGCCGAACAATCCAATATAATAGACGATTATGCTGCTTCTGTTGAGGACTACAATCTGACGGCCAAGACCATAACCCTGTCCGTCCGTGTCCATCCCGCCGCCTTTTCCAGCGATGCCCAGGCCGTATTCACCGCCCGGACCGCCTCGGGAGAACAGCGCTCCGTGGAAGCTGTGCGGACGGAGGGCGGGTACTTTCAGGCGGAGGGCTGGGCAGTGCCCATGGACGGCCATGTAGAGCTGACTGTGACGATCACCGACGGCGGTGTCAGCCGGTCGGAGGCCCTGGATACGTTATCCGCCGACCCGGCAGACTATCGTCTTGCGGTAGAGGGCAGCTGGGAGACCAGCTGGAGTGCCGGGACCGTCCAGTTCGGCGGCCTGACCTTGCACATTGACCCCAACTCCAGCGTACCTCTGGAGCTGGAGCAGGTGGAGCTGGCGGTCTTTCCCAACGGAGCGGCCGAGCCGCTGTGGTCGGCCCCGCTTCCGGAGGCGACGGAGCTGTGGCAGCAGCACGGCTATGTGCAGGCGTATCTGACAGCGGAGGACTATATGCCCGCCCTCCCTCTTGCCAAGGGGGATGAGCTCCTGGCGGCGGCCAAGATCACCGATGACCACGGACAGTCCTTCTGGTATCTGCTCTCCGCCGCCCGCAACGACGACGGTGCCCTGCGGACAACGGAGGCCTTGGCCCTGAAATCCGCCTGTCCCAACTGGCAGCCGGGCGGTCACGTGAGCCTCCGGTGATAGGATCCCAAAAACAAACCAGGAAGTGCCCCGGAGCAAAAGCTCCGGGGCACTTCCTGTTTTAAAGAGGGGTCACTTCATCAGCTCGTACATGACGGCTTTGATGGTGTGCATGCGGTTTTCCGCCTCGTCAAAGACGATGGAGGCCTCGGACTCGAACACCTCGTCGGTGACCTCCATGGCATCGCGGCCGAACTTCTCGCCCATTTCCTTGCCCACCTTGGTCTTGTGGTCGTGGTAAGCGGGCAGGCAGTGCATGAACTTGCACTGGGGACCGGCGTTGTCCATGAGCGCCTTGGTCACCTGATAGGGAGAGAGGGCATCGATACGCTCTTTCCAGACCTCCACCGGCTCGCCCATGGAGACCCACACATCCGTATAGAGCACATGGGCGCCCTTCGTCGCTTCCATGGGGTCCTCGATAAACTCCAGCACGGCGCCGGTCTCGGCGGCAACGGCCTGGCAGGTTTTGATGAGCTCGGCGTTGGGCATGTACGCCTTGGGGGCGCAGGCCACAAAGTGCATGCCCATCTTGGCGCAGCCCACCATGAGGCTGTTGCCCATGTTGAACCGGGCGTCACCCAGGTACACCAGCTTGATGCCCTTGAGGGAGCCGAAGTGCTCCTGGATGGTCAAAAAGTCCGCCAGGATCTGGGTGGGGTGGAACTCATCGGTGAGGCCGTTGAACACGGGCACACCGGCGTAGTGGGCCAGCTCCTCCACGATGCTCTGGCCGAAGCCACGGTACTCGATGCCGTCATACATGCGGCCCAGCACCCGGGCGGTGTCGGCGATGGACTCCTTCACGCCGATCTGGGAGCCGGTGGGGCCCAGATAGGTGGAGCCCATGCCCAGGTCCTGGGCGGCCACCTCAAAGGCGCAGCGGGTGCGGGTGGAGGTCTTTTCAAAGATCAGCGCCACGTTCTTGCCCTCCAGGTAGCGGTGGGGCACGCCGGCCTTCTTCTTGGCCTTCAGGTCCGCGGCGGTATCCAAAAACTGCTGGATCTGGGCGGGGGTAAAGTCCAGCAGCTTCAAAAAGTGCATCTGGTTTTCCATGGGTGTTCCTCTCTTTCTTTCGGTGCTGGCTCAGCCCAGCGTCTTTTTCATGATGGCGATGCCCTGGTCCATCTCCTCTTTGGTGATGGTCAGGGGCGGCAGCAGCCGCATGCCCGGGCCTGCGGTGAGCACCAGCAGTCCGCTCGCAATGAGCTTCTGGGCGATGTCCTTGTTGGTGTAGCCGTCAGCCACGGCGATGCCGATCATGAGGCCAAGGCCCCGGGTCTTGCCGAAGCAGGGCAGGTGCAACTCCTCGATGGCGGCGCGCAGGTAGTCGCCCTTTTCCTTGACCTGCTGCAAAAACTCGTCGGTGAGCACATCCTGCACCGCCAGGGCCGCCGCCGCGCAGACGGGGTTGGCGCCAAAGGTCGTGGCGTGCATGCCGGGGCCCAGCACGTCCCGGCACTTTTCGTTGGCCAGGATGCCGCTCATGGGCAGTCCTCCGGCGATGCCCTTGGCAAAGGACACCACGTCCGGCAAAATGCCATACTGCTGGAAAGCGAACAGGCTGCCTGTCCGGCCTACGCCGGTCTGCACCTCATCCACCAGCAGCAGCCAGTCCTTCTCTTTGCACAGCGCCGCCACCGCCTGGACATAGTCCTGCTCCAGCGGCAGCACGCCGCCCTCGCCCTGGACCAGCTCCACCATGACGGCGCACACGTCGTCGCCGGCAGCCGCCTCCAGAGAGGCAAGATCGTTGGCTGCCGCGTAGCGGAAGCCCTCGGTGAAGGGGAAGAAATAGTTGTGGAACACGTCCTGGCCCGTGGCGGTCAGGGTGGTGATGGTGCGGCCGTGGAAGGAATTTTGCAGGGTGATGATGGTGGCGCGGCCGTGGCCGTACTTGTCGAAGCTGTACTTTCTTGCCAGCTTGATCATGCCCTCGTTGGCCTCGCCGCCGCCATTGGCAAAGAACACGCCGCTCATGCCGGTGCGCTCACAGAGGATCTGGGCCAGCCGGGCGGCAGGCTCGGTGTAGAAGAGGTTGGAGGCATGGCCCAGCTTGGCACTCTGGGCGGAGATAGCCTGAATCCAGTCCGCGTTGCCGTAGCCCAGACAGGAGACGCCGATGCCGCTGGTAAAGTCGATGTACTCCCGGCCCTCCGGAGAGTACAGCCGGGCGCCCTGACCGTGGTCGATGGCCACGGGGAAGCGGCCGTAGGTATTGAGAATATATTGACCCGTCAGGTCCATGATGGTCTTGGAATCCATGGTCAGTCCTCCTTTTTCAGCATGGTGCCGATGCCCTGGTCGGACAGCAGCTCGATGAGAATGGAATGGGGGATGCGGCCGTCCAGAATGTGGACTCGCTCCACGCCGCCGGCGATGGCGTCCACGCAGCACTCCATCTTGGGGATCATGCCCCCGGAGATGGTACCGTCAGCCACCAGGCCCGGCACCTCGTAGGTATGGACCACATGGATCAGCGTCTCCTCATCCTTGGGGTCCCGCAAAAGGCCCCGGACGTCGGTGAGCAGGATCAGCTTTTCCGCGTGGAGCGCCTCAGCCAGCTTGGCCGCGGCGGTGTCGGCATTGATGTTGTAGGCGGTGTCGGCGTCCACGCCCTGAGCCACCGTGGACACCACGGGGATATAGCCCGTCAGCAGGGCATTTTCCACCGGCTCGGGATTGACCCCGGTAATGGAGCCCACCAGGCCGTACTTTTCGTCCAGAGCCACAGCCTGGAAGAGCTGGCCGTCCATGCCGCAAAGGCCGATGGCCTGCCCGCCCAGCCGGTTGAGCTGGGCCACCAGGTTCTTGTTCACCTTGCCGCACAGCACCGCCTGGACCACGTCCATGGTCTCGGCGTCGGTATAGCGCAGGCCGTCCACAAAGCGGGACTCGTGGCCGATCTTCTTGAGCATCTCGCTGATCTCCGGTCCGCCGCCGTGGACCACCACCACCCGGATGCCCACCAGGCTCAGCAGAATGATGTCGCTCATCACCGCCCGGCGCAGATCCTCCGAGATCATGGCGTTGCCGCCGTACTTGACCACAATGGTCTTGCCGGTGAATTTTTGAATATAGGGCAGAGCCTCCACCAGAGTCTTGGCCTGCTGTGCATGAGATGTCATGGTTGCTTCCTTCTTCCCGCGGGCCGCGCCCGCCGTGTTTTCCGCCCTTAGGTGCGGTAGTCGCCGTTGATCTTGATATAGTCGTAGGTAATGTCGCAGCCCCAGCAGGTGCAGCTGCCCTCGCCCTCGCCCATGGCCACGCGGATCTCCACGTCGTGCTCGGTGAGGATCTTCTTGGCCTTATCCTCGTCAAAGGGAAGGCCCCGGCCCGCCGCGCACACGGCGATCTCCCCGGCCGCGCTGGCAAAGGACACGTCCACCTTGTCCGGGTCGAAGACCTCGCCGGAGTAGCCCATGGCACACAGGACTCTGCCCCAGTTGGCATCGGCGCCGAAGATGGCCGCCTTGGTGAGGGTGGAGGAGATGACGGACTTGGCGATGGTCTCAGCGCTTTCCTCGCTCTTGGCGCCGGTGACCGTGCAGGTGATAAGGTGCTTGGCGCCCTCGCCGTCGGAGGCCATGGACCGGGCCATGTGGACGCACAGGGCCTGGAGCGCCTCCAAAAACGCCTGGTAGTCCTCGCCGTCTTCGGTGATGGGATCATTGCCGGCCAGGCCGTTGGCCAGGATCATGCACGAGTCGTTGGTGGAGGTGTCACCATCCACGCTGATGCGGTTGAAGCTCCTATTAGCCGTTGCCAGCAGGGCCTTTTTCAGCATGGGCGCGGCAATGGCACAGTCGGTGGTGAGGAAGCAGAGCATGGTGCCCATGTTGGGGTGGATCATGCCGCTGCCCTTGGCGATGCCGCCGATGCGGCAGGTCTTGCCGCCGATGACCGTCTCCACCGCCGCCTCTTTTTTCACCGTGTCCGTGGTCATGATGGCGTGGGCCGCGGCGTCGCTGGCTGCGGCGGAGGACTCCAGCGCCGCGTACAGCGCCGGGACGCCCTCTTCAATGACAGAGATGTTCAGGGTCTGGCCGATGACGCCGGTGGAGGACACCAGCACGTCTCCGGCGTCGCAGCCGATGGCCTTGGCCGCCGCCGCGCACATGCGCGCCGCGTTCTCCTCTCCCTGGGGGGCGCAGGCGTTGGCGTTGCCGCTGTTGGCCAGGATGGCCCGGGCCTTGCCGTCGGCAAGGTGGGCGAGGTCCACCAGGATGGGGGCCGCCTTCACCACGTTTTTTGTAAAGATACCGGCCGCAGCGCACTCCACGTCCGAAACGATCAGCGCCACGTCCTTTTTCCACGCGGCGTGGGTCTTGACGCCCACATGCACGCCGGAGGCCTGGAAGCCCTGGGGCGCGCACACGCCGTTTTCCACAAATTTCATTAGGAGTTCCTCCTTCTATGTTCCGCCCGGCCCGTTCGCCGGGATCAAATCAAGCCCGTGGTCTCCTCCAGCCCCAGCAGCATACTTCTGTTCTGGACGGCGGCGCCGGGATCATCATCCCGCCCGGTTGCCCCGGCAGGGGCGAGGGCGGGGATATCCGATCCCACCACGGTGCCTCCGGCGCAGCGTGCCGGGATCAAAGCAAGCCCGTAGTCTCCTCCAGGCCCAGCATCAGATTCATGTTCTGGACGGCGGCGCCGGAGGCACCTTTGCCCAGGTTATCGAACAGGGCCGTGACGGTGAACTGGCCGTCGTTGCCTGCCGCCACGATGGAAAGGCCGTTGCTGCCGGCCTTGGCGTTTGCGTAGAGCTTGGCCGTGTCCGTATCCGGTGCCACCTGCACCAGCTTCTGCCCTGCGTAGTGAGCCTGGTAGATTTCCTGCACCTGCTGCAAGGAGGAAACGCCATTGAGCTGGCTCATATGGAGCATCACCGTGGTGGCCATGCCTTTATAGTAGTCATCCACCACCGGGACGAACACCGGGGGCTTTGCAAGGCCGCAGACGGCCTGCATCTCCGGCAGGTGCTTGTGGCCCTGGCCCAGGCCGTAGGGGCAGGGACTGGAGAGCTCGATGCCCCGGTCCGCCGCCTCATACTGGGCGATCATCTTTTTTCCGCCGCCGGAGTAGCCGGTGAGGGAAAAGCAGGTAAGGTCCGCGTGGGCGGACAGGACGCCCGCCGCAACCAGGGGATAGACCACGCTGATAAAGCCGGTGGCATGGCAGCCGGGATTGGCCACCCATTTGGCCTTTGCGATGGCCTGTCGCTGGCCCGCCTTGAGCTCCGGGAAGCCGTACACCCAGCCGGGGGCCGTTCGATGGGCGGTGGAGGCGTCGATGACGCGGGTGGCCGGATTTTCCACCATGGCCACCGCCTCCCGGGCCGCCGCATCCGGCAGACACAAAAACACGATATCCGCCTGATTGATACACGCCTTCCGGGCCGCCGGGTCCTTGCGCTTTTCCTCGTCGATCAGCAGCAGGTCGATGTCGTCTCGGGCGCTGAGCCGGTCGTAGATCTGCAATCCGGTGGTGCCGTCCTTGCCGTCGATATAGACAATGGGTTTCATGGCGTCCTCCTTACTTCCGGCTCTCTACAAACGCTTCCAGCGCTTCGATCTGCCGGGTAGTCTCCGCCACGGCGGGACCGCCGAAGCTACTGCGCAGGGCCATGCAGTTTTCCAGCTTCAGCGCCTCGTAGATGTCCTCTTCAAAAAGTGTGGAGATGGACTGAAGCTCACTCAGCGTCAGCTCTTCCAGCGTCTTGCCCTGGGCGGTGCAAAGGGCCACCAGATGGCCGGTGACGGTGTAGGCATCCCGGAAGGGCATGCCCTTTTTGGTGAGATAGTCAGCGCAGTCCGTGGCGTTGATGAAGCCCTTTCCCGCCGCGGCGCGCATGTTGTCCGTGCGGACGGTCATGGTGTCCAGCATGGCGGCGAACACCGGCAGGCACATCTCCACCGTGTCCACGGCGTCGAATACCGGCTCCTTGTCCTCCTGCATATCCTTGTTGTATGCAAGGGGCAGTCCCTTCATCACCGTCAGAAGGCCCATCAGGTCGCCGTACACCCGGCCCGTCTTGCCCCGCACCAGCTCGGCAACGTCCGGGTTCTTCTTCTGGGGCATGATGGAAGAGCCGGTGGCGTAGGCGTCGTCCAGCTCAATGAACTTGAACTCCCAGCTGCACCAGAGGATGACCTCCTCGGAAAAGCGGCTAAGGTGCATCATCAAAATGGAGAGGGCACTGAGGAACTCCAGAGCATAGTCCCGGTCGGAGACGCCGTCGAGAGAATTGCCCATGGGGCCGTCGAAGCCCAGGGCCTGGGCGGTCATAAAGCGGTCGATGGGATAGGTGGTGCCCGCCAGGGCGCCGCAGCCCAAGGGACACTCGTTGAGCCGGGCGGCACAGTCCTCCAGGCGCTGCACGTCTCTTTTGAACATGGCGCCGTAGGCCATGAGATGCTGTGCAAAGGAGATGGGCTGGGCCCGCTGGAGGTGGGTATAGCCGGGCATGACCGCCGTCTGGTACTGCTTTGCCTGGCGGCAGAGCACCTTCTCCAGCTCCAGGAGCTGATCCACGATGACGCCGGTCTGGGTGCGGACGTACATGCGGAAGTCCAGGGCCACCTGGTCGTTGCGGCTGCGGGCGGTGTGCAATCGCTTGCCCGCCTGGCCGATCCGTGCCGTCAGCAGCGACTCCACGTTCATGTGGATGTCCTCGTTGTCGGCGGTAAATTCCACCTTGCCCGCCTCGATATCCGAGAGGATATCCGCAAGTCCCTTGACGATGGCCTCCGTGTCCTCCCCGGAGATGATGCCGCACGC
>ENA-UEYL01000532-UEYL01000532.1-human-gut-metagenome-genome-assembly--contig:-NODE-532-length-38614-cov-6.842800_pt1 | contig 38614 bp, 36 predicted proteins | sample MGYA00242941_ERZ507946 | MGnify/ENA primary metagenome ERZ507946 (study PRJEB26167, sample SAMN06115482) | human gut metagenome | host: Homo sapiens | place: China:Guizhou | collected 2015-03-11...
GACACGCACTGTCCTCAGTGCATGTCCTCTCCAGGAGTGCATAGATACTTTAGCACCCCAAAATTTGACAAAGAACCGTTTTTTAGTCTGAATAAAACACAAAAAGCCTTCAGGATTGCTCCTGAAGGCTTATCATTTGATATGGCGGAGTGGCAGGGATTTGAACCCTGGCGAGGTTTAACCCTCCTAACGATTTAGCAAACCGTCCTCTTCAGCCACTTGAGTACCACTCCGTTAAAACAGCTTACTATGTTATCTTACACAATTTTTAGAGGAATGTCAAGAATATTTTTCAATTTCCTGGAATTTGGCGTCCTCAGTGATCTTCATCCCACGCATTGATGATGACAGGCTCATCTTCAAGCATCTTGAGATGCGCATCCGTCAAGTGCTTTTTATTGATGACCGCTTCGTAAACAAAGTCCTCAAAATATTTCTCAGAGCAGACGAAATAGCCGCCGTCGCCCACATCCTTACCCCAGGAATTTTCAATCTTCCAGCGGTCAGGTGCACCCGTTTCATCAAAATGAACGCCTACGAGAATCATGGCATGCGTCGCCGAGCTGCTGTTATACTCCAGACGCCGGCCTTTGGGCATATCCGTTGAAAAACCTCCCAAAAGGGCCTCGCAGCAAACGCTCTCCGGATCCCAAACGCCTTCCTTCCGTGCGCCATAAGCTCCAGCATCGCAGGCGAACCAAATGGCGTCGCCCGCTTTCAGCTGCTTGACGCAAAGGTCTTCCATCTCTTTTTGCGGCAGGTTCAGAGCCAGCATATTCCGGCCCACCATGTTTTCCACACCGTGGAACTGGATGGGTTTATGAAGGGGCATGATGTCCGTCGGTTCGTTGACGATGGCCACATAATCCCGGAGTGAACCTTCGACGTACTGATGATAGAAATCAAGGGGCGTCAGGTCCCGTTCCTCATGATAGACCTTATCCTTGTCGCGATAGGAAAAATCAAAAGTCTGGACCGGTTCTCCAAAAGCAATGCACTGGGCATCGTAGATTTCCTGCATCATTTCCTTCTTGCGTGCATAAGGGTCCTTTCCCGCAAGAACGAGTTCCCTCAGTTCCCACGCGTCTTTGCGCACAAGGCGGTTGATGATGCTCACAAAACGGGCCGTATGACCAGACTGGTATGTTTCCGGGTGAACTTGTTTGGGTACGACACCATATTTTTCCACAAGGTCAACGGCTTCACACCAGTATCCCCCATCAGCAACGCCTTGAAGCACATACTGCATGAGCTGCCCCTTGATAGGTTCATGGGCATGGTCGATGACCATCTGAAGGACGTTATTGGCTTTTTCCAGCTTATCATAAAAAGAAAGGTAGTTCTGGGAAAGCTCAAATTCATCGAGCCTACATTTTTCTGCCACCCTTTCGCGAAGAATATTTAGGGCCGCAAAAAGCCAGCACCGGCCCGATTGTTCCTGTGCCGTAATGCCGCGGGTCTTTACTTCCACGGAAAAAGCACCTTTAAGGGCCTCCCCTTTGAGCGGCACATAAGAAAGGTCAGCCATATCGGTTTTATAAAGAGTCATATGAAGAGTCTGTGCCCCGTCTTTTTGGGCATAGGACCGACTAAATTCCTGGAGAAGGTCAGGAGTCAATTCTTTCATGGAATCCATCCTTTCTGCAGCCTTTCGTTTTGAAGCTGCAGTCCTATTATATCATACGAAGGTCGCCTTTATCTTTACTCGGCATAAAAATCGCTTCAAATAAATGCCTCATCCCTTCGCGTACTTCCTGATCCACTCTTCAATCATCGCGGCAATCTCGTCACGATTTGCTTCTTCGAACATAAAATGAGAGTTCCCTTTGATGCCGAGCTTGGGCAAATGGACGACGGTACTCGTAAGACCTTCTTTTTCATAGGCCGCTGTAAAGGTATCGGCCGTTTCTGCCATGCGCTGCCACATAGCAGCTGCGGGAATATCAGGAAGGTCTTTTCCAATATAGTCCCCATAATAGAAGGTGACAGGGATTTTTTTCTCTGCCAACGCTTTATAAGCCGCACTGCCAGGCGCTGCAGCGCCGCCCGGTTCAATGGCGACAATGGCCGCTACATGGGGCGTGCAGCGCACCGTTTCCCAGCCCGGTCCACCGCCCTGGGAATGGGTCACGAGGATGGACTTTTTCCCCGTCCGGTCGTAGATTTCATCAATGGCAGCAGCAACGGCCTTTGCGACAACATCCGTATCAATGGCCTGCTCACCGGCGGCGTTATCCATGCCCGTATCCGGTGTCATCTGCCGGAAGAACTGGTTCAAGGCCGCTTCTCCTTTGGGGAACTTAGAGTCCTTATTATATGTAAAGGCGCCATTTTTGTAGGTGCCGATGCGAAACTGCGTATACCAAGTCTGGTCACTGGGCGTCGTCGTCATGGTGCCCGCCTTCCCCGTTGCCCCTGCCTCACCACGGCGCGGTTCATCAATAAGGTACACACGGTGACCATGGCGCAAAAAGAAATCCGCCCAACCCGGCTTGCCGTCCGGCGTCGTCATCCATCCCGTGCGGGACCGACCATAGCCATGGAGAAAGACCATGGGAAGACCCGTTTCCTTTTGGGGCACTTCATAAAGGACATTGGCGTGATCCACATGGGCCGTGGACCCTTCCCGCGATGTATAGTAGTGACAGATGTCAAAGGTTCCCGGAGAATGGAGTACGGTCCCGCCGGCAGAAAAGACGCCTTGTTCCTTGATCTGAAGGGCTTCTGCCGCTTCTCCGAAAGAAACCGTGCTAAAAGTCATCACGGCCGCACTAAAAAGGGCGGCTGCAAGAAATTGTCTCTTTTTCATCGCCAACCTCCTTATCCTTTTACCCGCTCATAGCGGATCCACAACGCATCTTTTGCAAGGACTTCCACACCCTTTAAGGTAAAGGCTGAGTTCTTCAAAAGGGGCGCCCCATCCATAGCTTCAAAAGAGGTTGCCCCCTTTTCCATTTCTGCGACGGGAACGATGACAAGACTCAGTTCATCAATAAGGCCCTCCCGCAGGAAGGTGCCGTTCGTGAGGCCGCCACCGCTTAAGGCAATGCGGGAAATACCAAAAAGGTCCGCTAGTTTTTGCAGGATGACGGCGCCTTTAAGGCTATCCTTGCCGGCTACGATAGAGGAGACGCCCACTTCCTGGAGGTAGGAAAGATACGCTCCGGGGACTTTTTCCGACACCACTTCAATGATGTGCTGACGGGGCCCTGTGCCGCGCTGCAGGAAAGACCGATGGTAGGCAAGGCTCCCCAGGGGATCAAGGACCACCTGAAAGCCCTCATTATCTGCCGCTTCTGGGCTCACCCAATCCTTTTTAGGAAGGTCCTTTTTGTCTGCAAGGGCGGTCTCATTAAGTTTTCCCTCGCAGAAGGCTTCCATGGTCGCCGCGCCAAAAATGACCGCGTCACAATGGTAACTGTTACGGATCTTGCCAAAGCAATCAAGACCAGGACCGGCCGCTGGATTTTCAAAATATACCCCATCAATCTTGCCGTTGAGGCTTGTCAGCATATGACAGACAACAAAGGGACGCTGCGTCATTTGAGTTTACCTCCATCCTTAAAAGCCGTGCCTACTTTTTCGCCGAGGACGTGATAGGTGCGATGGAAAGGTTCAAAGGAAAGGGGCGCAAACCGCGTCATATCAAGCTCTCCTGCCTCATCAAGGACGCTTTCGTCGACGCTCACATTTTCAATCCTGCCAATGATGGTACCGTCCTCGTTCATCTTAATGAGGGAGCACTCAAGGGCAACGGGAAGATCTGTTACAAGGGGTGCGTCGACAAGTTCACTTTTTACAACGTGGAAACCCGATTTTTCCACTTTCTTCGGTTCATGTTTTGCCGACACAAGGCCCACGTAATCGGCGGAAACTAGATGTGCCTTATCAGCAAAGCTGATGGTAAAGGCTTTCTTTGCCTTGATGTTTTCCGTTGTCTGATGACTTGGGCTAAGGCTCAAGATCACCTTGTCGGCTTCATAAAGGCCGCCCCAAGCGGCGTTCATAAGATCCGGGTTCCTCTTTTCATCATAGGAACCAATGATGAGGACGGGCAGTGGATAAAAGAATGGTTTCGTGCCAAGATTTTTACGCATAATAGTACCTCCTATTATCACTGAATGAATCATACCGATTTATTTTTTGATGGCCGTGCCACCAAAAACCGCGGACATTTTTGTATGGCGCAGCTCCCCGTCAAGGGACGCCAGTTCTTCCGGCGTAAAGCTAAGGGCTGCAGCGCCCAAGTTTTCTTCGAGACGACTGCACTTCCGCGTCCCTGGAATGGGCACAATATAGGGCTTTTTCTCAAGCATCCAGGCAAGGGAAACCTGGGCCGGCGTGGCGTTTTTTTCGCGGGCGATTTTTTCGAGAAGGACTACGAGGCCTGCATTTTCAACCTGCCCTTCACTGGAAAATTGGGGCATGACGGAGCGGTAATCGCCTTTTTCCGTAAAGGCCGTGCCCTTTTTGTAGGCCGCCGTCAAAAAACCGTTGGCAAGGGGCGAAAAAGCAACAAAGCCCACGCCCAGTTCCTCCAAGACGGGGAAAAGAGATTCATACCAGCGGGCCATCATGGAATAGCGGTTCTGAATGGCCGTCACCGGGCAAACCTTGTGGGCCCGACGCAGCGTTTCTTCGTCCACTTCGGAAAGGCCCCAATGGGTAATCTTTCCCTCATCAATAAGGTCCTTCACCGTTCCCGCCACATCCTCAATAGGGATCTTGGGGTCGACGCGGTGCTGGTAGTAGAGGTCGATATGGTCCGTCTGAAGCCGCTTTAGAGAGCCTTCCACGCTTTTGCGGATCGTTTCCGGACGAGAATCGACGACGAGCGGTTTATTGACGGACGGTGCGTCCCAGTCAAAACTGATGCCAAACTTCGTGGCAATCTTAACCTTGCTGCGATAGGACTTTAAAGCAATTCCCAAGAGTTCTTCATTGTCGTGAGGGTTTTCTTCCGTGCCGTAGGATTCAGCCGTGTCAAAAAATGTGCAGCCAAGCTCGACGGCGCGCGCAATGAGTTCCTTCATTTCCTTGCGGTCACTGGGCGCGCCATAGGCATGGCTCATGCCCATACAGCCAAGACCGATGGCAGAAACTTCAAGGTCTTTTCCAAGCATCCTTTTTTTCATGATGATTCTTTCCTCCTCTGTTACTTTTTCATTTGTGCTTCCCAGAAGGCAACGGCCTTATCAAACCAGCCTTCTGACGCCGTTCCGGTGCCAAGACCAAAGCCATGGCCAAGGCCAGGGTAATGATGGAATTCCGTGGGAATGCCAAGATTGCTTAGAGTTTCCAACCGGCGCTGCATAACGCGCCAATTGGCGATGCCGTCATCGTCACCAACCACGGCAAAGGTCGGCGGGTCGTTTTTGGTGTAATCCGAATGACCCGTGTACTCCATGATGACAGCCCCTGGACGAGGCAGGTCATTTCCGCCAAAAGCTGCGGGGCCATAAGAGCCAAGGTAGGCCGCCATGCGGGCCCCTGCCGAGCCGCCCCAGAGGGAATAGTGCTTCGTGTCAACGCCCAGTTCAGCGGCATGGGCAAAGATGAAGCTAATGGCCCTTGCTAAATCTTCGCAGGCTGTTTGCGCGCCGGGGCGGTAAATGAGGGCAAAAGCGTTATAACCCCGTTTGGAAAGCTCATAAGCGTGAGGAAAACTATCATGCATGGCGCCCACATACACAAAACCGCCGCCAGCATTCACAACGGCAAAGGGTGCGCCTTTCCGGCCTTTAAAGAAAAAAAGGCCCGTGTCTTTTTTGCGGGGATCCGCCGCCTTTTCGGCATCACTGTAAATATCATAAAAAACTGTTTCTTTTTGCCGGGCCCGCTCCCAAAGGGCATTGACAATGGCGATTGTTTCCTGGGGATCAATGTGGCTGTACCAAATGAGCTGGAGGTCCTCCAGGGTGTGTCCGCTCATGCAGCCGGTATGAACAGGAAAGAGAAGCCGCCCATAGGGCTCTAAAACAGGTGATTCAATGACTTCTTTGATGGATGTCTTTTGTGTGAATGGTTTGTTCATCGTCACTCCCCTTTCCTGCCCTGTCTGTCCTTTTTGCGGTGCTTGGATTGCCTGCATGTCCCCACAGCCGGCGCCAAAGAACAGAAGGACCAAAAGAGCGAGGATACCAAAGGTTATCTTTATAGGAGATCCTCCTTTTCTCATCTGTCCCCATTATAAAAAAAACGAGACCTCCACAGAAGTCTCGTTTAGCTTTGCAGTATAAACCTTTTCATTAAAACTCGTTTTCAGTAAACCTTTCCGTTATCTGCGCAAGGGCGTGCAAAAAGCGCTTTACCGGCGCCGAAGGCTTATGCCCGTAAAGAAGTCCATAAGGGACGGTGTAGTCCCACCTCACAGGAAGAATCTTAAGAAGAGGATGAACAGCTTCCCACTGAGGAACAGCCATAAGGAGGGCGTTTTTCCGATCACATTCGTTAAAGGCTTCCGTATCATAAAAATCAAAGTCTATCAATTTGATTTCAGGATGCCCGTCCATGAGATCGTGACGCAGTTCATCCACATAATGGTTCCACCCTTCCCGAATGAGCATAAGCGCCTCGCCATGAAGGTCCTCTACAGTGAGAAAGTCCTTTTTCGCCAAGGGATGATGAAGGGAAAGGGCACAGCAAAGAGGTGTTCTATTGAGTTCAAAACCCTGGCACCTCCGCAGGCGAAGCATCGTTTCATCAAAAATCCCTGCCACAACATCAATATTGCGTCCTAAATGGGACAAGATTTTCCGCGCGTTTTCCGGCGTGTTTTCAAAGGGAATGACCTGAAATTTGATTTTTTGGTCAAGATCCTGCAATTGAGGCAGCAAGTCCACGAGGACCTGGGCCGGCGTCATGGGTGAAGACCCGATGCGGATGGTCTCTGCTCCCTGCTCCATGGCTCGCTGGGCCCGGACGATGGAATCCTTGCTGTACTGAATCACGTAACGGGCATCTTCGGCAAGTGACGCCCCTGCTGCTGTCAAAAAAAGGCCACGGTGAGTCCGTACAAAAAGCGGAAAGCCCAGGCTTTTTTCAAGACCATTGATCTGTTTGATGACAGCAGGCGGAGAAATATATAAAACTTCGGCTGCTTTATTGAAACTGCCGTTGTCGGCAACGCACAAAAATGTCTCAAGACGCTGATCATACAAGATGGGGGCCTCTCTTCTTACCGGTTTCTACTTTCTATCATGATACAATGAGGCCCGTATGGCGTCAAGAAAAGCCCTTTACTTCCTCACTGATTGAGAAAGCAAAAGGGCTGACGAGCAGGGCTTTAAGAAGCGTGACCTTCTACTTCGGGAAAGATCCATAAAAAGGCCGTCATGACATAAATAATATAGACCGCAGGCACATAAATGTAGGCAAGAGGTACAGTAACGGCATAGCTTATAACCGTAAGAAGGTTCCGTCTGTCCCCCGTCACAACCGTCCAAAGGCTGTCCATCTGTCCTTTGGCATGGCGGATTGTCATATCAAGGGTTTGATAAGCGATGGCCGTAAGGAAAAGGACCCCGCCATAAAGGGAAACAGGTACAGCGGCAAATCCTGTGTTGGAAGCCCAGGCCGTAGCAAAAGGAATGAGGGATACAAAAAACATCCACAAAAGATTGGCCCACAGGCTCCGGCCCTTGATGGTCTCCACGGACTGGATCAGTCGATGATGATTCACCCAGTAGATCCCAACATAGGTATAGCTGATGATATAGCCAATGAACGTCGGAATGACGGCGCCAAGGTCGCGCCAAGATTTTCCTTCCGGCGCCTCCATAGCAAGGACCATAATGGTGATGATAATGGCAAGAACGCCGTCGCTGAACGCTTCCAGTCTATTTTTAGGCATGATTCCTCCTAAAGGTGTGATGGTAAAGATATTATACAGGAAAATAAGGATGATTTAAAGTATGCTGTTGAGCCATCTATTCAGGGCATTAGCCCTGAATAGATGGCTCAATCCTACGGTTCTGGCTTCACGGCTGAAAAACGGCTGTAATGCTGAAACACTGTAACGCCGGCGTCAAACCGCGTCAAAGGCAGTTATAAGTTTTGAGTTGTAAGTAAAAACACGAAGGCATTTCAAAAGCAAAAGGCCATACGAAAAACACCAGACGGGAAAGACTAGATTGCAATGGGTTGAGTCATCCTGCATCATTCCCAAAGGAAAAAGACATAACGAAAGCCTTAACCAGACATTCCTGCTGTTTTAAGCTCAATACTGCAAGAAGACTCACGTTCTTGGAAATATAGACATCCTATCATTGCCACAGATAACGCTTTTCCCAAGCAATGAAGATACACTGTTTTACTCGGAGCAATTTATGCTCCGAGTAAAATCAATGACTATACACCATCCGATCAAATCTCGAAAACGCAATCCGTCCCATGAAAAGAATCCAACCCGCCATGCCAATAATCGTTACCCACAGAGGCAGGCTGCGGATTTGAGGCGTCATGACAGCGCGGATAGCTTCATTGATCCAGGTCAAAGGATCGATGAGGGTAATAGCTTGCATGATTGGTAGGGGCGCTAGCTGGTGCCAAGTATAAAAGATGCTTCCCAAAAAGACAACGGGCATGAGGAAACCGGGGAACATGGCTGCAATCTGGGAGGGTTTGATGATGGTTCCTACAAGAAGTCCCATAGCAGCCGAAGCAAACGCCGTGAGAAGAAGGACCAGGACAAGAAGGGGCAGCCGCTCCAGGGAAAGGTCGATAGAAATGGCGTGACCCATAAAAATAAGGGAAATAGGAAGAACGATGAGGCCGCCCACAAAAGATTCAAGGACGCCGACGGTCATCTTGGCATAAGCCACGGTACGGCTTGATACAGGCGCCAGGAGCCGGTCTTCAATTTCGCGGAGGTTATGGAAGTCCATGGAGATCGGGACAGCCGTTCCGTGAATGCCCGTAATGAGCATGCTCATACCAATCATGCCGCAGAACATATGAGTCGGAAATTCCACAGGCAGAAGACCCACCGTCGGCAGCATGAAGCCATAGACAACAATGAGAATCAAGGGCAGCATGGCCACACGAAAGATAAATTCATTATGATCCCGCCACTGAACCAAGAGATCACGGGACACCATGGCCCAAAAGGCTGTTGTTGTTTCATTCTTAGAATTTTTCATCACTTACGCCTCCCTATTGGCACTTTGCCGATCATCGACACCGTCACGGTCCGTGAGGGTCAGGAATACATCATTAAGGGAATGAGTCCCAGTTTGTTTTTCAAGACCTTCTACCGTCCCATACGCAAGAAGTTCGCCCTGCTTCATGATGGCAACATGGTCACAGAAGGACTCGACTTCTTCCATATAATGGGTCGTGAGGAAAATAGTCGTTCCTTCCCTGTTCATCTTAAGCATCTGGTCCCAAAGGATCTTGCGATAGTTCGGATCAAGTCCCGTTGTCGGCTCATCAAGGAAAAGGACCTCCGGATTGTGGAGCATGGCCCGTGCAATCTTGAGACGCTGCGCCATGCCGCCCGAATAGGAACGGACAAAGTCCTTACGGCGTTCCCATAAACCAAACTTCCGCAGAAGCTCTTCCGAACGCTCACGGATGACCTTAGGGTCCATGCCAAAATAACGGCCGTGATAATAAAGATTCTCCTCTGCCGTGAGCTGCCGCTCCAGGTTGTTATGCTGTGCAACCACACCAATCTTGCGGCGGATAGCGGCCACATCGCCCGTAAGGTCCTTCCCATCGTAGAGGATCTTGCCGCCCGTAGGAAGCAGCTGCGTCGTCACCATGTTGATGGTTGTTGACTTACCGGCGCCGTTGGCACCTAAGAAACCAAAGATCTCACCTTTTTCCACTTGGAAGGAAACATGTTTTACGGCGTGGATGACGCCCGACTTTGCCTTAAAATCTTTCTGCAGGTTTTCCACCTGCAAAACAGTCTCTTTCATACTTATCGTCCTTTCTTTATATACCCCAAGCGGGTATCTTATTGCAGAAATGATTATATACCCCCGCAAGGTATATTGCAAGGACTTTTTTTAAGAAGTAGGTTAAACAAATAAGGAGAAGGAGGCTGTGATGCCAAAGACTGGATGTCCAGCGCCAAACCGGTAAGCGCCCGATAAGAAAAGAAGACATAGATAATCACCGGTCTTCTCGCAGCTATTTCATGTTATTGCATCTGTTCTACTATGTTAAATACCTATTTTAAGTAAGCTGCAATATCTAATTGGCATTGTACTGATCTCCACGGGAAGGACTTGCACGAAGAAGAAGGATTACCGCAAGGAATTTCTTTTTTTACTTGCAACAAAAACACCCGTCAAGTCTCCAAAGACTTGACGGGTGTTTCCTCTTCTTGTTTCTCTTATTCCCACTCAATCGTTGCAGGCGGTTTGCTCGTGATGTCATAGACGACACGGTTGACGCCAGGCACTTCATTGACGATGCGGCGGGAGACGATATCAAGGACGTGGTACGGGATATGGGACCAGTCACTTGTCATGCCGTCGGTGCTGTTTACCGCGCGCAGGGCGATGGTGTTGGTGTAGGTTCTGAAGTCACCCATGACCCCAACGCTGCGGATATTCGGCAGGCAGGCAAAGTACTGCCAGATGCTGCGGTCGAGACCGGCTTTGGCGATTTCTTCGCGGAAGATAGCATCAGCTTCGCGGACGATGGCGAGTTTTTCTTCCGTCACTTCACCAAGTACACGGATGGCAAGCCCCGGTCCCGGGAAGGGCTGACGCCAAACAAGTTCGCTCGGGATCCCCAGCTCTTCGCCTACGGCGCGAACTTCATCCTTAAAGAGCGCACGCAGCGGTTCGATAAGGTCAAGGTCCATGTCTTCCGGCAGGCCGCCGACGTTGTGGTGGCTCTTAATGGTGGCACTGGTGCCGGTGCCGCCCGATTCAACAACGTCTGGGTAGATAGTGCCCTGAACGAGGTAGTCGACATGACCGATTTTCTTGGACTCTTCTTCAAAGACACGGATGAATTCCTCACCAATGATCTTGCGTTTCTTTTCCGGATCGCTGACACCTTTGAGTTTCGACAGGAAACGTTCCTTGGCGTCGACGCGGATGAGGTTCATATCAAAATCGCGTTTGAAGACTTGTTCTACTTGGTCGCCTTCATCTTTACGAAGAAGACCATGGTCAACAAAGACGCAGGTGAGCTGCTTGCCCACGGCTTTGTGGACGAGAACGGCAGCAACCGAGGAGTCAACGCCGCCGCTCATGGCGCACAGGACGTTCTTATCCCCCACTTTTTCACGGATAGCTTTGATCTGGGTCTGGGCAAAGCTCGACATGGACCAATCACCGGAAAGGCCGCAGATATCAAAGAGGAAGTTACTGAACATTTTTTTGCCAAAGGGCGTATGCATGACTTCCGGATGGAACTGGACGCCATAGAAGCGTTTTTCCTCGTTTATCATGGCCGCAACGGGGCATTCTTCCGTGTGCCCTGCCACAACAAAGCCCTCCGGTACGGTTTCGACATAGTCCTGATGGCTCATCCAGCAAATATTGTTCTTTTCGATGCCGGAAAAAAGACGCGTCTCATGATCAAGGGAAACAGCCGTCTTTCCGTATTCACCGGCAGAACCAGCATGGGCAACGACGCCGCCCAGTTTCTTTGCCATGAGCTGATGACCATAGCAGAGACCGAGGATAGGAATTCCTAAGGAGAAGACACCATCGTCGACAGACGGCGTATTTTCGGCATAAACACTGTTCGGTCCACCGGAGAAGATCAGGGCTTTCGGATTTTTGGCCTTGATTTGATCGATGGTATAGCTATAAGGAATGATTTCGCAGTAAACGCCACATTCACGGACACGGCGCGCAATCAGCTGTGCATACTGGGCGCCAAAGTCAACGACCAGGACAAGCTCATGCTGTAAGTTTTCCATGTTCTTCCTCCCTGTTTGTTATATTCAGAACAATATATCATAATTGTATCATATTTTCAACGAAAGATGCGCTCATTTTGCGCTTAATTGCGAAAAAAGTTCGCGCTCTACTCCCGTTCCACCCAGCCGATTTTTTCAAAAATCAGGAAGGCAAGGCTGGCAAGGATGGCTGCCACTGTAGCAAGGCCCATTCCCTTGAGCTGAACCGGACCAATGACGATGGTGGCACCACTAAGACCGGAAATGAGGGTCAGGGCCGAAAGGATCAGGTTCTTCGGTTTGGTGAAATCCACCTTGCGGTCAACCATCATGCGCAGTCCAGAAGCAGCAATGAAGCCAAAAAGGAGAATGCTGACACCTCCCATAACAGGACCGGGGATATTGTGGATGAGAGCTGCAATCTTGCCGACAAAGGAAAAGATAATGGCAAGGATGGCAGCGCCGCCAATGACCCATGTGCTGTATACGCCGGTAATGGCCATGACCCCCATGTTTTCCCCATAGGTCGTGTTCGGCGTGGAGCCAGCAAGTCCGGAAAGCACATTGGAAAGGCCGTCTGCAATGAGCGAGCGGTGAAGCCCAGGATCCTTGATGAGGTTACGGCCGACAATGTCACTGGTTACAAATAGGTGCCCCAAATGTTCGGCAAGAACGACAAAAACGGCAGGCAGGATCATCATGATGGCGTTAAGATGAAAGCTGGGACGATAAAAGGTCGGAGCCGAAAACCAGGCTGCGGCCGCAACGCTTTCAAAGGAAACCACGCCGAGCCCATAGGCAATGGCGTAGCCGCTCACCACTCCAATGAGAATGGGAATGATGCCGATAAAGCCCTTGCCCAGGATGGTCGCAAGGATGGTGATAATGAGCGTTGCCGACGAAATCTCCATAGCCTGGACGTTTGTCATGCCCTTTACAGGATCCATGAAGCCTGCCATGTTCATGGCCATGGGCGCAAGCTCAAGACCGATGATGGCGACAATAGCCCCCATAGCAGCAGGCGGAAAGAGCATGTCAATCCACCGGGTCCCTATTTTTTTCACCAGAAGGCCCACAAGGATGAAGCAGAGCCCAAAGGCAATGAAGCCACCCTGCGCGTCCCCATACGTAAGGCCCGCCGTGTGGGTAACGGCAAGGACAGGCGAAATAAAGGCAAAGCTCGAACCTAGGTAACTTGGCAGGCGCCATTTGCAAATGGTGAGATACAGCAAAGTGCCAACACCGTTCATAAAAAGCGCCGTTGATGGGTCAACGTTCAGCAGGAAAGGTACAAGGACCGTAGCGCCAAACATCGCAAATAGATGCTGTAGGCTAAGCGGCAGCGTCTGAAGGATGGGCAGCTTTTCTTCGACTTCGATAATGCGTCTTTCTTTCATTAACTTTGATCCCCCTCAGCAAATTTGTTGGTACTGTGCTACTAGTGTATCACAATGAATTCCCCGTGGTACAGTCATTTTTTGCGCGTCCTGATAGTATCGCACCAAGAGTCTGTCCTAAAGGGAAAGCCAAAATTCTCCTGTCAAAACAAGATTTGCTTTGCTGGGAGAACGCTTGTCATTTATTCAAAAAGTGCTTTACAAGTTCCGTTACGGTATAGACGCTAAGGGGCAGGACATCTTCATTGAAATCAAATTCACTGGTGTGATGACCCGAAGCTTCCTCCGTCCCATAGAGCATGTAAACGGCCTTGCCGCCATGATTCTGGACGCGGCTCATAAAGTACGAGCAGTCCTCACTGCCGCTGACGGTATGATTTTTTTCGATGTCACTGTAGACGCCAAGTCCCTTGACGACTTCATAGACCTCTTCGCCCATGTCAGGTGAAGAATTGCCTGACGCCGCACTGCCGCGGGCGACCATTTTCACGGTAACGCCGTACATATCAGCTGCGGCCTTGACCATGCGGCGGGCTTCTCCTTCCATAAATTCATTGATGGCTGTCGAACCGCCGCGGGTCTCAAATTTGATGACCGCGTTGTCAGGAATGACGTTTCGTCCCGTCCCTGCCTTGAGAATTCCCACATTAACGCGGGAAGGGCCGTCGCTGTGACGGGAAATGGTATGGAGGGCCAGCGAAGCTTGGGCCGCTGCAAGAAGGGCGTTGCGGCCATTCTGGGGATTGGCACCGGCATGGGCCGGTTTTCCCGTAAAGAACGCATCAATCTTGCTTGTTGCAAGGAATCCTTCGGTCATACAGACTAGGCTGTTATTTTCGCCATTGCCAAGACCAATATGCCCGCTCAGGAAATAATCCACATCATCGACAATACCACTTGCCACCATCCCGCGGGCACCCATGACACCTTCTTCACCGGGCTGGAAGCAGAGCTTTACCGTGCCTGCCATTTCATCTTTGTGGGCGGCAATGAGGCGTGCTACGCCAAGACCAATGGTTGTGTGTCCATCGTGCCCACAAGCATGCATCAGGCCCGGATGGGTCGACGCAAAGCCTTCCCGGGTCGGGCGATGCGCGTCCGTTGGGTTTTCATCGACAAGCAGACAGTCCATGTCAAAGCGCAGGCCCACCGTCTTACCCGGCTTAGCAAAATGCATGATGCCCACGACGCCCGTCTTGCCGCCTTCCATCTTTTTCACAAGATTGGGATCGGCCCCTTCCTTGATTGCTCGTTTCATGGCGCGGTCAAGTTCATTTTTATCAGGAACGCCCATCATTTCGTCTTCCTTCATGCAGGAAGCTCCCATGAGCACTTCATAACCCAGGTCCTTAAGCGCTTTTGCCACATGGGAGGCAGTACGAAACTCCGTCCAGGCAAGTTCAGGGTGGGCGTGAAAATCACGCCGACAGGCAACAAGCTCATTTTTCATCTGCATGGCTTCATCGTATAATGTCATGATTCTCCTCCTCTGCCGCCTTAAGACGGTCCGTTCATTTCATGGTCTTTTTGACCACCGATACTTCAAAAGTCCGGTTCCACGGCAGGTCATAAGTGTACCCATCCACACGCTGGCCTAAATAAGGAAATGCCGTTTCCTTCATTTCCTTTTGAAGGGCTGTATGAAGGATTTCCTTTTCCTTTGGAGTAAACTTTCCTTCCTGCCATTTGTTGGGATAGGTGTATTCCACACGTAGGTGCTGCCGCACCAAGGCTTCATAGGCCCAGTCGTCGAGATAGCGCACCGTAAGAAGCTCCTTTCTTTTCTGCGGCGTCATCTGCCGCGCCATAAGGCCCTGTCCCAACGTGTATCCCAAGGAATTGCTGGCCGTATTCCAGCCGGCGTAGGACGCAAGATCATAGGCCATGGGCTCAGCGCTGTGCGGCAGCCGGCGTTCAAAAAGTCCTTTGATCAGGCCCCTGCTGCTGCCGTTGCCAAAAGCGATGTCCGCAATGCCCACGGCATACCCCGCCCTGAGAAAGGCCTCCGACTGATCGAGAAAAGCCGTCATCCCTGACGTTACAAGGTCCGTATTGGCCGCTTGATCTGCACCGCGTGTCACGCCGTCCTGCGGCGTATAAATTCCCGCCACAAAATCGGCTCGCTTGGCTCGTTTTGCAGGATACCCGCCAAGGGCCCAGACATGTTCCTTATAACTATGAGCAATGGTTCCATCTTCGTAATCAGGAACGGTATCTTTTCCTGCGCCGGGGGCATAGAACCCATACACAATCGGCGTCAGACCCCGCGCCTTGTAATAGGCCCTCGTCAAAAGAATCATCCCCATCTCATCGGTTCCTGAAAAAGAGCGGATCGTGTAGGACTTTTTCCGATCCTGAAGCAGTCTGCGGGCATCAAGGTGAGCCTCGGAATAAGGTGCTGAGTCATCCCTTGCAATCAGAAAATAATCAAAGGTTCCCGCTTCCGCCGCGTCATACAGCTGGGCTAGGACGGCCGCATTTTTTTGCCGACGCTGCAGCAGATCATTCTGGATGGAAAGTGGAATTTCCTTTTGAAGGGCCCCGAGTTCCTTTTCTTCCTTCCGACTAAGCGGCCCCATGTCCTTTTTATCTCGCAAGGCGCCCCACAAAAACAGTTTTGGGCCCCACTGGGCATAGTACTGAGGCTCCTGAGGGGCACTGCTCCACTTGGGGGAGCGCATAATCGTCGCAAACACATAGAGAGGAATATCGGCATGACGAGTCTTGAAATCAAGCAGGACATTGACCCGCTCATTGAGCAAGGTCTCACTGAGTTCGTGGGTCCGGCTCGTGGTAAGGCCTCCATAAATAAGGGAATCGGCGGCAACAACAGCTGCCTCTGCAAAGGGGCCTTCCTCTTGGAGCCATTTTCCCAGAGCATCAGGATCACCCTTGCGCGAAGACGAGCTTAGAAGCTCAGTTGGCGGCGTCACGACATCGATCCCCGCTTTTTTAAAGGTATCCACCGTATAAGCAAGATTGACTGGGCGGTCATCAAGGGGAATATATAAAATTCGTTCTGCTGCCAAAACCGAATCTCCCCATGTAAGTGTCCCCAACAAAAGGGACAGGAAAAATGACCTGACAAGTTTCCTTTTGGCCCAAGTAAACACAAGCGTCCCCTCCTTCTTCCTAAAGACCCTTTTATTATAGCAGGCAAAAAGCCGCAAAAAAAGTCCCTGCCGGCAAGGCCAGCAAGGACACTGCAGAAAAGCTTACCGATCCGGTCCTTTTGTATGTACATGCTCAATGGGAATCCACCGGGCATTGGGCCGAAGAAGCGAGTAGACACTTAAAAGGGAAATGAGGATACAGAAAAAACCGCCTGTCAGGATGCCCTCAGCAAAATGGCGGCTCTTGTAACCTGCTTCCGAAATGGCGGCATGCCCCACATAAAGGCTCAAAAGATATAAACAGATCCACCAAACAATATCTTTGATATGGAAAAGCGGCAGCCCACATAGAGCATTGTAACAGAGCCAGAACACATTCAGGATAAAATAAAGACCAAAGACAACACTCATCAAATAGGGAATAAAATTATCAATGAGGCGCCCGTCCCGATGCTTTTTAAAATGGGGCAGCCAGATTTTTCCATAGACACGGGCAATCTGATAGTTTCCCGTGAACCAGCGCCGGAACTGATGGACCAAGGTCATAAAATGGATGGGCTGTTCATCATAAAAACGCGCGTCTTCCTGAAATTCCGAAAAAACATCCTTGAAATTCATCTGCATGGAAAATTCCATATCTTCCGTGACCGTAACCGTCTGCCATCCATCAGGCTCAATGAGGGAAAGGTCAAAGCCAAAACCCGTGCCGGAAATAATGCTCGGCATGTGGACATTGAAGCGGGGCTTGGAAAAAAGCACGTCCACGCTGAGCCAGTACAAGGAATACCACTGGGAAATCAGGGAATCATAAGGATTGAGCGGAAGCCTGTTTCCCATGACAAGCCGGGCGCCGCTGTCAAAGGAGCGGTTCATGGCCTTGAGGAACCCCGGGTCTGCGACATTATCGGCGTCAAAGATCACGGCATACTCAAAAGACTGCTTCCATTCCTGCCGAATTTTTTGAAGCCCCCAGGAAAGGACCGCACCCTTCCCTGTTCGGGGCCCCTCTTCCCGCTTCCAAACCGTAACACCAGGAAAAGCTCCCCCAATGGCAGCCGTATTGTCGCTGCAATGGTCGGCACAAAGGAAGATATGATAGGCCGAGTGCGGATAGTCCTGCTGCACAAGGCTTTCGAGCAGTTTTCCCACAACCCGCCCTTCATTGTGGGCGCAGATGAGGACCGCCATGGTATGGTTGTTTCCCGCAGGTGGCAAGACCCGTTTTTTGGTTATGAAGCCCACGAAAATCGTGCTGACGCCCCATAAGAAAACAAGAAGCAGCACAACCTGCACAGCAAGGGTAAAAAAATACATGAAAAAAGCCTCACATTCCGCTCAGGATAAGAAGCACGGCTGCAAGTCCTCCTGAAACGTACAGGACCACAGGTTCCCCCAATTGGGGTGGGAAAATCAGGCAGAACCCTGCACCAACCGCAAGGGCAGTCAGGGAAATCCGCAAAAGAGCAACTGAAAGAAGATGACTGGTCCATCCCGCACAGCTTCCCACCATTTCGTCCCGTCGCCGCGGCAAAAATAGCGTCCGCTCCAAGATAGGACGGTCTGCCCGCCCAAAATGGATAAGCCCAAAGCAGGGAGCATGATGGGAAAATAGGTCTCCTCAAAGGGGGCAATCTGGAAAAGATCACCTGCAAAGGCAAGGGTAAGTCCCAAGGGAGCTGCCGATGCCAAGGAAAGGACAAGGGCCATCATACGGGTCCGTTGATCATAGACCAGAAGAACCGGTTCATTTTCACTTCGCATCCCCTGCCAAATGCGGAAAGGAACGTAAGCGGACAGGAACACGGCTAAAAAATGAATGGGCAGCAGCATCGTATGGAGCCCGCCGAAAGAGCAGCCGATCACTGCGCCAAGCCCTGCGGAAAAGGCACCCAGACGGCCAAAAAGAAGACCAAAGGTCAGCGCGAAAAGTGCACCCAAAGACAGTCCAGAGACGCTGGGCACCATCATGACCAACATCCCAAGATAAGTGACGGCGCTATAGACCAGAACCAAAAAAATCGCCGTTTTTACACGTTGAAGCATTGCATCGACCAGCTTTCATTAAGATTGGCAAATAGCCTTACTTTGCCTTTTCCTGAAGATCATGCCACAATTCCAGCATGGTTCGTTTCAGGACAGGATGTTCCTTTTGGGGCGCAATCTCCGCCAAGGGGCGCAGGACGAAATCCCGGTTCTGCATGTCCGGATGGGGCAGTGTCAGGAATTCAGTCTCCAGGACCTCGTTTCCAAATAAGATCAAATCAAGGTCAATATTCCGTTCACCCCAATGGCGCTTGCGCTGCCGGCCCATCTCCTTTTCAATGGCAAGAAGTTCCTTAAGCAGGCTCGCTGCATCCTGCTCCCATATCACTTCGGCCGCCCCGTTCAGGAACTCCGGCTGATCCGTCACGCCGTACGGCGCCGTCCTGATCCACGTGGACACTTTCTGAACATTGATTCCATGCGCGTTCATCCGGCGCAGGGCTTCTTCCAAATAGGCCTCCTTGTCCCCTAGGTTGCTGCCAAGGGCCACATAGGCTAACGGCATGATAAAATCGCCTCCAGCATACGGATGAGCCGCACATTTTCCTTGACATCATGAACGCGGACCATTTGGGTACCGGCATAAACAGCCGCTGCGGAAAGAGCCATGGTCCCTTCAAGGCGTTCTTCCGGCGGAAGATCTCCCAGGACCTTGCCGATATAGCCCTTGCGGGAACCGGCGACAAGGACGGGGATCCCGTGTCCCGTAAGTTCCGCAAGACCACGGGACAGTTCCATGTTGCCGGTTACGTCCTTAGCAAAGCCAAGGCCAGGATCGAGCATGAGTTTATCGCGGCCAATTCCCATCGCTTCACAAGCCTCTGTCCGCGTAAGGAGATATTCCATGACATCACCGACCACATTATGATAGACCTTCATATTGGCGCTCATCATGGTCTTTGGCGTACCGCGCATATGCATGAGGATGAGCGGTGCGTCCTTTTCTTTGGCAACAGAAAGCATATCGGGGTCACCCGTTCCCGCCGTGACATCATTGATGATATCGGCCCCTGCGTCAAGGGCGGCACGCGCCGTCGCGGCATGGTACGTATCAACGGAAAGGATTGCTTGGGGATAAGCCCGGCGAATTTCGGAAATGGCCCCGACGACGCGGCGGATTTCTTCTTCTGCCGGTACAGGATCACTGCCGGGACGGGTTGATTCACCGCCAATATCTAGGACATCAGCGCCGTCATCCAGCATCTTTCCGGCCCGCTCCACAACAAAGGAACCAGCCGTGACACGGGACCCTGAATAAAAGGAATCAGGCGTCACATTGAGGATTCCCATGATCCGCATCTTTTCATAGGTAAGGGTCCTTCCATCAGCAAGGACTGTCGCAAGCTTTTGGTCTGCAAGATAGTCTTCAATATCCTTGATGACGTTATCAAGACCGAACCAGCCTTGGTTGGCCCTGAGTTTTTGGACAAGGTGCCGGTACTGGGGGCGGCTTCCCAGTAAAATCACATCTGTCCGTTCCACACTGCAGTTAATGGTCCCCTTGGCATTGGCTGCGTCCGCCCCCATGGCGAGCATTTCCTGTTTGATGATATTGGCCCCAGGAGCCCGCACACCGACAAGACGCAGCGGTTCCACAGCTGCCTTGGGCGCCATAAGGGCAATCCCGGCCGGATGGACCCCCATTTTTTGGAGTTCAAAACTGACTTGATCGCAGGGAATCTTGATATACAAAGCCTAGTCCTCCTTTTCCACACAAGCAAAGGCGTTGTGATTGTGGATGCTTTCCTCACTTTCTACGGTCACTCGGTACCATTCAATCCGCTCATCCTGGTTAAGCCGTAGGGCGACTTCCCGTGCCGCGTCCTCAACAAAACGAGGATTTTCATAAGCTTCTTCGGTGACAAACTTTTCATCAGGCCGTTTCAGCAGCGAAAAGATAGGAGACGAAGCGGAGGCTTCAGCAATCTCCACCAGTTCTTCAATCCATACGGGTTTCGTGCTGCGGATTGTGATCTTGGCACGGGCCCGCTGATTGTGGGCACCATATTTACTGATTTCCTTGGAGCAGGGGCAAAGGGTATGGATGGGGACATTGACACCTACATCCAGATGGAAAGTCTCTCCTTTTTCCGCATGGTAATGACAGGAAATATCAAGGTATCCTGTGTTGCCCGATACAGGGGCCTTCTTTTCAATGAAATAAGGAAACCGCATATCCAGCATGGCCTTCTTGGCGCCCAGCTTTTCCTTTAGTCCATCGAGGACGATTTCCAGATCATGAGGATGGATGGGTCCTATTTCCTTGAGGCACTCCACAAAGCGGCTCATGTGGGTTCCCCGCTGCTCATGGGGCAGATTCACACCAAGGGAAATAACCGCCACCGAATGCTGGACGCCATTATGTGGATCCTTTAAGGTAATGGGCCAGCGGATGTCACGGATTCCCACTTGTTTCAATGCAATATGGCGCTGATCAACTTGGCCTTGTACGTCTTTTAGCATGTTTCACCTCGATAGATAATCCCGCTCGTCTTCGTTTCCCAGACTTCTACTTCAAAAAGATGGTAGTTCGGCCCGTGAAGCGGCGTTTCCAGCTGCTGCCAGACCCAGACAGCAATATTTTCTGCTGACGGCTGGGGCAAGATGTCGTTGATAAAGGCGTGATCCAGCTTATTTACGACAAGTTCTTTCACGAGGTTCTTGAAACGCACGAAATCAAGGACCATGCCCTCGTGGTCAGGCGTACCCTCTACTTTGACAACGAGTTTATATGTATGTCCGTGAAGATGTTCGCACTTTCCGTTGTAATTGGGGAGAAAATGGGCGGCGTCAAAATCAAATTCCTTTAGGCAAATCATATGGTACCCTCCTCTAAATCAAAATCTACTTGGCGGAGTGCTTCGTAAAGCACTATCGAGACAGAATTGGCAAGATTGAGACTGCGGGCTTCGGGCACCATGGGAATGCGGATGCATTCGTCTTCATGGGCCATCCGAAAGGCCTCGGGCAGGCCCGCCGATTCCTTGCCAAAAATCAGCAGGGAATCTTTGGTATACTTCACTCGAGTATACGATTGATGGGCGTGGGTAGTCAGAAGAAAACGCGGCGCGTCAGGATAGGCTGCAATAACTTCCTCCACACTGTCATAGTAATGAATATCGACCAAATGCCAGTAATCAAGACCGGCTCGCTTCAAATAGCGGTCATCGACGGAAAAGCCCAGGGGACGCACCAAATGAAGGGAAGCCCCCGTTGCTGCGCACAAGCGGGCAATATTTCCCGTATTGCCTGGAATTTCCGGTTCAACAAGAACAATATGCAAAATGGCTTCCTTCTTTCTAATCTGTACCCATGATGGCAATCATGCCCTTCATCTGTTCATGGATATTCATGATTTTTTCAGCATAGTAGCTGCCTGTAGCCCATTTTCCGTTAAGCTGCTTCCACGTCGTCGCGTATCCCGTCTCCTTTTTGATGCGATGCACCAAATCATAGCGGGGATCGATGATGGCGGTCTTGGGAAGCCGGTCCGTCGTATAGGCCATCAAGTGCTGGATATGGGCCCTCACACCGTCTTTTGGCGTAGGAAAATAGGCGCCGCGAACAGTCGCGCTGGTCGTTCCCAACCCGCAAAAGTTGTTCTGTTCCGGTATGACCGTCCCGCCAAAGGCAAAGAACCCCGTTTCAAGGAGGGCCTGCGAAAAGGCAAGGTCCCAACGGATGCCTTCCCGGCTTGCTTCTTCGTAGTAAGCCTCTACGATTTCTTCCGGCGTTGCCTTGATAGGAAGCTGAGGGTTATAGAGCGTGAGAAGCGCAATGGCCTGGGACCGCCGCACTTCTGGCTTGCCAAAGATGGTCACCTTGTCGTAGCTTTCCGGGATTTTCCAGATTTGTCCCTGCGTCATGAGACGCTTTGAAATGACAAGGAGGTTCGGATCCGTGACGACACGGTGCGCCATGGCCCGCTGGCGCCGCACCAGGGGCGGCTCCGTCTGGGGAATGTCCATGGGCGCCCCATAAATAAAAGCCACGGCCCCCTTGGGGGGCTTCATAGCGAGCTCCTTTTTGCGCACCGCCGTCTGGACAGGATGTTGTTCTTTTTGGGCCCGTTCCTGCATGATACGCTCCTTAAAGGAACCCGCCTCCGAGGATTGGATTCCCGAAAGGAGCGTCACCATGGCAAGGGGCAGGACCCATCGCTTCAAATGAAATGGTTTCACGATTTATGCCTCTTTATTGGGAGCAAATATGAATAGACTCAAGGCCATGACAAGGGCGGCCACAAGGATCCCGCAGCTTGTCGCATTGAGGATGCCGATACCCTTACCCCCATTAAAAAAGCGCAGGCCCATGACCACGGCAATACCCAAAACGGCCGAAAGGAAGGCCCCTTTCGTCGAAGCCTTCTTGGTGAAAAGACCAAAAAGGAAAGGCGCCGCAAGCGATACGGTCATAAGGGAATAGAAAATGGCCATGGCCGAAATGATGCTTGCAAGATAATAGGCAATGATGATACCCAGGACGCCGCAGAAAGCGGTAATCTTTCGCGTCATGGAAAGAAGCTCCGCGTCCGTTGCGTCCGGCTTGATAAAGGTCTGGTAAAGGTCCTTTGAAAGACTCGTTGCCAGCATATAAAGCACGGTGTCGCAAGTGCTGACCTCAGCTGCAAAAATAGCGGAAAGGGCTAGGGCCGAAATGCCAAAGGGCATCATTTCCTTCATCGCCTTGGGAAGGGCCAGTTCCTGGTTGGAAAGATCCGGGAACGCCGCAAAAGCGCACATGCCGATGAGCATCGGGAAAAAAGCAAAAAAGAGCTGCACAATCCCGTTAAGGAGTGTTCCCCTCCGGATGGCCGGTTCATCCTTGGCACTGTAGACCTTGCCAATAAGACCGGGAGAAATGCAGAAGGCCGGCGTCAGCATAAGAAAATAGCCCAAGATTGTAGAATTTCCCATTCCGTTCCAGGAAAAATAAGAAGCCGTTTTGGCCGTATCTCCTAGGTTTGCTGCAATCTTTGCCTCTAAACCGCTCCAGCCGCCGACATAACTTAACGCATAAGGAGCGGCTACAATAAAGCCCACGAGAATCACAGCAAGTTCAATGATGTTCACCACAGCAGCCGATTTGAGGCCCCCCGAGGAAAAATAAAGAGTCACCACAATCGCCGCCATCATGATGCCGTAAAGTTTTGGCATGCCTGCGACCACATTGAGAATCCAGGCAATGCCCAACAGCTGCCCCGAAAAAAGGGCCAAAGTCCCTATGGCCATCATAGTCGATGTTACGCCGCGAAAAGCGTGGGAATACCGATGATCCAAATAGTCTCCCATGGTAAAAAGATTATACTTTTTTGCTACGCGCCACACGGCAGGGCCAACCACATAAGCAAGGATGAGGGACCCCAATCCGCTGCAGCCAATCCACCACCAGCTTGATACGCCGTGTCGATAAGCAAGGCCCGTCACGCCTACCGTCGAGCCAGCGCCAATGTTCGCCGCAATGAGGGTCGTAAAAAGAAGCTTCCAGGAAAAGCTTCGGCCGCCGACAAAAAAGTCCGAGGCCCCTTTGATATGCTTTCCGATACCGTAGCCGAGAATGATCAAGAAAAGGGCATAACCAATAATGACAACAAGATAAGAGTTCACAGCGTCACCTTCCCGAGGTAAATTCATACTGCATACAATTTTACTGTACTTACTGCAACTTGTAAAGTTAGGTTGTCCTTTCAGCGCCTAAAAGGCACGTAACCTTTTCTTTTACGATTCCCTCCCCTTTTCCTTGCGGCGAGGATGCGATACAATAGGGAAAATAGCAGGGTTTCAAGCCCTAAAGGAGGTTTTCTCATGACAGTCTTTCATTATATCCACCATGCGGCCTTTAGCCTCAGCGATGGCAAAACAACATTGCTCTTTGATCCCTATCTTGAAAATAACCCCGAAGGATTATCGGCTGGCGACCTCAAAGCCGATTATATCTTTATCAGCCACTTTCACGGCGATCACTTAGGGGAAGCCTATGCCATTGCCAAAAGAACGGGGGCCCCGATCATCTCGACCGCTGAAATTGCAAACGACGCCAAAGCCCATGGCCTGAACGCCCACGCCATGCATATCGGCGGCAGCCATGAATTTTCCTTTGGCAAAGTCAGACTCACCTTGGCCTTCCATGGCAGCGGCATTGCGGGCGGCCATGCCTGCGGCTTCATCGTTCACTTTGACGGCAGCGTCTTTTATTTTGCCGGCGACACGGGCCTTTTTGCGGATATGGAACTCATTGGCAAACGAAATGCCATCGACTATGCCTTTCTCCCCATCGGCGATAACTTCACCATGGGCCCTGATGACGCCGCCTATGCCGCCGGGCTCCTTAAGGCAAAAACCGTCATCCCCATCCACTACAACACGTGGCCCCTCATCGATCAGGATCCAGAAGAATTCAAGATTGCTGTGGAGAAGGAGACAGAGTCGAAGGTGTTAATTGTTCCTTTTGGCACGAGAGTAGACTTGTAGGTTATTGCTCAGAGCATAATCGCTCCGCTAAAGCGGTTGTAAGCAAAAAAACTGTGACGCTTTGATGCTAAAACCTATAATGCCGCCTAAACCGCCCCCTACGTGGATATCTCCGAAATAATTCGCCAGAAAACATGTCCCTGCACCCTTCCGCTTTCGCGTTAAATCAGGCTGGGGACTCGGGCGAATCTGCCTCGCTAGCCGCTTACAAGGAAAGGGCGCGGCACTTGTCATCCATCACCAAAACCGGGAATTTTTATTCAAAAATGCTTATGGATATTTCCCGGTTTCGGTCCCCTGCCTTGGCAAAGACGGCTCGATGCTGTACATCGAGCTCAGAGGGAAACCATGTACGCAGGCCGTTTCAAGCGCTATCGCTGTTTCTATATTTTGAAAAGACAATCCTTTTTTCCGACCTCACATAAAATTTAAGGGCCCTAACCCGAACCTGCGTCTACGTTCGGGTTAGGGCTTCTCTTATGGTCTTTTGCCCTGGAGCTCGATTTCCTTGAAATCGAGCTCTTTTACCAAAGTGGGGGGATCCACCAAACAGGCCTGGTGGGTGGTAGATAAGGAGGGGTGTTTTTTGTCAGGCGCCTCCGCATGAGCGAGTGCGAGAAACATTTTTCGCTGGGCAAAATCCTCTAATTACAAGATGCTGTCGAAGCGATTCGGCTGCTGGACCGTGTGATTAAGAATCAATTCGGCGCCCTCCCGTAGGCGGGTTGGCGCCGTGCGTTCAGCCTCTTAAGACCTGCATAGACAGCTGTAAGGCGCACCCATTTTCCACCACAACTTCCCTCCATTGCCTTATTCCTTTTTTCGGATGCCATGGAGGGATATCGGTTCGTACGATGTTTCGTTCCTGATTGGGAATAGCGATTGCCTGGGGCTTTCATGCCGTCCCTTATTTTTTACTAAATATTTTTATTGCTAGCTTAAATTTATTATGATAATATTTTAATATATATGTGAAAGTTCTGTTAATAATATTATATAAAAACTGGAGATAACAGCACTTACCACATAATCCATCGATCTATATCTTTATGGGGAGAAAGAGGAGAAAACTATGAAAAACTCTCTTAAACGCACTACTTTACTCGTCAGCGTAGCCTTACTGGCGCCGACTTTGGCGCGGCCCGTCCACGCCGAAGACTTTGTCTTTGACAGTCACACTGCCATCAACGGCGTCATGCCAAGCTACAGCGAAAAAGGCAGCAATGACATAAAGAGCTTTTCCGATCCAGAAAGCAGCATTACCTTAGATTGGACCAATATTGGGACAGACACGGGGCTTCCTCGCTCTACCGGTATTTCACCGATTTTTAACGCACCGGAAGTCACAGCCAAAAATATTACGGTCATTGTCGGGAAAAAAGGCAATCAATGGAACGATAAAGGCATCATTTATGACAACAAGCAGGTTACTCACGGCAAAATCACTGCATCGGGGACTATCATGGTTAAAACCTATGATGACTGTATCTACATGAACTCCCCTGCCCACACAGTAGATATTACAGGTTTCAAGAAGCTCATTTTCAATTCGTCAGGAATGCCGACTAAAGGCAGTTCCGGCTATGCCATCATGAACAATGGGATCGATAATTACCTCAATATCATTGGCGGTGAAAATAGCGAAATTGAAATGACCAACACGGGGCGAAGAGCTGTAGTTGCCGATAACAGCAGTACGGCGGGGTCCACGAAAACGACCATCACGGCTAACAGCATCTATCTCCATGCAAATGGCTCTTCCGCAATTGTGCAGACCAAAACGCACTACGCATTTACAGGCGGCCAGATTGAAATCAACGGCATCGATAAAACGATCATCACAAATGAAAAAGATGGCGGGACCGCTGTTAGCGCTCAGGCGTCAAGGGACGGAAAAGGGCTCATTGAAATCAATAAAAGGACCTCTGGCGTCGTAGAAATCACGGGTGCAGTCACTGCCAGCAACGGTACGGCCGATATTGATTTTGCCGGGGACCAATCCTTCCTTAAAGGCAACATGACGTCTTCTGGTGAAAAGGGAAAAATTTTGGCAGACTTCAAGGGCGCTGATTCCCAGATGACCGGGGATATGAAGACGAGCAATACTGCAGCCATCGATGCCGCCTTCTCCGGAAAGAATGCTTCCATGATGGGTGACATCACGGCCGCCGATAATTCCACCGTAACATCCGCCTTCTCCGGTGAAAATGTTTCCTTTACAGGAAATATCGATACGACAGCAACGAGTTACCAATGGGGAACTGGCTATGCCCCTAACCAGTCGACCATAACGGCCGCCTTCTCCGGCAAGAACGCTTCCATGATGGGTGACATCACGGCCGCCGGTAATTCCACCGTAACATCCGTCTTTTCCGGCAAGAACACTTCCTTTACGGGAAATATTGATACGACGAAAACGTCCCAAACGGGTCAATCTGGCAGCTCTGTCGAATCCTCCAATAATAGTACTGTCACAGCTGACTTTTCCGGCTCCGGCGCTTCCTATACAGGCGACCTTGCCTCGGCCGGTACGAGCAAAGCCAATATCGCCCTTACAAATCACGGTCTCTGGAAAGGCAAAGCTGCAACGATGGAAAACGCCACGACGGCCATTACCCTTTCAAATGGCTCCCGTTGGGACCTGACAGCTAACAGCAACGTATCGTCCCTCGACCTTTCTTCCGGCGCTACGGCTTCCCTTGCAGGCGATGCCCACAGCCTCGATGTGGGGACCTTGAGCGCAAGCGGCGCGTCCGGCATCTTTGAAATGGATCTTGCCTATCATGATAACAAGGTTGCTACCTACGAAAACGCTACAGACAGCGACTTTCTCTACGCCCACGGCGGCACCGGGAGTTCCTTTACAGTCCAGCCCACGGCCATTGCCTCCGTCGATGCCATGAAGTCCGGAGACAAGCTTTACTTTGCCCAGGTAAAAGAAGGAGCTGCTGCCTTCAAAGTGAATCAGGACATCAAGCTCCAGAACAAAAACAGCCTCTTTGACAGCACCCTTTCTGTCAAGAAAGAAACGGATACGGAAAAGACCGACTATGAAGACTGGTTCATCACTCCTGTCGGTGACGGCAAAACACCAAACCCGAACGCCTTTACGCCCGGTTCCGCCCACCATGCCGCCGTCTCCATTTGGCGTGAATCAGATACCCTCCTGAAACGCTTGGGCGAACTTCGCTACAATCAGGAAGACCAGGGCCTTTGGGCACGCTACATTAACAACAAACTAAATTGGGATGGCAGGAATAACTTCGATACGACCATGAAAACCCTGCAAGTGGGTTATGATAAGAAAGAAACGGGCACAAAGCGCGACTGGTACTACGGCGGTGCCATCGAGCACACCTGGGGCAACAGTGAATACGCTGGCTGCGGCGACGGCAAGCAGCACCTCACCGACATCGCCCTTTACGCAACACAAATCGGCAATAAAGGCCACTACCTCGACCTTGTCACCAAAGTCGGCTACCTCAGCTCTGACTATAAGACCACCTACGGAGACAGTGCTGACTTTGACAACTGGGCTTTCAGTGCCGGTGCTGAATATGGCCGCAAGAAAGCCCTGGGAAATGAATGGTTTGTCGAACCGCAGGCCCAGCTCACCTACTACTTCCTCAAAGGCGACAACTACACGACGAAAAACGGCGCCACCGTAAACCAAGACAACACGGATAACCTCGTTGGCCGCCTCGGGGCCGTCCTTACCAAGGAATACGATAAAGAAACAAGGAATCCGAAACGCTTCTACGTCAAAGCCTCTGTCCAGCACGACTTCCTTGGAGACAGAAGCCAGCATCTCCAGCAAAACGGCATGTCCTACTATGACAGCAACGACTTTAGAGATACGTGGTACACCGTGGGGATCGGTACGAATGTCCACTTTGACGACAAATACGCCTTCTACTTCGACGCAGAAAAGAACTTTGGCGCCGACCTCAAATCAAAATATCGCGTGGAAGTGGGATTGAGATATGAGTTTTAAAGGCTGAAAGTGGTACGCTTTGAGGCGGTTGTGAGTGTTGAGTAAAACACAACGGCCGTTTCTTCCGAAATCATTGATTTCTAGACCCAGATCTGAGAAGAATATGACGAAAAGATAATATCGAAAAATAAGGAAAAGCCTTAACCCGATTTTGCGAATTGATTCGGGTTAAGGCTTGATTTATATGCGGTTAGGTAGGGTTGATACAGAGCCTTGGAGCTAAAGAAACGAAGAAAAAATTTAACACCAGCAGCACAAAATCCTTGATCGCAGAAAATCGTTTTGTCCCTAAAAGCCAAAACGAGCAATCTGCAAAGAGAAAGCAACCTGACAGCTCTTTTGCCTTAGAACTCGATGCTTCGCCGTCTCTAAGGCGTAAAGAAGAAGACAGAAGACCTGAGATCAAAAGATTTGATTGCCTCATTTATCGTGAAACTTTCAGCGACTTTTTAAGCGTCCGATCATAATCTCACACTTTTTTATGCCAAGGCACAGGGAGCTTACGAAGCAATCGGCGATGGATGTATCGCCTTTTCAAGTCGGATCAACTCTACGAGTCAAATTCAAAGAAAAAAGACCGTGAGAAAAAGACTTCCGTCTTGTTGTGATTGTACGGCCCCCAAGGGATGCTTTTCCCCAGCAAAAAGCCGCAGGCCTCATTTGGTCGTATGCCCAGCTTGCCGCTTTTCGCTTGCTTACTTAAATGCAAATGGCAATGAGCCGACAGCTAGGCTCACTCTTCTCCCTCTAGTCCCTGCTGCATTTTTCGGCGTCTACGGCAAGGACAAACATAAGGACGTAGAGGGCGTCAGCAGGATCTGCTACATCAAGGACATAGGTATCGGTGAGATTGAGAAGCTCTTTACTGATGCTCGCAATGCAGTTTCTGTCCCTATCGCAAATGGTGTAGTCCCATTCGAAGATATTGCCTTTTACTTTCCAGCCCAAAAAGTCGAGGGAATAACTTGGTGAAAAGAGGCTGATGTTCTTTTTGACGCTGCCCAAGTGGCGGCCGTCTGCAGAAAGTTCAAATTTAGGAAGGAGTGTGACAATCTTTTCCTTGACTTTACCCACTTCCCTTCCAAAGGCGTCGTAAATCTTGAGGCAGTGACCCCAGGATAGCTGGCCCTTTACAACAAAAAGGGTGTCCCCGTTTTCGTTATAGATATCATAGCTATCGAGCCAGGAAAAGATGCGCTGACGGAACAGTAGTTTCATGGAGTTCTCCTTTTAATCATCAGATTGTATGTACAAGTTCACGGATTTCATCAAGTTTTTGTTCGGTCTCGGAATTTTGGGAATGAAAGTCCAGAAGCTTGGCATAGTTTCCTTCCTCCCAGGCAATCTTCCGGCTGATGGAAAAGTTCAAGTCAAAATAAAAGCACAGGGCACCAACGTAAAAGTCCATAAAGGTTGCTTTGCTTTGCGTTTTGACAAGGCGTCTTGCCCTCGCCTGAGCCATGACGGAGTCAGAGATAGACTGCCTTTCAAGGTCCGACCAGTCGACGTTCCAGACGTTGATGTTCTTTTCCATGTACATGACGTAGACGCGAAAGATATCAAGCTTGTCGGCGTCCCGGATGAGGCGGGCAAAATGAAGTTCCCGCTTGGATAAATCCCCTCTTACTTCATAGACGTTATGTTCCCCAATGGCAGCCCGGATGACGTCATTTTCCTCAGAGGACGCAATAAAATCCTTGATATGGTCTTCCTCAAAAAGAACATGGACGCCGTATTTCGCATGATCCATGGAACGATAATCGAAAAAGGTCTGATAGCGCCGCAGCTGCTCAAAGCGGCCAATATCATGGAGGATACCAATGAGCCAGGCCAAATCAATCTCCTCTTTTTCCATGGAAAGGCTTTGGGCAATCCGTTCAGAAAGGGCTGCCACGCGCAGGGAATGGGCATATTTAAGGTTCACTCCCGGCCCCATGCCACAAAACCCATCCACATAGGATTTAAAGGTGTCCAGGATGTTTTTTCGTAAGATTTCCATCGTCATACTCCTATCAGATTGGGGCACACCCCTACCCTGTAGTATACCTGTTTTGCTGAATTTGAGCAAAAAAGAACCCCCAAAGCAGTTAGGGCTCTGGGGGAATGGCGTAATCAGCCGGGAAGGTGATCAATGATGAGCATCATGACGGGCGCCACGCCGGCAAAAAGGAGGGTACTAAAGGCAACGAGACTGGTTGCATAATGAACGTCGCCTTTCCCTTCATGGGCAAGGACGGGCAGGACCGTAAGCGCGGGAACGGCGGACTGCATGATAAAGGTGCCTTTTTCTGTCGCTTCAAGGGTCACGCCGCCCTGTGCGGCAGCCATCAGGACAAGGATCATGGCAAAGGGTGCGACGGCAAACTTTCCCACAAGGGCAAGGGCTGTATCCCGATCCATCCGCAGGGAAGCAAGGCCTGCATGATAAAGGACGATGCCGATATAAAGAAGCGCCAAGGGCGTCACAAGACTGCCCAGATACTGGGTGGTCGTCAGCACCGCAGCAGGTATCCCAACATTCCCAAGGATGAGCAAAAGGGCTGCAAAAAACGCCAATAGCGGCGGAGATAGGACCTGTTTCAAGGCGCTTTTAGGATTTCTCTCCTGAAGGCTTCCTGACTCCGTGGGGTCTCCTGTAATGAGGAAGGAGCCAAAGGCCCATGTCGATAAGGTGTTAAGGACGTAATACGCAAGAAAAGCGCTTTCCCCTTGAGGGCCAAATAAAGCAAGGTTCAGGGGCATACCAATGAAAATGGTGTTGGCATTAGCAAAGGTATTGATGAAGGTGCCCCGCCTGCCATGCCGCACCTTAAAGAGCCGGCACAAAAGGAATCCCACCGCGTAACTGAGGAGGATTGCAACTGTGCCGAGCACCAGCCCGCCGCCAAAAGAAGCCAGGTTTGAGGCGTCAAGCATACGGATGACGGAGGTAAAGATGGATGCGGGCAGGGCAATCTTCATGATAAGCCTTGAAAGCTCCGACGAAAAGGGGGGGCTGAACCAATGAGCGCCTTGGAGCTTGCAGCCAATCCCGATGATGGCAAAGATGGGGAATATACTCAGTAGGACTTCCATGAAAATTTGCAGCATCTTCCCCACCTCTTTTCTGGTTATTTATATTGCGGTTCCCATTTATAGGCTTTGATGCACGCGTCAGGATCACTGACTTCGTTCCGGTTGAGGCCTTCCTTTTTGGCTTCTGCCGCCACAGCAGCCGCCACAGTTTCAGAAAAACGGTCCAATTGGTTCACCGGCGGAAGGACGGCTGCGCCCGGTTTGGTCGGATCGACAATGCCGCCGATGGAATGAGCCGCAACGGAAATCATGCGGTCCGTCAACAGCTTTGCACCGGATGCAATAACGCCAAGACCAAGTCCTGGATAAATGAGGGCATTATTAGCCTGCCCGATTTCGTACGTCACGCCGTTATAGTCCACCGGCTCGGAAGGAATCCCCGTAGCGACAAGGGCACGTCCTTCGGTCCAGGCAATAAGGTCACTGGCCGTAGCTTCGGCAAGTTCCGTCGGGTTACTGAGCGGGAATATGATTGGCCGCTTCGTATGGGAAGCCATTTCCTTGACAATCGCTTCCGTGAAGGCCCCTGACTGAGTGGAAGTCCCGACGAGGATGGTCGGATGGATCGCTTTCACCGTGGCTTCCAAGGTCGTCAGATGAGACGCGTCGGCAAATTCACTGCGTTTCCGGGCAAAAGGCTTTTGTTCTGGTGTCAGGTCATCCATATCTTCAAAAAGCAGGCCCTGCCGATCAACAAGGTAGAATTTCTGGCGGGCTTCCGCTTCCGTAAGGCCCTGATCGAGCATTTCCTGGTAAATCCGGTTGGCAATGCCGCAGCCAGCCGTCCCGGCGCCAAAGCAAAGGTAGGTCTGGTCCTTGAGGGTCTCACCGGAAATCCGGAGGGCGCCCAAGATACCGGCAAGGGAAATAATGCCGGTTCCTTCGATGTCGTCATTAAAGACAGGATAGCGATTCACATAGCGGTTCAGGATCCCAGCGGCATGTTCCCGCCCAAAATCTTCAAAGTGCAGATAAAGGTGCGGGAACATCCCTTCCACAAGGGCGACAAAGCGGTCAACAAAGTCATCATAGGCGGTGCCGGTGACGCGTTTTTCGTGAAGTCCTAGGTAGAGTGGGTCTTGAAGGAGGCTTTCCCGATTGGTTCCTGCATCAAGGACAACGGGCAGGACGCGGGCTGGATCAAGACCGGCCGCGGCCGTATAGACCATGAGCTTTCCCACGGAAATACTCACGCCATTGGTACCCCAGTCCCCAATACCGAGGATGGCTTCCGCGTCCGTGACGACAATAAGGTCAATGTCACGGCCTTCCGCGGCATTTCGGATCGCCATTTCCATCTGTTCTGGATGGGCGATGGAAAGATAGGCCGCGTTTTGCGGCGTTACAAAAAATTCACTGTATCCGCGGATGCTTTCAGCAATGCCCGGATCATAAACAATGGGCATGAATTCCGCAATATGTTCCTTGAAGACACGATAGAACAAGGTTCGATTACGGCTGAAGATATTCATCAGATAATGCCGTTTTTCCGTCACATTCGGCTTTTTTTCGACATTGGCATACACCTGGCTAGCCTGTTCTTCCAGGGACTGGACAGATGGCGGAAGGATACCTACCAGTCCGTACTGCGCGCGTTCTTTTTCTGTAAAGGCCGTTCCTTTGTTAAGGAATGGATCGTTTAATAAGGCATATCCTTTTTTCATGTTATCCTCTCCTTTTCCATTTTCTCCTCTTTTAAAGTACTTTGCTAAAGAGGATGGCCCGTACCGAGACTCATATACGGGAAAGTGGGTCCAAGGCGCACCTATCTTCCAGGGGCAGCCGCAGGCTGGGAAACCACCTTTTTGGGAGGCCTCCACCATGGCGGCAGATTTTCCTTATGGAGATGAGGTCCTTTCTTTATCTTTTTATTATATCAAAAGAATCTTTTTTGCTGAAGTATCATTCTGACACCTCTTCACACTCAAATTGACATATCCTCTGACGTTCAATCTATGGTATAGTTGTTGATAGACTGCTTCCATTCAGGCTCGCTTTTTTTGATCAATCAGGAGGAACGCCCTATGGTGACTTATGATTATTACCGCATCTTCTATTACGCTGCCCTTTTCAAAAGTTTTTCCAAAGCGGCGGAAATCCTTAATAGCAATCAACCCAATATTGCCCGGACCATTACCCGTCTGGAAGGTGAACTGGGCTGCAAACTCTTTATCCGCTCCCATCGCGGAGTCACACTAACGCCCGAAGGAAAAGCCCTCTTCAAGCATGTGTCCATTGCCTGTGAACAGCTTGACCTAGGAAGGGAAGTCATCTCTGAAATGCGCGGCCTCAAGACGGGCATCATTTCCATCGGAGCCAGCGAAACGGCCCTGCGCCTTTTTCTTCTAGACCGCATTGTATCATTCCACAGGGCCTATCCCGGCGTCCACCTAAAGATTCGCAACAGCCAAACGCCCGATACCCTGGAAGCCCTTGAGAGCGGCCAAGTAGAAATGGCTGTCATTTCAGCCCCCTTTAAGATTGGGAAAGAATACCACGATGAGACCATCTATCAGTTTGAGGACATCCTGATTGCAAGCGCCGAGGCGCTGCCGGTTGTAAAGGACATTCATTCCCTCAAGGATCTTGCGCCCCTCCCCCTTATTTCCCTGCCAAGAAACAGCAGCAGCTATGAATTCTATGTGTCCTATTTCTTTGAAGAGCAGCTGAAGTACCAGCCCATGATTGAAACAGAAACAGCCGACCAAGTGCTGTCCCTTGTGGACCATAATCTGGGCGTTGGTTTTTTCCCGGCCTCTGCGGCGCAGGAATTCATCGATGCCGGCCGGATTGTCAAAGTCCCGCTTGACCTAGCCCCCATCCTGCGTGAAACACATCTTGTCTATCACCCGCAACGGGTTCGGGGTCTTGCCGCTTTAAAAGCCATCGAATTCATCACAACCCCTGCCACCTTCTAAAAGCCGTCGGAAAGGAAAAAATCCTCGCGGTTTTCTTGTTTTTCCAATTTAAAAAACAGCCCACACCAGAACAATCTGGCATGGGCTGTTTCTTTTTTAGGGCAAACGGCTTACTTTTTTTCACGTGGACAGGAAATATCAACGAGCATCTCAATCATATGGTGAAGAAGACGGGAAGCCTCTCCGTCTGCCGCCGTATAATACATTTCCTTGCCGACGCGACGACTTTTGATGAGTCCCTGCGCTTTAAGGACTTTTAAATGATGGGATAGGGCCGGACTGCTCATCCCCATCAAGGCAGACAGGTTGATGACACATTCTTCATAGTGGCAAAGAAGCCAAAAGAGTTTCAGCCTTTTGGGATCCGACACACTGTGAAAGATTTCCGATACTGCGGAAAAGTCGCCGTCCTTGGGCATATCTTCAAGAACATAGCTTGGTTTTTTCCCATGCTGATGCGGCAGTTGTACCATCAGCATCGCTCCTTTCGATGTTCACGCATGGATCAGCGTTTGTTAGGGATGATTTCCAGCCAATAATGGTCGGGGTCTTCGATAAAGTAGATGCCCATCTGCGGGTTTTCAAAGCAGATGCAGCCCATTTCTTCATGTTTCTTGTGGAAGGCTTCAAAATCATCCACACCAAAGGCGAGATGAAATTCATTGTCTCCTAGGTTGTAGGATTCCTTGCGGTCTTTGAGAAAGGTCAGTTCCAGTTCATGGCTCGTTTGCCCATCTGTCAGGTAAACAAGGGTGAACCCCGGCGTTTCAAGGCGGCGTTTTTCCGTAAGTCCCAGGGCCTCTTTGTAAAAAGCGAGGCTCTTATCAAGGTCAAGGACATTGAAGTTATTATGCAGGAATTTTGCTTTCATGGAAATTACTCCTTATTCTGCTTTCAGCTTAGGATAGAGGTTCGTCAGGGAACCAATGAGGATCAGCCCCACACCAATAAGCATATTGGGTGTCACGGCTTCTCCTAGGAACATCGCGGCAAAGAAAGTCGCGAGAATGGGTTTGATAAAAAAGGCCAACGACGCTGTCAAGGGATTGGTCAGTTCGATGGCCATAAAGTACGAAGCGTAGCCTGCCCCGGTGACAGCAAAGGCTATGTAGCTAAGGGCAGGAAGGTGTGACAAGGTAAGCGTTTCAAGGAGCGGGACATCAGTAAAGACGGAAAGACCGGCGGATGTAAGTAGATTCCCTATGGGCGCGGTGCGTCCCAAAAGGACAAGTACAAGCAGTTCCGCTGCGCCAAAGATGAAGGAATAGCTCGTCACCGTAACGCCGCCGAGCCGCTGACAGGCCGGCCGCCCCATCACGCTGTAGAGACCAAAGGTGACAGCCGCAAGCATGATGAGGATGACGCTGAGATACGTCCCGCGAAAATGAAAGGGATTGACAATGGAAAGGATGCCCACGGCACTAAGAACAAGGGACGATATGACATAACGGTCAATGGTCTCATGGAGAAGAAAGTGGGCCCACACGGCAACAAAAATGGGGTTGCAGCTAAAAAGGACGCCGCTGACGGCGGCTCTTCCGTAAACAACGGCCAGCTGATAAAAGATCATGCTCACGAAAACACCGATAAAGCCGGCTTTGGCAAAGAAAAGGTAATCCTCTTTGCTGAGCATGGCCCCACGCTTTTTGAGGGCCGCCCGAGCAAGGGGCAGGAGCATGAAGCCCCCGATGAAAAAGCGCAGCACGGTAATTTGGATGGGGTGGAAAAGGCTGCCAAAAAATTTCAGGGCCGTTTCCATAGTTCCAAACAAAAACGCCGTGGCAAGGATGAAAAGGTATCCTTTGTTCACGATGGCCCTCTCCTTTCTACGCGTCTTCGCCAATGATCATAACTTCCGGTTCGAGGCGGACGCCGCTCCTCACAAAGACCTTGTCCTCAATGGCTTTCATGAGCAGCAAGGTATCGCGGGCGGTTGCCTTCCCGCAGTTGATGACAAAGCCAGCGTGCTTTTGAGAAACCATAGCATCTCCCACACGCAATCCCTTGAGTCCGGCCTCATCGATGAGAGCGGCTGTATAGTGGCCAAACGGTCTTTTAAAAGTGCTGCCGGCACTGGGGTAGTCAAGGGGCTGCTTGGTCCGGCGCCGCTGGGAAAAGTCCGCCATCTTCGCTTCAATGAGCTGCTGTTCATCTGGCTTTAGGACAAAGGAAACAGACAGGACGACCATCTCCCGGTCCTGCAGCACACTGTGACGATAGGAAAAATCAAGTTCCTTTTGGGTGAGGGTTACGATATTACCGTTTCCATCAAGGGCCGTCACGCTTTTGACAACATGCCCCATGTCGCCATCATAGGCGCCTGCGTTCATGATGACGGCGCCGCCGAGACTGCCGGGGATCCCGACAGCAAATTCAAGGCCAGAAAGGCCTGATTCAGCGGCAAAGCGGGCGGCTTGGGCAAGAGATACGCCGGCACCAGCTTCCATCTTGACGCCGCAGGCTGACAGTCCGTTCAGATGATTGCCGATCTTGACAACAAGCCCCCGAATCCCGCCATCACGGACAAGGAGATTGGATCCATTTCCCAAGATGAAAGTCGGGACAGCATATTTTTTTGCTTCTTTGAGGAGCCCTTGGAGCTCATCCACACTTTCCGGCGCCACCAATAGATCGGCAGGGCCGCCAATATGAAAGGAAGTATGTTGGACCATGGGGACCTTTATTCCATAGCGATTTGGGAAGTGTTCCCGTACATAGGCTAGGAGCGCTTCAAGGTTCATCATTCCACAGCTTCCTTAATGGTGTCCCCCAAGGTCTTGGACAGATCCCCAATCATCATCTGGAAACGAATGTAGTTTTGGATATAATCATTGGCTACAGGGTTCAGCTGAAGGACTTCATAAAGTTTCTGCATCTTTTTCACAGCTTCTTCATCGGGTTTCTTGCCCTGGTACTGGAGCAGTTCAAGCTGGGACTTTTGCTGTAGAAAATCCTTGACCATGGCTTCTGCATCCTTATCAGCTGATAGTTTCTTTTTGGCTTCTTGAATCTTGGTAAATTCGTGGGTTTCTTTGATGCCTTCACAAAGTTTATTCATTTCATCGTATACGTTCATGGATGATTCCTCCCTACTATATATGCTTATTCTATTATTCTATCATAGTTTTCAGCCGCTTCCAATAACAGGAAAGGCACGCAAAAAATCGGCCCGGACTTCATATCCTGACCGATCTTGCTGATTCTTACCTTTTTTGAATAAGCCTTGCGTATTCCTTTTTGAGAACGGCAAAGGTCTCATCACTGATATCATGCTCCATCTTACAAGCGTCCTCGGTCGCGTGTTTTTCAGAAACACCGAGGGCCATCAGGACATGGGAGATGACTTGATGCCGTTCGTAAATCTTTTCGGCAATATTCCGTCCTTCTTCCGTCAGATTGATGAAGCCTTGATCATCCATGGAGACCAGCCCATCTTCGCGGTACTTTTTCATGGCAACGCTGATGGTGGGTTTGGAAAACCCCATTTCATTGGCAATATCGATGGAGCGCACAAGACCGAGGCGATTTTTGAGGACCAGGATGGTCTCCAGGTACATTTCACCTGATTCGTGTAATTCCATAAGCTTTCACCTTTTTTCAGCCGCATTCACGGCATTGAATTATCATATGTATCTTATTTTACTACAAATCCGCAAGGGATGCAAACAGATAGACACTTCTGTATGTGTCAACATTTTCTCGGGAGACCCCTATAAGATTGTGTTGCAGCTTAAT
>ENA-UEYL01000542-UEYL01000542.1-human-gut-metagenome-genome-assembly--contig:-NODE-542-length-38178-cov-5.447731_pt1 | contig 38178 bp, 25 predicted proteins | sample MGYA00242941_ERZ507946 | MGnify/ENA primary metagenome ERZ507946 (study PRJEB26167, sample SAMN06115482) | human gut metagenome | host: Homo sapiens | place: China:Guizhou | collected 2015-03-11...
GATGGAGGTTCCAAGTATGATCTACATTACGAATCGTATAACTTCGGTTTGGGAGGACGTTACAAAATCAACAAGCGTTCTTCCATCCAACTCGATTTGATGAATGATAACTATATGCAGAACTACAAATATACTGTAGCTGACGATAAAAATAAGATTGCTATTGGAGATTACGCCAAAACCAAAGAGCAGCACTTTTATGATGCAGAGCTAAAGGGAATCTTCAACTTTGCCAAAAACAACATGACGGTACTGGGAGTGGATTACCGCTCTGAAAGCCTGGATCGTCCCAGTGCAAGGGTGGACAAGTCAGTGTATACGGCATCCGCTTATGCGCAACACGAAATCAAGTTATGGAACTGTTTGACCGGTATTGCCGGTGTACGCTACGATTATCACGAACTAGCAGGAGGACGCTTCACTCCGAAAGTGGCTGTGATGTATTCAGTAGGTGCTTTCAATATTCGTGGTACTTACTCCACCGGTTACCGTGCCCCTGGTCTGGACGAACTTTATTATTATATGAATAAAGGCAAAACGATCACACAAGGTAATAAAGATTTGAAAGCGGAACACAGTAATTATTATTCTGTTAACTTGGAATACAATACAAACCGCTTAAATGTCTCTGTTACCGGTTATTTGAATTATATAGGTGATATGATTAATTCTACTACATATAGACTTGTAGATCTTCCTAACGGTGAAGAGTTACGTGCTCAGGCCCAGAAAGAATTCAATCTGACAGACTCTGAAACAAAGGCATTAGCCAATTACAAACTTTATGGTAACCTCGACAAAGGTGTTGTCAGAGGTTTTGAAGTAAACGCAGCCACCAACCTCGGCGCAGGCTTCAGCCTGAACGGAAACTATGCTTACGCTTATGCACGTGGCAAGAGTGTGGACGGTATATGGGGTAACATAGACCGCTCGGTACGCCACACCGGAACCGTAGCAGGAAACTACACACATGCATGGAACGACTATATGCTGAACGTAAATATCAACGGTCGTTTCCAAAGCAAACGCTTCCACCCGGGACATAGCTACGGCGACGCTCCGGGCTATGGCGTATGGAACTTGAATGTGAAACACTCACTGACAGGTTTCCAACACTTGGGACTGGACTTCGGTATGGGTCTCGACAATATTTTCAACAAACGTGATACCCGTCCTAACGGTGTGAACTACGCACTCCTCTCTCCGGGACGTATGGCATATGTAAGTTTAACCCTTCGTTTTAAGAAATAAACAATGAAAACATATATTCTCTCTTTATTCTTGTTAGTTTCCCTCTTCTGCTCTGCGCACGAAGGGGGGAACTTCGTGGCCTCCGATATGCTGGCCGGCATGCAGCCGGGTGATAAAGCCGCCTTGCTTATGGTACACTTCGGCACTACCTATGATGACACCCGCACCAAGACGATCGATGCCATCAATGCGAAAGCCAAAGAAGCATTTCCGCAAATGGAAATGCGTGAAGCTTATACCTCACGTATCGTAATGCGCCGCCTCAAAGCTCGTGGCATTGAAAAACCTAATCCGCTGGAAGCGCTGCTGAAACTTCTCGGAGATGGCTATACACACGTCATTGTGCAAAGCACCAATATCATAGAAGGCGTTGAAATGGAATCATTGAGGCGTGATGTTGCTTCAGTAGCCCGTTTTTTTAAAGAGATCCGGGTAGGTAACCCGCTGCTCTATTCGGTAGAAGATGCTGAGGCAGTAGTAGATATCCTCGGTGCAGGCAAACCGGAAAAAGGAAGTGTAGTACTTGTGGGTCATGGAACCTACACTCCCAGTACCGCCACTTATGCAATGATCGACTACATGCTGAAAGCCAAAGGATTAAAAAACTTTCATGTAGGCACTATCGAGGGTTATCCTACTTTCGACACCATGCTTCAGCAACTCAAAGATAACAAAACGAAACAGGTTACGCTGGTTCCGTTCATGTTTGTGGCAGGTGATCACGCCAATAACGATATAGCCGTCGACTGGAAAGAAGCCCTTGAAAAAGAAGGTTTGAAAGTAGATGTACGTATGCAGGGGTTGGGCGAAATACCCGCCATCCAGCAACTGTTTATCGATCATGCCCAATTTATGCTAAAGCATAAGATGGCGGATATAATGAAGAAAAAAGCCAAATATGCAAAAGACAAAGACGAATGAAAAGAATCATATTAGCTGCATTGGGGAGTGCTCTATTACTTCCCTCACAGGCACAACAGAAAAATAAAGAATATACTAACTTCAACGATTCTGTATTTTCAATCAACGAAGTAGTAGTGGCAACCAACTACAGACGCAAGACCGATGCTTTGAAACTGGATGTTCCGGCAAAGTTCATTCCTATTTCAACCAACTCCATTACTTCCGGAATGCTTGAGAAACGAAACATCCGGGATATACAGGAAGCCTCCCGCTTCCTTCCCGGTGTGCGCTTTCGTACCTCTTACGGAGCGTTTACCCAATTCTCAATCCGTGGATTCGATAATTCTGTAATCATGGTAGACGGAGTACGTGACGAACGCTCGTCTATTGACAACTCTTATCCGTTCATGGACTTATCGGCTGTGGAAAGCATCGAACTGTTAAAAGGTCCGGCTTCAGTACTCTACGGACAATCCGCTGTGGGTGGTGTCCTTAATATTGTCCGCAAGGCTCCTGTAAGCAAGCAAAGTGTCTATGCCCGCCTGGCTTATGGCAGTTACTATAACAAGCAGGCCACAATGGCTTTGGGCGGTAAACTGATAGGACCATTGAACTACCGTGCCAGCGTCAATTGGCAGGATCAGGAAGGATGGAGAAGCAATGCTACCAAACGTCTCTCCGGCTATCTGGCCTTAGGAGGGCATTTGACAGAAAATGACGAATTGGATATCCGTATCGGAGCTAACCGCGATTTCTATCCGACAGAAATCGGTTTACCTCCCACAATGTCTTATGACATCCTCTCAGCCACAGACGGCAGCAAATATCTGAGTAAGGGGGATGCCCTGCCCGGACTGAACAAGAAAGCCCGCTACAACAGTGAATCGGACTTTATGTACAACCGTGGTTTCAATGCTTCTGCCATGTATAAGCACACATTCAGCGAAGCTTTCAAATTGATGGAGAAATTGTCTTATACCTATGACGACATAGACTACTTCGGTACCGAATCACTGGACTACCTCACAAGCGACCGTCCCATCTATGATCATTATTACATGACCAAAGACAAACAGGGCAATGATACCAAAAAGTATATCTGCCTGGACTCCATCTACTACAGTTACCCGCTACGCTTTTCACATATCGCTAAAACTGTGAACAATCAATTGGAGGCAAGCGGAAAGTTCTATACGGGAGACGTTGCACACAACTATTTGGGCGGTTATTCTTTTGTATCCTTGATGCGTGACTCTTATATGGCCTATGGCAATGGAAGCACCGGAGCCACCGGTCCCGGAACCACAGGACATGGCTCGGTATACAACCCTCACAGCATTGGTTGGATGGAAGCTCCTTTCAGATTTGTTACTGCACAGAAAACATTTACCCACGGATTTTATCTGCAAGACTTGGTGGAATTCAGTGATAAACTGAAAATGATGCTGGCCGGACGTTACGATCTTTTTATGTATAAGACTGCTAACCTGAACACCAGTGACGGAGGACGCCATTATGATAAACCGGATAACGATGCTTATAATAAAATAACCAATGGTGCCTTCACCTTCCGTGCCGGATTGGTATATCTGCCTATTGAAAAACTATCTGTTTACGGTTCATACGGTACTTACTTCAAGCCTATCCGCGCATTTTATGACGCTAACACCATTTATATCGACAAGGATGGAAAAGAGTTCACTCCCGTAAATGGTAAAGAGGTATTCAAGCCGGAGAAAGGTTTCCAGGTAGAAGTGGGTGCACGATACGAGATCACACGTACATTGCAGACTAACGTAAGTTTGTTCTATATCAATAAGGATAATATCCGCCAGACTCTTGCCAACAAAGGCGATATTGCCAACGGCGTAGAACTGGACAAGAAAGTTGTGGGACAAGTAGGCAGAATGGATTCCAAAGGATTCGATATTGACATTACCTGGAGTCCCATCTACAACTTGTCGATGAGCGCCGGATACGGATATACCGATGCAAAGGTACGCGATTTAGCCGACAACCCTTATATGCCGACCACTTCAAGCAAAGGCAAACAATATGCCTACATTCCTAAAAACACATTCTATGCTTTTGGCGCTTACACCGTATCCAAAGGCGTGTTAAAGGGACTGGGAGTAAACTTTTCTACCAGTTTTCAGGACAAAGTATACCGCAACTCGGATAATACGAGCTCGTTCGATGCTTACTGGCTGACCGACCTCGGTTTCTCTTATACATTAAAAAGCAATGTGCGCCTGGGAGTCAACATCAATAATCTGTTCAATAAAGAATACTGTAATCAGGCACTTGGTAATCAGTTAATACCAAGCATGCCTCGTAACTTCATGCTTTCCGCATCTTATACTTTATAATGATGATTACGAAATTCATGTATACCATTCACAGGGTACTGGGCACACTGCTCAGTATCCTGTTTTTAGTTTGGTTCCTATCGGCTTTTGTCATGATGTACCACGGATTTCCACGTGCATCACAAGCTGAAAAATTAGAAAAGCTGGAGCCTCTGTCTCCTTCTCTGCCTTCTGTCAGTGAAATTACTTCTCGCCTGCCCGAAGGAGAAAAAGTTAAGGGAATCCGTTTAGACCGATACCTCGGACAAACCATATTCCATATCCGTACGGACAAAGGTGAACACAATCTTCCGGCCGACTCCGTTCAGGCACTTCCGGTTATAGACGGAAGCCGCATCCACCGGGTAGCCTCTCTATGGTGTAACGCACCGATAGACAGAATCGATACTTTGAACCGACTGGATCAATGGATACCCTTCGGCAGTCTGAAAAGAGAGTTTCCCATCTATAAATTTCACTTTGCCGACACAGAAAAGCACCAGCTATACATTGGTTCGCAAAGCGGAGAAGTCTTGCAGTTCACTACCCGTAACGAACGTTTCTGGGCATGGCTGGGAGCCATTCCTCATTGGGTTTATTTTACTTGGCTCCGCCAAGATGCCGCTTTATGGAGCATTACGGTAATCTGGTTATCCGGTATCGGATGCCTGATGACTATTGCCGGATTGTGGGTAGGTATTGATGTATGGCGTCGATCACGAAAGCAAAAAGGAAAATTCTCACCCTATCGTAAAAAGTGGTATCACTGGCATTATGTAACGGGAATTGTTTTTGGACTTTTTGTTCTGACATTCTGTTTCAGCGGTATGATGTCACTGGCGGAAGTGCCGGCATGGATCAGCAAACCGGTATTGGACAGGAACCCCACACGGGAAATAAAGAAGGGAGCACCCAAACCAGATCAGTATCTATTGGATTATCGGCAAATACTAACCGAATATCCGGACGTACGCCAGGTGGAATGGAGTAATTTCCGTTCAAAACCCTACTACATAGTAAAACGGAGTGAAGGAGATCTGTACATCGATGCCTCCGACTCTCTGCCCCATCCGTTGAATTTGGACAAAAAACAGGTTACTGACGCAGTAAGGACAATCCATGGGGACAGCATCCATCTGAAGGTCGAATTGATTGATAAATTCGAAACTTACTACCGCGACATGAGTAGGATGTATCGCGACCGCAGTTTATTACCGGTATGGAAAATCACAGTAGACGATCCCGACCACAGTTGTTATTACATTCATCCGGAAACAGCCACAGTCCGATACGTCAATAGCACTGCCCGTTGGAAATACTGGATGTATACCGCTTTGCACAGACTACGCATACAAGGACTGAACTCCTCTCCTACACTTCGTAAAAGTGTACTGTGGGTATTGCTGCTTGGAGGCACGGTTTGTTCATTAAGCGGAGTTGTACTCGGAGTGAGATATATCGAACGAAAATGCAGAAAGAAAACAAGAAGATAACATGAAAGTATTGACCTTATTTCGTCATAAAAGAACACTGTACATAGCCGGAAGCGTATTGCTTCTGGCTATTGCCTTTACTATCGGCTACCGCTATTGGATGGCCCCGACACGGATCCTGATTGTCAATCCGCTACCGGCACAAGCTGCCGACATAGTATTGAACAACGATAGCCGGAATATAGAAGTTACTTGCATACAAACCGAAAATTTGGAGTCCTTTAAGGGCTATGATGCCGTAGTTCTCTATGGACGCAGCCTCAACCTGAACGATCGACAAATGAAGGAGGCGGAACGTGCCGCATCGGCCGGTATTCCACTTTTCACGATTTCACTGCGTAACTTCAATACAATTATCAACAGGAATATCACCCCTGAGCAGGAAGCCATGCTTATGCAATATTTCGGGGATGCCTGCCGACAGAATTACCGGAACGGATTACGTTATCTCCGACACATTGCCACACCGACACGCTGGAACATTGAAACTTTTGATGCCCCTCTTCGCCTACCCAACAATCTATTTTATCATCAAGAATATGGAAAATACTTCGAGACTCAGAAAGCCCTTGAACAATACCTGCGTCAAAAAGGTATTTTCCATGAAAACGGACCTAAAATCGCTTTCATCTCCGGAGTCAGTTTTCCAATGGAAGGTAACAGAGCACATGTAGACACATTAATATCCAAAATGACACAAGCCGGATTTAATGTTTATCCCATAGCAGGAAAGGAAAAGCGGGAAGAGATGCTACGTTCTCTACATCCGGATGCATTGGTTTACCTTCCCATGGGAAGACTTGGAGATGATTCGCTGATTAACTGGCTGCATACCGAAAATATCCCCATTTTCAATCCTTTCCCCCTTATTCAGTCACGGGAAGAGTGGCTTGATCCGATGAAACCCGTCAGTGGCGGAACCCTTACAGCTCGTGTCCTCGTCCCCGAAATAGACGGAGGAATGACACCTTTGTTAATTGCTACACAGAATTTACACAAAAGCGGATATTATCTGCACGAACCGGAAATGGAAAGAGTGGATAACTTCATCAGCCATGTACACAAATATCTGGATTTACGTACTAAACCCAACTCGGATAAACGCATCGCCATCTGTTACTTCAAGACACCGGGCAAAGATGCATTATTGGCCAGTGGAATGGAAGTGATTCCGTCACTTTACAACTTTCTGAAAAGGTTACGCACCGAAGGTTATGATGTCAGCGGGCTTCCTGCTACTGTCGAGGAGTTCGGCAAACAAGTCTACCGGGATGGAGCTGTAATGGGTTCATACGCTGCCGGAGCTCAAGAAAATTTTCTACAGACAGCCCATCCGGTTTGGCTGACTAAAACACAGTATGAAAAGTGGGTACATGAAGCAATCGAACCAGATAAATACAAAGAAGTTACTGAACGTTACGGAGATGCTCCGGGCCATTTACTGACCGGAACAAACCCTCAAGGAGAAGCACAATTAGCCATTGCCTGCCTCCGCTTCGGCAACATCCTGCTTTTCCCTCAGCCCCGTCCTGCATTGGGGGACGATGATTTCAAACTCGTTCATGGCATGCCGGTCGCACCGCCGCACAGTTATCTGGCACCTTACCTATATGTACAAAAAGGGTTTCAGGCAGACGCGTTAATTCATTTCGGCACGCATGGCAACCTTGAATATACTCCGGGGAAAAATGTAGCCCTTTCTCATAATGATTGGGCAGATGCTTTGGTAGGCGACTTACCTCACTTCTATTATTATACTACCGGTAACGTAGGTGAAGGTATCATTGCCAAACGTCGCACTCATGCTGTGCTTGTCACCCACTTGACTCCTCCCTACGTGGAAAGCGGAATGCGTCAACGATACACTTCTTTACTGGAAGACATTCACAAAATACTTTCCGAAGACATAGAGAAAAACCGGACTTTGGGAATCCGCATAAAAAAAGAGGTCATAAAGTTGGGGCTACATCGTGACCTCAAATTAGATTCTGTATCCAGTCGTCCTTATACCGCCGAAGAACTGGAACGTATTGATCTATTTGCCGAAGAGATAGCCAATGAAAAAACGATTGGAGCTTATTATACCCTCGGTGAAACCTATTCTGCGAGAGACCTGCTTACCACCACACTTGCAGTCAGTGCCGATCCTTTAGCCTATCAAATGGCGAAACGTGATCGCGATAAAGGAAAAATTACGACCGAACAGTTACAAGATTTTGGCTACATCACCCATCACTATTTACCCATAGCCAAACAACGGTTAATCCCCTTGTTACAAAATCCGCCTAAGGATACCACAGGGATCGCCCCCGAATTGCAAGAGGCACTCCGTTATCATGCGCTTTTAGTTTCATCCACCGGTAACGAATTGAACGCCATGCTACGCGGATTAAAAGGTGGCACAGTATTTCCGGCTCCCGGTGGAGATCCGGTACTCAATCCGAATGTCCTGCCGACGGGACGGAACATGTATAGTATCAATGTAGAAACAACTCCGGGCATATTGTCATGGGAAGAAGGCAAACGATCGGCAGAAGCCACACTGAAAGCCTATCGTGAGAATCACAACGGAGAGTATCCACGAAAAGTAAGCTACTCTTTTTGGGCCGGTGAATTTATCACGACCGAAGGGGCTACGCTGGCACAAGTATTCTGGATGTTAGGCGTAGAACCTGTACGCGACAAAATGGGACGTGTGGTCGATCTACGCTTAGTGCCTTCCTCAGAGTTAGGCCGGCCAAGAGTCAACGTCGTCGTACAAGTGTCGGGACAACTACGTGACATAGCGGGTTCCCGACTGACTATGCTAACCGATGCCGTTCGCCTTGCTTCGGCCGCAGACGACAAAGCATACCCTAATTATGTCTCTTCCGGTACACGCTTGCAGGAAAAACTGCTGGTAGAAAAAGGAGTATCACCCAAAAGAGCACGTGAGATGTCAGTCATGCGTGTATTTGGTCCTGTCAACAGCGGATATAGTACCGGTATGATGGCATATACAGAAAAGAGTGACCGATGGGATCATGAATCGGAGTTAGTAGACGGATATCTGAACAATATGGGAGCCGCCTATGGTGATGAAGAGAACTGGGGAGGTATGCAAAAAGACCTTTTTGCTTCCGCCCTTTCCGAAACTGATGTAGTGATACAACCCCGGCAAAGTAATACCTGGGGACCACTTTCACTTGACCATGTATACGAATTTATGGGAGGTCTGTCGTTGACAGTGAAGACACTGACCGGTAAAGAACCGGATGCCTTAATGGCTGACTATCGCAATCGAAACAACAAACGGATGCAGAATATCAACGAAGCAATCGCTGTAGAGGCGAGAGCTACCGTGCTCAACCCAACTTTCGTGAAAGAACGGATGAAAGGAGGTGCCACCACCGCGCAAATGTTCGGTGAAATATTCCGTAATATCTTCGGATGGCATGCCACCCGTCCATCGGCAATGGATAAAGAGATCTTCAACGATCTCTATAAAATGTACATTGTAGATGAAAACCATTTGGGTATCCGGGACTATTTCCAAAGAATTAATCCGGCTTCTTATCAGGCAATGACCTCAGTCATGCTTGAAAGTGCTCGGAAAGGATACTGGAAAGCGAGCGACGAACAATTGAAAGTAACAGCCCGACTACATGCGCAAATCACCCGCGAAGCCGGTGCCGCCTGTACAGAATTTGTATGCGATAACCGAAAGCTTCAGCAATTTGTAGAAGGTCACTTGGACAACAATGACTCTGAAAGTTATCGTCTGGTTATGCAAGAAGTCCATCAGGCAGGAAACGAAAAAGGAAAAGATATCGTATTGAAAGAGGAGAAACTCACGAAAACGGAAAACCGGAAAAAGAATGTGGTAAATGGCATCCTTACCGGCGTTATTGTTCTTTTAGTATTCGGTGGAGTAATATACCTGCTGAAACGTAAAAAATAAGTTTATGGAACATATCATTCATTTACTAATCGGTTTCATCGTTTTAAGTTTCCTTCTCAAAACCGGTTTCTATCCACGATGGGGAATCTGGTTGTCAGCACTTGTCTATACGGTTTTCCTTATTTGTATAGGTCCATGGGCTACGGAACAATCGCCAACAGAGATAAACTCTCTGCTGGCCTCTGCCCCACACATACTGACCCTTTCAGTATATGTCACGCTCGAAGCCTCAATAATGATCGCTTTTTGCTTCAACTGTTTTGCAGATACCTCAAAACAGCGGACACTTTTCCAACGGACAGTTACATACATATTGAATTTTTATCCCGGACTGCTAATGGCGGGCATACTAACCTATCTGCTTATACAGTTGTTCTTCGCTTTTCCGGGAGTCAGCTTCGGACTGATCACCGGCATCTCTTCAGTTGCTGTTTTTATACTGATATCCGGACTGAGCCTACTCTTGAAAAACATAGTAGGAGAACGGAAATTACGACTTGAAATACTCTTCATCACCAATCTGTTTATCGTACTGCTTAGTGTCGTTAGCACAGGAAACAACTAAAGAAATAACAATTATAAATATGGAAACAATATCAAATGCGCTTTTCTGGATATCCAACGGGCTACTTGTCCCGGTAGTAGTTCTGTTGTTACTATTCTTTGCGCGTGCTGTACTGCTTGCAGGCGGCTTCTTCGGAGAATTTTATCGTAGGGTACACACTCAAAAATCTCTTGCCGAGCAGTTGGAAGAACTGACTCCCGACAATATCGAAGAAAAAGCGGATTCCCTTACCGGAGACAGAAGTACCCCCGTGCAACGCTGTGTATACAAGCTTTATACGCATCGGGACAATGCAGCTTATTGTGAGCGATTGCTTGCTAACTTTGAAGTAGATGCCGAACAAGAATTGGGACGTTCACGTACATTTGTCAAGCTGGGTCCCATGCTCGGACTAATGGGTACATTAATCCCAATGGGTCCCGCACTTGTAGGTCTGGCCACAGGAGACATTGCTTCAATGGCCTACAATATGCAAGTAGCATTTGCCACCACTGTAGTAGGTATGGTTATAGCCGTTATCGGAGTGGTCACCCTACAAATCCGGCAACGTTGGTATGCCCGTGAAATAAACGACCTTGAATTTATCAGTAAAACCCTAATCCATGGCACGAAACAAACTTCTACACAACCAGAATGATACTGACCCGATGGGAACAGTAGCCAACTTATTCGACGTAGCCATGGTTTTTGCTGTGGCATTGATGGTAGCACTCGTCAGCCAATTCAATATGACCGAAATTTTCTCCAAAGAAGATTATACGATGGTAAAGAATCCCGGACAAGAGAACATGGAGATTATCACAAAAGAAGGTAAAGAGATTAAACGATATACTCCATCCGAACAGAAAGAATCATCCGGTAAACGAGGAAAGAAAGTAGGTGTAGCCTATGAACTCGAGAATGGAAAGATCATTTATGTCCCTGAATAAAGGGCAGAAAAAGGATTAATCCGTATCTTTGCCGTTCAAGCCGGTATAGGTATAGTTCAAGCCGGAAATGAATCCAAGAATTTCACTATAGATTATCATTATGAAACAATCCAAAATTATCGTAGCCGGCATTGGGCCGGGAAGCGAACAAGATATCACTCCTGCCGTGCTCGCCGCTGTACGCGAAGCAGATGTAGTGGTGGGATATAAATATTATTTCCGTTTTATACGTGATTTTGTCCGTCCGGACGCCGAGTGTATCGACACCGGGATGAAACGCGAACGTGCCCGCGCCGAACAGGCTTTCGAATATGCCGAACAAGGAAAGACCGTTTGTGTCATTAGCTCCGGAGATGCCGGTATCTATGGCATGACACCCTTGATTTACGAAATGAAACGCGAACGTCAGAGTAACGTAGAGATCATTGCCTTACCGGGAATCAGCGCTTTCCAGAAAGCGGCCTCACTACTTGGTGCACCGATCGGGCATGACTTCTGTGTCATCTCTCTATCAGACCTGATGATACCATGGGAACGTATCGAGCGCCGTATCCTCGCTGCAGCCCAGGCCGACTTTGTGACGGCTGTATACAATCCCAAGAGTGATGGGCGCTATTGGCAAATGTATCGTCTGCGCGAAATCTTTCTGCGCGAAGGACGCTCACCGGAAACCCCTGTAGGCTATGTTCGGCAGGCTGGTCGTGAAGAACAGGAAATACACATCACCACTCTCGCCGCATTCGATCCGGAAACTGTGGATATGTTTACGGTCGTTCTGATTGGTAACTCACAAACATATACATTTAACCAAAACATAATTACTCCACGGGGATACTATCGCGAAACACGCAGTGAAGCAACCGGTATCGGACAAGACATCATGATACGCAGTTTCCGCACCATTGAGACGGAATTGAAGAACCGTGATATTCCACTCGACCGGAAATGGGCCTTATTGCATGCTATCCATACGACAGCCGACTTCGAGATGGAACGTTTGCTTTACACTGATCCCAATGCTGTGGCCTCTCTCTATGACGCTATCCGCACAGGAAATCTGCGGACTATTGTAACAGATGTAACGATGGCAGCTTCCGGCATCCGTAAAGGTGCATTGCAGCGTCTGGGTGTAGAAGTGAAATGTTACTTGAACGATGAAAGAGTAGCCGAAATGGCAACTTCAAAGGGGATCACCCGTACACAAGCGGGCATCCGCCTGGCTGTGGAAGAACATCCCGATGCACTCTTTGTCTTTGGTAATGCCCCCACAGCACTGATGGAACTTTGTGATCTGATCCGGAAAGAGAAAGCGCAACCGGCAGGTATTGTAGCCGCTCCCGTAGGGTTTGTCCATGTAGAAGAGTCAAAACACATGACAAAGCCCTTCACCCGCATCCCCAAACTGATTGTGGAAGGACGCAAGGGCGGAAGTAATCTGGCTGCCACCCTGGTAAATGCCATTCTTTGCTATCCCGATGCGGAACAACTCAGACCCGGAAGAGACGTATAGCAGACGACCGGTATACAGACGTTTTATTTATTAGAATCGTTCATTATATAAAAAGAATGAAGACCTCAGAAACAACCCGACCTACTCTTTCTTCTCTCCCTGTCGGGAAGAGAGCGGAAGAGGGTACACCCCATAACCTTTTCACCGTTATAGGTCTCGACGACAGTCCTTCGCCTTACCTCTCACCTTCCGTCAAGGCATTGATAGACCAAGGATGTGTCTTTTCAGGAGGAGCGCGCCATCACGACATTGTTGCCCCACTGCTCCCTGCCGGAGCAAAGTGGATCGACATCACCGTTCCTCTCGACCAGGTATTCGCCCGTTATGCAGGACATCCCCATATCATTGTCTTTGCTTCGGGTGACCCTATCTTTTTCGGCTTTGCCAACACGATCCGCCGACGTCTGCCCGATGCGGAGATTCGGCTCTATCCCTCTTTTAACTCTTTGCAAACGCTGGCACACCGATTAGTGATGCCCTACGATGATATGCGCACCATCTCCCTTACCGGACGCCCATGGCATGGATTTGATCGTGCATTGATAGAACGTACTCCCAAGATGGGAATCCTCACCGATCGCGAACATACACCTGCTACCATTGCAAGCCGGATGCTGGACTATGGTTACAACGATTATACCATGTACATAGGTGAACATCTGGGACATCCGGCAAAAGAACTGATTCGCCGGATGACGCTTGAAGAGGCAGCCGCAGAAACATTTGAATATCCCAATTGCCTGATTTTAACTACAGGTGACGGACTGCAATCTGTAAACGGAGGAATACTCTCCCCTCGCTTCTTCGGCATCCCCGACGAAGCATTCGAACTGCTTGACGGACGTGCCCGGATGATCACCAAAGCCCCTATCCGCCTGCTCACCTTGAGTGCCTTGGAACTAAACCGACGGACTTCTTTCTGGGATATCGGCTTCTGCACCGGCTCCGTCTCTATCGAAGCCCGATTACAATTTCCCCATCTGCATGTCACATCTTTTGAGATCCGCCCCGAAGGCAAGCGACTGATGGAAATCAACAGCCGGCGTTTCGGTACTCCGGGCATTACCACCGTCATCGGTGACTTTCTTGAAACAGATACCGCCATTTATCCCTGTCCTGATGCAGTTTTTATCGGCGGACATGGCGGACGGCTGAAAGAAATCATATCCAGGGTCCGGCATAAGCTTCTTCCCGGAGCACGCATCGTTTTCAACTCCGTATCCGAAGAAAGTAAAACGCATTTCATCGAAGCCGCCAACGAATCCGGACTTTGTTTTCTCGGCGGAACAAGAGTCGCAATAAATGAATATAATCCAATAGAGATCCTGGTGGCTTCAGCTCCGGACTCTCCTTATCTATAAAAATATATGAAAACAGCCATTATTGTCATATCAGAAGCCGGCATAGCACTGGCCAAGACACTGGAACAGGAACTTCCCGAATCAGAGATCTTTTCTACCGGCACAGACACAGATTGCCACTCTATTTCCAATCTTCAGGAGGCCGTTCCTGAGATATTCCATAAATTCGATGCTATTATCTTCATCGGAGCTATGGGAATTTGTATCCGTGCCATTGCTCCCCATATTGAAGACAAGCATAAAGATCCCGCCGTTGTCTGTGTAGACAGCACAGGACGTTATGCTGTCTCTGTCCTGTCCGGACATATTGGTGGAGCCAACGGACTGACCCGGTATGTGGCAAGCATTCTGGGAGCCGAACCTGTGATTACCACCCGGAGTGACCGTACCGGTCTTTGGGCCCTCGATACTCTTGGCAAAAAATACGGTTGGCAAACAGTCCCGGCCGAATCATCGGATATGAATCATCTGATCACACTCTTTGTAGATTGCAAACCAACAGCTCTATTACTCGACATTCGCGACGAAGGCACAACACAGTTGGAACATACCTTGCCTCCTCACGTCGATGTATTCTACAAATTTGAGGATATGGATCTCCGGAAATATGACTTGCTCCTGCTTGTCACTCCATTCATTTACAACACCTCCGACACTCCGGCACTCTACTACGTCCCACCGGTATTGCATATGGGAGTCGGACTGGCCCGCGATGCCCATCCGGTGGATACCGTCATTACCCATCTGATGGATGTTGTGGTGCAAGCCAACATGATCCCTCTTGCCATACGTACCGTATCTTCCATTGAAGAAAAAAAAGACGAACCGGTGCTCAAACTACTTGCAGAGGCTTATCAGACCCGGCTTTACACCGCCAGTCAACTCAGCAAAATAGAGGTGCCCACTCCAAGTGAAGTGGTCAACAAGCACATGGGTACTCCCAGTGTATCCGAAGCCTCTGCCCTACTCTCTTCCGGAGGCGGTCCCTTACTCCTGCCCAAACAAAAAGGCGCTAACTTTACTGTAGCCATCGCCATGGACGCCGCCTCCGTACGTCAGGGGCACATCGAAATTGTCGGAGCCGGTCCCGGCGATCCGGAGCTGATCTCCGTACGCGGACGTCGCTTTCTCGAAGAAGCCGACCTGATACTTTATGCCGGCAGTCTCGTCCCCCGCGAACTGACAGAATGTGCCAAAACCGGTGCTACCATACGCAGTTCGGCTTCCATGACTCTCGAAGAGCAATTTGCCTTGATGAAAGAGTTTTATGACCGTGGACAGTTGGTAGTCCGTCTGCATACAGGCGACCCTTGTATCTATGGTGCCATCCAGGAGCAAATGAATTTTTTCGACCAATATGGTATGCATTACCACATCACTCCGGGGATCTCTTCATTTCAGGCTGCCGCCGCTGCTCTCCAATCCCAATTCACCATTCCGGAGAGGGTACAGACCATCATCCTCACTCGCGGTGAAGGTCGTACACCGATGCCCGAGAAAGAGAAACTCAGCCTGCTGGCACGTTCGCAAAGCACCATGTGCATCTTCCTCAGCGCAGGCGTAGTCGATCAAGTTCAGCGAGAGCTCCTCGAGCACTATCCGCCCACTACACCTGTAGCTGCCTGTTATCATCTGACCTGGAAAGACGAACGCATCTTTCGCGGACAATTACAGGATTTAGCTAAGATCGTAAACGAAAACCATCTGACTCTGACTACCATGATTGTCGTAGGCGATGCCATCGATAATCGGGAAGGACTGTCACGACTATATTCTCACCAATTTAAACACTTATTCCGTAAATAATCATGATACTTATATTTGGAGGAACCACTGAAGGACGGGCTGCCGTCAATGTAATCGAAGAAGCCGGGAAACCTTATTATTACTCAACCAAAGGTGACGAACAGGATATCTACCTGCATCATGGCATACGCCTGAGCGGCGCCATGACCCGGAGAACCCTGAAAGCTTTCTGTCGCCAAAACGACATTCGCCTTTTAATAGATGCCGCCCACCCCTTTGCCGAAAAGCTGCATGATACAGTAACCGATGTTGCGCATGATCTCGGCATTCCCTGCATTCGATACGAACGCATTTACGACCGCTCTTACCTCAACCCGATTTTCGAAGACAACTGCGACCCTGATGATTTGCCTTTTAAATTTGAATATGACAATCGGGATCTGTTGCGCGAGTTGAAGAAAGAAAAAGAGGGTCACAGATTTCTTTTCCTGACAGGCGTCCAGTCCATCGCCCGATTCAAATCTTTATGGACCAAGAAGAAGTATGAATGTTACTTCCGTATTCTCGACCGTGACAGCTCCCGTGAAATAGCCCGTCAAGCCGGATTCCCGGAAGATCATCTGGTGTACTATCATCCCGAAACGGAGAATCTGCCCCAACTCCTGCAAGAACTGTCTCCCCAGGCAGTCGTCCTGAAAGAGAGTGGGAAGTCCGGAGGATTCACCGAAAAGAAAGACATGATCCTGGAATATGGGGCAACTCCTTACATCCTTCTCCATCCCGAATTAGAATATTACGATATAACAGTAGACGGAGTAAACAGTCTCCGCCGTACCCTTGAGAAAATGCTGCCCGATTACTTCCCATTGCGTAGCGGACTCACTACCGGGAGTTGTGCCGCAGCCGCTGCCATAGCTGCTTTTCGAAAACTGAAAAATCCCATACTCGAGGATTTTAACCGGAATATCCATACCGTCCTTCCCAGTGGCGAAACGATTGAGATTCCTTGCCAATCCGTATCCGGAACATTCTCCGACGAGAAAATTGAAGTCAGCGCTACCGTCATCAAAGATGGAGGAGACGACCCCGATGTAACCAGTGGGCTGCCGATTGTAACCACTTTAACCCTGAACCTCGCAGAAGCGAAACAGGCTAATAACGCACCTGTACAAACTCCGGAAACATGGGAGTTCGTCTTCCATGGTGGCCCGGGTATAGGAACAGTTACCCTGCCGGGACTCGGGCTCGAAGTAGGTGGTCCGGCCATCAACGCTACTCCCAGGCAAATGATTATCGACAATCTGAGGAATTGCATCCGGTACTACTATCGATACCTGCCAAACGTTCCCATCCATGTCACCATCTCAGTTCCCGGAGGTGAAGAAGTCGCCGCACGTACTTTCAACCCCCGGCTGGGTGTCGTAGGCGGAATCTCCATCATCGGTACCAGCGGTATTGTGAAACCCTTTTCTTCCGAAGCTTTCGTCCGTTCCATTCGTAAGGAGATGGAAGTGGCACGTGCTACAGGTGCTTGCCGTATTGTCATCAATTCGGGAGCCAAAAGCGAAAAATATATTCGCAATCTCTATCCGGAACTTCCGCCGCAGGCTTTTGTACACTATGGCAATTTCATAGGCGAAACGATCGGAATTGCAGCCGAACTCGGCATCTCGCGGCTGACCTTGGGAGTGATGATGGGTAAAGCTGTGAAACTGGCGGAAGGGCACCTCGACACACACAGCAAGAAAGTCACCATGAACAAGGAGTTCCTCAAAGAAATTGCCCGACGGTGTGGATGTACCCCCTCCAGCATAGAGGCAATCGACCATATCATTCTGGCACGTGAACTTTGGAACATCCTTCCTGAAACCGAACTGCAGGCTTTCTGTTCCCTGTTGATCGAACAATGCCACCGCCACTGCGATGTGCTGCTCCCCAATGGAGAACTAACCATCCTTCTGATTACCGAAGAAGGAAAAATCATACAGTAAGTTCCTGTCTAAGTTAAATCGGTCATAAAAGATCGATTTAACTTAGACTGACAAACAACCAAGAGCATACCCTGTTTTGAGGTTAATCCACTGAATGTTAGCAATCTCTATTTTTCAATTTCTATTATGATCCTTCCCATTCAATAAAATTTAAACCGAATACAATAAAAAGTAATATAATCCAAGCAGTAATACAAGGTTTATTGCATTTATAGAATATAATTATCAAAACATGAAGTTTAATAGAAAGGAAAAAACTTTTATTATGAAGAAAACTTATTTATGGACGGCCATGCTTTGCACGGCAATAGCATTTTCGGCATGCAAATCCAATAAAGCCGGACAGGACACCGCAAGCGAAGCAAAGACTGAAGAAGCAGTTATACCGGGAAGTGATAAAGACGAACACGGTTGCGTCGGCTCTGCCGGATACGTATGGAGTGAAGTGAAGAAAGATTGTATTCGTCCCTTCGAAGCAGGACTGAAAATCAGCGAAACCCAAAAAGACAACGCTACTTACGCCACTTACATTGTATTTGCTGCCGACTCTGTGCAAGCAGAACTCTACACACCCGAGTCTGAAGGAAGTATCCTGCTCGAACGTGCGGACAACCAATGGAAAAACGATACGATCAGCGTCAGTTGCAAGAACGGTCAATGGAGCATTTCTAAACAGAAATAAAAAAACACCTCGCCCCGAAAAAGCTGTCTCAAATTAGATAATCGCTAATTTACCGGCCGGTAACATCGTCATCTCAATTTTTCTTTGCAATGTAGAAGCCCGATCCGGGCGCATCCACTCTACGCAAAATAAGTCCATCCCGGTCAGACTAACCTCGACGGGCGAGGTTTACTGTTTGTATTTGCCCCGATGAATATTTCATCAGGACAAATACAAACTGTCTACAATCAGGATAATGCCGCAATCCCCGTTCCTATCAGATTGGCATTATCCATACTATTAATATGAACTTCGACATCTTCCAGTTCAAGCTCACGAAGAAGTTCCTGCAATTTCTCCATTACAAGGATATTATAATTTTTATCTTTCCGACTTTCACTCCAGAAAAGACTGCCCTCGGCAATCAGACAAACCCGATGGATATCTCGATTATACGATTTCAGCAATACGATTAATCCGGCAAGAGAGGCAGCGACGAGCTGGGCCGATCTGTTATAGATCCAATGGGCTACCTGAACATAGATATCTTTGTGTATATCAGGATAATTCATAATAGCAGTCAGTTTCCTTGCATCAAATTTCTCTTCAAATTCTTCCAAAGGGAAAGCTGCTTTCAGGATATCTCCCAGATACATGCCGGATACCGCTTTCTCAAAACGCTGTTTACCCAAACTGTCAGAAGTTGCGTCAACAGTATCGTCCACCGCAGTCAGGAAGGGAGGATAAAAGTTTCCCGATTCCAGATTGACCGGAATCAAGCCTTGTACGTGACATTCCGGGTCCAACTTCGTTATCTTGTCAGACGGAATAAAAGTTGCCATATTTGTACCTGTCCCTACAATCAGGCCAATATAAGCATCATAGCTTTTGTCGGTAAGCCCGGCAAATAAACTGGCAATCGTGTCATTCAGCACTTTAACTCCTGTAAATCTGATTTTATTTTTTTCATTCAGGTAGTCGAGTAAGGGTTTCCCAACAAACTGTCCCACCATTTCCCGAATGTCTACCCCCTTGGTCCAACGAAGCAATCTTGCATCGCCTCCCGGTATCGATTCGGTCGGATAAGAAAAACAATAACCGATAGGCATTTCCTCTTCCCGCTTTATTTCAACAATCAAGTCGGCCAACTCTTTGAACAACTCTTCACGGGTATAACCGGGCGACTTCATAATCGACATATCCTTCTTCCAACCATTATTGGGATAGATGATTGGCTTTTCGGTTGAGAAATCGACAATTGCCACTCTATAGTTGGTACCTCCCAGGTCCAGAACCAAAGCCTTGCCTTTAACATCGGTCGCCTTAGGTAAAATAAAGGTAGGAATACATTGTATTTCAGCATTATTCTTATTTAATCCCTCTTCCACTTTCTCCCGGAATGCGTGTGCGATTCCTTTCAGTTGTTCATTGTCCAGTTTGAAAATATTCTTCTCCATGATATTAATTTTATGTATGGATTATCTTATATCTGTAAATAACAACTGAAGATGAATTTTGCTCAAAAGACAATTTGTTTTAATGCTTTCATCACAGAGTAGCACGGAGTGGACCCCTACAAGATCGACTCTGTGTTACTGTGTGGTAATCAGTCTCCGTTCCTATTCCTGTACACAACGAGTGGTGTGCGCATCATAATCCTGTTATCCAGCAACCGCGATTATATTATCGGATATCCGGTGAACCTCAAATAAGTGCGGTTCTCCGTTGCGCCATACTTCAGCAACATTCCTCCATCTGACTGCGCACTGGCTGGAATACTGCTATTATAACCGGCCAGCACCTTTAGATCTGCTTCTGCGGGTATACGCCAGCCTGCCGGACAAGGATCGTGTACCGTTTTCGACCCGTCGAGAGCATATTCAGCACACTGAAAGGATTGAACATCCCCTCCCAGTTGCGATAGTTGAAGTGATAACCGTCATATCGGCGGGTAAACTTTTCCATCGTTTCCTCGTACGTCTGTCCGTTCGCACAGGGTAGTATAAGCCGGATGAAGGCTGATGTCCTGCAACTGGTTCAAATTACTGAAGTAACCCTCTGTATGGAGTTTCTCAAAATTTTGTATTCCAATCGGAAGTTTACGAGAGATCATAGAATCTACATTCATATCCACTTTATTTTTAGATCATCGCTATTATGCACAAAGATCGAAATTGTTTTCCGTTATTCCAGTATGTCAAAGATCGGAATTGATTCTTCTGTCAGTCCTTTTCCTGTATGCAACGCAAAGGAATCGCTTCGCGTTCATGACCGGACAGAACAATATCAGCTTTTGTTGATGCAGTACTTGTTATTCTGAAATAACTCACACTCTCTCCTTTGTCAGAATTAGCCAATTTGTTTCCACACCAGATTAAAGCCGCGGTTCCAATGTAGTAAAATTGAGTATTCAAGTAGTAATACCCCGTGAATCTAACATATGTTGTCTTTTGTTTATTTTTATCATATGCAAGCACCATTCCTCCATCTTTACCCAGAGTGTTTGAATTTTGCACATTTGCACCCTGTCCTTCCCCTTTCACTGCCTGATCCGCATTACTAAACAATGAAAGATAATTTTCTATCTGTGCTACACGCCATCCTGCAGGACACGGATCATGAACCGTTTTGGGACTGTTCCAGGCATTTATATATGCATTGTCCCGATCAGTTATCCATTTATGCACATCCTTCTGCTTATATATGTTCAACGGATTCTGATAAGCTGTACGATAAGTTGCCGTAGCGTCTACTCCCGGATCGAAAGGTAAAAACTTCACTCCATCCGGCCTATATAAACTCATAATTCCCACTATCGGTTCCTCTATCGGAGAAGGAAGCGTAACCTCTGTTATAGGTTTGTTCGAATAACTACTCGGATACGGGTCTTTTCTCCCCCACTGATAATGAAAACCATGTGTTTTAAACTTCTCTACATCCGAAGGAGGAACTCCTGTATATCCTGCCATAGCCCCCAGATTACGGTCCATCATCGGCCGTTGATCCGGATGGTTGCCATACGTAAACTTCAGTTTTCTTTTAGTCAACGGTTCCTGCACATCCACATTACCCGTAGCGTCCGGATGATAATCCGTCACCCACACATGCCAGCTCCACAGTATGTTATCACTACTATCATAAGCCGCAATCACACCGCTGCCACCCGTCGTGCCCGGAGCCACCCGGCAATAAATGCGGCATTGCCCCTTATCGGTAACGGGATTCTGTCCCACTGCCTTTCCGTCCGTACGCTTGATGTCTACAATGTTCGTATGGTCCTCAGCAGAGTTGACGATACCCATCACCGGCTCGCCGATGTCCCCGTCCTCTTTCGTCTGCCAGAGAAGTTTCACCTTAACGATGCCTCCCCCTTGGCACCAGCCCTTCAAGGTTTCATTCGTTTTCTCTGTTCCGTCACTCTGATAAGCCAACGGGTCGAAGCAGAAACCTCCACCGGGAGCCACCATAAAGCAATTGGCCGTCGGAACCGGATTGTCATTGTTCTCCGAAGCGGGCACGGGATCGATGTAGGTCACACGTTTGTCATTCGTCGGGATACCCGTATGGCTAAAACTCACTGCATAGCTGTACTCCGTATTATTGTTCAGGCTGAAATCCGAGGACGTTTTCCCGCCGATGTACACACGATAATCCAGTTTCTTTTTGGGATCCGTGGTATTCACGGCTACAAAGTTCAGAAAAGAGCTTCCCTTCGGCGCGTTCGCTTTCGTGCGTTGCAGATCGGAGTTTGCCGCAGGAGATTCGCCGCGTACATTGGCCGGGATCCAGCAAGAATAAGAATTGCCTTTACTCATATCGATCTCTACTGTATGAAACTGGTCCAGAATAGAGGGATAAGTGCCATTCGAGTCTGCTGTGGGAACCAGTGTATAGTTCAACGGGACGCTCTGCAACAGGACCTGTTTCAGTTCATAACCGCTCACGTTGTAATTCCAGTTCACCGTCAGTCGTGCAGCCAGGCGTTTCAGCAACAGGCGGGTATCATAACTGACCTCCGGACTCTGAATGACAGCCTTACCGTCAGTTCCCGTCACCACGTTTACATGCTCCAGATGGAGCACATAAGGCATGGCGTCGATAGCGTCTGCTGTCGAAGGATCGATCTGATTGATTACCTCAGAGCTTACCTCCACACTCTTTACACCCTCTGTACCATCCAGATTCTTATTAACCAAACTTCCTACCGCACCCCCATTTCCACGTGCCACCACCAGCAATTGACAGTCATTCATCACATTCAGCGTCACATCCAGGTGGGTGCCGAGGTTTACGTCACCATAACTTTTACCAGTCTTATAATTCCCGTTTCCATCGTATTGAAGTATCTCCAGATTATACAGCTTATCGGGAACGGCCGGGACGCTACGGGTAACTGCGTCCACTGCCTGAGTTACATCAAAAGCGGCAGCACCTGTTTTTAACGGCGAGCCGTTGAGGCGAGCCGTTGAGGCGAGCCGTTGAGGCGAGCCGTTGAGGCGAGCCGTTGAGGCGAGCCGTTGAGGCGCTTCATTATTTGAATCTTCGGCAAAGCCGAAGACCAGCGATACCGTCACCTCTTCACCTTCAGGAAAAGGAACAGTACCCTCCGGACGATCTTCACATCCACTCAACCCTCCAAGAAGCGTCATGCCTCCCAAGAGCATTAACCATTTATTCTTCCAAGTCTGTTTCATATCATTATTATTCTTGTACACATCGAAACGGATAAGGCTCACCGATCATTCCCCAAGCATTATTCGGAGTACTCAATTCTCCTGCTGCTATTTTTGTATAATATATCCGGTAATTATTGCCATTCTTTGCTATCGTATTCGTTCCTTCGTATCCGGCTGCACTTCCATTAAATATCAATTTTCCATCGCTAAAGGATCGGTATGCCGTAACCGGAAACCAGGCTGTATTATCTTCTGTACGAGGAGAGGGCACACCATTCCCACCGGATACATTATACAGACGTCCACCCCGATCGTGTGTACTACCATTTTCCACAAACGTTCCATTCACATTAAACCAATATGCCTGGCTCTTGCCCCAGCCATTATACACTGTTTGATGGGGAATCTTCCATCCTGCCGGACAAGGGTCATAAAGAGTTTTAGAGTTATTATACAAATACTGATAGTCCGCAGTAGTTTCATTCAAACTATACCAAGAGCATTTGCTTTGGTTCTGATCGCTGCTCGAACCTGTTATAATATGGTCGGGATGTTCAATGACATATTGCAGCGTATTGCCATTTACTAATGTAATATTGGAGTAAGCGACCTTTCCCAGTTGTACCCCTCGTCCTTCTCCATCATAAATAACATTGAGTTCATTCGCCGTTCCGTCTGTCGACCCCAAGAACGGATCCTTGCGTCCCCAATAGTACAAATAGCCTATCCGCCTTGCAAATTCCAGCAATGAAGCATTCTCACCGGGAAATCCTCCGGCAGTCGCGCACAGGTTTCGGTCCATAATCACCTTCCCGACATGCGTTCCACCGCCTTTGAAAGCCGTAGTGGCATATTGATGCACGCTTCCGTTCTGTGTCATCTGTTGTGCCTGGGCATAAGTGACAGAGGAAGTAATCCCCTGCGGTACATAATCGGTTATCCAGAGATGCCAGCTCCATACTATTTTACTGCCGGAATAGGCGGCAATCAAGGCATTTCCTCCTTTGCTCACCGGCACTTTGACGTGGATACGGGCTTTTTGCAAATCACCTCCGTCAGTGATACGCGCCAGATTCGAATGGTCGTCTCCACTGATGGCATACCCCATCACCAAATCGCCCGACGTAGCATCGTCTTTCGTCTGCCAGACCAACTTAACATCCGTTATTTTTTTGTTATCGGCCAGCGTCGAACCATCCGTCAGATGTGTATTCCAACCACTCAGCGGAACATTGTAACCATCCATCTTCGCTTCATGCTTATACGGATTAAAACAGATATTCGTACCGGGTTTCATCATGAAGCAGTTGGATGTCTCCACCAGATTGGTGCTTTGCACCGGACTTTGGTCCAGCAGTTGAATGCGTTTATCCGTCTGGTAAGCCGTCGATTTGACGGAAAGTTTCCACGTGTAATCCTTGTTTTCATAGAGGTTGAAGTCCGTTGATTCCTGTCCGCCCAAGTAAGCACGATAATAGAGCCGTTCTTTCTTGACGGCATTGTCCACCACCAGTTCTACATACGATGCGGCGGTGGGGGCATTCTCTTTTGTACGGTAATAAGGTGAAGTGGCCTTCGCCGAAGTGCCGCGCACGTTGGCAGGTATCCACACGGTCTTCTTTCCCGCCGCCAACTCTGAGGCATTCGTCAGCCGATAGTAATCGATAAACTCAACTACTTCGGACGGATAGGTCATACCCCACTGCGTCTCCACCGGTGATGCAAGCAACCGGAAGGCTGCGGGAACCTGGCAAAGCTTCACCTCTTTCAGGGCATAGCCCGCGTTTTTCAGCGCAGCATCTATTTCCCAGTTCACCGTCAGCCGTGTTGCCAGCCGCCTGAGCAGCAGACGGGCGTCATAGCTCCCGTCCGGACTTTGAAGTTTACCATCGCTCGTCACGTTCACGCACGGCAGATGGAGCATATAAGGCATCTTGTTGATATCATCCTGCGTAAAACCTTCGGCGGGAATCGTCTTTTTGAAAAGATCGGCGTCCATCACCTGTTGTTGCACAGTGGCGAGGCTGCCGCCGATACTCGGGGTCGTATTTCCTTTCCCGCGGACAATCACTACCAACTGGCAGTTCGTGGCCGGTGTCAATGTCACCAGGGTAGAGAAATCCGTTCCCGCAGTGATCTGCTCTTTGGATTGCACACTGCCCATCAGCGTCCCGTCAGCCTTATATTGCATCAAATAGAACTGGTACAGCGCATCCGGATGACCCGGTTCCGTTGTACGGGTCCGCACGGCAGGCACCGGCCGGGCAGTGAACGCACCGTCCTGCCCGGAATCACTCCCCCGTGTGTCGGCAGAGGCAGAAAGGTTATACCCGTCCTCTTCATCGGCAAAGCCGAAACACAGGGATACCTCCACGGGCTTCGTGTCGGCATCGACCGGCACGACATCCGCCCGCTCTTCACAAGCCGCCATGCCCAATAGGCAGACAAGCACCGGTAGCTTCCACAGTTTTTTAGAAGTATGTTTCATATTGGTATGTTTGTTTTAAGTTCACCACAGATTACACAGATTTTCACTGATTAATTATTTATATTCCGATTAATTATTTATATTTCACTGATAATCAAGTTTAATCGAATCAAAGATTCGGTGTTAATCTGTGAAGATCCAGTATTAATCTGTGAAAATCCGTGTAATCTGTGGTGAATCAAGTTCATTTCTGTCTTTTATTTGAAAACTACATTGTTCACCGGAAGCACCTCCACAGCATCAAACATCACTACGTTGCCGTCCGTGATCGTCACACGCACATCGGCGCTGTTGGCGCCACTGATATTGACGGTGAGGTTATAAAGGTAATCTCTGCGGATGTTGTAGTCAGTCATCAGGTTACCGCCCAAATGCAGGAGATAGTTCACGCCGATAGGCGCCGATGCTCCTGCATACTTATATTCACCCGACAGCTTGATGTACGTACAATAGTCCAATGTTCCGTCCGGCCCTTTAGCCGGAATGCTCTTTTCCATAAACGAGGCGGCTGTCCCCATTCCCCGTAAGTTTTCCGGCATATAGAATTCGAAAGAAGAAGACGAAGCCCAATTAGTAGTGATCTCTGTTCCGGTTGTGGATGTGATAGCCGTAGAACCATCCTTATCCGCAGGATACTTATCTTTAATACTTCCGCCTCCCCGCGTATAGAGCGCCATGTGTGCGGGTACATTGTAGAGGGAGACGGACTTGACGACAAGGTTACTCGGATTCTTTGGGTCTGCCAGATCTCCCATTTTCTTCCAGGACAAGGAAATCGTGGCGTAAGCCCGCCGCAAGGGAACCACCAGCGGTATCACACCCGGTTTCTTGAGATCGGGCGTATATTCCAGCGGCCCCGATGTCAACAGGGACGGCTTGTTCCTATAACCGGAAAAGGCCACCGTTTTCGCCTTCAGTTCCGCTTCGGTTCCGGTGAAGCTGCTCAGGAACGACTGGTCCACATTGGCAATGACATAGAAGCGACTCTCCGCCTGGGCGAAAACAACATCATCATTCTTGGTGTTGACCTCAATCGTCTGATTGCTTCCCGGATTTCCAATCGTACCAAAAAAAGCTTTCTGCTTCAGCTTTGACACTCCGCTCTCGGTGACGTATTGCAGCACCCAGATCGTGTTAACAGGAATATTGTTAATCTCTCCGCGCGTATCCACCGTCAGCTCCGGAGGCAGTTTCAGAACTAATCGAAGCTCCTCGGAAGTCTCTACGGATTCCTCGCTGCATCCTGCCAGCAAGCCGGAAACCGCCAGCAGGCAACCGAGCGCCCATTTGCCCGTCCATCGTCGTATGTATTGTCTTTTTGCCATTCTGTTTTGATCTGATTCTAAATATGATAATTGTATATGAATATGCCGGTTATTTTCCCATTTCATCCGAATCGAGCGTTACGGTCGATTCATATTCGCCTATCGCCAACGTCAAGTCGGCGGGGTCGAGTATGCCATAGAACGTCAGTGTGAAGTCGAACGTATAGGTCATGCCCGGCAGCAACACCTTCTGGATCTCCGCCGGATAAGTCTCGGTCAATGTCTTATCCCCATTATCTTTGTAACCTACCGTCAGGTTCACATCAAAAGAAATCATGGCCGATCCGTCTACCGGAAGCACCACAACCGGCGTACTTACTCGTGGAATGGTAACTGTTTGCCCTGTCGTATTATATGTGAATCCGGTGAAGGCCTGAGTAGTGGCAAATGTTTCATTCACCACCGTCCCCCAGGCAGTACTGCCCAACGTGTAAGGCAACGACGCCCGGAGTCCTCCCATCTTGAAGGAGTTCACCACCAAGCTGGTAGGAGTAACCGGATGGGTTCCACTTTTTGCCGCCACACTCACTTTAATCTGTGCTCCCAAGCGTTTAAAGGGAGCCGGCAGCACTACGTCCATCATGTTTTCTCCCGTTTGGTTGGGTTGCACCACGATCCCTTTCAGGCTGGTGTACATAAAGTCTTTTCCGTTCGACACCTGAATCGTACCGTCCGTTTTCAGTTCGGGCACTTCCGTCGAAGAGTTGTACGATACCAGGTAAAGGTCGTACGTTCCGCGATACAGATAGAGTTCGCCCGTAGCCACTCCACCCTTTACCGTATATACTTTATGATCCAGCGGTTCCGTCGTCGTGGTAGACGCACCTGCGGGGAAAGCATAGATACAGAAAGTCTTTCCATCCTCCATATCCGTTGCCGCATCGGCACGGGTCGAAGCCTCGTCCGCCTCCGCCCGGTAAAGAGAGAAGCGGAGCGATACCGGATCTCCCTCCTCCGTGCCGGGTTCCCCGGGAGCCTGTTCCGAACATCCTGTCAGTCCCGGCGCTCCCAGCAAGCAAAGGCAACACCCTATCCAAAGTTTCAGTCTTTTATTCATCGTTTCTTGTTTTAGTTCACCACAGAGTACACAGAGTAACACGGAGTGGATCGTTTTCCACTAAATCCCGATACTCGTGTTCTGGTTCGCATCGTTCTTCCAGTCCTCTATCTGTACCGAGCTCAGCTTACCTCCCATTTTGTCCACCGTAATCAGATAGACATAATGCTTTCCCGCCTCCCACTGCGCTGTCACCGATTGGGTTTCAAACGCATGCGCTTTCGCGGCAGCTTCTCCGTCCACACATACCTTGAACCGGAACGAGAGCACCGTTTCTTCTTTCGCCATCGGCGCCACGAGGCAGGTCACGTTCGGTCCTTTCTGGTTTTCTTTCAGCTTCAACTCCACGCCACTCGCCTGCGCCAGTGTCAGTGTCGAAATATCCGACAGACTGTTCAGCAATCCGCTTTTCAGGTTCATCGTCCCGATGCCTGTCCGCAGACGGTTGGTTCCGCTCAGCACATCCACCTGTATCAGCTTTAGCGCTTCGGTGGCCGAAGCCGACTTCACGATACGGAAACTGACTTTGGCCAACGCATGCTTCATCTTGAAGCTGACGGTTCTCGAGGAAAGTGTTGCCGTGACGGGGACTGTCTCCGACTTATCCGTACCCACACCGTAGAGATAATCGGCCTGCCCGGTAGCGAGAAAATCAGTCAATGACGACGGAAGGTTCACCGCCGTCGTATGTTCACCGTCACCGGACGCTTGGATGGCTGCGGGAGGATAATAGGCGTACAGCAAGGCATCACCCGAAGTGTTGTTCATGATCGTCTGCTTGTCCGGAGTCCAGACTCCTTCTTTCAAGGAGAACTTCATCAGTGGATTGTCTCCATACGCCGCATGTGGACTGGTAGCTGATGCGGTAGTGGTGGCATACACGTCCACCTCGGTGATAGCGGTTGCTTCCGCACGGGTGACGCTCTCCTCTCCCTCCACTTCGATCCGCTGCAATTCCAGTGCGCCTTCATCGGTGGCGAATCCGTCGTCCGAGGCGCATGAAGCCGTCAGGCATATCCCCGCTCCGAGGGCAAGCGCCATGTAGAGGCGATTCGCCGGCTTCTTCATTCGATTGTATTTTTGTAGGTTCATATATGTTTTCGTATCCGTTTTCGTATCTGTTTTTCATTAAGTGGCGTTTCCCGCGTCTGTCTCCGTTGTCTCTACGAATCGTTCTACGGTGATACCGTTCAGGATCAATTCATTGGTGGACGTAAAGTTATACTGGTAGTTGTATCCGGCTTTCAAGGTATGGGCCGCCTTCTCGGTGTAGCTCTTCTCCGTTTCACCGGTGTCGCCGGCCTGCACCTTGATCACAAACGTTCGGGAGCCGGGCTTGACAATGGCCACATACGTATGCTGCTGAGCGGAAGTTCCCGCTACCGAGGCGCTATAGGCGTTGATCGTCTCCGATGTAGAGACATCGGTGGCAATCCCCGTACCCGTCAGACTTGCCGTACCGGGAAGCTTCTTGTCACTATCACTATTTCCATACTTCACCACCAGGGTCACCTTCGCCGCTGCCGGAGCGAACGAGAACGTAGCCTTATTGCCATCGAGTACTCCTTTAGCCGTCAGCCGGTTGCTTTGCCAGAAATTGGTGGCTGTGCTCTGATCGGTTAGAATCCGGGTAAACGCCGTAGGATACGAAGCCGTAAACGTTTCACTACCATTACCGGTAGTGGTGAGCGCTGTTTGTCCGCTTGCGGGTTGCCAGGTGCCGGTTGTGCCGGTGACCACCCGTTGGTAGTCGGCAGTATTCGTGCCATCCGTAATCCGGATGACATCACCCGCTACAAATTCTCTTTTATCATAATCATCGGCATGCGCATCCGTCGCACGGGTAGCGGGATTCCCCACCTCCGCCGATACTTCCAACGGACGGGGCAAAGCATCCTCTTGCGAGCAGGCGGCCAGCAGAACCGGGAAGAACAGGCAGAGAGCCGCCCCGGATACCGATAGGATTCTATTCTTTTTCTTTTTCATGGGGTTACATCAAACTAATATTACATCAACTAATATTACATCAAACTAAGTTACATCAACTTAAGGTTCCTGTATACGAATCCCCGCTTTGCCACTCTTTGATCTCCTGACCGGTGGGAACCAACACATTATTTTTCAGGGTGAGCGTATAGGTGTAGTGGCTGTTCGCCGCCCTTGCGCAAGTGAGGGTGACGTCATAGACCACTCCGTTAGCATCCGTCACCGATACCCGTATCGACTGCTGGGAAGTAAGCGGGGCGATAATGCCATGCCAGGTATATTTCGCATCGCCTGTACCGCCGGGGTGATACAGGTAGACGGTTTCATCCTTGCTTGCTCCTCCGGAGTAAAGCCCCTTCCCGGTTACGGTCATACTCGTAAAATCCTTGGACAGTGTATGCTTTCCCGAAAATTTCAGGGTCAGCTTCACGCCTTTGTGCACAAAGGCGCTTTCGCCTGTAAAGGAGAGTGTTCCGTCACGGCCGATCGTCACCTTCTCAGGGGTCTCCAGCAAATTACTCAGGCGGTAGTCCTCACCTCCCGCCTTTCGCTGGTCGGCACGTATACCCGAGTATTCGATAGGGTAACTCGCCTGGTAGGTGGCACCGGACTCAACGAGCAGCTCCGTACCCGTCACCGAAGGTTTCCACTCGCCCGTACTGCTGCCGGAAGAAGCGGCGTTCAAGGTGTAGTCCACCGGAGTGGATGACGAACCGTTCCGCGAGCGGATGATACGGATTTTGTCATCTGCGGCAAAGGTGCTGCGGTCGTAACCGTTGTCGGCTGCCACGGCACGGGTCCCGGCTGCCACGGCCGCCCGGGTCTCAGACTCCCGGCCTTCACCGGAAGCGCAGATCGCGGCGGACACCGTAAGCGGAGTCCCTTCGGGCAACGAAGGGGTCAGCGCATTGTCCGAACAGCCTGCGGTAAGCAGCAGGCAGCCTAAAACCGTTTGGTATAATCTATCTGTTTTCATACTGAATCATTCATTCTGAATCATTTGTCATTTGTCATTCTGAATCATTTGTTTCATTGCCAGCCGGGATCTACGTCATTACTCCCCCCGGAAACTTCCGTCCACCCTTTTATATCGACAGGTTGCAGACTGATTCCCCGTTCGCCGAGCGTCAAGGTATAGACGTAGCGGTATCCTTTCTGCCATGCCGGGTTGAAGGCATCGGTCGAGAGGATAAGATCCCGTTCGGTAGTGTTCGAGCTTTGTTCACCCAGTGTCAGCGTCAACCTCACCTGCGTGCCCGAAGCTGCCTCAGCCTTCGGAGCCACCAACCCGTAGGCCACTGTAACGGGGCCCGAGGTGCCGACCTGTTGCGGATGGGCCGATGGGGTAAAAGAGATTTCACCCACCGCGTCCAGTCCGGACAAAGCGCCATCCGTCAGGGACATCGTGCCGGCCGATCCGGATCCGGAAGCAGTCGTACAGTAGAAAGGAGTAGCGCCGCCCGCTGCCGTAAGCTTAATCTGCCTTACATAATCGTATGTCGGATCCGGGGTGCGGTCGTTCGCGTTCTGAATGCGGAACACGACTTGCGACAAGGCGTGTTGCAGATAGAGGGTCGGCGAAGCAGACAGGCTGTTGGCGGTAACCGCCGTAGTCGAACCTACGGTAGCGCTGCCGGAACCGTAAAGATAATCGGTGGTAGAGCAGTCGTAGGTATTTCCTCCGTCGAAGTTTTGCCCGGCAGGCACGCTGACGGGGAGAGCAGGCAAGACAGTACTGCTACTGCCCTTACCACTGCCGCCATCGCTCTTCAAGGCTGTCGTGGCGGGTGCCCAGGCATAGACCGTCGCTTTTGCGAGGCTGACGTAGGTAGAAGGATTGCTCGTCCAATTGATACCGGAGGCCGCTTTCGTGAAGGTCGCTCCCCCGGCGTTGCTGCCCGGATAGAGACTGCCGTCCGCAGCGGCGAGGTAGATGCCAATGGTGCTGATCCGGTCTGCACCCGTACCAACATCGTTGATCATGCTACGGGTGGAGGCGAGCGTGGCACCGGCATGAACACCGGGCTGCAAGAGGACGGCATCGCCGTCGGTGAGAACGGAGTTCTCACCGGAACAGGCTATGCAAAACAGGGATGCGGTCCCAAGGAGCAAAAGAATGAATACGTTCTTCATCTATTATCTTGTTGAGTTTTTCTTCTATCACTTTATATTCAGATCTGTGCTTGACGCAACCGTTGTCCATTGTGTCACGGTCACACTCGAAATGACGAGTTCGGAGCCACTGAGCTTGACGGTGTACAGGTAATTCTCTCCGGCCTTCCATGCACTGTTGCTACCAGGCAGGGCGACTTTATAATCCTGGTTGTCAATCGTCAGCGTAGCTTCCACGGTCGACTTATCGGCCGTGTTTTCAGGCAGGACGAGGATACTGGCTTTCATGGCGTTATTTTTAGCGGTGGCTCTGGCCTGATCCGTGTCAGCCGTTGCTTTGGACAACGTATAGTTTGCTATATCACGTGTATAGGTCACTGCCGCCGGAGAGCTACCTAGAGTGATCGTACCATCCTTAATTTTCATGGCAGGGGTGGTACCCCCATTATTTAGTACATTTTTAGTATCTCCACTTTTATTGGCTAATACCAGTTTGGAAAATGCACCGATATTTTTATAGGTATGATCCGCATATACCCGGAAGCTGACCATCGCAAGGGCATGCTTCATGGCGAGCGTCACCTTTCCGGTTTTACTCGTATCATCCTTTTTATAGCTGGCTTTCACCGCAGTACTCTGATCGGCATACATATAGTCCACCTCTCCGGAGGCTGCGAGGATCTTAGCGCTACCGGAGGAGTTACTCTCCGAATTGTCAGTGGATTGAAAGTCGATCTTGGCGTTAGCGTCTCCGCTCTTCCCCGGAAATACAGAGATACTGATCGTGGAACTTTCCGTGTATTCACCACTTGAATTGGTAGCCTTCAGCGCAGTACCGCTACTCTGAAATTCACCATTACTACCCGGTTGATACGCCGGATAATGCGCATAGATCGTAGCCTCTTCCGCCGAAAGATAGATTTTATCGGTCGCGCTGTTGCCCCATGCCGAAGAGTTGTAAGTGTACAACCCATAGTTATTCGTTGTCTTATTCGTCGTTTTGCTGTTGGCATACACCGCGATGCTTCCTAATGCCTTCCCTACAGCCGATGCATCCGCAGCATCTATCGCGCCGCGTGTCAACACCACCTGTGGCGACACCTGCAATTCCGCCACCCCGGTATCCTGTCCTTCGGGCAAGATGCTTTCACTGCATCCGACAGCCAACAGCAATGCCGGAAGAGCCATAAGCCAATGATATTTCGTTTGGTTAATCATCATGTTCGTTTTATCTTTTTTTAAATTCATGTATCTAATCCGCATCCAGAGTGCCGTCAACAGTCACCGAAGCCCACGCCTGCACCGTTACCGAAGTGATTCCCAGTTCATGGTCGCCGATGTTCAGCGTCACTACATGTGACATGCCCGCCTGCAACGGATTTTTCCCGCTTGCGTTGGAATCACCGAACGTAAGCGACACATTATCGAATGTACCTATTGATGTTTCTACTTTCAGCGTATACGTGTTGCTTCCGCCTCCATTGCCGTTGCTTCCGCCGGCTTCCAACGGAGGGAGTAAAAGTTGCCCCACAGATACCGGAGTCTGGCCGGTCACTTCCGTTCCTTGCCCGGCTCCGTTGGTTCCGTTCTGCGTAAGATCCACCGTCAGTCCTTGGGGATGTTCGGTTGTGGTGGAGAATGTCACCTCTCCCGTAGCCAGCTTCAACGAAGCAAGCGGTTTCGCCTCCTTCACCGTGATACTCTTCACCCATACCGACACCCCGTTTTGAAGCGTCTTCTTCGCTTGAAAAGAGAGTTGCGTCAATTGATGGTCGAACACCAGTGAAGGAAAGTGCCCGTCCGCCCAGCGGTTTCCCTGTATCTGAGAAGCGTAAAGCAGATCGGTCTGCCCTGTGAGTACAAAGGAAACCGTACCGGCATAAGTGCCCGTTCCACTGCCCGAAGCGGCCTTATCCGGCTCGGCATAGGGGGCGTAGCTTACCAGATAGAGCCAAGCTCCCCAACGGGGATAAATGGGCGCTGCCTTACCGGCATTGCTCCAACTGACTTCACCGTTGGTCCCGACAGTTCCTTTCCAGACACCCTCTTCGGCGGCAACCACCGGAGTGGTGTAGTCTCCCCCGGTTCGGGAAAATACCATGGCGGCCTCAAACTCCGCCTGAGGCTTGCTGCCTGCCGAGACCGCCGCCCTCGACGATACATCGCCCTCCAGAGCGGAAAGCTCCACCGGAACCTCCTCCTCACCCATCAGCGAGGAACGGTCCGCGTCGGAGCAACCTGCCAGGAAAACTCCCGGCAGGCAGAAAAAGACAAAAAGCGAAATATGGCGTTTCATGATCATGGCAGACATTTTATGTGAATCAGTTCAGATCGGCATGGCCGGCATCACCCGCTACCCAGTCGGTTACAGTGGCGGTTACGGTCATCTTCGTAGCATCCGCCGGAGTCAGAGGCTCGGTCACGTTCAGGGTGATCAGGTGTGACTTACCGGCCTCGGTAGACAGGTCTGTTGTATTATCCTGCTTTTTGATTGTCACATTATTGAAAGTGATATCAGTGCCTCCCACAGAGATCACCGCATCGATCACGACTTGGCCCGAAGCCTGGATCATCAACGGATTACCTACCCGCACAGCGTCTGCGCCCAGCGCCACACTGGAAATACCGCCCACATTCATCATAGCGGCATCCGTCCACTTGCTCACACCGGCCTCACCCGAAGTCGGAGCTACATTGACCTCTGCGGGCACCTGCGCTTTCTGCACGCTGATTTTCTTTAAGCTGATGGTCTGTCCGGCCCATTCGCCACCATTTTGAGCGGTGACCTTCATCTCAAAGTTGAGCTGGGTGGTCAGGTGTTTGAACGTAAGTTCAGGGCTCTGTTTACTACTGCTGCTACCGGCCGCCGCCGCGTCGGCGAGCATCACGTCCTGCTCCCCGTCTGTTTGGGGAATCGTCACCGTTGTACCGCTAACCGTTCCCGCAGGAGCCACAGCCGCCAGCCAAGACTTCGTGCTGGCAGTCGTATGGTAATAAAGAATCGGGTTGAGTGACACCGTGGCCTTAGAACCCGCCTTGAAAGAGGCGGTGGAAACCGTGGCACGGGTTGTCAGTTTGTTCTGTCCGCCGTCTTCCGTCACTTCATTGGCAAGCACCGGAGAAAAATTAGCCCAATCAGCGGCGTCAGCATTGTTACTGCTACCGTCAGCCACCAGCACCGTAGCCGTCACATCACTGCCTACGCCCACCGCCGCGCGGGTCTTCACCATGCCCTGCACGCTTTGCGACACTTGGATAGGAGTCGCGTTCACCGGATTCTCGGGCAAAAGGTCATTGTCATTGCTTGAGCAGCTTGCCAGCAAAAGGGCCATAGCCGCCACACTTAGTTTCGTTTTCATTGTTTTCTAAAAGTTTTATAGTTAATAAATATGTTTATTGTTCTGTTTCGGCAGACCGATTGTCCACCAGTTCCCCACTGCCGGAGTCGCCCTCCTGCCACCGTCCGACCGTAGCGACAGCTACAATCTCCACCGGATCGGGAATGACGGGATCGGGAAGTTCCACCCGGACGGTATAAGCCGTTCCGCCTTCCCCCTCCCCGCCTTCGAACCGTACGGGAAGGGCACGGTATTCGCGGTCGTGTGTCCGGTCATCATCTACCGAAAGCACCAGGTCGATGGTCAGCGTAGCGGAAGGCTGCACCAGCACATAGCCCGGCAGCGTCAGCTTGTTGCCGTCAAACGGAAGGCCCTCCGCCTCTTCGCCCGCTTCATAAACGGGCACGCTCACCGTGCGCTCACCCGGCAAGAGCGACTCTTCGGCCAGGGAGAGGGTCACCTCGTCCGTCAGTCCGTTCAGATGGAGCGACCGCACGCGGAGCGCCCCGGTATCTTCGGCCTCTACCGTGAGTGTAAAGATCAGTTGCGTCAGCAAGTGCCGATACAGGAGCGATTGGCTGTCGGACTCCCCGAAAGGAGCGGAAAGCGATCCGTTCTGTTCGCCCGTCAGCATCAGGTCTTCTTCTCCCGTCAGGCGGTAAGTCAGCCGCCCGTCAGCCGTCAGCGGTGCCGGAGGATAGTATCCCCGCAGATAGAGCGCCGAGCCGTCCGACGGATAGTAGCGTTCGGGCATCAGGCGGATCTCGTTGTCCGTGGCAATGCCGTCCCAGCTCCCGTCGTACTGTCCCGTACGTACACCGTAAGCGACACACACCGGGGTATCGCCGAAAACGTCCACCGTCGCACGGGTACGAATACCCGTAAAGAGACGGATGGGAACCGGCTCCGGTTCCGGACGCGGTTCGAGCGAGCGCTCCGTACACGAGAAGAGAAGCTGGGAAAGAAAGGCAGCTTTCAGTATGTATTTCAGTTTGAGTATCATATTCCCATTGTATTTCTAAAACCTATATCCCAGCCCCAGGTTGATCCCCGTCAGGCCCCAACGGACGAAGGAGGCCGGATGGTGATAGTATGCATGGGGAGGTTCGTTATCATAAGCCTTGGCGGACGAATGGAGGTATCCCCCGCGCACTCCCGCCTCGATGCCCCAATGACGGGACAGGGGGACATACACGCCTGCGGAGAGTCCCGCATGCCGGTAACGTCCGGTGCGGCTTCTGCCTGTGGCGTCCGTATCGCCTGCGGGCGAGGGACGGTAATCGAAATCGCCCGACTGACCGTAGACACCCAGATAGAACCAGCGGTAACGCCCGTCACCTTTCAGCCACAAACGGGGCTCGAGGCTGTAGCCGGAGACGCCCCAGAAACGGTGATCGCGCCCGCCTTTCCAGTCTGAATACGCCGCAGAGGCCATCACAGACCAACGGCGGGCAAAGTGAAGCTCCAGCGCCAGGTTGGGCCTGAAAGCTCCCAGGCGGCCTTCCGCCGTCAGCCCCGACCAGTCGGCAAGGTTCGTCTTCAGGGAGAAGACCATCCGACGCGGATTTTCTGCTCCCGACCCCGCAACCGTACCGGGATGACCGGCCGGACCGACCGGTACAAAAAGAATGGGGGGCGGGCACGGGCGGTTGTCCGGAGCAGATGGGACCGCAGGAGGCAAAAGCGGATATCGGGAGGCATACATGCCATAGTTGCGGCGGGCGGCGGATAAAGTATCCGCACCCGCAGGCTCGCGCAGGCAGACAATCACCACGTCGCGCTCTTCGCCGGGATAGCAAACGGCATGGTTGTGAGTCACGAAATACTCCTCTTTCATGCCCTTGCGGGTGATCAGTTCGGACTTCACACGGCTGCTACGCACATAGGCCAGCCAAAGATTGTCGTGTACGCTCCCGCCCGAAGTGCAATGACCGTCTACATAGATACGCATCTTCCCGTCGGCGATAGGGCCACGGAAAGAAGAGACGGCGGCAAACAGGCGTTTCAGCTCGTGATTGTTGCCTTGATAGTCGGCATACAGAACGTCACGCCCCTGTACAAAACGGAACGTGTGCAACGAATCGCAGTCCGAAACCGCACGTGTGCCGACACCCCGACCGCAGACCGGTGCGGAGAGCAAAAGGATATATCCGAGCAGCAGTAAAATTCTGTTCATGGCGGCAATCTCTAAAAAACGGTTTACAAACAAAGTTCTGTCAAATGGATTTCGCTGAATATGCTGCGCATCATCTGGTTGACAACCCCCATACGGGAGGCCACCGACCCATAACGGCCATAGACACGCTGCTCGTCGACATCCGGAGAAACCGGACACACCCCCTCGTGCAGGATCAGCAACAAGGACAGCAGGTCGATGGAGCCCAAAGGCTTGCACAGTTCATAAGAAACGGGACTATCGGGAGATTCCGGGCATATACAGCGAATCAGCCCTCCGCGCTCCAACAGGGGAAGGAGGACAGAAACATTCCGGAAAACGC
>ENA-UEYL01000543-UEYL01000543.1-human-gut-metagenome-genome-assembly--contig:-NODE-543-length-38177-cov-3.757585_pt1 | contig 38177 bp, 29 predicted proteins | sample MGYA00242941_ERZ507946 | MGnify/ENA primary metagenome ERZ507946 (study PRJEB26167, sample SAMN06115482) | human gut metagenome | host: Homo sapiens | place: China:Guizhou | collected 2015-03-11...
CGTCGAGACGCTCCACGACGGCACGGCAGCTGCATGGTTTCAGCATGATATATTGCACGCCGAGCGTCATAAACATTGAAGACACATATTCCGTTACGAACTCCACCAAAACCAGAAGCTTTGGCTTTGGATCCAGCCCGGCCGCTGCCTTCAGCACGGACAGGCCGTCCGCCTGCGGCAGCATGAGGTCGACGACCAGCAGATCCGGTTTCAGCTCTTTCAGCAGGCTGATGGCGCGAACGCCGTCGCAAGCCGAGCCGACCACGGAATACCGATTCGTCTGCTTCAGGGCAACGCCGAGCTTCCCACAAAACTCTTCGCTGCCGTTTGCCAGCAGGACCCGATACATTTTTTCCATGTAACAACTCTCCTCCTCGTAGATTCTCTCATTTCCGCATGGATGTACAAGCGGTGCTTCTAATTTAACATATTCGGCCCGCTTTTGCAATGACTTTCCCTGAAAATGTCTGCTTTTTCGTCGACGTTCTTCGACAAACATGCGGAAACGGCAGAAAATATGATACTCTAAGAGGAAAAAGGTGAAAAATTATTCTTATTCACGGAATTACCGTGAGACGTCCCGTTATTCCGCGTGATCGGTCGAATTTTCATTGCGCTGGCTGAGCCAGATCAGCAGCACGGCAATGTCCGCAGGCGAAACGCCGGAGATGCGCCCGGCCTGCCCGATGGAGCGCGGGCGGATGTCGGCCAGCTTCTGCCGCGCCTCGAGGCGCAGCCCGGCGATGGAGGCATAGTCCGCATCCTCCGGCAGCAGGCGCGATTCCTCGCGGCGGAACGCCTCGATCTGCTGCTCCTGCCGCTGCAGGTACCCCGCATATTTCACCCGGATTTCGACCTGACGCGTCACGGCCGCCGGAAGCTCCGGCCGCTCCGGGTCGAAGGGAGCAAGCTCTGCATAGTGCAGCTCCGGGCGGCGCAGCAGGTCTGCCAGGCGCGCGGAGCTGACGACCTCCGCCGAGCCGCGCGCCTGCAGAAACCCGTTCAGCGCCGGACCGGCGGGCACGCCGGTGTGCTCCAGCCTGCGCTGCTCGCGTCGGACGGCCTCGTATTTCTCCGCGACGGCCTGCGCCTGCGCGGCGGGGATGAGGCCGATGCGATAGCCGATGGGCGTGAGCCGCTCGTCGGCGTTGTCCTGCCGGTGCAGCAGCCGGTATTCGCTGCGCGAGGTCATGATGCGGTACGGCTCCTCCGTGCCCTTCGTGACGAGGTCGTCGATGAGGGTGCCGATGTAGCCGTCCGAACGCCTGAGCACCAGCGGCTCGCGCCCGAGCAGCTTCAACGCGGCGTTCACGCCCGCCACAAAGCCCTGCACGGCCGCCTCCTCATAGCCGGACGTGCCGTTGAACTGCCCCGCGCCGTAGAGGCCGGGCAGCTTTTTGCACTCGAGCGTCGCGGAAAGCTCCGTCGGGTCGATGCAGTCATATTCGATGGCGTAGGCCGGGCGCAGCATTTCGGCGTGCTCCAGCCCCGCGATGGTGTGCAGCATGGCAAGCTGCACCTCCTCCGGCAGGCTCGTGGACAGGCCCTGCAGGTACAGCTCGTCCGTCCCGAGGCCGCACGGCTCCAGGAAGAGCTGGTGGCGCGGCTTGTCGGCAAAGCGGACGATCTTCGTCTCGATGCTCGGGCAGTAGCGCGGGCCGACGCCGGTGATGGAGCCGTCGAACAGCGGGCTGCGGTGCAGATTCTCGCGGATGACGGCGTGCGTGCGCTCGTTCGTCCACGTCAGCCAGCACACGGCCTGATTTTTCGGCGGCTCGCTGGTGGAAAACGAGAACGGCTCCGGATCGTCGTCGCCGCGCTGGACCTCCATTTTCGAAAAATCGACGCTGCGCGCGTTGATGCGCGGAGGCGTTCCGGTCTTGAACCGGCGCATGCGCAGGCCGAGGGCGCGCAGGCACTGGCTCAGCTCCGGCGCGGGGCGCAGGCCGTCCGGCCCGGAGTGCAGGACGCACTGCCCGGTGATGACGGTGCTGTCGAGGTACGTCCCGGCCGCGACGACGACGGCGCGCACGCGGTATTCCGCGCCGAGCTGCGTCACGACGCCGCTGACGTGCCCGCCCTCCGTTCGGATCTCCGTGACGGCGGCCTGCTTGAGATAGAGGTTCGGCTCGCGCTCGAGCAGGCGCTTCATGTGCTCCTGATAGCGGCGGCGGTCTGCCTGCGCGCGCAGGGAGTGCACGGCCGGGCCCTTGCCGCGGTTGAGCATGCGGTACTGGATGCAGCAGGCGTCCGCCGCGCGGCCCATCTCGCCGCCGAGGGCGTCGAGCTCGCGCACGAGATGGCCCTTGCCCGTGCCGCCGATGGCCGGGTTGCAGGGCATGTTGCCCACGGCGTCCAGATTGATCGTGAACACGACGGCCTGCAGCCCCAGCCGCGCGGCCGCGAGACCGGCTTCGATCCCGGCATGGCCCGCGCCGATGACGGCAATGTCATAGTTTCCTGCAAAATAGCTCATTTACGCTCATCTTTCTTTCAAATCACAGCGGTGACTGCTTGATCTTTGCATAGCGGCGGGGATAGGCCGGGGGCGTCGGGCGCTCCTTGCGGATGACGATGACGCAGCGCGGCGCGCCGTCGATGTCGTAGGTCTCCGTTTTTTCCACGCGGCCGCCCAGCCTTGCGATGCCGCGCTTCGCCTCCTCCAGCTCCTCGGCCGCAGCGGCGGCCTTCATGGCGAGGAAATACCCGCCCGGCTTCACGAACGGCAGGCACAGCTCCGCCAGAATGTTCAGCCGTGCCACCGCGCGGGATGTGGCGATGTCATATTGCTCGCGCGCCTTGGCGGCATAGTCCTCCGCGCGGGCACAGACGCACTGCGCCGGGACGCCCATGTCCCGCAGTGTCGCCTCCAGCCACGTCACGCGCTTGCCGAGGCTGTCGAGCAGCGTCAGGTCGAGGCTCGGCTCGCCGAGCTTCAGCGGCACGCCGGGGAAGCCCGCCCCGCAGCCGACGTCGATGACGCGCTTGCCTGAAAACGGCACGATGCGCAGCAGCGCGAGGCAGTCGGCAAAGTGCAGCTTCGCCACGGCCTGCGGCTCCGTGATGGCCGTCAGATTCATAACGCGGTTCTGCTCGAGCAGGCGCGCGCCGAAGTCGCACAGCTGCTCCGCCTGCGCCGCCGTCAGCGGCACACCGAGCGCTGCGCAGGAATCCAACAGGGTTTGCAGCATATTACGATACCTCCCGGTAAACCTGAATAACAATGCCGAGGTCGCAGAACGTCGCCCGGCCGGGGACCTGCAGCACGCGCACGGCGTCATACACCATGCCAAGCGCCGCGACGGTGCAGCCGGCGCTTGCCATCGCCACGGGCCAGAACCACACGAGCGGCACGCGCGCCAGCGCGAACCACAGCGCCGCACCTATGAGCACGGGCGGGAGCAGCCGCACGGCAAGCACGGCGGCGCGGCTCAGCTCCGCATTCGAGCCGACGCACGGGCGCCGCGCAAAGATGGAGCAGAACGGCCTCCTTTGGCCGAACAGGGCCAGCAGCGGCCACGGCAGCAGATAGAGCACCCACTGCGCCGCGAGCGACACGGCGATGCTCTCCCCAATGGCGAGCAGCCACCTGCGCTGCCCGCCCTCGACGATCGGCTCCATCGCGGCAAGGCCGCGCCATTTCCAGAGCGCGGCAAACAGGCCGATGACCGCGAGCGCGGAGAGCACCCGCAGGATGCGCCGGTGCCCGCGCTCCATGGAGAGGGAAATTTCCTCGATCTTTTCTTTCATATTCGCTCACTTCCCGACACAGAAACGCTCAAAAATGCGATTTGTGATATCCTCGCGGACCGTCCGCCCCGTGACCTCGCCGAGGGCGGCCATGGCCTCTTCCACGTCCGTGAGCACGGCGTCCGGCGTGACGCCGAGGCTGAGGCCGGTTTTCGCCCGTTCGATGGCGCGGGAGGCGCGGTCGAGCGCGCCGAACTGGCGCGGGTTGGTCAGGAGGGAGCCGTCACAGGCGTTTTCGCCGAGGAACCAGCCCTCGAGCAGGGCTGGCAGGGCGTCCAGCCCTGCGCCCGTGCGGGCTGAGACGGTCAGAACGGTGTCGAACGGCAGCTCGTCCGGCGAGACGGCGGCGGGCAGGTCTGATTTGTTGCACAGGGCCAGACTGCGCGGGGCGCATTTGGCCGCTTCGATGGCGCGGCGGTCCTCGTCCGTCAGGGGCTGCGAGGCGTCGCAGACGAACAGGGCCAGCTCCGCTTCGCGCGCGGCCTGCTCCGAGCGGGCCACGCCGAGGGCCTCGATGGCGTCTCCGGCCTCGCGGATGCCGGCCGTGTCCGTCAGGCGCAGCAGCACGCGGCCGACGCGCACCGGCTCCTCGACGGTGTCGCGCGTTGTTCCGGCGATGTCCGTGACGATGACGCGGTCATAGCCCGCCAGCCGGTTCAGCAGCGATGATTTGCCCGCATTCGGCTTGCCGAGCAGCACGGCGCGCACGCCCTGCCGCAGGTGGCGGCCCTTTTCATAGGTCGCAAGCAGCTCTTGCAGCGCCGCGCCCGCGCGGTCCAGCGCTCCGCTCAGCTCCGCCGCGCCGAAGTCCTCGATGTCCTCGTCCGGATAGTCGAGCACGGCGTGGAAATGGCTGCACAGGTCCGTCAGCCCGTCGTAGACCGGCCCGATGGCGCGCTTGAGCGCCCCGCCGAGCTGCCCTGCGGCGTTCGCGGCGGCGTCGGCCGTCTCGGCGTCGATGAGGTCGACGACGGCCTCGGCCTGCGTCAGGTCGAGCTTGCCGTTCAGGAAGGCCTGGCGCGTGAATTCGCCGGGTCCCGCCTGCCGCGCCCCGGCGGCCAGCAGCGATTCCAGCCCGGCGGCCAGCATGGCGGGCGAGCCGTGGCACTGCAGCTCAACGGTCTCCTCGCCGGTGTAGCTGTGCGGCGCGCGGCACACGACGCCGAGGCACTCGTCAATGACGCGCCCCTGCCGGTCGTGCAGCAGGCCGAGGACGAGACGGCGGTCCGGCGCGTCCGCAAACGGCTGCTTCGGGGTGAAAACGCGGCCCGTCAGCGCGGCGCAGCCGGGCCCGGACAGGCGGAGAATGCCGATGGCGCAGGGCGCGCGCCCTGTTGCGATGGCAGCAATGATGTCAGACATGATGTGATCCTTTCGGTAAGTGCGGGAAAAGGAGGGTGAAATGTGGAGAGTTGAGAGCGGAATGCGTAAGGCTCCCAAATTTGTCATTGCGAGGGCGCTTCGCGCCCGTGGCAATCTCGGGAAGGCAGTTACGATTTCGCCGGGAGTACCCTGTTATCCGGCTGTGTACCGCGAGATTGCCACGTCGCTTCGCTCCTCGGAATGACAAGTCGGAGGTGCGTGCCATTTTAGCGATGGCCTGAACCTATCGGCAGCGCCTGCAAGGCCCTCTCAGTCACCTTCGGTGACAGCTCTCCCAAAGGGAGAGCCGAGGGCGCTTCGCGCCCCGCAATGACACGGCACGGTGCAGGACTTCCGTCAAACTCCTAGCTGGCTGTCCCCTGAGCTTACAAAATTCGGCGTTCCTCTGTCATGCGGCGGCCGGACATCGGATTTCGTGCAAATCCGCGAAAAAAAGGAAAAATTTTACGCAAATTTTTGTTGACAAGAACCGGATATGGTGATATAATCCGAACCGATAAAAACATATCGATTGTTTTTATACGATACCGTGAACCACTCCAACGGGCAGCGGTATGACAAAACTCATCCCGCCGGTGCCATTCCGACGGCCCCGAGCAAATTTTTTGGAAGGAGAACATCCATCATGAGTTTTAAGTCTGATATCGAAATCGCACAGGAAACCACCATGCAGCCCATCACCGAGGTCGCCAAGACCGCAGGAATCGACGAGAAGTATCTGGAGCAGTACGGCAAGTACAAGGCCAAGGTCGACTACAGCATCCTGAAGGAAGAGACCCACACCCAGGGCAAGCTCGTCCTCGTCACCGCCATCAACCCCACCCCCGCAGGCGAAGGCAAGACCACCACGACGGTCGGCCTGGCCGACGGTATGCGCAAGCTCGGCAAGAACGTCCTTGTCGCTCTGCGTGAGCCGTCCCTCGGCCCGGTCTTCGGCGTCAAGGGCGGCGCGGCCGGCGGCGGCTATGCGCAGGTCGTCCCGATGGAGGATATCAACCTCCACTTCACCGGCGACTTCCACGCCATCGGCGCGGCCAACAACCTGCTGGCCGCCATGCTGGACAACCACATCCAGCAGGGCAACGCCCTGGGGATCGACCCCAAGCGCATCACCTGGCGCCGCTGCGTGGACATGAACGACCGGCAGCTGCGGAATATCGTGGACGGCCTGGGCGGACGGGTGAACGGCTGCCCCCGGGAGGATGGCTTCGATATTACCGTGGCCAGTGAGATCATGGCCGTGCTGTGCCTTTCCAGCGACCTGATGGATCTGAAGGCCCGTCTGGCCCGGATCATCGTGGGCTACGCCTACGACGGCCGTCCCATCACCGCCCACGACCTCAAGGCCGAGGGTGCCATGGCCGCGCTGCTCAAGGACGCCCTCAAGCCCAACCTGGTGCAGACCCTGGAGGGCACCCCCGCCTTCATCCACGGCGGCCCCTTTGCCAACATCGCCCACGGCTGCAACTCCGTCATGGCCACCCGCATGGCCATGCGCCTTGCCGACTACGCTATCACCGAGGCGGGCTTCGGTGCGGATCTGGGTGCGGAGAAATTCCTGGACATCAAGTGCCGCTTTGCCGGTCTGACCCCCTCCGCCGTGGTGGTGGTGGCCACCGTGCGGGCACTGAAAAACCACGGCGGCGTGCCCAAGGCGGAGCTGAACACGGAGAACCTGGAGGCTCTGGAAAAGGGCCTTCCCAACCTGCTGCGTCACGTGGAGAACATCACGAAGGTCTATGGCCTTCCCTGCGTGGTGGCCATCAACGCCTTCCCCACCGACACCGAGGCGGAGCTGAAGCTGGTGGAGGACAAGTGCCGGGCGCTCGGCGTGAACGTGGCGCTCAGCGAGGTGTGGGCCAAGGGCGGCGAGGGCGGCATGGCCCTGGCCCGGGAGGTCATGCGCCTTTGCGAGACCCCCTCCGACTTCCACTATGCCTATGAGCTGGACGGCACCATTGAAGATAAGCTCACCGCCATCGCCCGCCGCATCTACCGGGCCGACGGCGTGGTGCTGACCGCCGCCGCCCGTAAGCAGGCCGCCGAGCTGACGGCCCTGGGCTTCGACCACCTGCCCGTGTGCATGGCCAAGACCCAGTACTCCTTCTCCGACGACGCCTCCCTGCTGGGTGCTCCCACCGGCTTCACCATCACCGTGCGGAATCTGAAGGTCTCCGCCGGCGCCGGGTTCCTGGTAGCCCTCACCGGAGACATCATGACCATGCCGGGCCTTCCCAAGGTGCCCGCCGCCGAGAAGATCGACGTGGACGAGAACGGCAAGATCAGCGGTCTGTTCTGATTTTCTTTCCTATATATAAAAAAGCCTGTCCCCGAGGGGACAGGCTTTTTTGATCGTTATGGGCAGCGGCCTTAGCCCATCTGCTCCTCCACATCGGCTTTGAGCGTCCGCAGCGCCTGGATGAGGAAAATGGAATCCATGCCGCAGGCCACACAGTCAAAGCCCCGCCGGAAGAACGCGGCAGAGCCGGCGGCGTCCCCGGCGTAGATCATGGTGCACTTGCCGTGCTTTTTACAGGCCGAAAGCACCCGGTCGATGGCCGCCTGCAAATCCGGGTCGTCCATCTGGGCAGGCTTGCCCAACGCCACGGACAGATCGTAGGGGCCCACAAAAATACCGTCCACACCCTCCATGGCAGCGATCTCCTCGATATGCTCCAAAGCGCCCAAAGTCTCACACTGAGGAATGAGCAGAGTCTGGCGATTGCAGTGGTCAAAGTACTGCTGCGTGTCCGCGCACTCCGGGTCGAAGCCGTAGCCGCCGGAGAGAGTCGGCGCAAAGCCACGGCGGCCCAGAGGATAGTACTTGGCGTACTCCACCAGCTGCCGCACCTCGTCCACCGTCTGCACGTCCGGCACCACCAGTCCACGGGCGCCCACATCCAGCATCTTCAGAACCGACGGACGGGTCACGTCCTTCACCCGCACCAGGGGCGTGCAGTCCCGGGCAGACAGGGCCGTGATGGCCGCCAGGGCGCTCTCCACGTCTGCCGGGCCGTGCTCCGTATCCACGATGGCAAAGTCCATGCCGGCGATGCCGATGCACTGGGCCGCAGCGATGCCGCCCAGCTCGTAAAAGGTGCCCAGGGCGTGCTCGCCCCGCAAAAGTTTCTCCCGCAGCAGATTTCTCATGCCTTTTCCTCCTCACTCTTCCGGTCCCGCACATGGTTCCCGCTCCAGATCCGGTAGGGCTCGCTGCCCCGGGTCTCCAGCTTTTCCGTCAGCCATGCCCGGATGGCCTCCACGCCCTCCTCCGTCCAGGGGAAGGTCTCCGTCTCCACGTCCTGGGCCAGCTCGAAGCTGATGTTCTCATACACCCACACCTGGATGGTGCCGTCGTTCATCCAGCCGGTCCGCTGGAAACGGTAGCGAAAGGTGCCGATGCTGCCGGGATACACCGACGCCTTGGTAAAAAATTGCAGATTCAAAAAGTCAAACTTCCCCTCCACGGGGCATCCCTCCTCCGTTCCTCCAGCATACCAGATTCCGCCGCCGCACGCAACCGCTTACGGCATGTTGGCCCGCAGGGTCTCCAGGTTCCCCTCCATCAAGGAAAGGTAGGTGGCGCCGCTGTCCATCTCTTCCTGAGAGACATTGTGGCAGGTGTGGAACATGGCGGTTTTTGTGCCGGTGGCCTCGGCGATGCTGTCCGCCACCAGGTGGTTGGAAAACTCGATATACCACACGGTGGAGATGTGTTCGTCGCGCACCTTATCCGTCAAAAAGGCGATGGTGGCAGCAGAGGGCTCCGTCTGGGTGCTGCAGCCGGGGAATGCAGCGTAGTAGTCCAGATCGTACTCCTCGGCAAAGTAGCGCAGGGGAAACCGGTCACCAAAGACGATGGTCCGGCTGGGCAGGGAGTCGAAAAAGTCCCGGAACTGCTGATCCAGCACTTCGATCTGCCCGGCGTACGCCTCGCCACGGGTGCGGAAGGTCTCCGCGTGCTCCGGATCCAGCTCTCCCATGGTCCCGGCAATATCCCGGACGATCTGGGCGGCGTTCCGGGGCGAGGTCCACACATGCTCGTCATACTCCTTGACCTGGCCCAGCTCCTCCTCGTGGTCATGGTCGTGGTCGCTCTCCATGCCCTCTACGGTCTCCTCCTCCAGAAGGTCCACGCAGTCCATGAGCTTGAAAGTGCGGCCGGTGGGCTCTGCCGCCGAGAGGATCGTGTCCACCCAGGCATCGGACTCACCGCCCAGATACAAAAACAGGTCGCACTCCTGCACCGCCAGAATGTCCGCCGGCGTGGGCTCATAGGAATGGCTCTCCGTCCCCGGCGGCAGCAGCAGCGTTACCTCCACGTCCTCGCCGCCGCAGGTGCGGGCAAAATCGTAAGCAGGGAACACCGTCGCCACGATCTTCAGCGGCTGTTCCCCATCCTCCGCCGGTTGGGCGGTCTCCTTGGCACCGCAGCCTGCCAGCAGCAGGGCGCACAGCAGTATCCAGCAAAATCCCTTTTTCAGCAAATGTAGTTCCTCCTAATTTGAGAATCGTTTTCAATTGCACAATATATCACAGGGAGCAGGAAAAAGCAAGCGGCTCTTTTCACAAAAAAGCCGCCGCCCAGCCGGGCGGCGGTTTTTGGTTTATGGGAGCTCAGACTCCTCCGGCTCATCGTCCGTCATACGGGAATTGGGACCGTCCCGATCCGATGCCGGGCGCATCTCATGGGTGGAATGAGGCGTGCTCTCTTTCCGGCTGGTTCGCCAGAAGGAGGTATCGATGGGGGCGCTGTCCTCAAAGAGGTCGTAGTAATCCTCGTCCCGCAGCGTGGGGCGCCGGTGCTTCCAGATGGCCGTGATGGTGGGATAGAGGACGATGGCGATCAAACCGCCGGAAAAGCCGTTATTATAGAGGTTCAGTCCCGCCACCGGCCCGCCGGTCTGCAGCACCAGAGCCGAGTGGATAAAGCCCGCCAGAATGCCGAAGGGCCAGCCGAAGTGTCCGGCGATGGGCGCCAGGGTGGTGCCGAACAGTCCCGCCAGCTGCAAGGAGGGGTAGTTGGGCGAATAGTGCATGCCGTAAGCGCCCAGGGAGACGCCTGCCATAACGGGAATGATATTGAAGGGATGCTTTCCGAAGGCGGAAAAGCCCATGATGGTGAAAATACCGCCGATGGTGGGGCCGTTGAGGTCTCCGCCGATCAAAAGGACGAACAAAATCCCCAGAATCCCGTTGCAGCCAATGTTCACCATGACCGGCCCGGCGCCGAACATACGCAGGTAGTCGCTGGGGGCCCGGCCTGTGGTGGAGATCAGCCGCCGGTAGCCGGCCCATACCGCCCAGGGCGGGACCGGCGTTGCAAAAAAGCCCAGCAGGATCAGCGCCACGCACAAAATGCCCAGCGCAATGGAAAACTTCTCGTTGTAGCCCTGGGCCCAGTACAGCACGGAGTCCGGCTTGTCGCCGAAGGCCGTCAGCACCGGCACCACCATCATGGCGAACAATCCGCAGGCAAATCCCATGTTGTAAAGGTTCATGCCGTTTTGGATCTTATAAGTATAGGCCGACAGCGACGGCAGGATAAAGCCGATGATGATGCCCATCAGGATGCCCAACGGCAAGCTGGCGTGGATGCTGCCCAGCGCCATGTAGCTCACCAGCGGTGCAAGCGACGTGGCCAGCAGCGACACGGAGGCATATTTGGAGAAAGGCTCCCGCTGGTACTTGGCGTAAAGCCAGGTGCCTAAAATGATGGGCCAGATGTTGAACACGTTCTTGCCGAACAGGGAAAAGCCCGCCATCAGCCCCATCTCCACAATGGTAAAGCCATTGTAGGGATCACCGGAAAACCGGATGATGCAGATGGAGATGATGGTCACCAGTCCCGCGTTGATGAGCGCGGCGCCCGCTCCCGCGATATACACATAATCGGTAATGAGCAGGTCCTGCATGGTGACGATGTGGTAAAGTCCCATGGGGATCTCCGCCGGGTCCTGCAGAAACAGCCCCAGCACCATCAATCCGATGGAAAAGGCAATGGTGGCCGGGAAAATCATTTGGTTTCGCTTTTGCAAAGAGGCTCCTCCCTCCAGGAATTATCTATGGCCGATTATCTATTTTTATTATACATGGGCCATGGAATTTGGCAACAGTCAATTGCGTCCTTTTCAGGAAAGTTCTCGGCCGCTTGCGCAATGAGAAATTTTACCGGCAAAAAAGCGGCATATTCCCGCCGCTTCGAGTCAAACTATGCTCGCGATACCCAGTGATTCGCACAGTTTGTTATGATGAAAAGGAGAAAAGATTATGTCTAGCAAGAACAGCAATAAGATCAACGTTCCCGAGGCCCGTTCCGCCATGGACAAGTTCAAGATGGAGGCTGCTGCCGAGGTCGGCGTCAACCTGAAGGAGGGCTACAACGGCCACCTGACCTCCCGTGAGGCCGGTTCCGTGGGCGGCCAGATGGTCAAGAAGATGATCGAGTCCTACGAGAAGTCCCTGTAAGCAAGCGCTGTAAGCACTCCCCTGCAAAAACACCGCCCAGGCAAACGCCCGGGCGGTGTTTTTCTTTCTATGGTTCCCTCGTCAGCTGGCCCATCCGCAGCGCCGTGGATACAGAGACGCGCTTGCACGCGCCGCTGTCAAAGGAAATGGTGGCGATATCCCCCGCACGCGAGAGGATCGTACCGGGGCCGAACTGCCGGTGGCGAACCCGCGTGCCGTCTCCGTAGCCCCGGTCCGGCTGCGCTGGCCGTGTAAGGCGGGCCGGGATCGCGACCGGGCGCTGCACCGGTACCTTCTTCTCCGGAAACAGCTCCCGGGAAAAGGCGGAGCGCAGGCTGTCTTTTCGGAACGTGATGACCGCCAGTGACTCCCTGGCCCGGGTCATGCCCACATAGAAAAGCCGCCGCTCCTCCTCATAGGCGTCCTTTTCCTCCTGGGAAGCAGCCTTGTCCGGTAGGGACTTGGGAAAGATCCCGTCCGCCACGTCCATCAAAATCACCCGCTCATACTCCAGACCCTTGCTGGAGTGGATGGTGGAGAGGATCAGCGGTGCCCCGCCGTCGCTGCCGCCCTGGCGCACCACCGTCTCCAGTTCCGCCAGCCGCTCCAGCAGCGCACGGGGATGGGCCGCCTGCTCTCCCAGTGCCTCCAGAAGCTCCGCCTTTCCCGCATCCATGCCCCGCTCCTCCAGATAGGCCCCGTAGCCCATGAAGTGGACAATGCGGTAAACGGCCTTGTCCGCCCGCTCCGTCCGCAGGTTTTCAAAATGGGTCTCCAGCGCCTTGCACTGCTTTCTGGTCCACGCCGATACGGAGGAGAGCTGTGCGATATAGCCCAGGATCGTCTCGCCCTCCCGGCCGCACTGCTCCACCGCCTCCTGGGCCGCCAGGCGGCTGATGCCCGCACCCAGCTTATAGTAAAAGCGCAGAAACAGCGTCCCGTCCCCGGGGTCCTCGGCAAAGCGGAACATATCGCAGATGTCCCGCACCACCCGGTTGGTAAAAAAGCTGCCCTCCACCTGTCGGCAACAGTAGGGTGTGCCGGACCGGTCCAAAAGGTCGATCAGCGGCAGGGCGCTGTCGTTGTCCCGGTAGAGCACGGCGGTCTCCCGGTCGCACGTGCGGGCCAGCGTTTCCAGATAGCGGTACTGCTTTTGCCGGTTATAAACCTGGATCTCCCGCACCGGCTCCCCGGCAGGGCGGGTGGGCACCATGTGCTTTGGCTTGCGGTTCTCATTTTTCTGAATGAAGCGGTCCGCCGCCTCCACGATCCGGGCGTTGGAGCGGTAGTTCCGCTCCAGATATAAGGTCTGCGCGCCGGGATAGAGCCGGTCAAAGCCGGTGAGCGCCTGGGGAAAGGCCGCCCGGAACCCGTAGATACTCTGGTCCTCGTCGCCCACCATGAAGATGTTTTTGCTCCGGGAGGCGAGCAGATGCACGATCCGGTGCTGGATTTTAGAGGTATCCTGGGCCTCGTCCACGCAGAAATAGGCATATCGGTCCTGAATCTCCCGAAGGAGCTGGGGGTAGCGGCGCAAAATCTCCAGGGCATAGACCATCTGGTCGTCATAGTCCATCTGCCTGGCATTGCGCAGCGCCTGCTGATAGGCGCGGTAGAGCGCGGGGAAGCAGTCGAGCTCCTTCCACAGCAGGTCCAGCTCCTCCTTGCCCAGCATCTGATTTTTTGCATAGGCGATGAGCGTGCGGGCCTGCTTGAGCTCGGCGTCCGTCGGGTATTCGCCCTTGCACCGGAAATACAGCACGCGCAGCAGGGCGGTCTGCTCTGCCTCGCTCGAGAGCAGGGAAAAGGCGGTCCGTCCCATCCGCTGCTCATAGGCGCGGATGATGCGCGCGGAGACGCCGTTGATCGTGCGAAACTCCATCCGGCTGCCAAGCTCCTCACCGAACAGGGAAGAGAAGCGGTTTCGCATGTCGCGGGTGGCCGCGACGGTATAGGTCATGGTGAGGATCTCCTCCGGGCGGACGCCGCAGCACTGCACGAGATAGCCCAGCCGCGTCACGAGTACGGTCGTCTTGCCGCTGCCGGGGACGGCCAGCAGCAGGACAGGCCCCTCGACTGCACCGGCGGCCGCCTGCTGCTGCGCATTGAGCTGCAGACCATGCGCGCGGAGGAAGCCCGCCAGCACTTCAGCAGAAGGCATGGACACGAAGGCGCTCCATGGCTTCGACGAGCCTGCTGTGCGGCAGGGCCAGATTCATCCGGATGGAGTCCGGCCACGCAAACGCCGCGCCGTCCTGCCAGATGACACCGGCACGCGCTCCGCGCTCCTCCAGTTCCCGCAGCGTCATATGGTGCTCCTGCAGCCATGCGGCGCAGTCCAGAAACAGCATATAGGTCCCCTGCGGCTGCATGACCTGTACGCCGGGGAAGTGAGCGGCGATGAAATCGCAGGCATAGCGGATGTTGTCCGCCAGCACGGGGCGCAGCTCGTCGAGCCACTGTGCGCCCTCGTCCGAATAGGCTCCGAGCAGGGCGTGCAGCGAGAGCACATTGCAGGAATTGTAATGGCTGAGGTCGCCCTGCCGCGTCACGCGGTCGCGCAGCCATGGGTCGGGGATGATGTGATACGAGCCGATGAGGCCCGCCAGCGAGAACGTCTTGCTCGGCGCATAAAATGCGGCCGTGCGGCGGCGTGCATCGTCCGAGACGGAAAGCGTGGGGATGTGATGATAGCCCGGCAGGATGAGATCGGACCAGATCTCGTCTGAGAGGACAAAGCAGTCGTTTGCGGCATAGACCTCCATGGCCTTTTCCAGCTCCCACCGCTCCCAGACGCGGCCCGTCGGGTTATGCGGCGAGCAGAGGATGGCAAGGCGGATGGAATGCTCCTTCAGGCGGCGGTCCATGTCCTCGTAATCCATGCGCCAGACTCCGTTTTCATCGCGGCGCAGGGGAGAAAGCTCCGCTTTGCGGCCGAGATTATCCAGAACATGGGTAAAGCCGATGTAGGCAGGGGCGTGCAGCAGCACGGCCTCTCCGGGGACGGTCAGGGCCTGCACGGCCGAGCTGACGCCGCCAAGCACGCCGTTTTCATAGCCGATGTCCGCGCGCTTCAGGCCGGTCAGGCTGTTGCGCGTCTCCTGCCAGCGGAGAATGCAGTCAAAATATTCATCCGGCATGGAAAAATAACCGAAGTTCGGAAAAGCGAGACGCTTGTGCATCGCCTCGAGGATCGGCGGCGCGGTCGGGAAGCTCATGTCCGCGATCCACATGGGCAGGATATCGGCGGGATAGTGGTTCTTTTCGATCAGATCCCACTTTTTGCTGCCGGTTCCGCGGCGCTCAACAACTTTGTCAAAATTATACATAGAAATACCTCTTTTCAGTTAGATGCCAGCGCACAGCTGCTTTTCGCGGCTGTGCGCTGATGCGGATCAAAAATCAGATGGAGCGGCTTACAGGGGAACAACGCCCAGAACAAGGGCCACCAGGACCATGATCACGCCGATGGCCCAGAAGTACTTGAAGCAGAACTTCATGTGATCGCCGATCTCCACGCCGGCAAGGCCGATGGCCAGGTAGGTGGCGCCGGTGGTGGGGGCGATGTAGTTGGAGATGGTAAAAGGCATGACCATGAAAGCGCCCACGCGTGCGGGATCCAGCGGCGCCAGGATGTTGGCCAGCACGGGCCAGATGCCGTAGGCCTGCACGTCGGAGCCCATGCCGATGGGGTCCATAATGGGCTCGAACAAGGCAAACACCACATGTACATGTTTGAGGAAGCTCTCGGGGATGATGCTCATCAGCAGCTCGGCCATATGGGTGGGCAGTTCGGCGCCGGACATGACGCCGGAGAAGAAGCCGGCGGCGAAGATAATGCTGGCAACGAACCAGGCTTCACCGGCGTGGAGCTTGAACACCTTGATCTGATCTTTGGAGTTGGGGTAGTTGATCAGCAGGGCCACGGCGAAGGCCACCATGAACACAATGTGGGGAGGAACGTCGGGCATTACCACCAGCGTGGCGACCACCACTACGATCAGCAGCAGATTGATGAAGAACATCTTGGGGCGCAGCAGCTCGGGGTCCAGCTGGCTCTCCAGGCCGAAGGACTCCGTCACCTGGACCAGCTCGCCGGAGGCGGCGAGGCGTGCCTTTTCCTTCCGGGCGAAATAGCAGGCCAGGAGCAGCATGCACAGGATGCCGGTGATCTGCATGGGCAGGCCGTAGCGCCAGATGGCGGCGGACTCCACGCCCAGGCCGGTGGCGGCGCGGGCCGCCGGGCCGCCCCAGGGCACTGCGTTGGCGATGCCGGCGGTACCGCAGCAAAGGCACAGCGCAATGAGGGGGTTGATCTTCATCTTCTTGTAGATGGGCAGCAGGGGCACCAGGGAGATGAGGAACGTGCTGGGGCCGGAGCCGTCCAGATGGCCGATGATGGTGATGATCACGGTCAGGATCATCAGCATGGTGATGTTGCCGTGAATGGCTGAGATCAAACGGGCAACGATCCGCTCAAAGGCGCCGGTGTCGATGATGACGCAGAAAAACAGCACCGCAAAGCAGATCATCATGGTGTTTTTCAGGTTTCCGGCCAGGCCGGCAACCGCGAAATCCACGATTTCCATGGGAGAAAAGCCGGCGATCAGACCGCCTACAATGGGGACCAGAATAAATGCGACAATGGGAGATGCTTTTTTGGAGATCAGCAGCGTCACCAGCGCGGCGACCATCAAAAATCCGATAATACCTAAAAACATGGAAGCCTCCAACATATGTATTTTTGAATATCTGAGGGAGCTCAGACGCTGTCGCTGCTTTTGGCTGCGTGCTGTTCCAGCACTTCTGCCGCCAGCTCCAGCGTCTTGAGGCAGCGGCATTCCTCCGTGCGGTACTTGGCTTTGAGCACTTCGCACTGGACGGAGCCCAGGTGGGCCTCCGCCGCTTCCACGAACGCGGCGCAGCGGTCTGCGAAGCCCTCGGCGGCGTGAGCACGGGTGTCGATGTGCATCTGCCCCAGCGTGGCCAGCCCGCCCGCCACGGCGCCGCAGAAGCGGCCGCAGCCGCAGCCTGCGCCAAAGCCGGCGATGGCCTTGAAGGCACTCTGGTTCACCGGCAGGTTCCATTCATCCGCGGCGGCGTGGAGAATGGTCTCCGCGCAGTTCATGTCGCTTTTGAGGTAGTAGTATTCCAAACGATCCTTCAACATAAGAAACTCCTTTCTCTACAAAAGAGTCACACGCAGCAGGTCTTCTTGTACAGGGGATAGATGGAGCTGACGATGGGGGCATGGACGTGCTCTTTGATCAGCGTGGTCACGTCATACAGCTTGTCCGCGTCCAGACCGGTGTGGATGCCCATACGGGTGAGCATGTGGTTGAGATCCTCCGTGGCAGTGTTGCCGGCAGCGCCGGGAGCGAAGGGGCAGCCGCCCAGACCGCCGCAGGCGGCCTCGAAATGATGAACGCCCAGCTCCAGGCAGACCAGGGTGTTGGCCAGCGCCATGCCGCGGGTGTTGTGCAGATGCATCACGAACTTGTCGGGACCGAACTCGTCGGTCAGCGCTTTCATGACGTGATAGGTGTTGGCGGGGTCGGAAACACCCACGGTGTCGGCCACGGTGATCATGCTGCACCCCAGCTCCAGGCCGAAGCGGGCCATTTCCACCACGGTTTCCGTGCGGATCTCCTCACCGGCAAAGGGGCTGCCCAGCGCGGTGACCAAACCCAGGCGGAAATCGATCTGGTCCTTGTACTGTTCAATCAGCTGCCGGAACTGCTCCATGGACTCGGCCGGCGTACGGCGTACGTTGGCCATGTTGTGCTGCTCGCTGACGCTGATGACATAGGTGACCTCGTCCACACCGCACTCCACTGCGGTTTCCACGCCCCGGGCGTTGGGAACCAGCGCAACGGACCGAACACCGTTTTTGCGCAGGTCGTCCTTTACCGCCATGAACACTTCCTTGGCGTCTGCCATCTGCGGGATGGCTTTGGGGCTGACAAAGGAAACGGCCTCGATCCGTTTGAATCCCGCCTCAGCCATTTTGCGGATGATGTCTACCTTGCCGTCAAAGGAGACAAGATCGTGTACGTTTGGATGCCGTCGCGGGGGCCGACCTCTGTGATTTCAACACTTTGAGGGAATACCATGTGTGTGCTCCTTTCGTCTGCAAATGTCAAATAATGTATAAAAATAAAGCGGTCGATTTTTGCAAATATGTAAAATGATTTGCAAAACTGCGACATTTACATTTAAAGTGTTTTGTATATAATTTTATTGAAAAGCTGAAACAAAAAGAGGGCGAAACTGTGGAGCGGGAATCCTGCAAAATCTGTATTCTCGGATATCACAAGGTATCGGACGTTATCAGAAAAGCGCTGCATCTCATGGGGGAGGAAGCGGGAGAGATCACCGTGGCGGACTGCAACATCAATAACCTGGCGGAGATCGTTCGCGCCCAGCAGATCGCCGGCTGTGATATTTTTATTGCGGGCTCGGGCAATGCCGCGGAGTTCCGGAGGATTTCCCAAATGCCCATGGTGGAGCTGCGGATCAGCAACCTGGACTATCTGATCGGGCTGCATAAAGCGCTGACCCTGGGCCGGGCGCCGGCTTTCGTGAAACATAAGTATACGCATGCCATTCCCGCCGAGCTGTTTTCTTCCATGGTGGGAAGGGACATCCCCATTTACTCCTATGAGGATTCCTTTGAGCTTCAGCAAATTGTGGAGCGGAAGGATGTGGATGTGATCATCGGCGCCGCCTATCCGGTGGAGCTGGCAACTGCTGTGGGAAAAGCGGGGGTGCTGGTCACGCCCAGCATCGAGACGATCCAGGAGACCATCCGGCGTGCCCGCCGCAGTGTGGAAACCAACCGAGAGCGGGCCAAGCAGCGGCAGCTTTTCAACGGCGTGGTGGAACAGTCCGATAGGGGCATTTTGGTGACGGATGAAGCCGGCCGGATCATCGTATTCAATTCTGCGGCCCAGCAGCTCACAGGCGTCAGCCGTGCCCAGGCAATTGGACAGATGATCGGTCAGGTACTGCCGTGCCTGGAGGAGATTCAGCCGGAGCCTGACAATGGGGCGAACCGGGAGGGGCACCGGCTGATGAACGGGACCATGATCCATTACCGGAGCCGGACGCTCTGTGTACAGGGAGAGCCGTTTTCCCGTGTCTATTTCCTGGACATTGATAACCGCCGGGGGACAGGCAAGCGCGCTGCCCGCATCAACCGAAAATGCTGGGACAATCTTGTGGCCGTCTCGCCGGCTATGGAGGCTTGCGTGCGAAAAGCGCGCCAGCTTGCCGGCGTGTCCGGGAATCTGTGTATTCTGGGGGAGAAAGATACAGACCGGGGCGCACTGGCGGAAGCCCTGTTCAACACGTCCGCCCGAAGCGGCGCGCCTTTGATCGAGCTGGACGTTTCCTTGATCTCGCCGGAGAGTGCCAGGGCCTATCTGATCGGGCAGGAGGATATCCATGGCGTTACGCGCGGGATCTTGGAGATGGCAAATGGCGGGGGGGTCATCCTTCGCAATTACCGGCAGGCACCAGCCCCGGTGCAGAATATTGTAGAAGCGGTTGCGGCGGGGCAGCGGGTCCTGCGGGTGAACGGGCGGGCGCCTTTTTCGCTTGACGTGCAGTTTATGATCATTGGCGGGACGGAGGATGCAAAGTGGCTTTCTGAGAAATACCACCTGTCCACCTTTGTGCTGGATGTGCCGCCGCTGAGCCAGCGCCGGGAGGATGTACCTGCGCTGTTTATGCAAAAGGCGGCGGAGCAGAAAAAACTCTCTGCCGCAGGCGAAAGACGGCTGCTGACAGACAAAATGCAGGAAATCTTACAGTCGTACGCCTGGCCGGGAAACCTGGCGGAGCTGGAGCGGAGCGTATATCGGTATCTGGCCGCCCTGGAACAGGCGGTACATCCCACGCCGCGGGCCAAGAGCATCTTGCTGGTGCGAGCCATCGGCGAGGAGGAATTGCTGCACAATTTCGTGGAAGAACACCCTGTGCTGCACGAACCGCCGGACAGTACGACTCTCGTGCAGTATCAAGAGGCCGTGGCGACGCTCAAGGAACTTTACCATATGAGCAATGAGCAGGTTGCGCGGGCGCTTGAGATCAGCCGCGTGACACTTTGGCGGTATTTGAACGCGTAAGAGATTTGCATCCGAGAAGTGCTGTCCTGAAATTGAAAGCCCGTACAACGGACAGGCAATGCCGATCTGCCTCCATGTATTGGAAGGGGCAGAAGGTTCGAGTTTTGTATCGTCCATCCGCAAAAAATCCCAAAGCCATTTGGCTTTGGGATTTTTTGCGTTTACAGGCAGAGCCGGATGCCGGGAAAAGAACAGTGGCCGCCAGAGGATAAATCGCAACTATGCAATCTGTAAAAAAATAATTGGATTTTTTACCTACTGTTTGTAAGTTGATGACAAAAAAGCCAGATGCTATCATTGAATAAAATTCGACAAGGGGGCATTGAATTGTTTAATAATTTGAATGAAACAATGGCTTTTGGCACACAAATTCTCGAATCCGGTGCATATTTTGAAGAGCCCTGCGACTATCCCGAAGCAATTCCCATCCACCTGACGACGGCCCACAATGTCCGGGATCTGGACGACCTGCTGGAGCGCTACAAGAAGAAGGGCCACTGCTACAACCGAAATTCCAACCCCAACCGTGCCGCGCTCAGCCGCCTGATGAGCACGGTGGAAGGCGGCGAGGCGTCCGAGGGATTCAACTGCGGCATGGCCGCGATCTCCACGGCGATTATCGCCAACTGCAAGGCGGGGGACCACATCCTCTCAGACAAGACGCTCTATGGTGAGACACTGGAGATTTTTACAGATATCGTAAAAAAATTCGATGTGGAGACCGACTTCATTGATTTTACGGATCTGGAGCAGGTCAAGGCCAGCATAAAGCCCAATACCGTCATGCTGTATACTGAAACGGTATCCAATCCCCTCATCACCGTTCCCGATCTGCGGGCCATCGCGCAGATCGCGCATGCCAACGGCGCCATTTTGATCGTGGACAACACGTTTATGACCGGTGCGCTGGTCCGTCCGCTGGCACTGGGCGCGGACCTGGTGGTCAACAGCCTGACCAAATTCGCCAACGGCCATTCTGACGCCCTGTGCGGCGCCGTCACGGGCAGCAAGGCCATGATGGAAAAGATCTATCATGCGCAGATCCTGCTGGGGACGGAATCCCCGGTCTTCGATACCTGGCTTACCATGCGGGGCATCCGCACACTGGAGCTGCGTATCCAAAAGCAGTCCCTCAATGCGGCGGCCCTGGCGGCGGCGCTGGAGAAGAATCCGCATGTAAAGCGGGTGTTCCATCCCAGCCTGCCCTCCAACCCCTATCATGAGATCGCGGCGGCAGAGACCGGCGGCAAATATTTCGGCGGCATGCTGACCATGGAGCTGGATGGGGACCTGGAGAAGATGAACTGCTTTATCCGGTCGCTGCGTCTGGCGCACTATGCCATGACTCTGGGCGGTTACCGGACCACCATGTCCTATCCCCCGTTTTCCTCTCACGACAATCTTTCCCGGGAAGAGCGGTATGCCATCGGGATCACCGACGGTATGCTTCGTATTTCCGTGGGAATCGAGGACACGGACGATTTGATCGCCGATTTCGAGCAGGCCTTGGAAAAGGCGTATCAATGATCCCGCTTCCCGGCACCGCGCTTTATCATTCACTGGACCCTGTTTTTCGGCGTTTGCATAAAAAAGGAGGGCGAACATGAATATTAACGATGTACTGGTTGCCATTGACGATTTTCTCTGGGGAACTCCGTTCGTTGCGCTGCTGATCATCTGCGGCGTGGTTCTGGTGGTCCGGTCCGGATTTTTCAGCTTTACCCACTTCGGCCACACCATGAAAATGACGTTCGGCAGCCTGACGGACAAGCGCGAGCGGTCCACGGGCAGCGGCCAGATCTCGCCGTTTGAGGCGGTCTGCGTAGCCATGGGCGGCTGCATCGGCATGGGCAACATGGCCGGTGTGGCGGCCGCCGTCTCCACCGGCGGTCCCGGCGCCGTGTTCTGGATGTGGTTCTGGGCACTGATCGGCATGACCATCAAGTCCGCCGAGGTGACGCTGGGCTGCTATTACCGCTCCAAGGATTCCGAGGGCCAGTATTACGGCGGCCCCACCTATTATATGGAAAAGGGCATCGTGCAGGAGGGCGGCCACGGCTGGGGCAAGATCCTCATTGTGGGCTTTGCCATCGGCATGGTGCTGCAGTTCCTGGGCGGTTCCCAGGCGTACAACATCGGTGAGTCCCTGTACGAGACCTTCGGCATGGACCAGATGGTGTTCGTGCTGCTGTATTCCGCCTTCCTCCTGTATATCATCTGGAAGGGCGTCCCCCGCATTGCCAAATTTGCCAGCACGCTGGTCCCCTTCATGTGCGTTTTGTACCTGATCGGCGGCATTGCCATGATCATCATGAACGCCTCCGTGGTTCCCGGTGTGTTTGCATCCATCTTCAAAAACGCCTTTACCTCCTCCGCGGCTGTGGGCGGTACGGCCGGCTATGCGGTCAAGACGGCCATCAGCACCGGCATCGCCCGCTCCATGAACTCCAATGAGGCAGGACAGGGCACCTCTCCCATGATCCACGCCAAGGCCAACACGGTCCATCCCATCCGCCAGGGCCTGTGGGGACAGTTTGAGGTGTTTATGGATACCATCGTGGTCTGCTCCATCACGGCGATCTCCATTCTGGTCTCCGGCGCGCTGGAGACCGGCAAGACCTCCATGGGCCTGACCATCGCGGCGTTTGAGATGTCCTTCGGAAGACCGGGCGAGATCTTTATCGCGTTCTTGTGCGTCCTGTTCGGCATCACCACCACCGCCGGCTGGTTCATGTTCTATACCACCATCCTGCACCATGTCCTCAAAAACAACGTGCAGCTGGCCAACAAGATCGAAAAGGTCCTGAAGATCTGCTATCCCATCCCCAATATCGTGATCGTGGCCATGATCGTTATGACCGGCAGCGGCCCCGACATGTTCTGGACCATTGTGGACATCTCCTTGGTGGTGCCGGTGTTCTTCAACGTCATCGCGCTGCTTGCCCTGAGCGGAAAGTACAAGGCACTGCTGAAGGACTACCGCGCAAGATACCTGAACGAAGGAGAAGTGGATCCCGACTTCAAGGTGTTCTACGATGCGCCCTGAGCTCCGGGGGGAGAGAGTCTCGGACATACGGAAGACAAGCAAAAAAACGATCCGGCTCAATGGCCGGATCGTTTTTTTGCGGACCTTGCGGCTAGTAGTCGGAGAAAATGCGGGAAAAGACCTCCAATAAAAAAAGGTCCTTGTGGTTGCTCAGCGACATCTCCGTCAAGGCCTCGATTTTTTCCAAACGGTAGAGCAGGGACTGGCGGTGGATGTGCAGCTCCCGGGCGGTCAGGCTGATGTTGTAATTGCAGTCGATGAACTTGGCCAGCGTGCCCATGAGGTTGATGCCGGACCCTACATCGTACTTTTGCAGCCGGGTCAATGTCTCGTTTGCCATGGCCACGATCTCCTCGTTGTTGGAAAGTGCCGAGATCACACGGGCCTTTTGCGTGTCCTGATAGGTGAACTGATACTGTTTGGTCTCGGAATTGAGACAGTATTGCAGGGCCAACGCGGCGTTGTGGTAAAGACGGCAGAAGTCCGAGGGCTTTAAGGAGGTCTCGCTGATCCCCCAGAAAAATTCGTAGGATGGCAGCAGGAGCAGCAGCTGCTGCTGAACGGCGTCCAAAAAGGCGTGGATCGTGGTCAGAGGATCGGGAGAGCGATTTTCCACATAGATAATAAACTGAAGGCTGCGGTCTGCAAGCATGACACGCAGCTTTTGCTTTTTTCCCTGCTCCAGGATGGAAGATTCGATTTTGGCCGCTACGGAAGCGGCTTCATTGGAGTATTCCTGCACGGAAGCGGCTGCCGTACAGGGGACTACCTTCAGCATGACGCACGTATAGGGCTTGCTCAGATCAAAGTGGAGCCGGAGCCCCTGGCGGGTGATTTCATCAAAGGAAGTGTAATTTTTGTTGGCCAGATTCCACACGAAGTCATTTTTCAGCCGGGTTTCCATCATGTCTTCGATGCTTTTCCGGTTGAACCACAGTGAGATGGGGAACAGAATGTACTTTTCCATCAAAGGCAGCTGCGGCAGGTTGGCCGACTGGGGGAACAGGACGCACAGATACCCGCACAAGATATGGTTGATGAGGATCTCCAGCTCCTCCACGGGCGCGTCGCCGTCTGCGTCAAAATCCGCGGTTTTTCCCCGGAGCTTCCGACTGCTGTCCCGGACGGCGATGGGGACGCCAAAAAAGCGGGAGAGAAGCGCTGCTGCCCGGTCCAGAGGCTGGGAATCAAAATAGAGATTCAGCAGGTCGGTCTGGATGGCTTGATAGACCTCCAGCTTTTTGATCTGGATCTTCTGGATCACACAGGACTGGATGTCGGCGAACCGGTACTCCCAGGGGATCACAAACACAGGCAGGGATTGCTGGTCGGCATACTCCACGATCTCCCGCGGCGGCGTGTAGGATGGGTCCTTGAAGGCCAGAAGCAGCGCGGCGGCGTGGGCTGCCTTGACGCCGGAGATCAGCTCTTTGAAAAGGGAGGGGTCCTCCGCATAGCCCACTGCGGTGGACAGCACCAGCTCGTGTTCTCCAACAAAGTCCTCCAGAGGCAATTCGTGCACGGATACAGACTGGATCTGTACAGCGGAAAAATCCATGGCCTTGGTCAGAAGCCGGATATGCGGGGTAATATCGTCGTTTAAAAAATCTTCCAGTGTATAGTACATAAACACCTCCAAGTCCGTGGAGTTCCACCAATTATCTCAAATTATAATATATGGAACGGCGAATCTGCAATTGAACAACCTGTATGGAAAAAATGAGCTGTTTTCCTAACAACCTGTATGTTGAAGCGCTGTCCGCGCCTTCGTATAATATCTGCAACGGCAGGCGATTTTATGCGCTTTCCGGGGATCATGCTGAGTAGGAGTGAAGACATATGAAGTTCAACACGGACGTTCTGCACGCAGAGCAGATCCATGCTCGCCTGTGGGGTTCTCACGCCCCGGCGGCCATGGCACACGTCAGCCCCATTTATCAGACCAGCACCTATGTGCTGGAGGACTTTGATACCGCAGTCTATTTGAACCAGCATGTGGATGAGGGCTTTTCCTATACCCGTTTTGGAAGCCCCAACTGCGATGAGCTGGAGAAGAAGATTGCCCATCTGGAGCATGCGGAGGCGGCTCTGGCGCTGGCTTCCGGCCTGGGTGCCATCTCCACGGCGGTCATGAGCGTTGTGAAGGCCGGCGACCATGTGGTGTTCGGCGATGTGATCTACGGATGCTCCTATGCCCTGTTTGCCAAGGTGCTCACCAAGCTGGGCATTACCTATACCCGCGTGGACACCTCCAAGGTGGAAGAGGTGGAAAAGGCCATTCAGCCCAACACCTCGCTGGTGTATGTGGAGACGCCGGCCAACCCCACCCTGAAGATCAGCGACATTGCCGCCATTTCCCAGGTGGTCCACAAGCACAGCGGCATCACCATGATCGTGGACAGCACCTTCGCCTCCCCCTATCTCCAGAACCCCCTGGACCTGGGCGCCGACCTGGTGGTCCACAGCGCCACCAAGTACCTCAGCGGCCACGGGACGGTGACCGCCGGTGTCATCGCCGGCAGCAAGGCGCGCATCGACCACTGCCGGATGCCGTACCTGCAGTGCTTCGGCGCCGTGCTGGACCCCTTTGCCGCCTGGCAGCTCATGCAGGGCATGAAGACTCTGGGCGTGCGCATGGAGCGCCACTGTGAAAACGCCATGAAGGTGGCCCGCCACCTGGAAAAGCACCCCAAGGTGGACCGGGTCTATTATCCCGGCCTGGAGAGCCATCCCACCCACGAGATCGCCAAAAAGCAGATGCACGGCGGCTTCGGCGGCATGATGAGCGTGGACATCAAGGGCGGCATGGACGCGGTGCGCACGGTCATGAACAACGTAAAGGTGTTCAGCCTGGCCACCAGCCTGGGCAATGTGGACTCCCTGATCCAGCACTCTCCCTCCATGAGCCACTTCGACATGACGCCGGAAGAGCGCTACGCCTCTGAGATCTTTGACGGCCAGGTGCGCCTTTCCATCGGCATCGAGGATGCCGACGACCTGATCGCCGATCTGGACCAGGCGTTGGCGCTGATTTGAGCGCGGCTCCCTGGCAGAGCTGTCAGCCGGACCGTACCGGGAAAGGAATGCGCGGCGGACGTATTTGGAAAGGTGGTTTTTATGGAAGAAAAGCAATTGACGCTGCAGGATATCCAGGATGCGGCCCGGCGCATTGCGCCGTACGCCATCCATACTCCGCTTTTGCGGGAGGCCTCCATGGATGGGGCCCTGGGCGGCTGCCAGGTATATTTGAAGGCGGAAATGCTCCAGGTGACAGGCGCGTTCAAGCTGCGCGGCGCGGCCAACTGCATCCTCTCACTGAGTCCGGAGGAGCGTGCCAGGGGCGTCATCTGCGTGTCCTCCGGAAACCACGGCAAGGCCTGCGCCACCGTGGGGCATCTGACGGATACACCGGTGGTGGTGGTCTTGCCGGAGGACGTCCCCCGCACAAAAATGCTGGGTGTGGAGAGAATGGGCGGGACCGTGATCCCCACGCACCGGGACTACAACAAACGGATGGCCGTGGCCCGTGAGCAGATCCGTCTGCACGGATATACCATGGTGCATGCATTTGAAGACTATCGGGTGATGGCCGGACAGGGCACCATCGGCCTGGAGATCCTGGAGGATCTTCCCGACGTGGATACGGTGATCGTGCCGGTCAGCGGCGGAGGACTGATGGCGGGCGTTGCCACAGCCATCAAAAGTCTGAACCCCCGGGTGAAATTGGTGGGCGCCCAGGCAGCCAACAGCGACGGCTATGCTGCCAGCTGGAGGGCCGGAAAGTGGACTACCATCGAGACCAAGCCGACGCTGGCGGACGGCTTGACCTGTGAGGAGCCCTCCGAACCGAATTACGGGATCTTGAAGAAGTATGTGGACGAATTTGTCACTGCGGATGAGGCGTACATCAAAGACGCGGTAAAGCTGGTGGCTGCGGAGGCAAAGCTCCTTGCGGAGCCCTCCGCCTGCGTGGGCATTGCGGCGGTCCTGCAGGGAAATTACAAACCCGCGCCGAAAGAGCGGGTCAGCTTTGTCCTCAGCGGAGGCAACTGGGATATCGACATGATCGGAAAGATCCTCAATGACGAGCCCGTGCAGGGCGTTTCATGAGAAGAACGACGCAAGAAGGAGGACGTGGAAATGAACACACTGCTGCTGAGCAATTCGGATGTTTCAAAGCTTTTGGATATCGACGATATTGTCCGCTCTGTTGAAAATGCCTATTGCGATTACAGCCGCGGACTGGTTGTCCAGCCGGACATCCTGACCATTTATGAGCCCGGTACGGACAAGGGCTATGATTTCAAGGTGGGGCTTGACCTGGGAGCCGGTTACTATTCCATGAAATCCTCGTCCAGCGGCTATGTGGACAATCCGAAAAAGGGACTGCCCACCGGATTGAACGTGGTTTATCTGTACGATGCCCAGACAAGCGCCCTGGAGTGCATCATGGAGGGCGCGTACATCCGAAACCTGCGCACGGCGGCCGCGGCGGCCATCGCCGTCAAGTACCTCTCCAGAGCAGACGCCCATACCTATTTTGCCTACGGCGCCGGCCGGATCGGCCGGGACGCCCTGCGGATCACGGCCAGACTGCGTCCCCTCACGGACGTCTATGTGTTCGGCTACATGAACGGGGAGATCGAAGCCTATATCCGGGATATGTCCAAAGAGTTCCCCAACCTGGTGTTCCACGGATGCGCCACTCCTGAAGAGGGCGCCAGAAACGCGGATATCATCGTCTCGGTAACGCTGGCCAGAAAGGGGCCCGTCATCCGCAAGGAGTGGATCAAGCCGGGCACCCACATCAGCGCGGTGGGCGCGGATGAGCCGGAGAAGCAGGAACTGGACCCCGGCATCCTGGGCTGCGCCAAGGTCGTGGACGACAGCATCGCCTACGCCTCGAAAAACGGCGAGACCCATCACGCCATCGAGGAGGGCTACCTCACCATGGACGGCATCCATGCCGAGATCGGCGAGATCATCCTGGGCAAAAAGCCCGGGCGGGAAAATGACACCGAGATCACGGTTTTCGACACGGTGGGCATGGCCGTTCAGGACATGGGTATGGCCCTGAGCATTTACCGCAAGGCTCAGGAGCAGGGACTGGGCAGCACGTTCGATTTCAACGCCTGATAAAAGGGCAGGGGGTGCTGTCCGGAGACACTCAGCTATATAGCGCCCCGCAATTTTCGCAAAAAAGGCCTCCGCCTTCGGGCGGAGGCCTTTTCGCGGTCTGCGTTGACAGCAAAGGCGCGGGCGTGATACGTTCATGGGGAAGGCTTGGACGAGATCTGGCCGTCAGGACGCTCTGACGGAGCGCGGCAGGCAGAGCACAGCGCATGTTTGGGCGGCCTGGCGCATGGGCCGGTTTGGCCCGGAGAGAAGGCGGAAAATTTTTCCCGCCCAGTGAGACGCAGCGGGCGGCATAGTCGTTTATAGGGAAGAGAAACTTTAGGAAATGAACAGGAGGCGGTGGCGTTGCTGACCATGTACCTGGCCATGCTGGGCACGGAGGAGGACCGGGAACGGTTCACCCTGCTCTACGAGGCCTATGAAAAGCGGCTTTACGCCGTGGCACTGAAGATCCTGGCAAATCCGGCCCAGGCGGAGGACGCGGCCCAGCAGGCGTGGCTCCAGGTGCTTCGCAACTGGGAGCGGGTCAAGGAGCTGGAGTGGGAGAGCGCGGGAAAATATCTGGCGGTGGCAGCCAAAAACGCGGCGCTGGACCTTTTGAAAAAGGAGCGGTGGTCGGCGTCCATGCCGGAAGAGTGGAATCCCCCGGCGCCGGAGGACGGCGAGAGCGAGTACCGGCGTCTGGTGGCGCTGATCTTGTCCCTGCCGGAGGCGTACCGCCGGGTGCTGGAGCTCAAGTATGTGATGGAGGAGAGCAATCAGGCCATCGCCCGCCGTCTGGGGATGAAGGAGTCCACGGTGTCTACCCGGGTGCAGCGGGGCAGAAAGCTGCTGCTGGAGGCCATGGAGCGGGAGGGATACTGCTATGAATGAAAAGCGGGAGTTTGACGCACTGCTGGCTGCGGCGCTGGCGGAGGCGTGCTGGCAGGAGTGCCGGCAGGCCTGGGAGGCGGAGGAGGAAACCGTGTTTTCCCCGGCGTATCTTCGCTGGCGGGCGGCGCTTTTGGCTGATCCTTTTGCCTGGGCCAGGCGGCGATTGCGGCCGGTATGGCTGCGGGCGGTGCGGGCCGCGGCGTGCGTGGTGCTGGCGCTGGCCGTGGCGCTGGGTTCGCTGATGGCGGTCAGCCCCTCGGTGCGGGCGACGGTGCTGCGCTGGCTGCGGGAGATCACCGGCAATTTTGTGACGTATTCGTCCGTGGAGGAGGGAGACACGTCCCGCTATTCCACCCGGCGGCTCACCTGGCTGCCGGAGGGATGGGCCCTGAAGGACATTGGCCGCAATACCTGGGGATACCGCCGGGCGGACAATGGCGGTACGCTGATCCTCTCGTGCCATAACGCGGAGGACTATCAGGTGACCACCAATGTGGACGACGTGACGGACGCGGAGGATGTCCGCACGGACGTGCAGGTGCGGGGCTGTCCGGCGGATTACTATCTCTCCCAGGACTATCAGGTGCTGGTGTGGGAGGAGGCGGGCTACGTCTTCTTGCTGCGGGGCAGCGGCCTGGAAGAGGAGGACTTTTTCCGCGCAGCGGAGAGCGTGGAGCCCTATTCCGGAGCCGATACCGCCTACGAGCTGGGCTGGGTGCCGGCGGAGTATGACTTCCTCACCCGCAGCGAGCCGGCGGGTGCCGCCACGGAGGAGTGGCTGGAAGGCGGCGTGATCCTTACGTGGCAGTATGTGATCGACCCGGTATGTTCCTTCCGGACGCCGGAGGGGGAGCCGGAAGAGCTCACGCTGGGCGGCGGTGAGACCGCATGGTACTGGGCGCCCACCGAGCCCATTCCGGAGGAGGCGCCGGCGGGACAGGACGAGCCCATCGAGGTGGGCGGTGTGGCCATCTCCTCGGGCGTCTTCTCCCCTGACTCCAACGGGACGCTGATCTGGGAAAAAGACGACGCCATGTTCTATCTGTCAGCGCCCCTGATCAAGGAGGATCTGATCGCCATGGCCGAGCAGGTACGGCAGACGGAGCCGTCGCTGACGCCGCTGTCCGGCAACACCATGATTTTGGAGGGGAACACCGGAGGAGACTGAAAAATTTCGCTGCGGTGAGACGGGAGCGGCGGCCCGTTCGTTCAGGATACAAAAGGGCCGGAAGACCGCCCTGAAAAAAGAAAGGATGAACCACCATGAAGCGAAACATGCCATCATTTCTGTGCGGGTTTGCCTGCGCGGCGCTGACGCTGGCGCTGGGGACCACGGCCCTGGCCGCATCGGGCCAGGTGACCTTCAACTTCGCCAATGTGTCCGTGGACGGCCGGACGGCCATCACCGCCGGGACCACCATCACCGCCGCCAACGGACAATCCGTCCCCTCCTCCATCCTCTATACGGACGCCGCCGGCGGCAAGACCAATTACCTGCCCATCCGGGCCATCAGCGAGCTTCTGGGAGTGAAGGTGGACTACGACTCCGCCACAAAGACCGTGCTGCTGGGCGACCAGCCGGACGGGACGCGCAAGTGGCAGCGGACGGTGGAGGGGACCTCCGTGCGGTATGTCTCCCAGGAGACGGACACAGTCTATTCCGCGCCGCCGGACTGGTGTCTGGATCTGACGGAGGCGGGCGGCACCCTGGAGGGGGTCACCCAGGGCCGGAGCAACGACTTTGCCATCTGGAAGTACCGGTATCAGGGAAAGAGCCTCCGGCTGAGCTGCTCCTATCCCAGCGGCGGGTCCTACGGCACCTCCCTGGCTACGGAGGAAGCGGCGGCAAATCCCGTGTCCCTGACGGTGCAGGGCTGCCCGGCGGAGTTCTATACGGACGGCCACTCCAACGTGCTGGTGTGGGAAAATGAGGAGGGCGTGCTGTTCTGGCTCAGCGGCACGGACTTCTCCCAGGCGGATATGACCGCCGCGGCGGAGCAGGCGTGCCGCTATACGGGTCCGGCGCTGGACTACCGCGCTCAGTGGCTGCCTGCCGGCTGTGCGTTCTTTGAAAGCAACGTGCTGTCCGGCGCGGTCCAGACCATCTGGAACGATGCAAACGGCAATCCTGTGTCGCTGCTGTATGCCGCGTGCCCCGTGACGGCGCCCGACGGCGAGAGCACTGAGACGGAGGTGAACGGCAGCCCTGCCCGCTTCTGGGAGGCGCAGGAGGAGGCGCAGACGCACTCCACCACCGTTAACGGTGAGCCCATGGAGGGCAATACGGTGGAAGTGGGCAATGTGATCATCTCCACAGGTACCATCCCCGGCACCAACTCCAAGAACATGAGCACTCTCATGTGGGAAGACGAGGATACGGGCGTCTTCTTCCGGCTCCAGGGAGCCATGGACCAGAATACGCTGGTGCGCATCGCGGAGCAGGTGGAGGAATGAACGAACAGAGGACAGGGCGCCGGGCGGAACTCCCGCCCGGCGCCCTGTTGGCGGGGACCGGCTGAGCCGGAAAAGCGCCGGGAGACGGCTCCGACTCCTCCATAAAAAACGAAGGGCCTCCGGCAGCGCCGGAGGCCCTGAAAGCAGGATGAAACCACGTTATGAGGCCGGATCGATGAGGACGAAGCCGCCGTCCGTCTCCTCTTCCGGGGGCGTGGCGGTGGTCCCGCCTGTGCCGGATCCGTCCGTGCTGCTGCCGGAGGACTGGGAAGAGCCCGAAGAGCTGCCGGAAGAACCGGAGGACTGGGACAAACCCGAAGAGCTGCCGGAAGAACCGGAGGACTGGGAAGAGCCCGAAGTGCTGCCGGAGGAGCCGGAGGACTGGGAAGAGCCCGAGGAGCTGCCGGAAGAACCGGAGGACTGGGACGAACCCGAGGAGCTGCCGGAAGAACCGGAGGACTGGGACGAGCTCGAAGAGCTGCCGGAGGGAGTACTGCCCGAAGTGTCGGAGGACTGGGGCACCTCCTCTTCCGGCATCTGAGGCGTCTCCTCCGTGGTCTGCGTTGTGTCCGCGGGGGTGGAGGACGCGGTCACCGGCGCGGCGGCCCGGGAATCCTCCAGGTGTCCGGTGGAAGAGGAGAGGGAGCCGTCGGCGTTGACGGACATGATATCCAGGTCACTGAGGGTGAACGTCTCCTGAAAGGGGCTGAGCTGGGTGTTCACAATCTCCAGCAGCTGGTCGGGAATGGGCACCACATACTTCAGATAGTCCCCGTAGCTGTAACTGTACGCCTCGGCGCTCTTCCAGGGCATGGTCAAAAAGGTGACGTTGTCCAGGCTCAGAGCGCCGGAGAGAGCCTGCTTGCCGAACCAGAGGATATTCTGGAGGGTCAGGTCCGTCTCCACGGATTCCTGGAATACGCTTGCCAGCTCGGAAAGGTGCAGCACGTTGGACGGCTGCATCAGCTGCTGTAAAACGGCCTTGAGGAAATTTTGCTGGACCTCCATGCGGCCGGCGTCGCCGATGCCGTTATGATAGCCGTAGGGGCTGTCCTTGTCGTTTTTCCGCCAGCGGATCACCTGCATGGCGTCGTCGCCGGAGAGAAGGCGATAGCCCTTTTCCTGCTCGATCACCAGGTCCTGCAGCGGGTCGTGGTAGTCCATGGTGTAGGGCACATCGAACCAGACGCCGCCGATGGCGTCCACGATCTTGCCCACGGCCTCCCACTCCAGCACCACCTGATAGTCCGGGGCAAAGCCCACCAGCTGGCTGATCTCCTTGTAGAGGGCCTGGATGCCCTCGTCCCCGCAGCCGTTGGTGTTATAGACGGAGTTGATCTTCTTCACGTCCCAGGAGACATTGACCATGGTGTCCCGGGGAATGGACATGACGGTGGCCTTTTGATTGGTCACATCGTAGCTGGCCAGGAGCATGGTGTCCGTATTTCCGCCGCCGCCGGTGTCCCGGCCCAGAATGAGCACGGTATAATAGGCGTCGCTTTTGCGTGCGCCGCCGGCCTTGGGCTGGATGCCGTCGCCCCAGTCGATCTGGTCCACGGTGCCCTCCTGCGGAAGCTCCGGGCGGACGAACCAGTGCTTGTACACAGCCGTCACCGCCACGGCCACCGCCAGCAGTACCGCAACCGTCAGCAGCACCTTCTGCAGCCGGGTCAGCCGGGAGCGGCGGCGGGATCTTGAACGCCGATGCTTCGTTTTCTCCATGAGGGTCCCCCTTTCTCCGCCGTTACCGGGGGCGGACACCGTAGTACCGGGCCAGCTGCACGATGCGCTCTGCCCAGCGGAAGTGGGTGTTGTACTCGTTCATGCGGGTGGAGGCGGCGCTGGCGCCCACCAGGTGCCCGTCCGTGCCGTCCCAGCCCAGAATGGCCCGGGCGTCGTCATAGTCCTCCGGGGAGACCTGCAGCATCTCGTTGACCACCGGGATCTGATTGGGGTGGATCACCGTCTTGCCCACAAAGCCGCTGAGAAGGTCCAGCTCCAGTTCCCGGCGCAGGCCCGTGTCCCAGCCGGGGCCGGCGTAGTACTCCCATACGGGGCCGGAGACCACATACTGGGTGGCGAAGGTGGTGACGATGTCCACCAGCAGGTCCGCCACGGGTTTGACGTCGTAGATGGTGTTGCTCACCCGGCGCCTGAGGCCAAAGGCGTGGGAGAGGTCGTTGCCGCCCACCCGGATGTTCAGGATCCGGTCGGATACGTCCTCCAGGGCGCTTTTGACCTGATGGAGATGATCGTAGCGGGTGTGCAGGTCGATCATGGACGGCGACTCGAAGATGGGCATATAATAGTAGTCCAGTCCCTGGCGGCGGACATCCTCGATGGAGCGCAGGTAGTCGCCGCAGTTTTCAATGAAGAACTTGGGCAGGATGAACCCGGTGAGGATGGAGGCATAGGGCCGGTATGCCTGTGCCAGACGGCAAAGCTGCTGGGGCGAGCGCACCCGGATGAAGATGAGGGGGAGATAGAAGTCCGCCTCTGCCCGGGCCGCGCAGATCCGTTCCAGGGTGTGGGAGAGCATCTGCTCCGCCTGTGCCACCGCGTCGGACCGGACGGTATCCTCCAGACAGAAGGCCAGGGAAAACGGCCTGGGGTAGTGCTCGTTTTTTAAAGCTTCGGCAATGGAGCCGTGGGCGTTGGCCGGGCAGTAGAGCAGAGGACCTACCGCGTAGCCGCTCAGTTCGTGCGTCATTTGGAAACCTCTTTTGTATGAAGAATGAATCACTATGTTTGGACACAAAAATTTAACAGCGGAACAAATTATAGCATAAAAAGCAGAAAAGGAAAACCGGCAGATTGAAAAACGGGCAAAACAGGCGGAAAAAGCATCCAACAGGTGCCGGAGACGGCATTTGGCGCTTGCAAAGAAACGCCTGGTGGCATTATAATGTGGAAAAAACCATGCTGGAAAAGAAAGACGGTCATTATGTTTGCATTCGGACGGTTTGAAAAACTGAATGACTATTTTCTCCCCCTGTCCCGGCGGCCGGGGCGCATCGTCTTTTTCTGCCGGATCGACGGCCTGGACCGCGAAACAGAGTCCTTTATCCGGGACTACTATGACGCTGCCCGGAAAAACGGCGTCATCGTGGACGGGCGCATCCCCAACCCGGACGTGAATCAGCTGGCCTACTTTTCCGAAATGCTGGGCACGGACTTCCGGGCGGACCGGGCGTTTTTGGAGGCGCGGCTGCGGGAATGGCTGCCCCGGATGTCGGACGGACAGCGGGGCGCGGTGGTCACCGCCATGGACGCCACCTTGCAGGACCTGCAGCGCCGGGGCAAGACGGAGAGCATCCTGCGCAACGCCTACACCAAGTACATGTGCTGGCTCTACTACAAGTTCGAGCGCATCGTGGGCCGCCTGGGCACGGAGGACGTGCCCAAGATCCTCTATGATGGGGACATCAGCGGCTACGAGCTGCAGCTTTTGACGGTGCTGTCCCGGGCGGGGGCGGACATCGTGCTGCTGGAGCGAGGCGGCGAGGCCGCGTACCAGAAGCTGGACCCGGCGTCGGAGTGGTCGGTTTTGTACCATCCGGCGGGTGCCGGGCCCATTCCCGATACATTTAATTTAAAAGCCGTCCAGGCGGCGCTCAACCGCGCGGAGGACCAGCGGCGGCTGTACGGCCCGGCGCCGGAGCACACCCTGTGCACCAACGCCTGGATGGAAAAGCCGGAACTGGAGCAGGCGGCGGTGAGTCCCCGGCAGCGGGGCAGCGATCCCGCCCTTTTCTACAATACATTTATCGCCCAGTACGGCGCGGCCGACCGGCTGACCTACTCCAGCGACCTGTTCGCCCTCTACCAGCGGCTGCGGGCGGACGGGCGGAAGGTGTGCATCGTGGATGGAAAGCTTCCGCCCCCCACGCCCGAGGAGATCGCCGCCATCCGCCGCCAGAACTGCGCCACGGCGGAGCAGCTGGCCGCCACGCTGGTGCGGAACATCCAGAGCACGGCGGGGGAGGAGCTCCACCGGCTCATGGTCAAGGCCTTTTTGGACCTGGTGCTGGAGGAGGCGGCCGCTCCGGAGCAAAGTCTCAACAAGCTGACAAACAAGGCCGTGTATCTGCTGGCGTGGCTGGGCCGGTATCAGCGGGAGCTGTTTTCCGGCTGGAAGGCGCCCCAGGTGCCGGTGTTCATTCTTTTCGGCCAGGGCTGCACCACGGCGGCGGAGGCGCTGTTCGTGCGGATGCTCGCCCGGCTGCCGGTGGACGTGCTGGTGCTGATGCCCGGCGGCGGGGATGGGTCGGTGCTGCGGGACGAGGCGCTGCTGGAGCTTCGCTGCGAGGCAACCGTCCCCATGGATGTCTTCCCCCAGGCTGAGACCCGGGTGAGCACGGCGGCCTATGAGGCCGAGCGGGACCTGGACACGCTCATGTATCAGGATACCGGGCTCTACCGCACCCAGCAGTACGCCAAGGCGGAGACGGTGACGCTGCGGGCCATGTACGAGGAGATCTCCATCCTGTGGGACCAGGAGCTCAAATACCGGCCCAATTTCAGCGTCCAGGGTGACACGGTCACCATGCCGGTGCTGCTGGAGAAGGTCTGCGGCGTCAAGGATGGTCAGACGGCCCAGTACTGGCTGGATATTAAAAAGCTCATCACGCCGGATACGCTGGTGATCCGGTCCGTGCCGTACCTGACAGGGCTGGACGAAAACCCCATGAAGCCCTTTGCCACCCAGTTTTTACAGAACGGGCGGCTACGGCGGGACAAGATCAAAAGCCACAAGGCGTATCCCTACGGCATATTGCGGCCCGCTATTCAGGAGTATCTGCTGGATAAGCTGGCGCTGCTGCTGGAACGGCGGATCATTGCCGGAACTTATGAAAACGGCACGGAGTACACCATCATCGCCACGGTGCTGAACCTGAAAAAGGAGATCCTGCGGCTGATCCAGAAGTTCGACTTCACCAAGAAAAACCCCAAGCTCATCGTGGTGAACACCACGGAAAAGCTCCTCTCTTTGGAGGACAGCATTCTGGTGGCATTTTTGAATCTGGTGGGCTTTGATATCGTGTTTTTCGTGCCCACCGGCTACCAGTGCATCGAAAAGTATTTCAACGGCCCCTTCGCCAACGAGCACCAGCTGGGCGAGTATCTATACGACCTGTCCGCCCCGGATTTCACCACCTTGCAGGAGGGCGGGCTCCACTCGATCAGAAAACTATTTGGAAGGAGTTTTTGACCATGGGATTGGATTTCAGCAGACCTGCCGGCGGCGCCATCCAGGCGCAGAATCCCGCCCGGGATGAGCAGGAGGATTACCAGCAGTATGACATTGTGGCCGACCGGGCCCAGATGAACGCGACACTGACCAATTCTCCCGAGGTGGACCGGCTGGCCAGCCAGCTGGAGGTCTACAATCTGGAGTCCATCGTGTCCTTCGGCGCCGGCGCCGCGGAGGAGATCTCCAAGTGCTCCGACGTGGTCTTGAACAGCATGAACCTCTCCCAGCTGGACGATTCCAGCGCCATGCTGGCCAGTCTGGCCAAGATCATGGACAAGTTCGACATTGAGGAGATCAAGGAAAACCCCGGTTTGTTCGGCAAGCTCTTCGGCAACCTGCGCAAGCAGCTGGACAAGATCCTGGCCAAGTACCATACCATGGGCGAGGAGGTGGACAAGATCTACGTCCAGCTCAAGCAGTATGAGACGGAGATCAAGCAGTCCAACCGCAAGCTGGAAGAGATGTTCCAGGCCAACGTGAACTACTATCACCAGCTGGTCATGTACATCCTGGCCGGCGAGCAGGGCTGCCGGGAGCTGGAGGCGTACATCGCCCAGCGCCAGGCGGATCTGGAGGCCACCGGCGACAACTCCATCCAGTTCGAGCTGACCACCCTCAATCAGGCACTGATGATGCTGGAGCAGCGCACCCAGGACCTGCGCACGGCGGAGAGCGTGGCCATGCAGGCCATCCCCATGATCAAGACCATGCAGTTCAGCAACATGAACCTGGTGCGCAAGATCAACTCCGCCTTCATCATCACGCTGCCGGTGTTCAAGCAGGCGCTGACCCAGGCCATCATGCTCAAGCGCCAGCGCATCCAGGCGGAGGCCATGTCCGCCCTGGACGCCAAGACCAACGAAATGCTCATCCGCAACGCACAGAACACCGCCGACCAGGCCAAGATGACCGCCCGGCTGGCCTCGGGCAGCTCCATCAAGATCGAGACTCTGGAAAAAACCTGGCAGACCATCGTCTCCGGCATCGACGAGACCCGCCAGATCCAGGAAAACGCCCGCAAGCAGCGGGTGGAGGACCAGAAGCGGCTGGAGGCCATCAAGGCCGACTTCAACGCAAGATACAGCATGCCGGACAAAAAGTAAACGCATTCCAAAAATTTTGATAAACGGAGGGTAATGTTATGCCGATCAATCTGACCAAGGGACAAAAAGTGGACCTGACCAAGGGCAACCCCAGCCTGAGCAAGATCGTGGTAGGTCTTGGCTGGGACGTGAACGTCTATGATTCCGGTGCGGCCTTCGACCTGGACGCCGCCGCGTTCATGGTGGGCGCCAACGGCAAGTGCCCTACCGAGAAGGAATTCGTGTTTTACGGGAACCTCTCCCACGCCAGCGGCGCCGTCAAGCACATGGGCGACAACCTCACCGGCGAGGGCGACGGCGACGACGAGCAGATCGTGGTGGAGCTTTCCAAGGTGCCCGCCAATGTGGAGCGCATTGCCTTCACCGTCACCATCTACGATGCCGAGAGCCGTCACCAGAACTTCGGCCAGGTGTCCAACGCCTACATCCATATCCAGGACCTGGTCACCGGCACCGATCTCATCCGCTATGACCTGGGCGAGGACTTTTCCATCGAGACGGCCATCGTGGTGGGCGAGCTGTACCGCCACAACGGCGAGTGGAAGTTCAACGCCATCGGCAGCGGCTTCCAGGGAGGCCCG
>ENA-UEYL01000545-UEYL01000545.1-human-gut-metagenome-genome-assembly--contig:-NODE-545-length-38146-cov-4.470383_pt1 | contig 38146 bp, 35 predicted proteins | sample MGYA00242941_ERZ507946 | MGnify/ENA primary metagenome ERZ507946 (study PRJEB26167, sample SAMN06115482) | human gut metagenome | host: Homo sapiens | place: China:Guizhou | collected 2015-03-11...
CCTTCTTGGCCGTCTCGCGGGCCTTCTTCTGGATGCCCGAGATCGCCTTGCGCTCCTTCTCGTTCTCGACGATCTTCTTCTGGAGAATCTGCGCCGTCTCGGAGTGCTTGTGCAGGTAGTCGTCGAGGTGCTTGCCCAAGAAGTCCACGACGAAGTTGCGCATCGACACGCCCGGCTCGATCTCCTTCGAACCGAGCTTGATCTTGGTCTGCGACTCGAAGACCGGGTCGGTGACCTTGACCGAAATGGCGGCGATAATCGACGTGCGGATGTCCGAGGGGTCGTAGTCCTTGTGGTAGAACTCCTTGACGGTCTTGGCGATGGCCTCGCGGAACGCCGCCTGATGCGTGCCGCCCTGCGAGGTGTACTGGCCGTTGACGAACGAGAAGTAGCTCTCGCCGTAACCCGTGCCGTGGGCGATCGCCACTTCGATGTCGTCGCCCGAAAGGTGGATCGGCGGATAGAGCGGCTCCTCGGTCATGTTTTCGTTCAGCAGGTCCAGCAGGCCGTTTTTCGAGACGTAGCTGCTGCCGTTGAAATTGAACGTCAGACCCAGATTCAGGTAGGTGTAGTTGCGGATCATCTGCTCGACGTATTCGAGGTTGTAAGCGTACTGCCCGAAAACCTCCTCGTCGACGCGGAACGAGATGAAAGTGCCGTTCTTCTCCCTCACGCCGCTCTCCCACGTATCGCTCTGTTCGAGTCCCTGCGCGAAAGTCACTGTGCGGGCTTCGCCGTCGCGGACCGAACGGGCCGTGAATTCGCTCGAAAGCATGTTGACGGCCTTGACGCCGACGCCGTTCAGGCCGACGGTCTTCTTGAAGGCCGAGCCGCCGTACTTGCCGCCGGTGTTCATCTCGCTGACAGCCGCCGCGAGCGACTTGAGGGGGATGCCGCGGCCGTAGTCGCGCACCGTGACCACGTTGTCGGCGATCGAAATGTCGATCTGACGGCCGGCGCCCATGATGAACTCGTCCACCGAGTTGTCCACGACCTCCTTGATGAGGACGTAAATGCCGTCGTCGGCCTGCGCGCCGTCGCCCAGCTTGCCGATATACATACCGGGCCGCAGGCGGATGTGCTCCCGCGGCGAGAGGGTGACGATGGCGTCGTCGCCGTAATTGTCGTTCGGATTCGTATTGAGTAAATCTGCCATAGTCTATTTTTTGTTTCGGATCTCGGCGAGGGCCGCGCACATGGCGTCGTGCACCTCCTGCATCAGTTCGTGCGTCTCGGCCGCGGCGACCCGCCCGGCGGAGACGGGGGGCAGCACCCGGATCGTGATCCGGTTGCCCCAGTTGAACAGCGCGTTCTTTTTGATGAGCGTCTTCGTGCCGTCGAGCACCACGGGAAGAATCTCCACGCCCGCCTCCTTGGCCAGCGTGAAGGCCCCCGCCTTGAAACGGTGAATCTCGCCGTCCTTGGAGCGCGTACCCTCAGGGAATACGGCCACCGAAGCGCCGCGCGAAATCCATAGTTTGCCGTCGCGGACCATCTGCTCCAGCGCTTCGGAAGCGCGGCCGCGGTTGATGCAGATGTCGCCGTGCAGGACGAGGTACTGCCCGAAGAAGGGGGTCTTGAAGACCTCGCGCTTGGAGACCCAGCGGAAATTGAGCGGAATGTAGTAAAGCGTCGGGATGTCGATCACCGTATTGTGGTTCAGCACGATGACGTAACTCTTCTTCCGGTCCACGTACTCCCGGCCGATCACCCGCTGCCGCCACCGGGGAGGCACGGCGAAGAAGATGCGGACCAGAATGCGCGACAGTTCGTGCACCACGCGGCGGCCCTTGTCGAAAGGATAGCATACGACCAGAGCGACGGCCGACAGCACCATGAAAAAGGTGCAGAGGAAGACCAGAAAGATATAGTAAACTGCGCTTATCATAAAAATCAGTTTTTAAGGCCCGGCCGCCGCACCCCGCCGCACCCGTCCGGACGCCGTATCGGGCGGAAAACGGCATAGCGGAGCGTTCGGAATAACGTCAGGGGACAATGAGCCATAATAATTCAATCTGCAAATTTAGGAATTATTCGCAGGAATCCTAAATCGGGGAGCAACGATTTTTCAACAAAATATTCACGATGACCGTCGGGCCGGACCTTTTTTTTCGCAGGCCGCCGAAAAAAATAATGCGAAACAGTTGACCCGTCCCCAAGGTCAGGGTGTATCTTTGCCGCATGAACACTGCGCAGAGTTTATGAAGACAACGAAAATCAAATTCAAAATCGGAGAATTTTCCAAGCTCAACCGGGTTACCGTCAAGACATTGCGGCATTACGAGGAGATCGGTCTGCTCGTACCGAGCCAAGTGGACAAGTGGACCGGATACCGTTATTACGACGTATGCCAGCTGGGAAGGATGAACACGATCCGCTACCTCAAGGAGCTGGGATTCACGCTCGAAGAGATCGGAGAGCTGTTCGACGAGGGGCGGACGCGCCCGTCGCCGGAACTTATCGCGGCCAAAACCGCAGAGTGCCGGGAGACGCTGCTCCGGCTGGAGCGGCGCATGGCGGAGCTGGAAAGACTGGGAAAAGAACTCGCAAAACCGAAGAAAATGGAAAAAGCATTTATCAAAGAGCTGCCGGCGGTCGTCGTCGCCAGCCACCGCCGGGTCGTCAGGGGCTACGACGAACTGTTCGACCTCTGCCCCAATGTCATCGGACCAGAGATGGCGCGGCTGGGCTGCGAATGTCCCGAACCGGGCTACTGTTTCACGATCGACCACACCTGCGAATTCAGGGAACGGGACATCGACATCGAATACTGCGAAGCGGTGACCGAACGGAAAGAGGACTCGGAGCTGCTTGAATTCAAGGAACTGGAGGCCGTGCCGACGGCCGTGTGCATGTATCACCGCGGAAACTACGACACCCTGCCGCAGACCTTCGCCGAGCTTTACGCATACGTCGAAAAAGCGGGATACAAGCTCGCGGGAAGCCCCCGGTTCAGCTATATCGACGGCATATGGAACAAGGACAGCGAGGAAGAGTGGCTGACCGAAATTCAGATTCCGGCAGGCAGGTAAGCCCGCCGTCCTACCCTTTCGGACCTCCGTACCCTGCCGGTACGGAGGTCTTATTTATATATGTATCAAAATTTTCTGCAAAAATACAGTACTATGCATTGCAAAGTATAAATATTTTTACATATCTTTGCCACATCAACTAAAATGCAACGCAGATTACAATTAAACGCAGAATATTATGAAAAAACTTATCCTCCTTATCCTGCTGCTCGCAATGGCTGCGGCGAACGCAATAGCGGCCCGCATGTATCCGGCCGGAGGCCGCGTCGTGGACGAGCAGGGACAGGCCGTGGAATATGCGACGGTGGTACTGCTCAGGAGCGGCGAGCAGGTGGCCGGCATGGCGACCGACGACGCCGGACGTTTCGAGCTGAAGGTCCCGACAGGCGAATACACCCTCTCGATCCAGTATCTGGGTTTCGATCCCGTCCTGCGGCAGGTGCGCGTCGAAGCGGACAACGATCTGGGCGACATCGTGCTGAAAAGCTCCTCGACGCAGATCGAGGGCGTGGTGGTCAAGGCGCAGCTGATCCGCCGCGAGGCCGACCGCTTTGTCGTCGATGTGGCCAACGCCCCGGCGGCGATCGGCAAGGACGGCATCGAACTGCTGGAGCGCGCTCCGGGCGTATGGGTGGACGACGAGAAGATCTCGATCAACGGCAAGAGCGGTTCGAAGGTGTACGTCAACGACCGCGAACTGCGCATGGAACCGGCGCAGCTGCTGACCTACCTGCGTTCGCTGCGCGCCGACGACATCCAGAAAATCGAGGTCGTGCCCACGACCGGCGCGGACTACGATGCGGATTCGTCGGGCGGCATCATCCGGATAACGCTCCGCAAACGCCGCGAAAACGGCGTGGAGGGGTCGTTGTCGGCCGATTCGCGGCTGGGCCGCTGGGTGCGGTCGGTCAATCCCCGTGCGCGCGTCAGCTACCATTCGGGACGGCTCGACCTCTACGGGCTGGCGTGGTTCAACCTCGAAACCGACGAATTCGAATCGGACGAAAACACCCGCTACACGTCGGGCAGCAACAGTCTCGAAGCCCACTCCGAAAAATTCGAACGCGACCGGAATTTCGGCGCGAGCTTCGGTTCGGTGTACGAGATCAATTCCCGCCAGAGCGTCGGCGCGGAGTTCGAATACTGGCGCAACCGCGAAAAAGGCCCCAACGACTCCTACACCGATTTCACGGCCGCAGAGGGCGTGACCCGCACCGACAGCCGCTATGACAATTTCACGGCGCGCAACAACTACTCGCTGACGTTCAACTACATCCGGAAGATCGACTCGCTGGGTTCGACGCTCAAGGTGCTGGCCGACTACAACCGCCGCACCACAGACGCCGAGAACGACAACTTCAGCCGCACAGCCGCTCCGGCCCCCGCGCCCGCCGCAGACTCGACTTACCGCGACAATTCGGTCTCGGTCTACAACGTGACCACCGCCACGCTGGCATTCGACAAGAAATTCTCGCCCCGCTGGTCGCTGCGGACCGGAGCCAAGTACACCTACAACGACATGCACAACGACGCGCTGTACGAATACCGGAAAAACGACGCATGGTCGCGCAACGACGACCAGAGCTTCACGATCAACTACACGGAGAACATCGCCGCGGCGTACGCCATCGCGTCGGCCAATCTCGGACGCTGGAGCTTGGTGGCGGGAGTGCGCGGCGAGTACACCCGCACCGAAGGCAAAGGACACGGCATCGCGCAGAATTACTTCAGTCTGTTCCCCAACGCCAACGTCTCCTATGCGCTGGCCAAGGACGGGTCCTATTCGCTGATCGCGCAGTATGCACGCACGATCGAGCGGCCGCGGTTCTGGACCCTCAATCCGCAGCGGTACCAGATTTCAGACTACACCTATCAGACAGGAAATCCGAAGCTCGACCCGGCCTACAAGCACGACGCGAGCCTGACGCTGGTGCTGAAACACAAATACACGCTGACGGGCGGCATCGTCGTCCAGACCGGCGAAATACAACAGACGATGCGTCCCGACGCCGACGACCCGAAGCGGCTGTGCATAGCGTGGGTCAATTACGACACGACGAAGAGTTATTACGTCTCGGCCAATGCGCCGTGCCAGTTCGCCAAATGGTGGACCATGAACCTCAACGCCACCTACATCCGTCAGGGCCAGCGCGTCGATCAGCATACGCCCGAAGCGCATTACAACTTCTATTTCGCGAACGCTTCGACCACCTTCACGCTCCCCGCGAAGTTCTACATCGACCTGTCATACCGCCTTCAGGGCCGCATGGACTTCGGCAACTGCTGGGTGGAGCCGATGCACTTCCTCAATGCGGGGATCAAAAAACGGTTCGGCGACAAGTTCACCGCCGCATGCTCGGTGCGCAACCTGATCGACCGACCGCAGCATGTCGGCGCACGCGGCGAAGGGTTCGTCCGCAGGGTGGACATGTCCCAGCAATGGAACTGCCGCGAATTCCGCATTTCGCTGAGTTACAACTTCAAGTCCGGGAAGGCGTTCAAGCGCCGGGCCGTCGAGGCGGGTTCGGCCGACGAGAAGAGCCGGTTGTAGATCGTCGGAGCCGGCCCCGACGGAGTAAAACGGCTGCTGCCGGGAGCGGATCAAAAACCGCTGAATACAAGCGGATACGGTACATAAATTGCTGCATGGCGGGAAAAACTTCCTGCTATGCAGCATTTCAGTTATCTGGCCGAGATATTCGTCGTGGGCGGCATCGTCTCGGCGCTGATTATCGCGGCCGACCTGCACTCGTGCAGACAGCCGATGCGTATTATGAACAGCGTGTGGATTCTCACCGGACTGTGGGCCAGCGTCATCGGGCTATGGGCCTATTTCACCTTCGGCCGGCCGCGGCACTGCGACCTCGAAGAGCATAACGGCGGCCGGAAAACGGGGACGAAGCCGGAAACAGGAGCAGAAACACGAGCCGAAGCGGAAACGGGAGCAAGAGCGGCAGAAGCCGGGGCTGACGGCATGCGGAAAATGAGCAGTACGGCAGGCATGGAAAATATGGGTGAAACGGCAGGTATGCCGGGTATGGCTATGCCCGGCATGAGGAACATGGCGGAAGCGGAGATGCGGGGGCGGCCGAAATGGGAGTCGGCGGTGTTGTCCACGCTTCATTGCGGAGCGGGATGTACGCTGGCCGATCTGGTCGGGGAATGGTTTATGTATTTCGTTCCGATCGCCGTCGGCGGGAGCCTGCTGGCCGGGGCGTGGATCGCGGACTACATACTGGCGCTGGTTTTCGGCATCGGGTTCCAGTATGCGGCGATCCGGGGCATGGAACGGACACTCGGACGCGGCACGGCCCTGCGGCGGGCGGCTAAAGCCGACATACTGTCGCTCACGGCATGGCAGGCGGGCATGTACGGCTGGATGGCGGTCGCAATTTTCGGACTCAACGGGGGCATGCCGCTTCCCCGCACTTCGTTCGTATTCTGGTTTATGATGCAGATCGCCATGGCATGCGGGTTCCTGGCAGCACTGCCGGTAAACGTCCTGCTGATTAAAGCGGGCATAAAAAAAGGGATGTAGCTTCCCGCCGCATCCCCTTATATCCAACACGATACCACCCTACCGCGCCCGGCGGAACCGCAGGTGCGGAAAGGGAATATGCAGTGACCGACCGGCGATGATGAGCGTCACGGCAGCCAGAATCAACACCACGCCCAGCACGATGCGCGGCGTGAGCCGTTCGCCGAAGACCACGACGCCGAAAAAGAGGGCCGTAAGAGGTTCCAGCGCACCGAGAATCGCCGTGGGCGTAGAGCCGATGGCGCGGATGGCGGCGGCCATCGTCACCAGCGACACGATCGTCGGGAAGAGCGCCAGCGAGACGGCGTTGATCCAGAGTCCGGGCGTGGGGATCGCCTGCAGGTCGGCGCAGAAGCGCAGGCGCACGACATAGACGCTCAGGCCGAACAGCAGGGCGTAAAAGGTGAGTTTCTCGGTCGGCAGGCCGCGCAGCGACGAGCGGTTGACGCCCACGATGTAGACCGCATAGCAGAGCGACGAGAGAAAAACCAGCGCGACGCCGAGAAAGGAGAGCGTCTCACCGCCGCCCTTGTAGAGCATGGCGATGCCGGTGAAGGCCAGCAGGATCGAGAGCATGGTGATCCGGCTCACCTTCTCGTGGAAACCGACGGCCATGATGACCGCGACCAGCACGGGATAGAGGAACAGGATGGTCGATGCGATGCCCGCGTCCATGTGGTTGTAGCTCTCGAACAGGAAGAGCGACGAGAAGGAGAAGAGCAGTCCCATGACCGCCAGCGGCACAAGGTCGCGGCGGCGCACGGCGAACGACTGCCGCCGGACGAGCATCAGCGCGCCCAGCATCGCCGCAGCCAGCAGATAACGGTAGAAAAGCACCGAATCCACTCCCATGCCCGCCCCGTAAAGGGGCAGCGTGAAGAGCGGATTCAATCCGTAACTGGCGGCGGCCACGGCACCCAGCACGCAGCCGCGCGACTTAGCGTTCGCCATTTCCCTTAGAACTGTACCTGCGGCGCGGCTTCGGAGCCTTCGGCCGACTCGAAGTAGGGCTTCTGCTCGAAACCGAACATTTTGGCGACGAGGTTGGCCGGGAAGCGGCGCACGGAGACGTTATAGGTCCGGGCCACTTCGTTGAACTGCTTGCGGGCCACCGAAATACGGTTTTCGGTGCCTTCGAGCTGCGCCTGCAGTTCGAGGAAGTTCTGATTGGCCTTCAGGTCGGGATAGCTCTCCGACACGGCGATCATGCGGCCCAGCGCCGAGCGCACCTGCGCCTGCGCCTGCTGGTACTCGGCCAGCTTTTCGGGCGTCAGGTCGTCGGCCGACAAGTTGATCGAGGTGGCTTTGGCGCGGGCTTCGGTCACCTCGGTAAAGGTCTGCGTCTCGTGGGCGGCATAGCCTTTGACCGTATTCACCAAATTGGGAATCAGGTCGGCACGGCGCTGATACTGCGTCTCGACGTTGGCCCATGCGGTCTTAACGCCCTCTTCCTTATTGACGAATCCGTTGTACGTTGCATAGAAGAAGATCACCACGACGGCGGCGACTCCAATCCAAATCCATTTTTTCATAATCGACAATTTTTTATTTTTAATACACAATTTTCAGTCATATCTTTCCGCCTTCGGCCGCTGCAGCCGCCTTCGGCGTCATTCACGAATCTCAAATCGGCCCTCCCTAAGCCCCCGGCGAAAGGAGTCGCCGCACGCGGCCGGAATTACGGGCGAAGACAGCCGACGGACTATCGGACAGCCGGACGACCGGACGGCGGAACTACCGGTCTGCAGAACCAACCAACGGCCAACCGAGCTGCCGGACCGGAGAACCAACGAACCGGCAGTTTCCCGGACCGACGGACGACCGGACGGCAGAACAGCAGAACGGACTAACAACCGGACTACCGGACGGCCGAACCGGCGGTCTCCGGACCGGCGAACGGACATCCGCCCCTACCAGCGCGATCCGGCGCCTCCGCCCCCGAACGACCCTCCGCCGAAGCCGCCGCGCGATCCGCCGCCGAAACCTCCGAAGCCGCCGAAGCCGCCGATGATCGTCCCGCCGCCACCGCCGAAATTGTCGTCGCGCAGATTTTTGGCCCGCCGCTTCACCACGGCCCCGCAGTTGGAGCAGACGTAGGTGTACTCGACCAGCCGGTAGCTGGGAGTCACCTGCAGAATACGGTTCGACTGCTGCCGAAGCGTCGGTTTGTGGCACTTCGGGCAGCGTTTGCGGGCATAATAGCCGAGCATGACGACGCCCAGCGGCAGGACGACGAATCCGACGACGATCAGGAAGACGGCCCATGAAGGAAGCTCCCCGTCCGCGGTATCCGTACCGCCCAGATCCAGTTCGCTGCCTTCAAGCAGCTGCGCCGCGGCTTCGACGCCCGCGACCATGCCGCGGCTGTAGTCGCCCTCGCGGAAGGCGGGCAGCATGTATTTCAGCTGAATCCGCTTGCAGACGGCGTCGGGAAGCACGCCTTCAAGCCCTCCGCCCGTGACGAAGCGGATTTCACGCCGGTCCCTGACCAGCAGGATGCCCAGCCCGTTGTCGTTCTCGGCGCGCCCCACGCCCCACTGCGTAAAGAGATCGACGGCGAAATCGAAGACGTCGCCGCCCGCAATGTCGTCCACGGCCACCACGGCCACCTGAGCGATCGCCCGGTCGCGGAGCGCCCCGCAGACCGAGTCGATACGCGCTACGGCGCCGGGCGAAAGGATACCGTCGGGATTCGACACGTAGCGCGTACGGTCGGCGCGCTGGACATTGGGGATATCCTCGGCGCGGTAGCTCCGGGCCTGCGCCGCAAGGCTCGCAAAGAGCAGCAGGCAAAGAATGATAAAGCGTCTCATATTCATCGGCAAAAATAGCAAATATTCCGGAACCGGAACGGATTCCGGCGGGAAGTTAGCGGACAAAATGCAAAAAAAAGGCCGCCCTGTCGTGCGGCGGTCTTTTTTCGGCGGCGCAGAAGCGTCAGCGGGTCAGGATGCGGTAGCTCCACGGCGCCATATCCTCCTCGACGTGGCCGCGGAGTTCGCCGGGACGGCCCGTCATGGCATCGGTATACATGCCGGCGTAGATGCCCGTATAGTAATCGGCATGGATCACATAGGGCGAGAGGTTCATGACCGCGACGACGCGGTTGCCCTCCGCCTCGCGGACCGCAATCATCAGGCAGTCCTCGGCGTTGTTGCGTATCTCGATCATCTCGCCGCCCCGTTCGCCCGATGCGAGCGCCGGATTGGCGTGCCGGAGCGCCGTCAGACGGCGGTAGAACTCCGAAAAGGGATTGGAGCCGTAGGCGGGAAGCGGGTCGCGGTCGAAGAAGGCGAACGAATGGTCGTAGCCGATCTCCTGACCGGTGTAGATCAGCGGCAGTCCGCGCGGCACGACGAAGGTGAAGACGGCCATGATTTCGCGGGCGGCGCCCATGCGGGCGAACTCCGAGCCGTTCCACGAATTCTCGTCGTGGTTGGAGGTGAAGGCCAGCCGCATGGCCGAACGGGGATAGCGCCGGCGGTCGGCATAGATGTAGTCGCGCAGCGACGTAACGCGGACCCTCTGCTGCGCCACGTCGTTCATCAGGTGGTGCATCTCCCACGCATAGCAGGCGTCGAAGGCTCCCCCGTCGAAAAGGTAGGTCTCCTCGGCTTCGGCCAGCATGAACAGACCGGGCTTCACCCGCCGCAGGCGTTGCGCCGTCTCGTTCCAGAATTCGATCGGAACCAGCATCGCCATGTCGCAGCGGAAGCCGTCCACGCCGTGTTCGCGGACCCAGAACTCCATGGCGTCGCCCTGCGCGCGCCACACTTCGCGCTCGGCATAGTTGAGTTTGGCCGTGTCGGTCCAGTCCCACGGCACGGCGGGCGCTCCCGAAGCGTCGCGCTCGTACCACGAAGCGGGCTTCTCGGTCACCCAGCGGGCGTCGCGCGCCGTATGGTTGGCGATCCAGTCCAGCAGCACCTTCATACCCAGCCGGTGCGCCTCGGCGACGAAGGCGTCGAAATCCTCCATCGTCCCCAGACAGGGATCGACCGCACAATAGTCGCGGACCGAATAATAGGAGCCGAGCGAGCCTTTGCGCCCCTCGACGCCGATCGGATAGACGGGCATCAGCCACACGGCGTCGATGCCCATGTCGCGCAGGAAGCCCAGTTTCGCGGCCGCGGCGCGCAGCGTGCCTTCGGCCGTCAGCTGGCGCACGTTCATTTCATAGAGCACGGCCTGATAACTCCATTCGGGATGTAACATTTCCATAGCTTAAATAAAAAGGTCGGTTTTCGGTTTTCGGGGTGTCAAATGTACGTTTTTTTCCGGACAAACGCTCCGCCCGGACCAAAAACAGCCATAATTCGACGGAAATAGCTGACGCAGGGCGCATTTATTTCATGGAAAATTCTTACCTTTGCGCACGATTATAAAAACGCCTTAATCAAATATGAAACATTTACGTCTCCTTATGCCGGTCATACTGACGGCTCTACTCGTCACGTCATGCGCCTCGCAAAAGCGTGCATGGTACCTGCAGGATGCCCAGCCGTTCACGCCCGAACAGATCGCCGAGAACGGCCAGATACGCATCAAGCCCCTCGACAGGCTGACGATCGTCGTCAACAGCAAGGACCCCGAACTGGCCGTGCCGTTCAACTCGTCGTCGTCGCTGAGCTCCCTGACCGGAGCCACCAATTACGGAAGCGCCACCAACCAGTCGCTGCAGATCCGCACGGTGGATGAGAACGGACAGCTCGAAATGCCCGTGATCGGAAAGATCGAGTGCAAGGGCAAGACCCGGAGCGAACTGGCGCAGGCCATAGCCGACAAGATCGTCGAGGGCGGGTATATAAACGACCCCACGGTAAACGTGCAGTTCGCGGACATGAAGATTTCGGTAATCGGCGAGGTGGCACGTCCGGGACATTACGACGTCACGCGCGACAAACTCTCGATCTTCGACGCGCTGGCCATGGCCGGAGACCTGACGATCTACGGTATCCGCACCGACGTGGCCGTGGCCCGCGAAGTGGACGGAGTGCGCACCATCGAGTACCTCGACCGCACGTCGAAGGAGCTGTTCAACTCCCCCGCGTTCTACATCCAGCAGAACGACGTGATCTACGTCAAACCCAACAAATACAAGGCGCAGGCCGGTGAAATCAGCCAGAACCGAAACTTCTACCTTTCGCTCGTGGGTACGGCAATTTCCGTGGCGACGCTCATCATAACCCTGACCAAATAAGACCGGCCATGACAGAACAGAACATCAATCCGCATCTGCTGAACGAAGAGTCCGAAAACACGAACGGCATCACGCTCCACGACCTGATTCAGATGGTTTTGGCCAACTGGTACTGGTTCGCGCTCTCGGCGATCATCTGTCTGGGAACGGCCTATTACTATCTGGCAAGCACCCCGAAAATATACAGCCGGACGGCGACCATCCTCGTGAAGGACAGCCGCAAGGGCGGCGACACGGATCTGGGCGCGTTCAGCGATCTGGTGGGATTCCAGAACCGCCGCAACGTAGACAACGAGGTCTACATCCTCCAGTCGCACCGGCTGATGTCGGAGGTGGTCAAGCGCCTCCACCTGACGGTCAACTACTCGGTGCGGGAAGGGCTGCGCACGGCGGACCTGTACGGCCGTTCGCCGATCGAAGTCGATTTCATCAACGACAACTCCAAGCAGAAGCTTTCGCTGGAGGTCACCCCGCTCAGAAACGGCAAGATCGAGCTGACGGACTTCGAGGACAAGTTCGTGACGCGGCAGGAGACCAAGCGGGTCATTCTGGCCGAATACGGCGATACGGTCGCCACGCCCGTCGGGCAGGTGGTCGTGCACAAGACCCTGTTCATGGACTCGACCTATCTGAAAAAACCCATCACCGTAATCAAGAATTCGCTCGCGGCGACGACCAACGCCTACCGCGCCGCCGTGAAGAGCGACGTGGCCAACAAGCAGGCCTCGATCGTGACGATCTCGATGAACAATTCGGTGCCGCGCCGCGCCGAGGACGTGATCAACACGCTGATCGCCGTCTATGAGGAAGACGCCATCGCCGACAAGCGCCAGCTGTCGGTGGTGACGGCCGACTTCATCAAGGAGCGCATGCAGGTAATCGGCCGCGAGCTGGGAGACGTGGACCGCGACATCGAGGACATCAAGAAGAGCAACAAGATGATCGACATCACCTCGGAGGCGACCCGCACCATCACCGAGAGCACGCGCTACAAGGCCGAAAGCCTGACGATCGAGAATCAGATAAGCGTCGCCGACTTCATCCGCGAATACCTCAACGACCCGTCGCATGCGGGCGACCTGATCCCGATGGTGGCCTCGATGACCAACAACGGCATCGTCGCGCAGATATCGGAATACAACGAGGCCATCCTGCGGCGCGAGAAGCTGCTGGAAAACAGCTCGGAGCGCAGTCCGGTCATTCAGGACCTTGACAACGGACTGGCCGCCGTGCGCCGCTCGATCATCGCCTCGCTCAACTCGCATATTTCGACGCTGGAGATACAGCTCGAAACCATGCGCAAGGAGGAGGCGCAGGTCAACCGCCGCATCTCGACCATGCCTTCGCAGGAGAAAGTCATGCTCGACATCATGCGTCAGCAGAAAATCAAGGAGGAGCTGTTCCTCTACCTGCTCAACAAGCAGGAGGAGACGCAGCTCAACTACGCCGTGGCCGAGAGCAACTCGCGCACGATCGACATGGCGTACGGAAGCGCGCGCCCCGTATCGCCCCGCTCGACGATCATCCTCGGCATCAGCCTGCTGGCAGGTCTGGCCATTCCGTTCGGCATACTCTACCTGATCGGCATGCTCGACACGACCATCCGCGGCCGCAAGGACGTGGAGGAGAACCTCAGCGCACCGTTCCTCGGCGACATACCCTTCCTCGAAGGGGACAACAAGGGCGGCGTGGTGGTCCGGGAAACCGGACGCGACGCGCTGTCGGAGGCGTTCCGCATCCTGCGCTCGAACATGACGTTCATGAACGTCTCGTCGGGCAAGGAGATCAAGTGCGTGCTCTTCACCTCGTCGGACCCCCATGCGGGCAAGACGTTCGTGGCGATGAATCTGGCAATGACGCTGGCCATGGCGGGCAAACGGGTCGTGCTGATAGACCTCGACCTGCGCCGTCACGCGCTCACGACGCACTTGGGACGCAGCAACAGCAAGAACGGCATGTCCGGTTATCTGGCCGGAACGATCACCGACATCGACCAGCTGGTGACGAACATGGGCTTCCACGAGAACCTCGACGTGATCTGCGCCGGCATACAGCCGCCCAACCCCACCGAGATGCTGCTCTCGAACCGGCTCGACAAGCTGGTAGAGCAGCTGAAGGAGCGTTACGACTTCGTATTCATTGACAGCACGCCGGCCATGTCGGTAGCCGATGCGGTGATTACGGACCGTCTGGCCGACCTCTGTATCTATATCGTGCGCGAAGGCGTGCTCGACCGCCGTCAGCTGCCCGACATCGAACGGCTCTACCGCGAGAAGAAGTTCCATAACATGTGCATCGTGCTCAACGGCACACGCACACGCCGCCACGGCTACGGGTACGGATACGGCTATGGTTACGGGTATGGATACGGTTACGGATACGGCTATGGCGACGACCATCAGGAGGTAAGCTACCGCAAGCGCATCAAGCACTTCTTCCGGTCGCTGGGACGTAAGATAAAGCGATAGGAGATGGCGATTCACGATGCCGTAATAGCCCTCGATTTCGACGGCACGGTGGTAACGCACGCCTACCCCGAAATCGGGGACGATGCAGGCGCGGTTGCCGTACTCAAAGAACTCACCGACAACGGATGCCGGCTGATACTCTACACGATGCGTTCGGGCGCACTGCTCGACAAGGCAGTCAAGTGGTTCAGGGACCGGGAGATTCCGCTCTACGCCATCAACGAAAACCCCTCGCAGCAGCGCTGGACTTCGTCGCCGAAGATTCATGCGGACCTCTATATCGACGACAGCAACTTGGGCTGTCCGATCCGGTTCGTGGACGGCGTGAAACGGCCGGTGGCGGACTGGACCAAGATCAGGGAGCAGCTGGTACGGGAGGGATTTCTGGACTGACCGGCCGCCCGCAGGTTGTTCGACGGCTGCGCAACAGGTTCCCAACAGTTGTTAACCAAAGATAAAAACAGGACTTTTCGGAGTCCTGTTTTTATTTTGCGCTACGGGTGAAAAATGCAGAGGCCCTGCTCTACCCTGCCGGAACGGAATGGCGCCGGAAGTCGGAAAAACAATAGGACAATGCGGGGCAAAAGATAAGGGGCGGCCCGCAAGCCGCCCCTTATTATAACACCGGGAACTAAGCCCAGAGATTGCGGGGGTATTTGCCCTCGGCGATCATCTTCTCGATCGAGGCCATCAGCGCGGGTTTGTCCTCCTTGTAGGTGACGCCGTGCCACTGGGCCGCCGAACGGAGCACGCGCAGGGACGCCGCGCCCTCGCCGATGAGTTTGTTGACCATCGTCGGGATGTAGAACTCCGATTTGAGGTTCTCGCGGTTCTCGGCGAGCCACGTCTTGAAATACTCCTTCGAATAGGCGAAGAAGTCGGGCGTGAAGCCGAAGAGGTTCATCGAAACGGGCGTGTCCTCGGCAAGCTCCTCGTCGGCGCCGCCGTCGTGGAAGAGGATTCGGCCGTCGGGCATGCGCTCGATCTGCGTACGCTCGACCATCGACGTCAGGTTGCCGTCGGCATCCACGCCGCAGACGCCGCGCGATACGGTGCCATTGTCCGAAAGGGTCCGGTTCAGATCGTAAGCGACCATGCAGTAGCGGTTTTTGCTGTCGCCGAGCTGCGAAAGGTAGTCGCCGATGGTCTGGTAGGCTTCGGCGCCGTAGAAGTCGTCGGCGTTGATGACGGCGAACGGCTCGTGCACGGCATCGGCAGCCATCATCACGGCATGGTTCGTGCCCCACGGCTTGACGCGGCCTTCGGGAACCGAAGCGCCTTCGGGCAGATAGTCCAACTCCTGAAAGACGAACTCGACGGCGATGCGGCCGCCGAAACGCTCGGCCGAAAAGACCTCGCGGAACTCCTTCTCGAAGGAGTGGCGAATGACGAATACGACCTTGCCGAAACCGGCGCGGATCGCGTCGTAAACCGAATAATCGATAATGGCCTCGTTATTGGGGCCGACCCCGTCCATCTGCTTGAGCGAGCCGTAGCGCGAACCCATGCCTGCGGCGAGGACCAGTAATGTAGGTTTTACCATACTTTTTATCTGTTTTTGGCGTTAAAATCAAAACGATTACAAAGTTAAAAAATTCACCGCGTTCCGCAAAGGTTTTCTATGAAATTGGTTATCTTTGCATGGATAATTGCAATGGTTTGATGAAATTTTTAAAGAACATACGGGCATGGCAGCGCAGTTTTTTCCGCAAACGCCGCTTCAACATGCTCAACGCTACGGACAACAGCGAAGAGTGGCACATGCACCTCTCGCCGGCCAGCATCTTCGCAGCATTCGTTTCATTCGCACTGCTGCTCTTTATCCTCATCCTCACGCTGGTGGCGTACAGCCCCGTGCTGGAATTCCTGCCGGGCTACCGCACCGAAGCCGACCGTTCGCGCGAAAGTCTGGTGCAGAACATCATCCGGCTCGACTCGATGGAGCGCATGATGAACGACATGCTCACCTACAACCAGAACATAGCCCTGATCATGGAGGGCAAGACGCCCGTGGCGCGGGTGCTCGCCAATTCGGACAGCACGCGGGCCACGAAGGTACTGGTGATGCCCTCGCCCGAAGATTCGGTGCTCAGGGCGCAGATGGAGGGCGACGGCGAGTACGCCGTCACGGGCCGCAGCGGCGGCTCGCGGCGCTCGGTGCGTGAAGCGATCGAGCTGGCGACGCCCGTCGAAGGCATCATCACCGACCGGTTCGACATCCGCAACGGCAACTTCGGCATACGTATTGCGGCGGCGGCCAGCGACCGCATAGCGGCCGTGGACAACGGCACGGTGGTGCTGAGCCTCTGGACCCCCGAAACGGGCTACATGGTCGAACTGCAGCACGCCGGGAATCTGCTGTCGGTCTACAAGGGACTCTCGCAGTCGCTGGTGACCAAAGGGCAGACCATCCGCGCGGGCGAGTTGATCGGCTACAACGCCGAAGCCGAGCAGGGCGAGGTGAGACTCTTCGAATTCGAACTCTGGAACAACGGCAAGCCCGTCGATCCCGAAGGATATATCGTCTTCCAATAGATCCGCATGAAACAACGATTGGCAATACTGGGTTCGACCGGATGGATCGGCGTGCAGACGCTCGACATCGTACGCGAGAACCCCGATTTTTTCGAAGTGCGCGTGCTGACGGCCAACAGCAACTGGCAGCGGCTGGCAGCGCAGGCGCGGGAATTCGACGCAGACACGGCGGTCATCGCCGACAAACGATATTACACCCAGCTGCGCGACGCGCTGGAGGACACCGACGTCAAGGTTTACGCCGGAGAGGAGGCCGTGGCGCAGGTCGCGGCGGGCGGCGACACCGACGTAGCAGTCAATGCGCTGGTCGGCTACGCGGGGCTGGCGCCCACGGTGGCCGCGCTCGGAGCGGGCAAGAAACTCGCGCTGGCGAACAAGGAATCGCTCGTCGTGGGCGGCGAATACGTGATGCGGCTGGCGGCCGAAAAGCGTGCGCCGATCCTGCCGATCGACTCGGAGCACTCGGCGATTTTCCAGTGTCTGACGGGCGAACAGTCCCCCGTGCGGCGGCTGATAATCACCTGCAGCGGCGGCGCGCTGCGTGACCTGAAGCGCGAAGAGCTGGCCGGAGTGACGGCCGAGCAGGCGCTGCGCCATCCCCAATGGGAGATGGGCGCGAAGATCACGATCGACTCCTCGACGCTGGTCAACAAGGGGTTCGAAGTGATCGAAGCCCACTGGCTGTTCGGCACGCCGGCCGAGAAAATCTCGGTGGTACTGCATCCGCAGTCGGTCGTCCATTCGATGGTCGAATTCGAGGACGGGGCGATCAAGGCTCAGCTCGGAACGCCCGACATGCGCATGCCGATCAGCCTCGCGCTGATGTATCCCCGACGGGCGAACCGTCCCGGCGAGCGGTTCGACTTCCTGAAGCATCCGCAGCTGACATTCGCCGAGGTGGACCGGGTGAAATACCCGGCGCTGGACATCGCCTACGACTGTCTGCGGCGGCGCGGCACGGCGGCCTGCACGATGAACGGCGCCAACGAAGTGGCCGTCGCGGCGTTCCTCGGCGGCAGGTGCGCATGGCTCGACATCGTGCGCGCCATCGAACATGCGCTCAATCGCGCATCGTTCGCTGCGGCCCCCACCCTCGCGGACTATGCGGCGGCGGACGGCGAAGCACGCCGGCTGGCCGCGGAATTTTTAGCCTTGTAACCAAAACACGAACATGGATATTATCATCAAGATCATTCAATTTTTCCTCTGCTTCACCATTCTGGTGGGCATTCACGAACTGGGACACTTCCTCATGGCGCGGGTCTTCAAAATCCGCGTCGACAAGTTCTATATCTTCTTCGACCCGTGGTTTTCGCTCTTCAAGTTCAAGCGCGGCGACACCGAATACGGGCTGGGCTGGCTGCCGCTGGGCGGATACTGCAAGATCGCCGGCATGATCGACGAGTCGATGGACAAGGAGCAGATGAAACTGCCCCCCAAGCCCGACGAATTCCGCACCAAACCCGCATGGCAGCGTTTTCTGGTGATGATAGCCGGCGTGGTGATGAACGTTCTGCTGGCCATCTTCATCTACATCGGAATCTGCTACACGTGGGGCGACAACTACTTCTCGAACGAAGATGCGCGCTGGGGATACACCTTCAACGAAGCGGGCCGCAAGCTCGGATTCCAAGACGGCGACAGGATCGTTTCGATCGACGGCGAGGCGGTGGACAACGTGAACAAGATCGTCAATGCGCTGATTATCACCGAAGGCGAACGCCGCGTGGTGGTGGAACGCGAGGGCCGGCAGGTCGAGCTGACACTGCCGCTGGGCGAGCTGATCGAAATGCGCCAGAACAAAGGTTACGAAGACCTGCTGGCGCTCCGCATGCCGTTCCTGATCGACAGCGCGGTGTACGAAACGGCGTCGGCGCTCAGGCGCGGCGACGAGATCGTGGCGATAAACGATGCGCAGGGGCTGGAATACCCCGCTTACAGGGAGTACCTGAAGGCCCATGCGGGAGAGGATGTGACGCTGACCGTCAAACGCGAAGGCGACATGCTGCTGAAGCTGGTCGTTCCGGTGTCGGACGAGGGAAGGCTGGGCGTGACGGCGCTCAATCCCTACAAGCTCCGCACGCAGAAATACACCTTCTGGCAAGCGATTCCCGCAGGCATCAGCAAAGCAGGCAAGGTGATGTCGTCCTACTGGGAACAACTGAAGATGATCGTACAGCCCAAAACCAAGATGTACGAGGAGCTGGGCGGCTTCATCGCCATCGGCAGCATCTTCCCCGGAGACTGGAACTGGGAGGATTTCTGGATGAAGACGGCGTTTCTGTCAATCATCCTTGCCGTGATGAACATTCTGCCGATACCGGGACTCGACGGCGGGCACGCCATCTTCACGTTCTGGGAGATGATTACGGGCCGCAAGGTGAGCGACAAGATACTGGAGGGCGCGCAGTACGTGGGACTGTTTATCATCCTGCTTCTGCTGCTGTACGCCAACGGCAACGACATATACCGGTTTTTCATAAAATAAGATGAAAATAACAAATTGCGCAGATGCCTTGCGGCGGCACCATTTCGAGGTTGAGACGGTCCGGGACACGGACGAAGCTTTCGCAGTGATAAAGGCCGCCGTCGAAACGGAGCGGCCGGAAACGGTATCGTTCGGCGATTCGATGAGCATGCGCGCCACGGGCGTCATCGAATGGCTGCGCGGCGACGGAAGGTACAGGCTGCTGGACGGATTCGACCCCGCGATGACGTACCCGCAGCGGCTCGAAATACGCAGGCAGGCGCTGATGTCGGACCTCTTCATCACGGGCGTGAACGCCGTGACGGCAGAAGGCACGCTCCACTGGCTCGACAAGGTGGGAAACCGCATCGCTCCCGTGGCGTTCGGGCCTCGCAAGGTGATTATCGTGGCGGGACGCAACAAAATCGTCGCAAACCGGGACGAGGCCGAAGAGCGCATCCGCACGATTGCGGCGCCGCAGAACATAGCGCGCCACCCCGGATTCCGCACGCCCTGCGCCAAGACCGGCGTATGTTCGGACTGCAATTCGCCCGACCGGGTATGCAACACCCGCATGGAGATGCTGCGCTGCTGGCCGGACAAGCGCGTGCTGGTGGTGCTGATCGACCAAGATCTGGGACTTTAGCGATAATACGGACTATGGGAAAACTGAAAATACTGACAGCGCTGCTTCTTGCAGCCGCACTCACGGCCTGCGGCGACGATTCGGACGTCTTCTACACGACCTCCTACCCCGTCGCCCGGATCGAGGTATCCGTAAGCCTGAGCGAACCGGAAAAGCCGGATCCTGAAAACCCTGATCCGGAGAATCCCGATCCTGAAAACCCCGACCCCGAAAATCCCGATCCGGAGAATCCGGACGCAGGAACTTCGCAGACGGAAGAGCCGGAGAATCCGGAAAATCCGTTGCTGGAGGAGATCCGGAACGACGCGCTGGCCAAGGCTCCCGTGCAGGCGGGCGGCGGCTACCGGCTCGACTTTACGCACCACAACGGCGGTCCGCTCGTCGTCCGGCTTGCGGCCGACGCCGAAACCGTCACGGGTACATTCATAAAAGAGCCGGACAAACCGGAGGAGCTGCACTTCACGTTCGGAGAACAGGCCTACACCTGCAAGGTTTCGGGCTATACGGACACCGACGACCTACGCAAAACGCTGTTCAGCGTCGATCTGACCGAGGAGTACAAACAGCTCTATCCCGATGCGGGCATCACGCAGGTGATCCGGAAGGAATACACGTCGCACCCCTATTAACCGACACGCGATGGCAAAAGTCAAAAAGGCATACTTCTGCAAAAACTGCGGATTCGAAGCCCCCAAATGGCTGGGGCGCTGTCCCTCGTGCGGCGAATGGAACACCTTCACCGAGGAGATCGTCGCCCGCGAAAGCGGCTCGGTGCCGGCCAATGTCGCAGGCTCCCTGCCCGCAGCCAAGCCTCAGCGCGTACGCGACATCCGCGAGAGCGAACACCGCCGCATGGACCTCGGCAACAGCGAGGTGAACCGCGTATTGGGCGGCGGCATGGTGCCGGGATCGCTGATTCTGCTGGGCGGAGAGCCGGGAATCGGCAAATCGACCCTTTCGCTGCAGCTCGCGCTGGCGGCGAACGGACTCAAGACGCTCTATGTTTCGGGCGAGGAGTCGGCCGAGCAGATCAAGATGCGCGCGGGACGCATCGGCATCGGCAACGACGAATGTCTGATCTATCCCGAAACGCTGCTCGAAAACATTGTCAACCAGATCGGCGAACACCGGCCCGATCTGGTGGTGATCGACTCGATACAGACCATCTACACCGACCTGCTGGACTCGTCGGCGGGAAGCGTGTCGCAGATACGCGAATGCGCGGCGACGCTGCTCAAATACGCCAAATCGACCGGCACGTCGATCTTCATCATCGGCCACATCACCAAGGACGGAACCATCGCCGGACCCAAAATTCTGGAGCATATCGTGGACGTGGTGCTGCAGTTCGAGGGCGACAGCAACAACATATACCGCATCCTGCGCGGCATCAAGAACCGTTTCGGCGCGACGTTCGAGATCGGGGTTTTCGAGATGCTCGACAACGGACTGCGCGGCGTGGACAACCCGTCGGAGATTCTGCTCACGCACTACGAGGAGCCGCTGAGCGGCATCGCGGTAGGCGCTTCGGCCGACGGCGTGCGCCCCTACCTGATCGAAGTGCAGGCGCTGGTGAGCGGCGCGGCGTACGGCACGCCGCAGCGTACGACCACGGGCTACGACACCAAGCGCATGAACATGCTGCTGGCCGTGCTGGAGAAGCGCGTGGGAATGAAGATGTTTCAGAAAGACGTCTTCCTGAACTTCGCCGGAGGGTTCAAGGTCGCCGATCCGGGGCTGGACCTCGCGGTCGTGGCGGCGGTGATCTCCTCCTACTACGACCGTCCCGTGGCCGAAGGCGTCTGCTGTGCGGGAGAGATCGGGCTTTCGGGCGAGGTGCGACCTGCGCCCCGGACCGAACAGCGCATCAGCGAGGCGGCACGGCTGGGTTTCAAACGCATCATCGTCTCCGGCTACCTCGGCAAGGGCGGCAAACGTCCCAAAGGAATCGAAATAGTCACGATAAACAGCATCGATCAGCTGCCCCGCGCGCTCTTTGTGGAATAGATTTTGCTCTGTACTCCTGCAAAAAGGAGTAAAAGATGCAAAAGCGAATTGTCATATTGGGCGGAGTGGGATTTATCGGCACACACCTCTGTCTGCGCCTTCTGGAAGAGGGCCACGAAGTGTTTTGTGTCGATATGCGCGACGCCGTGAATTCGCCGCTGCTGCGCAGCGTATTGCAGCATCCGCTGTTCCGGTACGTCCACCACAACATCATCAATACATTCGGAATCCGCTGCGACGAGATTTACAACCTCACCTCGCCGTCGCGCGTGCGCTACAACAAGGCGCTGCCCGTCGAGACGCTCCGGATCAACATGCAGGGCGCGATAAACGCCCTCGACACCGCGCGCATGGAGCATGCGCGGATATTGTTCGCCTCGTCGGGCTGCGTATACGGCGCGGGATACCGCGATCCGGCGACCGATCCGGCGGCGGGATATTCGGGGCAGTACATTCTGAGCGAAGGCAAGCGCGCGGCGGAAGCCCTGCACCGGGCCTATCAGGAGGAGCTGGGCGTGGACGCACGCATCGCACGCATCTTCAATACATACGGAAGCGGGGCCGACATCATGGACCAGCGCGTGGTGATGAAGATGATCGTGGCGGCGCTGCAGAACCGCGACATCCCGGTCAACGGCAGCGGCGAACAGATGCGCACCTTCTGCTGGGTCGAGGACATGGTGGACGGACTTGTACGGATGATGGAAGCCACGCCTTCGGAGCAGACCCGCACCTTGGATCTGGGCAGCAACCACGAAATCTCGATACGCGCACTGGCCGAGAAGATCATCTCCCTGACGGGAAGCCGCTCGCGGATCGTACACCGGGCGGCACGTCCGGACGATGCGCGGCGGAGGATACCCGACATTTCGGCCGCACGGCGCGAACTGGACTGGACGCCCCGCACGCCGCTGGCCGAGGGGCTGCGCCGCACGATCAGCTATGCCGAAAAAGAGCTGACAGACAAGGTCTATACGGAGCTTACATGGGCGGAAATGAACTAAACACGACAAATATGACAGCAACGGATTTTGACAAGATTATCTGGCGAAACGCACTGACGTTCGTGGATTTCTTCGCAACATGGTGCGGGCCGTGCCAGATGATGCACCCCGTCATAGACCGGTTTCAGGAGAAGATGAACGGCCGCGTGGATGTCTACAAGGTGGACATAGACGACCGGGACATGCTCGAAATCGTACACCGCTACAACATCATGTCGGTGCCGACGCTGATGTTTTTCCGCCGCGGCGAGGTGCTGTGGCGCGAAAGCGGCCGCATCGGCTACGACCATCTGGCGAACGTACTCAGGGAATTGGAACAGCGCGAGCAGGTAGGTCAGCGCTGACAGGCGGAAGCTATGCTTCCAGACGCCAAGTAAGCTCCTCGTGGACGTAGTCTTCGGCAGGGAGCTTACCCAGAGAACCGGCTGCGCGGAGTACCGCCTGCCGGTTCTCCTCGTTCAGGCCGCCGACGGCAGACAGCAGCGCGACGGCCCCCTGCGCGATCAGGCGGGCGGCCGAAGATGCGGAAAGCGGAGCGGCAACAGGTTCTCCGAGGGTCTCGGCGGCGCGGCGGACCGCTTCGACGGCGGGCGCGATCCATGCCGCCGTAAGAAGATCGCTGCGGGCGGCGGAGTGCAAGGCGGCGTATCGAAGCAGCGGATTCGGGGCGGCGATCCATGCGTCGAACAAGGCCGGAAGCGCTGCGGAGCGGCTCAGGAAAGCGAAAGCGGCTTCTTCGGCGACTTCGGAATTGACGATCCCGGCCGCCCATGCCGGAAATTCATCGGGCGTAAGCGATTCGGGCCGGGCGATATGCAGCGCCGCAAGGCGCAGTTCGCGGACCTCCTGCAAATAAAGATAACGGGCGAAATCGTGGTCGGGAGTCTCGGCGCGCGCGAGTTTGCGCAGCGTCGGCAGGCTCACGCCGTAGTTGAGACCGTACGGCGCACCGTAACAGCGCATCGCATCGGCGACGGCGCCGTTCCGCTCGCGGCGCAGCTCGCCGAGCAGCGCCACCATACGCGACGTGAAATCCATGGACGGGATTATTTGCGGCGGGGAAGCGCCACGTTGATCGTACGGCCGAACTCGAAGAGAGGCAGCACCGCACGGGCATATTCGCGGCCGCCGGCGATGACCGTGCAGACCGAAGGATCGGCCACGCGGCATGCGACGACGTTGGTCTCCTTGGCCGAAGCTTCGAGCGCATTGGAGGTGTTGCCCGAAGGTTCGATCTGCAACAGCACCATGTCGCCCGAAAGATCGCTCTCAGGGAGCAGACCTGCGGCAGGGCTGAAACGGCAGACGATATACTGCTTCTTGTCGGCCTGAGGATAAACCACATAGCGGCGCGTTTCGGTAGTCACGATGCGCTTGCCGAGAAACAGCTCAAGATAGCTCTGCTCCAGACGTTCGATCTCCGCAAGAGCGGATTTGAGTCCTTCGCCGAAGACGTTTTCACCGGCTTCGCCCGTAATCAGTTCGAGACGGTGCTTGCGGAGCGAAAAGATCGTATTGGCAGCTTCGCGGGCGGCGTCTTCCAGCGCCAGCACCGTCATGTCGTTCTTGTCGGCCTGCAGGCGTGCGAATTCATCTTCGGCAGCGGCGTGGGTCATAATGCGGCGCGAAGGCTCGGCCGGGGCGGGTGCATCGAGGCATGCCTTGGCATCGAGCAGAGCCACGGCGGCTCCGGTAACGGCCCAGCCGGTCTTGTCGGTGAGCGGAGCGCGGACGCCGAGGAATTTCTGCGCATAACGGGCGTAAGGACCGCTGAGGGTCACGTCCTTCTCGACGGTGACGTCCACGGCCAGCACCGTGCGGGGCTGGGAGACGACGATGCCGTCGGCGGTTTCGTTCGCGCCCTGCAGGGCGATGTATGGATTCTGCGCCGCCGCGCCGCCGCATACGGCGAGGGCGAGGGCAAGAAGTCTGAGTTTCATGGTCTCGAAGTTTTTATTCACTGATACAAATGTAATTTATTTTGCCGTGCTATCAAAATTTCAGGTAAAAATCACGGGTTAAGGCCCGATATTCGGGGGTGTACTGCTCGTGTTCGCCCGTGCCGACGACCAGTTCGGAGCAGACGGGAGGAGAATCGGAGCGCAGGCCGGAGCTGGCGTTTTCGTGCGCAAACTCCATCAGCAGGCGTTTGACCGGCCGGCGTGGCGTGGTGCGTACGCCCGTAGAGCGGGTCAGCGCGAGGAATCCGCGGCAGACATCGGTAAAACGCCGGGCTTCGTCCGTCGGCAGAATCACGGCGAAGCGGCCCTCGGCGGCGAGCAGGCGCACGACCGCGTCGCGCAGCTGGTCGAAGGGCAGGCGCACGGCGTGGCGCGCCGTGGTGCGGCCTTCGTCGGGGCAGGTCAGCGAATCGACGAAGAAGGGCGGATTGGAGACGATCAGGTCGAAGCGTTCGTCCGGCGCGAATTCCTGCACGGGACATTGCACGAACGCCACCCTGCCGCCCCACGGCGACGCGGCGGCGTTTTCGCGGGCCTGAGAGACCTCCTCCACATCGACGCCCGTAATAAGCGCTTCGGGAGCGCGCTGGGCCATCATCAGGGCGATCAGCCCGGTGCCTGTACCGACGTCGAGGATGCGGCGGTCCGAAGGCCGCACGCCGGCCCATGCGCCGAGCAGCACGCCGTCGGTTCCGACCTTCATCGGACAGCGGTCCTGACATATGGTGAATCGTTTGAAGCGGAACATCGTCAACACTCTTTCAGATAACCGTCGATGCCGGCGCCGAAAAGCGAGAAATCGTAACGCACGGGATCGGCGGGATCGAATCCGCGAAGCGCCGCCGTGACCTCCTCCACGGCCCGCCAGTCGTTCTGGCGGCGTGAAAGCAGGCCCAGCGCGCGGGCCATGTCGCCCGTATGGAGGTCGAGCGGAATGTAAAGGGCCGACATCGGAATCCGCGTCCACTGGCCGAAGTCCACGCCCCGCTCGTCGCGGCGCACCATCCAGCGCAGGAACATGCAAAGCCGCTTGCAGGCCGCGCCCCTGTCGATCGACGAGAGGTGTTTCTCGCAGCGGGGCGCATGGTCGCAGCTGAAAAATTCGCGGCGGAATTCGGAAAGGACCGCCGGAATACTCTGCGCGGCCGCATAGCGCTCCTCGAAAAAGACGCCGAGGCCGCCGAAACGTCGGTCCATGCGGCGCAGGGCCAGCACGAAATCGCGCAGGTCGCGGCCGTTGAAGGTGCGGTGGACATAGGTTTCGAGCGTCGCCAGCTCCCGGTCGGAAGCATTGCGCACGAAGTCCGCCGGAGCGTCGTCCATGCAGCGCATCATGCGGTGGCCGCTCGTGACGATCGCCCTGCGGTTGCCCCACGCGATCGTGGCGGCGAGGAACCCCGCGATCTCGCGGTCGGCGCGGTCCGTATAGCGGTGCGGCACCGAAATCGGGTCGTCCTCGATAAACTCAGGGCGGTTGTATTTGTCGTGGAGCCGTTCGAGCAGCTCTTTCAGTTCGTCGTCCATAAAACGCCGTATTACAGAATCCGGCCATCCGACATGGTGATCTTCCGGTCGGCCATCGCCGCCAGATGCTCGTCGTGGGTGACGATCACGACGGTCTGCCCCAGCCGGTCGCGCAGCTCGAAGAAAAGGCGGTGTATCTCGTCGCGGTTGTGCGAATCGAGGTTGCCCGAAGGTTCGTCGGCCAGCAGCACGGCGGGCGAATTGACAAGCGCGCGGGCAATAGCCACGCGCTGCTGCTCGCCGCCCGACAGCTGGCCGGGTTTATGGCCGCGGCGCGGCATGAGGTTCATCATCTCCAGCAGTTCGGCGGCGCGGCGTTCGACCTCCGCACGCGGACGGCGGCCGATAAACCCCGGAATGCAGACGTTCTCGAAAGCCGTGAATTCGGGCAGCAGGTGGTGGAACTGGAAGACGAAGCCGATACGTTCGTTGCGGAAGCGGGACAGCGCCTTGTCGCCCAGCGAAAAGGCGTCCTGTCCGTCGATCTCGACACGGCCCGCGTCGGGGCGCGAAAGCGTGCCGACGATTTGCAGCAGCGTGGTCTTGCCCGCGCCGCTGGCGCCGACGATCGAGACGACTTCGCCTTCGGCGACGTCGAGCGAGACGCCCTTGAGCACTTCGAGGTCGCCGAAACGCTTGTGTATGTCGGTAACTTTTATCATGCGGTTGCGATGGTTATTTGCAATTCCGTTCGTACGCGCCGAAGAGCCTGACCGTATCGACGGCCTCCTGCACATCGTGCACGCGCAGGATCGCGGCCCCCTGACGCAGGCACTCCCAGCCGAGGGCGACGGTGCCCGCGAGCGATTCGGCGGGCGTGGCGTCGAGGACGCGGTAGATCATCGACTTGCGCGAAAGGCCCGCCAGTACGGGGTAGCCCAATGCGCAGAGACGGTGCAGGCCCGCCAGCAGCTCGTAATTCTGTTCGGTGGTCTTGGCGAAGCCGAAGCCGGGGTCGAGAATGATGTTTTCGCGCTTGATCCCGGCGGCGAGCAGGTCGGCGGTCTTCGCTTCGAAATAGGCCGTGACCTCGGCCGTGATGTCGCGTTTGTAGTCGGTGAGGGTCTGCATGGTCCGGGGATCGCCCTTCATGTGCATGGCGACGTAGGGCACGCCGTAGCGCGCAGCCGTGGCGGGCATCTGCGGATCGAGTTCCCCGGCGGAGATGTCGTTGATGATGAGCGGACCGAATTTTTCGATCGCACGGGCGGCGACTTCGCTGCGGAAGGTATCGACCGAAATCAGGACGCCGGGCGCCAGACGCCGCACGGCCCCGATGCCCAGCTCCACGCGCCGCCACTCCTCGTCGGCAGGGACTTCGTCGGCGCCGGGGCGCGACGAATAGCCCCCCACGTCGATGATCGAGGCGCCTTCGGCGGCGGCCTCCTTCACGCGGCGTTCGACATGCGTCGCGTCGGGCATGCGGCTGCCGGCGAAGAACGAGTCGGGGGTGACGTTCAAAATCGCCATCACCTGCGGCCGGGAGAGATCGAGATCAATGTCGTGCTGCTTCATGGCTGAATATGCGGTCGAGTTTGACAACGGCGGGTTCGAGGTCCTCCTCGAAGATATTGACGATCGCGTAGTCGGCACGACCGCTCAGCGTATCGTCGTCCAGCTGGGCGGCGATGCGGCGGCCTACCTCATCGGGGCCGCAGTCGTCGCGGCGGCAGGTGCGCTCGATGCGCAGTTCGCGCGGCGCGAGGACCGCGACGGTCTTGTCGACGCACGTTTCGAGACCGGCTTCGAAGAGAATCGCGCTTTCGAGAATCACGTAAGGCCCCTCCTGCCGGGCGGCCCACGCATCGAAATCCGCCATCACGACGGGATGCACCAGCGCATTGAGGTCGGCGAGCGCCTGCGGGTCGCTGAAGACAACGCCTGCGAGGTAGCCCCGGTCGAGCTGTCCGTCGCGGAAGGTGCCGGCGCCGAAGCGTTCGGTGAGCCGCACACGCAGCGCATCGTCCTGCTGCATGAGCCGTTTGGCCGCGGCGTCGGAATCGTAGACCGCGACGCCCTTTTGTGCGAAAAGACGGCATACAGTGCTTTTGCCGCTGCCGATGCCGCCCGTAATTCCGATTTTCATCATGGTTTCTGTTCGGGATAATCCAGTTCGGGAACAGCCCCGATGGAGACCACCTTGATGTCGCTGTAGCGTACCGAAATGGCGCTTTGCAACGACTGGGGGTCGATCACCACCTTGCCCTCGTGCCCCTCCTCGCGCGAACGCTTGTATTTGAGTTCCGAAAGCGGGATGCGCAGCGTCTTGTTCATGTAGACCCGGTAGCCGAACAGGTTGGTGCCGACGCCCTCGACGACGCACGTCACCTCGAACGGCTCCCCGTCCACACTCACACGCACGACCTGCTCGGTGGTATAGGTATAGCTCAGTTTGGCGATATACCACAAAATGAACGACGCGACGAGCAGCGCCAGAAAGACCGGCGAGACGTAGCGGTGCATCCATTTCAGCAAATTATCCAATGTGCGTTGAAGTTCCATGATGCAAAGGTAAAAATAAAATGGACTGCAACAAACCGTGCAGTCCATTTTATTCGAATAGATATAAGGTGTATTACGCCTCCTTGTCGAGTTTGGCGCGTTTGGACATCAGGTCGTAGGCAATCGGGGTGGCGATGAAGATCGTCGCGACGGTACCCACGATAACGCCGACGGTCAGCGCGAAGATGAAGCCGCGGATCGTCTCGCCGCCGAAGAAGAAGATGGCCAGCAGCGTCACGAGCGTCGTGCCCGAAGTGTTGATCGTACGCGACAGCGTCGAGTTGATGGCGTTGTTCACGTTCTCCTTGAGGTTGCGCTTGGGATACATGCCCAGATATTCGCGGATACGGTCGAAGACCACCACGGTATCGTTAATGGCGTAACCGATGATCGTAAGGATCGCGGCGATGAAGGCCTGATTGACTTCGAGGTTGAAGGGCACGAAGCCATAGAGCATCGAGAAGAGACCGATGATGAACAGGGCGTTGACCGCAAGGGCGATCGTGGCGCCCGAAGCCCACTGCCAGCGCTTGAAGCGGAAGGTGATGTAGAGACCGATGGCGATGAGCGAGAAGAGCACCGAGTAGATGGCGTTCCACGTCATGTCCTTGGCGATCGAGGGGCCGATCTTGTCGGCCGTCAGGATACCGTTGACGTCGGTCTGGGTATTGCGGAACTGCTCGAACGAAATGTCGTAGGAGTAGAGCGACTTCATGGCGTCGTAGATGATCTGCTCGACTTCGGCCGTAGCTTCGTCCGACGTGTCGTCGTAACGGTACTGCGTCACGATGCGCATCTGGTTCTCGTTGCCGTACTGCTTGACCTCGAAGCTGATCGCCGAAGCGTCGGCATCGGCATGCTGCGCGAAGACCTGACCCAGATTCTGACGAACCTCCTCGGCAGAAACGGGCTTGTCGAAGCGGATGACGTAGGCACGGCCGCCGGTGAACTCGGCGCCGAGGTTCAGACCGCGGGCGACGAACGAGATGCACGACAGCGCGAGCAGGGCGATTGCGACGGTGTAGGCGACCTTGCGGACGCGGATGAAGTCGAAATGCGTATTGGTCAGGAAGTTCTCGGACCACTTGCGCGAGAAGGAGATATTGCCCCACTTGGCGACGATCCACTCGATCAAGAGGCGGGTGATGAACACGGCGCTGAAGAACGAGGTGATGATACCGATGATGAGGGTCGTGGCGAAGCCCTGCACGGGACCGTTGCCGAAGATGAAGAGGACGATACCGGTGATGATGGTCGTCAGGTTACCGTCGATGATGGCCGAGTAGGCTTTCGAGAAACCGTCCTTGATAGCCAGCGAAAGGCCCTTGCCGCCGCGAAGCTCCTCCTTGATACGTTCGTAGATGATGACGTTGGCGTCGACGGCCATACCCATCGTCAGCACGATACCGGCGATACCCGGCAGGGTCAGCACGGCGCCGAACGACACCAGAACGCCCATCAGCAGGAAGACGTTGGTAAGCAGGGCGATGTCGGACATCCAGCCTGCGGTCTTGTAGAACAGACCCATGTAGAGCAGGACGAGGATGAAGGCGATCAGGAACGAGAGCATACCCGCATTGATCGACTCCTGTCCCAGCGAGGGACCTACGACGGTGTCCTGAATGATTTTGGCGGGCGCGGGAACCTTACCCGAATTGAGCACGTTGGCAAGATCCTTGGCTTCCTGAATGGTGAAGTCGCCCGAAATTTCGGAAGAACCCTTGTCGATCTTGGTGTTCACGCGGGGAGCCGAGTAGACGTAGCCGTCGAGAACGATGGCGATGCACTTGCCGATGTTCTCGCCCGTAAGACGCGCCCACTCCTGCGTGCCTTCGCCGTTCATCGACATCGAAACCACGGCGTTGGCGCCGCGCTGGGCGTACTGCTCGCGGGCTTCGGTCACGACGCTGCCGTCAAGCGGAGCCTTGCCGTCGGGCGTCGAGATGCGGATCGCATAGAGGTAGAAGCGGCCGTCGATCTTGTCGTCGCCCTTGACGCCCCACTTGAAGGCAATGTCGGCGGGGAAGAGTTCGCGGACCGCAGGATTGGCCAGATATTCGTTTACGGCAGCCATGTCGGCCTTGTAGGCCGCACCGATGGCGGCGCCGCCCGCAAAACCGGGATCGAGAACCGCGAAGAGCGGGTTCTTCGCACGGTCGTAACGGTCGGTGTGCTCGGCTTCGGCAACAGCCGTGGTGTCGGAGCCGATCTCGGCGAGAAGGCCCTCGGCTTCGCCTGCGGGAGTCCCGGCGGCGGCAGCGGCCTCGACGGAAGCGACTTCGGGCTGTCCTGCGGCGGGAGCTTCGCTCAGCTCGGCCTTGATGAACTTATCGGCGGCGGCCAGTGCGGGAAGCACCTCGCGGGCGTCGTAAGTGAGCCAGAATTCGAGCGAGGCGGTACCCTGCAGCAAGTCGCGCACACGCTGCGGCTCCTTCACGCCCGGCAGCTCGACGAGGATGCGGTGCGAGTTGGGCAGGCGCATGATGTTGGGCTGCGTGACGCCGAAGTGGTCGATACGGCTGCGGAGCACGTTGAACGACGCGGCGATGGCGGCGTCGGTCTCGCGCTTGAGAATCTTCTCGACGTCGGCGTCGGAGCTTTCGAGCGTGATGTCCTTACGGTCGGGGCTGACGAAAACCGCCGCCAGCGAACCGCCGTTGGAGAGACGCTGATAAGCCTTCACGAAGTCGGAGATATAGTCTTTCGAGGTGCCCTCCTTCAGCGCGGCGTTCGCCTCGGCGATGGCTTCGACGAATGCGGGGTCGTTCTGGCTGTCGCCGGCAAGCGCCTTGATGACGTCCTCGACCTGCACTTCCAGCATGACGTTCATACCGCCCTTGAGGTCCAGACCGAGGTTCAGCTCCTTCTCCTTGCACTCCTTGTAGGTGAATTTCTTGAATCCGAGGTTATAGACCCCGACATTCTGGACCGAATCGAGGTAATGCTGCTCCGCCTCGGACTGCTGTCCGACGGGGAACTGCGCGGCGTACTCGGCCGCTTTTTTCTCTACACTCCGCGTTTTGAACGTGAAGGAGAGCTGGTAAATACACGCAAGAGCCAAAAGGACCGCGAGTAATTTAATAGCACCTTTACTTTGCATTTGAGTTGAAAAATTTTGTTATTATTTGTTGTAATTATTGTCATTACGCATAATAGCACGCAAAGATAGGAAAAAAGAATTGAAAATCGGAAATTAAGAATTAAGATTTGCGCCCGGACGGCAAAAAATCTGTATTTTTGGGACCGTATGATAAAATATACCGAATACAAGTACCATGCAGCGGCGCTGTTCACCGTGGCGGTATGGGGCGCGACGTTCGTATCGACGAAGGTGCTGATCGCCCATTCGCTGACGCCTGCGGAGATATTCCTGCTGCGTTTCGCCTTGGCCTACGTCTGCATCTGGCCCCTGTCGAAAGGCCGCCTGCGGGCCGACGGATGGCGCGACGAAGCGCTGCTGGCCGCGGCCGGGGTGACGGGCGGATCGCTCTATTTCCTGACCGAAAACATGGCGCTGGAATACGCCCCAGCGTCGAACGTGTCGCTGATCGTCTGCACGGCGCCGGTATGGACCGCGCTGCTGCTGAGCCTCGTATACCGCGGCGAGCGGATGACGCGGCGGCAGATTGGGGGATCGGCGCTGGCGTTCGCGGGCATGGTGCTGGTGGTTCTCAACGGCCGTTTCGTGCTGCACCTCTCGCCCAAAGGCGATCTGCTGGCCCTGTCCGCAGCGCTGCTGTGGATGGTCTATTCGCTGGCGGTCAAACGCATCGGAGGCCGCTACCCCGCCGTTTTCATCACCCGCAAGGTCTTCTTCTACGGACTGCTGACGATCCTTCCGGTATTCGCCTTCCAGCCCTTCTCGGTCGGCGCGGAGGTGCTGGCGCGTCCCGCGGTGTGGGGCAACCTGCTGTTTCTGGGCGTCGTCGCGTCGATGCTCTGCTACATCCTGTGGAACGCCGCGATGCACCGGCTCGGAGCCGTAAGAACCACGAACTACATCTATTTCAACCCATTGGTTACGATCGTCACGGCCGCGCTCTGCATCGGCGAACGGATCACCGCGGCGGCTCTCGCCGGAGCGGCGCTGATCCTCTACGGCATGTGGCGGGCGGAACGGCGGCCCGCATCGGGCAATAAAATCCCGCGGCCCGACGTTCCGTGATAAACCCGCAAAGTCAGCATGCTGAAATTCCTACTCGTCTGCGCCGCATTCGCGGCCCTGCCGATACAGGCGCAAACACTCTCCGGACGCATCGTCGGAGCGGACGCCCGACCGGTCCCCTACGCCAACATAGGACTCAAGAACCGCCCCGCGGGAACCATATCCGGACGGGACGGCTCGTTTACGCTCCGCATTACCGACCTGAGCGTCCGGGACACGCTGCGCATATCCTGCATCGGGTATGCCGCACGGGAGATTCCGGCCGCCGGACACGACGCACGGCCGCTGGAGATACGGCTGCAGGAGCAGCCCCAGACACCGCTGAGCCCCGTGATAACCCATATTCCCCGCAAACGCTACACCTTCGGCCGCAGCATCGGCAGCAACCGGTTCAGTGCGGCATTCCGCGCCGGGCAGGAAGGCGGCGAAATGGGCGTGAAATGCAAGCTCGGAAACCTCAGGGGAGAGTTGCAGCGGGTGCGGCTCAATCTGGCGGGATGCAAGGGCGTGGATACGCTCCATATGCGCATAAACGTCTACGCCATGCGGGGCGACCGTATCCGCAAAAACCTGCTCGCGGAACCGGTCTATTTCTCGGTTCCGGCGTCGGAGGCCGACAAGACGGCGACCGTAGACCTGCGGCCCTACGAGATATTCGTAAGAGGCGACTTCCTGATCTCGGTCGAGAACCTGACGCACATGCCGGCGGGGGCGAAATACTGGATTCGCGCCCGGCTGCTCTCGCGCACCTACACCCGCTACACGAGTCAGGCGCCGTGGAAGATGCGCAAGGCCGGGGTCGGGCTGAGCGTCGACGTGCTGGTGGAGCCGGAATAGGAAACCGCGCCACCGGCTCCGTCCCTGCGGCGGAGCGTCCGGCCCTTCGTTCCGGTCATTCGACGGCGGCGGCATTGTGCGGATTGCAAATTATTTGCTAAATTTGTCCGTATCACCAAACCCGACCGTCACCATGACCCGACTCTTCACCTCCTTCTGCGCCCTCGTGATCGCCACGGGCGCCTTCGCACAGGCCGGCTACCGCCCGGCCCCCGAAAACCTCCAGTCACGCAGCCAATTCGCCGAATGCCGGTTCGGCATATTCCTCCACTGGGGGCTTTACGCCATGCTCGCGCAGGGCGAATGGGCGATGACCAACCACAACCTCAACTACCGGGAGTACGAAAAGCTCGCGGGAGGATTCTATCCCTCGAAATTCGACGCGGACGCATGGGCCGAGGCTTTCCGCCAAGCGGGAGCGCGCTACGTCTGCTTCACGACGCGCCACCACGACGGCTTCTCGATGTTCCGCACGGCGCAGACGCCCTACAACATCGTCGACGCCACGCCTTTCGCCCGCGACGCGGTGAAGGAGCTGGCCGACGCGTGTCACCGCCGCGGACTGCGCGTCCACTTCTACTACTCGCTGATCGACTGGTGGCGCGAAGACGCCCCGCGCGGACGGACGGGACTCGGCACGGGCCGCCCGGCCGAAAAGGAGGACGCCGACGCCTATTTCGGCTTCATGAAGGCGCAGCTCACCGAACTGCTGACACAATACGGCGACGTGGGCGCCATCTGGTTCGACGGCATCTGGGATCAGGACGAGAATCCCGGTTTCGACTGGCGGCTGGGCGAACTCTACGGGCTGATACACGCATTGCAGCCCGGATGCCTGATCATCAACAACCACCATCTCGCGCCGTTCGAAGGCGAAGACGCGCAGGCGTTCGAACGAGACCTGCCGGGAGAGAACACGGCCGGATATTCGGGGCAGGAGATCAGCCGCCTGCCGCTCGAAACGTGTCAGACGATGAACGGCATGTGGGGATACAAGATCACCGACCAAAATTACAAATCGGCGCAGACACTCGTGCGCTATCTCGCAGGGGCCGCAGGACGCGGCGCGAACCTGCTGCTCAACATCGGTCCCCAGCCCGACGGCGCGCTGCCCGCGGCGGCTCTCGAACGGCTCGACAGCATGGGACGCTGGCTGCGCGCGAACGGTGAAACCATCTACGGCACGCAGGCAGGACCCGTAAGCCCGCGCAGCTGGGGCGTGACCACGCGCCGCGGCGACAAAATCTACGTACACATTCTCGACTGGCCCGACGAAGAGCTGTTCGTGCCCGTCAGGGACGAACGCATCCGGCAGGCGGTACGCTTCGCCGACAAACGCGCGGTCGCCTTCTCGCAGGACAAGGCGGGCGTGACGCTGCGCTTGGGCGAAAAACCTGCGGGAGCGGACTGCATCGTGGAACTGACAGTCGGAAAATAGCACGAAAAAGATGCGGTCCGGAAATCCGGACCGCATCTCGAAAAATATATGTGAGCCTTACGGCTGAAGTGTTCGGAACACTTCGGGATTACTTCACCTCCTCGAACTCGACGTCCTCAGGCTGCGAGCTGTCACCGTTCGACGCATTGCCGGCGTTAGCCTGCGACTGCTGGCCGGCATCGGCTCCGGGCTGGGCGCCCTGCGCCTGCTGCTGGGCGTAGATGTCCTGCGAAGCGGCCTGCCATGCGGCGTTCAGTTCGGCGATAGCCGTGTCGATAGCCGCGACGTCGGCGTTCTTGTGCGCCTCCTTCAGCTTGGCCAAAGCCCCCTCGATCGCCGATTTCTTGTCGGCAGGAAGTTTGTCGCCGTACTCCTTGAGCTGTTTCTCGGTCGCAAAGATGTTCGAGTCGGCGGCGTTGATCTTGTCGATACGCTCCTTCTCCTCCTGTCCTTCGCTTCGTTGGCCTTCGCCTCGTCGCGCATGCGCTGGATCTCCTGCTCGGTAAGGCCCGAAGAGGCCTCGATGCGGATCTTCTGCTCCTTGCCCGTACCCTTGTCCTTGGCCGATACGTTCAGGATGCCGTTGGCGTCGATGTCGAACGTCACCTCGATCTGCGGCACGCCGCGCGGTGCGGCGGGAATGCCGTCCAAGTGGAAGCGGCCGATCGACTTGTTGTCGCGGGCCAGCGGACGCTCGCCCTGACAAACGTTGATCTCCACCGAAGGCTGGTTGTCGGCCGCCGTCGAGAAGACCTCGCTCTTGCGGGTCGGAATCGTCGTATTGGCCTCGATGAGTTTGGTCATCACGCCGCCCAGCGTCTCGATGCCCAGCGACAGCGGGGTTACGTCGAGCAGCAGCACATCCTTCACCTCACCCGTGAGCACTCCGCCCTGAATGGCCGCACCGATGGCGACGACTTCGTCGGGGTTGACGCTCTTGTTAGGCTCCTTGCCGAAGAACTCCTTGACGATCTTCTGAATCGCGGGGATACGGGTCGAACCGCCCACGAGAATCACCTCGTCGATCTGGCCCGCCTCCAGCCCCGCGTCACGCAGTGCCAGTTTGCAGGGTTCGATGGTCTTGTGAATCAGGTGGTCGCACAGCTGCTCGAACTTGGCACGCGTGAGCGTCATCACGAGGTGCTGCGGGATCCCGTCCACCGGCATGATATAGGGCAGGTTGATCTCCGTCGAGGTCGAAGAGGACAACTCGATCTTAGCCTTCTCGGCAGCCTCCTTCAGACGCTGCATCGCCATCGGATCCTTGCGTAAATCGATGCCGTGCTCGGCCTTGAACGCCTCGGCCATATAGTCGATCAGCACGTGGTCGAAGTCGTCGCCGCCGAGGTGCGTATCGCCGTTGGTGGACTTCACCTCGAAGACGCCGTCGCCAAGTTCGAGGATCGAAATATCGAACGTACCGCCGCCGAGGTCGTACACGGCGATCTTCATGTCGCTGTTCTTCTTGTCCATACCGTAAGCCAGTGCGGCAGCGGTCGGCTCGTTGATGATACGGCGCACCTTCAGACCTGCGATTTCGCCCGCCTCCTTGGTGGCCTGACGCTGCGAGTCGGAGAAGTAGGCAGGAACCGTGATGACGGCTTCCGAAACCTCCTGTCCGAGGTAATCCTCGGCAGTCTTCTTCATCTTCTGAAGGATGATCGCCGAAATCTCCTGCGGCGTGTACTGACGTCCGTCGATATCGACGCGGGGCGTATTGTTGTCGCCCTTGACGATTTCATACGGAGCGCGTGCGATGTCGGAGGCCACCTGATCGTAACGCTCGCCCATGAAACGCTTGATCGAGAAGACCGTGCGTTTGGGGTTGGTGATAGCCTGACGCTTGGCGGGGTCGCCCACCTTGCGCTCGCCGTCCGCCGTGAAAGCCACTACCGACGGAGTCGTGCGGTGTCCTTCGGAGTTGGGAATAACTACAGGCTCGCTGCCTTCCATCACTGCCACGCAGGAGTTAGTAGTTCCTAAGTCGATACCAATAATCTTTGCCATAATCGTATATGAGTTTAATTGTTTATATTTTTTCCGTTTTCTTTCCGTGCCGCCGGAGTTCTTCCGCCCTGCGGGTCCGGAGCGCCGGTCACGCCCTGAATTTGAACAAAGGTTGTACCAAACGGCAATCTCTGCCAAATTGTCAGCAGAATGGCAGGCCGGGCCGGGAATATCGCCCCGGAAAGCAGGATGCAAGGTGTTATTTTGTCAGAAACGGCGCGGCGACCAAGGTACGGAGGGCGGACGCATTTTTGCGGAAAGACCGACCGACGGAACCCGCTGCGGAACGACACGGCAAGCAGCTCCCGAAGACACGCAGGCCGGGATTCCGCGGATACAAAAGCCGTGATCCGGACCGAACGGCAGCGGAAAGAGGCGCGGCGCGGCGACGGGGTACAGATAAAGGCGACGGGGTACGGGCGACGCAACAGGCGATAAACAGCGGGCGGCAAAGGATGGACAATGGACGACGGACAACAGACAACGGGCGGCAAGGGATGGACAATGGGCAGCAAGGGATAGACAATGGGCGACGGACAACAAGCGGCGGGCGATGGACGATGAACGGCGCAACGAGCGATGGACAACAAGCGGCAAGCGCTGGACGATGGACGGCGCAACGGGCGACGGACAACAAGCGGCAAGCGATGGACGATGAACGGCGCAACGAGCGATGGACAACAAGCGGCAAGCGCTGGACGATGGACGGCGCAACGGGCGACGGACAACAAGCGGCAAGCGATGGACGATGAACGGCGCAACGAGCGATGGACAACAAGCGGCAAGCGCTGGACGATGGACGGCGCAACGGGCGA
>ENA-UEYL01000567-UEYL01000567.1-human-gut-metagenome-genome-assembly--contig:-NODE-567-length-37075-cov-5.725418_pt1 | contig 37075 bp, 49 predicted proteins | sample MGYA00242941_ERZ507946 | MGnify/ENA primary metagenome ERZ507946 (study PRJEB26167, sample SAMN06115482) | human gut metagenome | host: Homo sapiens | place: China:Guizhou | collected 2015-03-11...
AGGATGAAACTCTAAATGGATAATAGATGAATGCCTGATCACAGTGCGAAGTGATTATCCATTGGGTTAGATATGCCACAGATGTTGCACAAGCCGAAAGAAGTGCTCCGATACCGAAAACAATGGCACAAGAGTATAAATATTCAACCTTTGAATATACAATAGGAATTACGGCAGCACCATTTAATAGCATGGTTCCACGCAGCGCCATTTTTGAAAAATCAATCATGGCTTGGTTACTGTCCGTGAAGTTTTTTAGCGTATACTCATATCTTTTGAGCAAGAAGTCCTTTTCTTCTTCCATTATTCACCTTTCCCCGCTCCGGCGGGGATTTTCATTTGTTACATGAGGCCGCACACATCATCAGCAAAAGCCCGTCAATATCTGTGGCAAGACCGTACAGGCAACCCTCAATCATACTGTTCATGTGGTTAAACGGCGTATCTCCGCCTTGGCGGAAGTCGGTGCGGATACCAAAGATAGGAAGCCCTTTGGCGTAGGCGTACCCGATTTCCCAAGCCGTGCCGTCATCAACCTGAGTGCCGTCAAGCAGGGCGACAACACAGGTACTGCAATCAATGGCGTTTCGACACGTATCAAAGATAAGGGAGATTGCCCCCGGGCCAGCGGCTTTGATTTGGTCTGAGGTGAGCAAGTCTCCCGGCCAGACCACAGAGTGCCCTGCTGCACGCAGTCGCTCGGAAAGTTTACCGTGCCACGACCGTTCCGCATCTGAGAAAAGGGGGCCAGCCTGATAGATTTTATACATGCGGCTCTCCACGGTTATTTGCAGCTCACGTCACTCCACGCCCATACAACCCGCCCGACGATGGCCTTGTTCCAGTCCCCCTCGAAGTCTTCCATAAGGCTGTAGACCTCGGGGGGATTCTCGGCGGCGTTGTCCGAATAGTAGGTGATGCGATAATCCTTTTTCTTCGGTTGGTTTTCCGCTGCCACGCGCTTGATCTTTCCGCTGCCGTCGGCGGGATCGAGGACAAGCATGATTCTTCCCTTAAAGTTCATCACGTCCTTATCCTGCCTATCCACCAGCACAATATCCTGCGGCTTGAGCGTGGGAACCATCGAAGTTGAATGCTTTCCGAGCATGACGGCGATCAGATCGCGCTTGTGTTGAATGGCCCGCTGGTGACGCCAGACGAGGAACCACGAGATGAGTTCATTTTGCGGAATGATGCCGGGCCCCGCGCCAACTTCTTCCACAAGGGGAACGGCGAGGTAGTCTTCATCCGGGGGAGGGGGGAGCGTGTCCCCAGCCGGGGCTATACGCGCGTCAACAAAGCAGACCTCTTTACTTTGGGTAACGGTTGGATCGGAAAACCCTACACCAAGAAAATCTAAAAGAGGTTGTATTGATGTAATAGTAGGTACACGCTCACCTTTTTTCCAGCGAGTGATAAGATTCGGGTGAACGTCAAGAGCCTCAGCTAGTTTTTTGGCGTTTCCACATTTTGCGATGGCCTTATCCAGTAAGGCCAAAAATTCAGCGTAAATATCCATAAAAATTTTTTACCAGCTGGAAAAAAGAATTGCTACCACCAATAGGTAAATTATGTTGACTATAATTTTACCTATTGGTATTTAGTTCTCATGAAGAACGAACTTTCCCACCCTAGTTTTTACGGCTTCACAATCACTGACGCGGCCGCACGCTCAGGGCTTCCTTATGTGACGGTGTGGAGGCATTTCAAGAAACATCGCGTTATAAGCCCTGAAGCTGCCATTCGTTATAATCGTTTTTTGGGTATCCCCCTCTCATCTCTCAGGCCCGACCTATGGCCTCCAGCCGCTCCCAGCACTCCCACCGAACCCGAAGAGGTGAGTCATGCTGTGTGACATCCTGCTTGCGCTCGGCGTGGCTGTTGTCGTGCTCCTGATTTTTGCTCCGGAACGCTAGCCCCGTCATGCACCGCCGGACCACGGCCTCCGGCGTCGGGTACTCCGCGACGCGGTAGCACTTCCAGCGGATGGTGCCGCCGGACAGGATGCGGACGCGCCACACGGGGCCGCGCAGGGTGATGAGCAGATGGACTGTAGGTACAGGCATGGGGTCCGAACCTTTTTCAGCCATCTTATCGGAACGCAACAGGCCGTAAAGTTGAAAACTTCAGAGGAAAAGCAGGATGGCCGACTACAAGAACATGACTGCAATCGAGGCGCTTCGGGAAGCCAAGGACGCCAGCGGCATGACCGCCGAAAGCATAGCGCAGGGAGTGGGCATCACCGCGACGCATTTGCGCCGCTATCTTGATCCCAATGACAACTATGCGCCGAGCCTGCACATCATCCCCGGTTTGTGCAGGGTGATGCGGAATACAATCCTCCTCCAGTGGCTTGAAGCGCAGCTTGTAGCTGATGACACTCCGGTGACGCCTGCCGCGACGCGGGCGGACGTGCTGACGGCGGTGGCGCGTGCGGGTTCGGCCCTTGGCGAGGTGCAGCGGATCGTCGCCGAGGCGCAGGTGCTTTATCCGAGTACGGCGCGGGAGATCCGTTCCGGGCTTGGGGACGTGATCGCGGCGTGCCGGAGCGCGCAGGCGGGGCTGCAACCACTGGCGGAACGTCGGGATCGGGATGTGGCGCTGGCCAGCCTGTCGGACGGAGAGCAGGCGCCACCGGTGGCGATGCCCGAGCCACTGACGGGAGAGTGCCGCAAGCCGTGGTGGAAGGTGTGGAGGTAATGATGAGCGTCGTACCGAAAAATCCGTACGAAAATACTTCGCATGGAACGCGCTGTTTCCGGGCAGGGAAAAAAGAACTGGGATAACCTCTCTTCAAAAAGAAGGAGGAGGAGCCGATGAGCGGGCTGCGAATTTTTCAGAACAGGGAGTTTGGGGCCGTGCGCGTGATCGAGTACGGAGGCGAGCCGTGGTTTGTGGCGCGGGATGTATGCGCCGTCCTCGGAACGGAGACGCGGGATCTGCCGGACATTCTGGAGCACGACGAGCAACGCCCTATTGTCGATATTATCCACACTCTGAATGATTCCACAGGATTGCGACGCGATAGCCGTATCATTTCAGAACCGGGCCTGTACTCGCTCGTCCTCCGGTCCCGCAAGCCGGAGGCCAAGGCGTTCAAACGCTGGATCGTGCATGAGGTTATTCCGTCCATCCGCAGGACGGGCGGCTACGGTGCCCCGGCGCTTCCGAACTTCAGGAATCCGGCGGAGGCGGCGCGGGCGTGGGCGGACAAGGAGGAGCAGCGGCTTCTTGAAGAACAGAAGCGCCTCGCGCTGGAGCAGAAGATGGAGGAGGTGAGGCCCAAGGTGGTCTTCGCCGAGTCCATCGAGGTCGCCAAGACCAGCATCCTCGTGGGGGAAATGGCGAAGCTCATCAAGCAGGCCACGGGCTACGACATTGGGCAGAACCGCTTTTTCGAGTGGCTCAGGAACAGGGGCTACCTGCACAAGGATGGTTCCCAGACCAACATGCCTACCCAGAGAAGCATGGATGCCGGATGGATGGAGATCAAGGAGGGCACCCGCATCGGAAGCAGTGGGGAAAGTCACATCACCCGCACGCCGAAGATTACGGGCAAGGGGCAAATCTACTTCATCAACCTGTTCAAGAAAATGGTGGAGTCATGATCATCCGTTGCCGCCACCGTATCCCGTCGCCCGAGGCCGTGGGGTTCCTCACGGTGGAAGGGCTCAGGGAAGCCGCCGCTCAATATCCGCATTTGAGGCCCTGCAAGAAACAAGGCTGGAGCTGGCTGTATCGGACGGCCTGCGCGAAGTGTGGAGACAGATTTGAAGTGCCGCTTGAAGGTTCGGCACGCGAACACGAAAAAGGCCCGCTGTGGAGCAACGGGCCAAAAGGGGAAAAGATGATGCAAGTTCATCAAAACGTTGAAGACAGTATGCCCGCAATCGGGTCTGCCGTCAAGGGAAAGGTGTGAGTATGGGCGGCTATTTCAAGGTCTGGCGCAAGATTGAGGACTCGAAGTCGTGGAGCCGGGGCGCGCTGTATCGTGGGCTGATGATCACCCTTCTCCAGAAGGCGAACTGGAAGCAAGGATACTTTCACGGGCAGGAAATCCTGCCGGGCCAGCTTGCCTGTTCCGGGGCTTCGCTGGCGAGCGAGCTTGACCTGTCGCGGTATCAGGTGATGCGGATGCTGGCGACGCTTGAGGACGACGGCTTCATCTCGCGTCAGACTTTCGGAAAAGTATGCACGCTGATCACCGTCGTGAATTGGCAGTTATACCAGTCTGCTACGGAAGAGGCCGCACAGCAGCCGCACAACGGGCGCACAAGCGGCGCACAGGTTCCGCACACGATAGAAGAAGGGAAGAAAGCAAGAAAAGAAATCCCTCCTGCATCCGCCGATGCAGCGGAGGAGCGAGCTTCCCTTTCGGGGAAGGAAAAGCAGGAAGGCGCAGGGGCGCGCACAGGTTCCACACACGTTACGAACAAGGCCCCCAGATCTGCCGCATCCGCTACCGGGGAGGGGCCCGCACCTGAACCGGCGTATCGGACGGCGACCAAACGTGTCCTCACGGGGCAGCGGCTGGCGTGGTTCAACCGCGTGTGGGACGCCTTCGGCTACAAGCGCAATAAGGCCGAGGCCGCAGACGCTTTCATCGACATTGAGGGGCTGTCCGAGCCCCTGGTGGCCGCCATATGCCGGGCGGCGGAACAGGAAGCGGCGCGCAGGCCCGACCTTGTGGCGCGGGGCAAAACGCCGAAGATGCTGACGGGCTGGCTGTCCGGGCGGCGATGGGAGGACGAGGCGGACGCACCGCCCCCGCTTGTGCCAGCTGCGGCCCGTGGACCCCTGCTTGGCGATCCCGTCATTGACGTGCCGACGCAGGCGCAGCGCGAGGAAGGCTGGAAGGCGGGCTTGTCGTTCATGGAAAAGTGGCGGCATGGCGAGAGACCGGACAATCAGACCGGACAGTTTGACCGCCGGAAGCCACTGCCCATTCCGGCGAACTTTGGGCGCGTCCTGCAACGGGCGCTGTAGGAGAATATATGAGTGAAGCACTTACGGCGGAATCGTTATCCGGCCCTTTGCGCTCTGTCGCGGAACGCTTGGGAATGCCGTTCGTTTTCCGGCTGGTCGAGAACTTTGGGGGAACGACCGTGGCAATACCGTCCGGGAGTGCCGGGAAAAAACAGTATCGGCGTCTGTGCGCGGCGTTGGGGGATGAATCGGCCTCAGCGTTGTGCCGGGAGTTTGCGAGACGGGCAATTTACATCCCCAACCTCAAAAAGGCGATGCTGGACAAGCGCAACTCGTCCCTGAATATGGAACGGGACGAACTGACCGGAAAGGGGCACAGCGAGAGGGCATTGGTCGCCATCCTTGCCCGCAGGTACAGCCTCTCCGAGCGGCAGGTATGGCGCATCCTGAAGCAGCCGAGGACTCCGGGGGAGGCAACGCAATGAGCGATACCTGCACCTTTGCAGAATTCCTCGACCATTGTACGGGCAGGAAGGTGATGCCGCCCCCGGCACAGGCGAAGAAGCGGCCCTCCTGCCCTCCCGAGTCGGAAGAGCAGAAAGCCCTTTTCGACTGGTGGCAGCGAACGCCGTATGCCCGGCACTTCGTCATGTACCACATCCCCAACGGCGGGCGCCGGGACAAGATCACCGGGGCGCGGTTGAAGGCCGAGGGCGTGGTGGCGGGCGTTCCCGACGTGTTCCTTGCCTCGCCCCGGCAGGGGTTCCACGGGCTGTACATCGAGATGAAGCGCCAGCGCGGGGGGACGGTTCAGGCCACGCAGAAGGAGCTGATCACAGCGCTCCGTCAGGCCGGGTACCGCGTCGAGGTCTGCATGGGCTGGTGGGAGGCGCGGGAAGCCATCGAAAACTATCTGACCGGGGAAATCCCCAAAGGAGCGTCCAGGCGTGTCGAGCCAGCAGCAAACCAGCAGTCCCTCGCGGATCGTCGAGGTTGTTGTGCCGTTCAGGGAAGATGAAAGCTTTGTAGACAGGCTGGCCCGCGCCAATGCCGCCCTCGGCAGGGCTATCCATGCGCAACTCCCCGCGTGGAACGTCAAGCGCAACGAGATCGCCGTATTCGGGCCGCAACGGGCGCATCGCAACGGAAGCGTCTCGTATGTCTACCGGCTGGTCGAGGACCGCAAACCGCTGTTCGGCAAGGGAAGGGGGGCTGAAAGGGCGCTCATGAGGCACGAGATATGGAGTCAGCAACCGGAATCCGCAGCGCAGTAGGCTGGCGAAAGGTGGAGGATGTCGTGGAACTGATGGAAGCGGAGTTGATTCTTGGCAACGGCAGCGTGCAGGCCGGGCGCGGCCTGATGGCGGCGTTGGCGAAGCGCATGGGCGAGGCGCGAGAGAAGCACCCGTGGCCTGAGCACGCGGATGGCAAATATCAAGCCCTCGGCGTCGTGGGTGAGGAATACCACGAGTTGGTGATCGCCGTGGAGAAGGAGACGCCCGAACGGATGCGGGACGAGGCGCTTGATGTCGCGGTGACGGCCCTCCGCATGTGGGCGGGGGAACATGAAAGGAGAGGAGCGTGAGCGCATTCGACAACGAGAACAGACCGGGACGTCCGCGAAAGTGTCCTCCTTGTCCGTTGTGCGGACGGGATGAGATGCGGAGTTACGGTTCGCATATCTTCGGGCACATGAGTACTCGATTCTGTGGGTGTCAAAATTGCCAATATACCGACGTTTGGGTCAAGCCTGTGAACGGCGGGCACGGCTACTGGAAGAAAGCCGCGCGAGGAAAAAACCTTCCAACAACCCCTTGAACCCTCATCCCCTTGAAATGGTATGCTCCTGACCAAAAATCAGGAGTTTTTTATGGCTGTTCTTTCCTTGCGCCACTTCTCCCCGGTCGAATTCCGCTGCAAGTGCGGGTGCGGTGCGGGCATGGAGAAGATGGACGCCGACCTGCTCCAGATGCTCGACGAGGCCCGCGATCTGGCGGGCATCCCGTTCCCCCTTTCTTCCGCGTACCGCTGCCCGAAGCACAACAAGGCGGTCGGCGGCGTGCCCACGTCCTCCCATACTCGCGGCTATGCCGTGGATATCCGCTGCGTGGATTCCCATTCCCGTTTCGTCATGCTGCAAGCCCTGCTTGAGGCCGGATTTCGGCGCGTCGAGCTGGCTCCGACGTGGATTCATGTGGACAACGACCCGGACAAGCCGCGTGACGTGGCGTTCTACCAGCATGGAGGCAAGTACTGATGGAAGCGACCGTGATTGATTTCATCCTTTCGACCTTGATGGGCCTTTCCGCGCAATACCCCGACGCGGCGTGGCTCGTCACCGCCCTGAGCGTGGTCATGACCGTGTGCGGCCTGTGCGCCGTGGCCACCGCGTGGATGCCCGTCCCCAAGGAAACGGAGGGGCTTTATGCCGTCTTCTACCGCTGGGCCCATGCTCTTGCCGCGCATTTCGGGCAGAACAGGGGTGCCGTGGCGGACGGTAAGTCCGAAACCGTGAAGGCCGAAGTCAAGGCCGTGACGGGGAAGTGATGTGCGGGCCGTCCTTGAGTTCCTTTCATCGCTCGCCGGGATCCTCAAGCTGTGGCTGCGCCAACGGTACGGCGAACGCCGCGAGGCTGATCGCACTGCTGTGCGTGATGACGTTGGCGGCGAGTGAGTGCACTCGATGGGTGGAACCGACCGCCGCGACAAGCCCGGCTCCCTTGACGCCGGGGGCCGTCGTGACGGGTGAGTGGTCCTACACCTACCGGGGCGAGACATTCACCGAGCCCGGCGAGTGGGTACACCTGCCCGCTGGGGAGGCCGGGAACCTGCTCCTGTGGATCAAGGGCGTGGAGGCGGGGCGATGAGCGACGACGTGCAGCTTGTCCGCGAGATCGGGGAAGTGAAGGCCGAGCTTTCCGGGCTCAAGGCCGAACTTGCCGGACTGCGCGAGCGTATCGACGATGTGGTCATTTCAAACCTGCGGGACCACGGCAAGCGCATGTCCATGCTCGAAACCCGCGTTGCCGCGCTTGAAGCCGCCGAAACCCGCCGGGCCGGGGGCATGGCCGCACTCGTGGCTGTAGCGGCTGCGGCAGGAGCGGCCGGGAACGTCCTTTCGCGCTGGATCGCTGGATAAGTGGCTCACATATTTCGGCTGAGGCAATGAACATCCACTCTGAAAAAGGAGAAACACCATGGCCAAGACGCAAACTGCTGGTCAGGCTGTCGGCACGATAGGGCGCCGCCACTACTCCACTGGCGGGACTACTGACGGACGCCGTTCCCGATCCGATCTCGGTTCCCGCGGTCGGAATATGCTCCGCCGCAAGAGTATGGGCGGCTCCGGGGGTTAATCCGTAGTGGCGGCCACGACCCTTCTCTTTGACGGCATCAAGGCCGCTGCGAACATCACAGACCGGGTTCTTGTCTTCTATTCCGGGGGCAAGGACTCGGCTGTGACTCTTGACCTGTGCGCACGGTATTTCAAGAGGATTCAGCCCGTCTTCATGCGGCTTGGGCCGATACTCTCGTTCCAGCGGGCGTGTCTTGACTGGGTTGAGCGTCGCTACAGGGTTCCCGTCATGATTGTGCCGCATCCCATGCTCGTGGAATGGCTCCGGTACGGTACGTTCCGGGAATACGATTTCGACGTGCCGATCATCTTCTTCCTCGAAGTATACACCTACGCCCGGTCGAAGTCCGGCGTCTGGTGGATCGCGGCAGGGGAACGCATCGCGGACTCCATCGTACGCCGGGCCATGATCAAGGGCGACGGCGGCGTGGTGAATCCCAAACGAGGGCGGTTTTCCCCCTCGCGCACTGGAGCAAGTCGGACGTGTACGCCTACATCCGGCATCACAGGCTGAAGGTCGCCCCGGAAACGCAGCACCTCAGCTTTTCCTTCCGATCACTCATGGGAAGCGATCTCGCCGCGAGCCGTCGGGTCTACCCGGAGGATTACGCCCGCATCGAATCATGGTTTCCGCTCGTGGGCGTCAGTTTGGCGCAGTATGTGTTTGCGAAGAAACAGGAGGTACGACATGAGCGTCGCCGCGACCAAATTTCAGAAAGGTGAGGAGCGATACATCCTGCGTTCCCAGATCAAGGAGGACCCTACAATCCCCGCATCATTGGGGAGGGGGCGGAAAAGCGTCTCCGCGCCTTTATCAAAAAGCACGGCCTGTTCGGAACCATCATCTGGAACGAGCGTACTGGAAACATCGTTTCTGGGCACCAGCGGCTCAAGGCACTCGACTACAACGAGAAGTATCCGGAGGCCGGGGATTATCAGCTCCGCGTAACCGTGGTGGCTCTGACGGACCGGGAAGAAAAACAGGCCAACGTATTCCTGAACAATCCTGATGCTCAGGGAGATTGGGATGTCGGTATGCTCGGCAATTTGATGCAGGCGGACGGGTTCACTGCCGAAGAATTGGGATTTACCGAATCCACGGCGGTCATGATGTTCGACGGGGATCCTCGCTTCTCCGCACTGTTTCAGGACACCGAGGACGTCACCGCCACCAAGGAGCAAATCCGCGAGGTACGCGACCACCGGGCCGACAGCATGAAGGACATGCAGGAAGCGCAGAGTGCGGACTTTTACTTCACGGTCGTTTTTCAGAATCAGAAGGCCAAGGACCGTTTTCTCATGGAGATGGGCGTGCCCGTCTGTGAGCAGTTCGTGAATGGCGACATCCTCTCTCGGCGCTTTGGCGTCGACAGTGGGGAATAACCCTCATGATGGTGTGTGATGGGTCAATGTACGGCAAAAAGTAAACGGACCGGCGAGCGGTGCCGCCGTGCCGCCATGCACGGGCAGGCGGTCTGTTACATGCACGGGGGAGCCTCCCGCCGCAAGGGTGGAGCCCCCAAGGGCTCGAAGAATGCCCTGAAGACCGGGCAGTACGAGACGATCCTCGCCTCGACCATGACGCCGGAGGAACTTTCCTATCGCGACAGTTTGGACATCAATCCTCTGACGACGCTCAGGGAAACCCTCAAAACCCTGCGAATGCGGGAGCTGCGTGTTTTGTGCCGGATCATGAAGGCGATGGACGCCGAGGAGATTGCCGGAACGCCCACCGGAAAAATGAATGGTCAAGGGAAAGAACTCCTTCACCCCGCCATGTTGCTCAAGCAATACGACATCCGGGCGAGCCGGGCCACGTACCGCAACTTCGCGGCCCCCATCGTGGACGTGTTCGCCAGCTTCATCAACGAGGGGCGGCCGGAGCGTATTTTGCCCGACGCCCTCCGCCCCATCGAGGCGGACGCCGACAGGTACGGCATAACCGCCGATGCCTTCTTCGCGGACGTGACCCGGCTCGCGGCGGCAGGCGGGGCGCGGTTCGTCATCGTGGACATGGAACAAAAGAAAGGGGAAACCGTGGCGGAGGACAGGGCCAGCGGTCGCCGTATGGTGCCCTACTTCACCTCCATCAGCCCTGACGACGTGTGGGACTGGGGGATGGACGCCAAGGGCCTCGCGTGGGCGGTGGTCCACAGCGAAGAGATGGAGCACCCTGCAGCCTTCGCCGCCCCGCTCCGCTACGAAACCCTGACCGTCTGGACGCGGGACTCATGGACGCGCTACCGCCGCCCGATGAAGGACAAGGAGAACACCGAGTACGCCATTGCCGAGGACGGCGAGCGCAGGCACGGGCTCGGCACCGTGCCGTTGGTGCCGTTCCTGTTCGAGCCGACCTCCCCCATGACCGGGCTCCCCGCCACGGACGATGTGCTGTCCCTGATCCTGCGCATCTACAGGCGGGACTCCGAACTCGACAAGATGCTGTTCGACCGGGCCGTCCCCCTGCTCAACGTGGGCGGCGTAAGCCAGGAGCATTGGAACACGTTCGTGGTCGCCAGCTCCAACGCCCTCATGAGCACGGAACCGGGCGGCATCACCGCGCAGTACGTGGAGCCGTCGGGCACCGCGTTTCAGGCGCAGGCCGAGGCCCTTGCCCGCGACGAGGCCAGCGTGCGGGAAATCGCCCTTCGTATGGTCCGTCCGCAATCCGCCGTGGGAGAATCCGCCGAGTCCAAGGCCATCGACAAAACACAGCTCGACACGCAGCTTGCCAGCTTCGCCCGGCGCAGCGGCAGCGCGGAAGCCCTCTGCTGGAAAATTGCCGCCCGGTGGCTTGGAGCTAAGGAGGACGGGATCGAGGCGAAATACAACGAGTCGTATGATGTGGGCGAGGCGACGGTGAAGATCAAGGGGCAGACGCCCGCGAAGGAAGGCCAAGGGTGACGCGAAAGCCCCGGCAGTGTGGGCTGACCGGGGCTTTCGCGTCATGGAGGGTGATTATATCATCAAAAGCGTAATGACTCGCTTACTTCCAATTTGGATCTTCCTTCAGTTGTTCCATCAGAAGAAATTGGATCGCCTTGTCCGGCTTGCCGATAAATATATAACGGGCATATTTACTCGGGGTATCTATTGCTTCAGGTACATCTTTCACTTCAACTATCATTCCCCAAGCTTTTTGAGATGAAGGCTGGTAGGCGCTGATAATGAAATTATTGCCGCAATCATGCGGTTTGCATTGCTGCCTGACAAGATATGTTTCACCATTGCACTGTACCATATTGGCCGTTCCAAGTGCCGTAAGGCCATGGAATATCCACTCAGGGAGATCCGCCCGGCTCTCGCCTTTCAGTGCCTGTTCCCATGCCTGGGCCTGTTTGTCGGATATGGACGAGGCATAGGCGCCGATGCTGGCCAAGAGCAGAATACCCAACACTGCAAAGGCTATGATCGTTTTTTTCACTTTTTTTCTCCTTCGATGATTGCCGGAGGATTTGCTCAATCACCCTACGGCAAGACTGCATGTTGAAGGTCTATTTCTGGAGTCGCTCGGGAACAATATTCCTCAAGAATTATGAGCAAAGCGGTTCCGGAGGGAGACTCTCTTTTCGGTTTCGCCGTCTCCGTGCTTAGAGTAACGCAAAAGAAGCCCCGAAGTCTATGATTGACCGAAGCTTCTTCTGTTACGCGTCTATGCTTTGTCTGCCCTGTGTACGTTGTAAGCAAGGCAATTGGCGATTCAGACTTAACCAATGCCTACCGGGTTACACCTAGGTGCTCCGCTTCCTTTGTCCTGCGCCTGACCATCCATTCGCGAGATCCGCGTTGACCTTTATACGACTGCCTCGTTCACTTCGTAAGAAGTCCCCTCGCAAATACGGTGGAAGTATGAGACATACGCTGGCGAGCCTCCCCGCCAGTTGGCAAGGAATATGACCTTCCAACGTTCTTGATCATAAGGCACGGCCAAGGCATCGATATGGATGTCATGTCGTTTTTTGCCATACAGGGGTTGAAAGGGCGATTGAACGTTGCTGATCCTAGTGATGATCCCGTGTAACCTATTCCTGAAATTCGGCATTCCAGCCGCACCGTTGTTTATCACAAAGAAATCTCCCCCCGCACAGGACAAGGGCCTAAGTACAGGCAGACAAGTGTGGCTGGAGGAAAAAACATCTGTTTTCGCCAGTTCAAACTGCCTGCGAAGCCATTCTTCCCGTTTCGGATCCCGCAGGGCTGATTCGTCAACCCCCCAACCGGCCAGCGATTCGCTGTCGCCGTGCAGCACACAGATCTTACAGTCTCCAACCCTGTACCGCCGGTACAGGGGCAGATCAGCCAGACGCATCAGGATATCCCTATGCCGGGCAGCCGTTTTCCTCAACAGGGCGTGGATGAGGTTGGAACGCTCCACCAATGCCGTCCCCACACTCGAGGGATAAGCACAACCGCAACCGACCAGATCGTCGGCGGCGCACAGCTCGGCCTCAACATTACCCAGTGTTGCGTCATGCTCCAGCACAAGCCGATTGACGGACTCAAATCCGGCGTCGTCAATGTTGAACCAGTTGAAATCACCGTTAAAAACTAGAACTGGTTTGACGGGTTCGCGTCCGGCCATCTCCAGAACTTTTTTCAAGGCTGGAAGGTTCCCATACAATCCCCCGATGACATATAGGGTATCCGTTTCGGTTTCCGGCACCTCGGCCAAGCTGGCAGGCGAGTAATGGTAGCCGGGGCGGCAGCTCCGGCCCGGCTCAAACACGGCTCACCTCTTCGGACGGCGCGGCCACCCGAAACAATTTGCCTAGCGCAAGGGGCAGCAGGAACCCTGCTGTACACAACAGTAACCCGTAAAGATTTACGCCGAGTAGCAGGGCCTGCTTGCCGTCGCCGATACCCCAGCTTTCCGGGAACCACCCCATGGCATAACCGAGGCCGCAGAACATGCCGCACCAGAAGGAAAGATGAAAAGACCACGGCGAACGGTCACGCACCAGCGGTGCAAGCAAAAAGACCGGGGCCATGCCGATAACCATAGTGCCGCTGATAGTGGTGGCCTTGAGGATATCTGTCCCGGCCAGCATCGGGATATTGCCGAGAATCGCCATAACGATCATCGCAAAAGCGCCCACCAGAACTGGATTCTTCAATCGGTCACGCCCGGCGAGGATGGGCAGATCCTTGCCCACAAACTTGGAAAGCGAGGCAAACGTCGAATCCATAGTCGAGGCGGCAGAAGAAGTCATCACGGCAAGCATGGCGAACGACGCCGCAAAGCCCAGCGATTTGGCTACAAGAGCCGGAACGTTGCCGCTGGGCGCAAGCCCATCCAGCCGGGCCTGTACCCCGATGAGGCTGAAGGCCAAAATAGCTAGGAAACCAAGTGCCCCAGACCAGCAGCAGGCTTTGAGCATCACCTTTGCATCGGAGATGAACCCCCGATCCGTGAGCACCGGATCGTGAAAAGGATAGGAAAGAACCTGCAGCAAGGCAACAAACAGCAAATCAACGCCACCAGCCAAGGTAAAGTTCCCTTCGGTTACAAGCTGGCCCAGATTTTGAGACGGCAGGGCCAAAGCCAGCACCAACCCCATGAACAGGACAAAAACCACGGTCTGGATGGCGTCGGTAAAGATGGCGCTGCGCAGCCCGCCTTTTAAGCTGTAAAGCAAAACTACCAGTGAGAACAATGACGCGGAGGCGATGAATTGCCAAGACCCGTCACTGCCGTAATATCCGCCGACGACCGCGCTGTTGCTCCAGATTTCATTATACAACCGCACAAGGATGGCGGCCGAAAAGGCCAAGGCGGCCGTACGTCCGTAACGGCCAGTCAAGAAGGAAACCAGCCCACTTGCCCCATAGCGGGTACGCAGAATGTAAATGACAATACCAGCCATAGGGATGGAAAGCCAGTATGCTGCATAAGCCAGCCCGCCCACGATGCCGTACGTTTGCCCAAGATTGGCCGCGTTGGTAACGGACTTTGCAAAAATCCAGCTAATAAAAATACTTGAAGTAAGCATCCACTGCGAGGATGGCTTCCCCTTGTCGTCGTAGCCACGAAAGAAACTGTCTTCGTTTCTAGCGTGCGGCGAAACCAGCAGCATCACCAGACCGAAAACCACCAAGAACCCCCAAAAGAAAACGCCTTGCCATTGTGCCATCGTTCCCCCTCCTGTCATGCTCTTTTTCGGTACTTGCGAGTCTTGATTTTGCTTACGTCCTGCCCCCAAAAAATGCCGTGCTTCGGTCCGGTTTGCTCCGGCATCCAGTGCCCGCAAAAAGCTGTACTTACTCCTCACGCAGCTTGCCTGTTCGGCAGGACGCAAAGAACTTTGCCGCCTTTCAGAATCTCATGCTTTTTGTGCAAGCATCTCTTCCAAAAGGGTACACGTTTCTGCAACCATAGGACCGCAGACACAGGCGAACAGCCCCTTATCCATGACAGTTTTCATCCCTTCCGGCTGTGAGATATCGGCCTCCAGAATTTCCTTGCAGATAAGGCTCTTGTGCTTCGCCAAAAAGCGCTCCTCAAAATCGGCCACACGCTCCTGAAGCTCCGTACTCATTTTTTCGGCATCTTCCATTGAACCTTGGCTGTAGCGCAGCCCAAGAACCAACAACGCACCAGTGACGCAGCCGCATGTCTCCCCGTGCCCCATGCCGCTTCCGAAAGCTGCCCCCGCGCCTATTGCCTGAGCCTCGCTTATGCCGAGGCGGGGTGCGAAATGCATACAAATCCTTTGGGCACATCGACCAAAATTCGCTAACATTTTGAATCTCCTTTCTAGGAAGGGTTTGAAGTGGGCAGATCGCGGCGGGAATCCCTTCCCGCCGTAAGCCGTACATGATGCCACAAACAATATCTCCCTGATAACCTCCTCGTGTTTTCATGTAGACGCTCAAGAGCGTGCCGCTTGACGGCATCTTTCACACGGGACGTACAAACAGAGACCCCATTCGAGATGATCATGGTCCCTGGATAAGGAAACTCTGTCCATCATCCACAACGTCTTGCCGTTTCAAAGGCATAGCCGAGAACTTCCTGCGGGCGGAGTTGCCTCCACACAGTGTATCCGCATCACTGTATTTCGCTGTCATCCGTGCCTTGCGCATGATGTAACCAAAATAATTTAGTGATATTTTACTTTTAAATATCTTCAAGCGGATCGAGTAAAGACCATATCCTTACAAAGTAAATAACAAATAAAATCAAATAAATAAACGTACTATTTCGCGCAAGATTAAATTCTGAATTAGAATCGTTTGCCTTATTATATATCTAATATTAGATTAAGTCTAATAGCTAACCTACCCCTCCTAGATACGCAAGGGCAAAATGCCTCCGGGCAAGAAAGGAATGCCTTGGCGCTCGGAAACGGATAAAGTTTTTATCAGTCCAGACATCTTATTCATCTGAATTTAAATAATTATCGTCAATCTCTTCTTAAGCAAACCAGTTATACCGGATAATGGGAAAAATTTTCCGCACGGTTCCAGCCGAAGTACAGGTCGGTCCCGCCATTCCCTATGCAACGGCTGGCAGGACGATCCCCCTGAGCCCAACCGCTCCCCTCCACGCAAAAAACACTCAAGCAACCCCTTGCGGCACATCCCTGCTGCGGGTCTATACTCATGCCCAATTATGCGGCCCTGCCCGCCTATCGTGGCGTGATGCCAAGGAATACCCCGGCGTGAAGCCCTAACCCGAACCGAGAAGGATACCATGAAACTCAAGCTCGACGAAAACGGCCATGTGGTGGTGAAGGACGGCTTCCCCGTATGGGTTGCCGAAGACGGTGCGGAGATTGCGTATAACGTCCCCGACCTCGTGAACAAAATTTCCGCCGTCAACGCAGAATCAGCCGGACGGCGCAAGGACATCGACGCCCTGACCAGCCAGCTCAAGGCGTTTGACGGCATTGACCCGGAAAAGGTCAAGGCCGCCCTGGAAACCGTCGCCAACCTTGACGCCGGGAAGCTCATCGACGCGGGAAAAGTCGACGACCTCAAGATGGAAATCAAGAAGTCCTATGACGGAAAGATTTCCGATCTCGAAAAGGCCCTCGCCGACTCCAAGAAAGATTCCGCCGACAGGCTGGCCGCCAAGGAAGCCTCCATCCGTACGCTGCTGGTCAAGGGCATCTTCGATTCCAGCGCGTTCCTGAAGGACAAGACCGTGCTTCCCTCCGACGTGGCCTACGCCTCGTTCGGCAGGCATTTCGAGGTGAAGGAGGAAAACGGCGAGCTGCGCGTGGTCGCCACCATGAACGGCCAGCCCATTTTCAGCCGCTCCGATCCCGGCACCTTCGCCGCGCCCGAAGAGGCGCTTGAGGCCATCATCGACAAATACCCCATGAAGGACCGCATCCTGAAGGCCCCGGACGGCGGCTCCGGCAGCCATCCCAACTCCGCGTACGCCCCCGGCGCAAAAATCATCCCCAAGGGCGACATGAGCGCCTTCGGAGCCAACCTTGAAGCCATCGCCAAGGGCGAAGTAACCGTCGCGGCCCAGTAGCCGCGCGCACCAAGAGGATTTTTCCATGAACGATCTGTCCAAAGTCGTCGACAAGCTGCTCGCACAGGGCCTGCTCGCCCTGCGCGGCACCTGCGTCATGCCCCGCCTCGTGAACTCGGACTACAGCAACCTTGCCGCGCAGCAGGGGGCCAGCATCGACGTGCCCATCCCCTCCGCGATCAAAGCGCAGGCCGTCACGCCGGGGGCCACTTCGCAGGACACGGGCGACATCAGCCCCGTGTCCGCCACCATCAAGCTCGACCGCTGGATGGAAGCGCCTTTCTACCTGACCGACAAGGATCTGATGGAGGCCAATCGCGGCGTCATCCCCATGCAGGCCAGCGAAGCGGTCAAAGCCATCGCCAACGACGTGAACGCCACCCTGCTCGGCTTGGGCCGCAAGTTCTACGGCATGGTCGGGACGCCCGGCACCACGCCCTTCTCCACCGTGGTCGACGCCACCAACGCCCGCAAGGTGCTGAACCGCCAGCTTGCCCCGGTCAATGATCGACGCATCGTGCTGGACCCCGACGCCGAGGCCGCCGCGCTCGGCCTGTCCGGGTTCGCGGACGTGAGCAAGTCCGGCGACGCGCGGCCCATCATCGACGGGACCATCGGGCGCAAGTACGGCTTCGACTGGGCGATGGACCAGCAGGTGCCCTCTTTCGAGGCCAGCGTCATGACCGAAGGCGCGCTCACCGTGAACGGCGCGAACGAGGCCGGAGCGCAGGTGGTGAGCCTCGCCTTCCACCGCGACGCCATCGCCTTCGCCACGCGCCCGCTGATGGATTCCGCCAACGGCCTCGGCAACCTCATCCAGTCCGCCGTGGACCCGGTTTCCGGCCTGTCCCTCCGTCTGGAAGTCTCCCGCGAGCACAAGCGCACCCGGTTCAGCTATGACATCCTGTACGGCGCGGACGTGGTGCGCCGGGAACTCGGCTGCCGCATCGCCGGGTAGGAGGCTCCATGCACATCAGCACAGTGAGGATCAGGAGCGTGGAAACGGCGAGCGGGTTCATCGTCATCAACGAGGCCGATTTCGATCCGTCGAAGCACCAGTTCTGGAACTCGGAAGTCACGACCGCCACGCCGGAGCCCTCCTCCGCCGAGCCGAACGCAAACAAGCCTCTTGACCTGATGACGCTGGCGGAGCTGCGTGACCATGCCAAGGCGCACGGCATCGCCATCCCCGCGACGATCACCGCCAAGGCCGACGTGCTGGCCCATGTCCTCGCCGCCAGCGGAGCCCGCGCCGGCAGTGACGTCCCTGGGCAACCGCAAGCGTAACCCCAACGGCAAGGACACCGCCATGACCTGCACCCCCGGGAAAAAGAAGCGCAAGGGCAAGTAGCCCCGCACTTCGACCGGGCGGGGGAATACCCTCCGCCCCCGCCCGGACCCCCAAAACGGGACTTCAAGGAGAAAACCATGCCCCTCATCGTTGAAGACGGCACCCTGCCCGCCGGGGCCAACAGCTTCGCCAGCGTTGCCGATGCCGACGCCTACCATGCCGCCCGGCTGACGGCCGCATGGACGGACGAACTGGCGGAAGTCCAGAAGGAGGCCGCGCTGATCCGCGCCTCTGACTGGCTCAACCGCAAGGTCATGTGGAATGGGCGCAAGGCTTCCCGCTCGCAGCGCATGGCGTGGCCCCGGTCTGGCGTGGTCACGCAGGACGGGGAAATATCCCCGGATGAAATCCCGGCGGAAGTCGTCGAGGCCTGCTGCGAACTGGCGGGCTTCTTCGTCGAACAGGACTACCTCGCGCCGCTGACCGGGGCGGGGACATCGCCAGCCTGGGCGTGGACGTGATCAGCATCGCCTACAACGGCACGGCCCCGGCGGAAACCGTATTCCCCTCGCTGTCCGGCCTGTTCGCCGGGCTCGGTACCGTCTGCACGGGCAAGGGCGGGGGCATCATGGAGGTGGGAAGAGGATGAGCGCATCCCTGTACGCCAGCGTGGGCAGGACCGCACGCCAATTGATCAACAAGTTCGGCAAACGGATGATCTACCATCAGAAGAAGGATGGACAGGTCTACAACGATCAGACCATGCGTTATGAACCTTCGATCAAGGATACCCCGTTCAAGGGCATACGCAAGAACGCCAAAATCGAAGAAAACCCGGAACTGCCCATACAGCTTGGGGACTGCATCATCCTCGCCGCGGCCTCCGGCCTTCCCGTGCCCGCCGTCCCCGACCAGATCATCATGGACGGCGAAACATGGAGCGTCGTGGACTCCGCACCCGTGGCCCCGGGGGATACGGCACTGGTCCACAACATCCTGATCCGCAGGGGGTAGCCGTGGACATTGCCGCCATCGAAAGCCGCCGCCAGGCCATCAAGCGCCGCATGGCCGAACTCGACCGCCTGAGCACGTCCGACGCCCGCGCACTCGACAAGGCCATGACGGAGATGTGCGCCCTGTAGTACGCCCGGAGTACCGTCGCGCTGGTGGCCTTTGAAGCCTACCGGACGCCGAGTCTTCAACGCCGGGCCTTCAACCGTGGGGGCTGAGGCGCAGGCTTTCGCGACTTCCATCGTCGTCGAGGACGCGAAGGTCTTCTTTACTGGGCAGAAAATCCAGAACGTCACCAAGTCGGACGACAATTCCAGCAAGGGCTACGACGTGACCGCCGTGGACGAACGGACGAACACGCTGACCGTCGCGCCCGGCATCTCCGGCGCATGGGCCGTGGATGACGTGGTAACGTGGTGGATGCCCTACGGCCCCGCCATCGGCAATGAACTGGAAAACGCCGATTCCGTTATCCGCATCGACGGGACAGCCGGAAAAATGCGTTCCTGCACCATCAAGTTCTCCACACCCACGGAGTTTACCGACGAGCTTGGCGACCGCTTCCCCGGCCAGCCCATCGACACCATGAGGGCCTCCAGCGTGGATTTTGAATACTACATGCGCAACGACGCCGCCAAACGGCTCAGGGAAGGCAGCGAGGGCAAGGAAGTCCGGTTCGACGCGGAATTCGGCAGCGAGGAAGGCCGCAAGGTCGTCGTGTCCTGCCCCCGCATCAAGAACAAGATGCCCGCCATCAACGCCGATTCCGCGACCGTCACCCTTTCGCAATCCTCCGACATCCTCGGCGTGGCACTCGAAGACGCCGTGGAAATCATCCTCGAATAGCTCCGGCTCCCGCCGTCTCCTTTTCCGGCGGGGCCATTCTCCAAGAACCACTTCAACTTTCAACCAGAGGATCAACATCATGAAATTCGTGAACGAAGCCACCGCCAAAGATACCGCCTTCATCAAATGCTTTCCCGACGATTCCGGCGTTTACGCCCGTGTCCTGACCGAAACCGAGCTGGATACCCTGCGCGTCAAGTCCCGCACCTTCAACGGCAACGAGAAACGCACCCCCGAACTCATGGATCGCCGCTTCAAGATCCTGCACCTGCAACGCGCCCTCTCCGGATGGGAAGGGCTGGAATTCGAGGACGGCTCGCCCATCCCCTTTTCCAAGGAGATGATCAAGGAACTGTGGGAAGTGAACCCCAACCTCATGGGGATCATCTATTCCTGCGTGTCCAGCGAACTCTCTTTCGTGAAGGCGGCGGAAGAAAAAAACTCCGGGACTGGTGCGGACGCCTAGCGGACAACGCGCCAAGCTGCGACGAATGCCGGGAGACATGGGCGCTCGACGGGCTGGAACCTCCCTGCGGCGCCTGTACCTCTTCGGAAACGGAACTCCTGCCCGACAACCTGCAAGCCATGCATATCTGGCAAATCTGCGACATCCACGCCCGCGACTTCGTAGGCATGTCTGGGCAAGCCCGCCCCATCCGGCTTGAAGCCGTCCGCGCCGAATGTGATCGCACGGACGACCCGGAAGGGAATTTCCAGAAGGTCATGCTCATTGAGGCGGTTCTGTTTCCTTCCCGGTATTTGAAGAAGTGAGAAAGCCCCGTCCGCGGATAAAACGGACGGGGCTTTTGTACGGGGAAAGGGGTACTTAAAAAAGGCACAGCCCTCATCGCCATGTGATGGAAGACGCTATTCTTTTTCCCTCATACCCGGATGTTCCGTAGCGCTCAGATGGACGGTTCGGCCCCCCCACCTAGCTACGGCGACAACTATTTACTATTTTGTATAGATAAATCTATATACCATACGGACATCTTCGGGAGGTATCCGTATGGGCAAACATATCCTCGCCGCTGTGCTGGCGGTATTGTTCATGGCAAGCGGGGCGCAGGCCGCGGGCAACGTTTGGAACGACTCGTTCAACAAGGCCAAGAAGACGCTGGAGTGGCAGGTCTATTATGACCACCGGATCACGCTCTACTGCGGGGCCGCCTTCGACGAAAAGAAGGACGTCGCCCTGCCGGAAGGCTTCACGGCCCCGAAGCACGAGAAACGAGCCGGAAAGATCGAGTGGGAGCATGTGGTCCCGGCTGAAAACTTCGGGCGGGCTTTCCCGGAGTGGCGCGATGGGGACGCGCAGTGCGTGGATAAAAGGGGAAAGGCGTTCAGGGGCCGTAAGTGCGCGGAAAGGGTGAACCGGGAATACCGCCTCATGCAAAGCGACATGTACAACCTCTATCCGGCCATCGGCGCGGTCAACGCCCTGCGCCAGAACTACAACTTCCAGATGCTGCCCGGCGAGGAGCCGGACTTCGGAAGCTGCGGGATGAAGATCGCCGACCGCAGGGCCGAGCCGCCTATCAGAGCGAGGGGACAGATTGCCCGGACCTACAAGTATATGGCCGACGCCTATGCCCCGCGCTACCGCATGAGCCGCCAGCAGGCGCAACTCATGGACGCATGGGACAGAATGTATCCGGTGGATGCGTGGGAGTGCACGCGGGCCAAGCGCATCGAGAACCTGCAAGGCAACGAAAACCCGTTTGTGAAAAGGCCGTGCCGCGAAGCTAGGTTGTGGTAGGCGAAAGCGCCGCCCTTTTTTGACGGACGGAGCTTCGCTAGGGAAGTATGTTTCAATAATGGTAACGGCATTGGAGTACGATCAGGGCTTCACTTCGTTCGTCCACTTTGTAGACGAGGCGATCTTCCTGATTGATGCGGCGCGACCAGCATCCGGCAAGATCGAACCGGAGCGGTTCCGGCTTCCCCATCCCTTCAAAGGGGTTTCGCATGGCATCACGCAGCAATTCATTGATTCGTTTGACCGTGCGCTTGTCCGTATGTTGCCAATAGAGGTAATCCTCCCACGCCTGCGGCGTCCACGTAAGCAGCATGATCAATCCTCCAGTTCATGCGGAATGGCCTTGCCTGTATCTGCGGCCTGTATCGCTTCTCTGAGGCGTACGGCATTGGCGGGTGAACGGAGCAGGTATGCCGTCTCCATGATGGAATTGTAGTCCTCAAGAGACATCATGACCACAGAGGGTGATTTTTGCCGGGTAATAATGACAGGTTCATGATGATCGCAGACACGGTTCATCGTTTCGGCTAGATTCTGCCGAGCTTCCGAATAGGTAATGGCCTGAGACATGGTATCTCCTTTTTGTACAAAAATATGTACAAATAAGAGCCCCGTCAAGGGAAGACGAGCCTAAAAACCGTCCGTCCCTTCACCGCCTGACCCATGTGCAAAGCCCCCTTCCTTCCGGTCGGGGTTTTTCTTCAATCGTCCAAGACGTTCCTGTCATGCCATCCTGGGCACAACGTCAGTTCCGGGCCTCTCCAAGGCCACGGGGCAACGATGCCTTTGACGGGCACCGGCACGACCTCACGCGGGCTCACAAGCTCCCATGCGAAACCATACATCTCGTCCTCGTAATCCTCGCAGCACGCCGCAACGAGGTCTTTCCGCGTCATGGGGCGGCATCCCACTACATCCACAATGCCGAGGGCCACGCCTACGGGCAGACGTTTCCCGTTGTCCAGTTCGATGATCGCGCTTTTCGAGGGCCGCGCCAGTTGAACGGTTTTGACCTCCATTCGATGGTCTTTTCCCCGATGACGATCTGCGACGCGAACGGCTGGCGCACTGACAAGGCTTTCATTTCCATAACTCACTCCGATGAGAAGCCGGGGGATCCACCCCGGCCTTGTCTGTTACCTGAACCATTCCGCCAGCCATGCCGGGGCCGTCACCAACATGGGGCGCGGGCACCGCATGATCCGCGATTCCCTCGGTTCGACCTCCACCCGGTAGCTTTCCCGTTTTTTCGGCGTCTTCGCCTTCTTCGGCTTCGGTTCCTTCTTCCTGATGCGCTCCGCAATCGTCCGGCGTGGCTTTTCCTGTTCCAACATTCCGTGCCCCTTATGTAAAAGCCCCCGTTTCCGGGGGCCATCCGTCTACATTCCCATTTCCCTGATGAGCATCGTCACGATGCCGAGCACATAGCCGCACATCCAGATTTCGAGGCGGGTGATCGGGGGCATGGCTACCACACCGTTTCCGCTATCTGGCGAAGCCCGATAGCGTTGTTGAGCGCATTGCGCGCCGCATCCACCATTGTGGCAGAAATACGCACTTCGCGCATTACTGCGTCATAAAACCGTGAGCAGTCCGCGCCGCGCAGGGGGTGCGTGCCGAGATGCGCCTGTGAGAACTGCACATCGTGCATATTCAGCCTCGAAAGAATGGTATAGGCCGCCTCAATGCTCGCCGCGTATCGGTCATAACTTGCGAAGCGCGGCAAGCTCCTCATATCGGGCAGGGCGGGCTCCGCAACCTTAAGTTCCAGCCCGATCAAATACTCCACGGCCTCGGCCATCCTCTCCGGCGGCAGTTGCGTGTACTTGGCGATCTCGAAGTGGCGGGCGAAGCGGCTCCACACTTCGCCGTAGCCCTTGCGCTGGTGCTCCTTCGGCAACATGCCGACCTTGGCGTCGACCAGTGCCTTGAGCTGCGCCTGTTGCGACGGGGCGAGGGCGTCGGCGGGCGGCAAGGCCCCCCGCTGGCGCTGCAACTCGGCCTCCAGCGCATTGAAGGCTTCGATGTAGGCCAGCTTGATCACGAGGGCCTTCTTGCCCCTGTAGCCCATGACGAGGAGGATGAAGCCATCCTTGAGGGGCGGTTCTTGGCTTGATCATCAAGGTAGTTAGCCGATGCAAAGTTGCGTTGGCTAAACTTTTCCGGGCAGTTAGGTAGTATATTAGATATCCCGCAAAACATCCGTATACCGCTTCCTGAAGAACTTGGCGATCTCCAAAGAGGTGGTGGCGGGGTGCCCGTCGTGTAAGACGACCGAAGGCGCGGGCATGGGCATGAGTTCGCACTGTGACATGGCGCACCTCCTACAGGCCCACGGCGGGGGTAAGAGTCGCGGGGTAGTCGACGCCCGACAGAACGCCGAAGTCTTCACGTGGGGCAGGGTCAGCTTCATAACGGCGCGTCACGAGAACGACCGTCGCGCCCGTTCCATCGGCGGCGAGTAAGGAAGGGGAACCCCATGATAAAAGATTCTTCGATGAGCCCTTCTAAACCGCCTACACGGCGGACAACCCATCCTCGTCGAAGTAGGTACGGATGACATCCTTCTAAACCGCCTACACGGCGGACAACTCTTACGGCATGGACAATGTGCCCTTCTAGGACTTCTAAACCGCCTACACGGCGGACAACCGCACCATACTGAAACTGGTGCCGTCAGAGGTCTTCTAAACCGCCTACACGGCGGACAACTAGAGCGATACGAGACAATATCTTTATCTTTCAAAGGATTACATATTGGCACCCTCCAATAGCTTCGTCCGCATCGCCTCTTTTTAACTACTTTATTCCAAAAGGTTTTTCCGAACAACTTTTTTATGAAGCCAAAAGGAAGCTACAAAAAAGATGAGATGCTGTTCCCCGTGCCATATTGCTCTCATCTGTATAAACCGATACCTTTTCTTCTATGCACGTCATCTTCATTTCCGCTTGTCAGAAACGGGCCATCCGCCGCAGCCGCGCCATACTGGACAGCTACGCCCTGCGCGCAGGGGAACGTTGCTGGATGTCGCCCATGACGACCGAAGGGTTGCAGGAAGTGCGCGCCGCTTTGGCCCGAAGCGCTACACGGCAGACTTCCGTGGCCTGCTACCAGAACGATGGTCGCCGCCGTATGAAGTTACTCTGGATAATGGGCGCACGGGGACGTTTCGGGCCTGAAGGCCATTTCCCCGCAGGGTATCGCCGGATTACCACTCCTGTGCGTGTGTCCGAGTGGGTTCGCCATGCCGGGTTAGCGGCGCGCTTGGCGGGCCTGCTGCATGACTTGGGCAAATATTCTCTGAAGTTCCAGGAAAAGCTGCGAGGGAAAGCGGAGTTGGCCGATGCCGTGCGGCATGAATGGATTTCGCTCAAGTTATGGCAGGCGGTGCGATCCGGCATGGACTGGAAGACGGCATGGGCGAACGTGTATACAAAACGCCTCGAAATGTTCATAGGAGAACGGGAGATTTGCAACGCCTCGCGCTATGGCCTTGCTTCGGCACAGGAATGTGTGGATGCGCTTGTTTCCACACATCATGGCCTGTTCTCCTCGCGTCTGCCCTGCCCGGAAGGCAGGCTCGTACGGGAAAACCTGCCCTGCCCGCCTGATGACGCGCTTTTCACCCCGTGGTCCGAACCTGAAGGTTCCTTTTGGGAACTCGCGCAACGGCTGGACAAACGCCTTTCCGCAGCGGCTGTGGGCATGGCGGGTGAAGCGTGGATTCCATACTGGAGATCCGTTTTCCTGTATGCACGCGCGGCTCTTGTCTTTGCGGATCACACAGTATCGGCGCTGGAGTGCCCGCCAAACAAAGATACTTCCCCCGCCTTCGCCAACACGCATGTCGCACCCGATGGACGCCGCTTGAATCAACGCCTCGCCGAGCATTTGTCCCGCGTTTCGGAAAAAGCGGCGGATCTGGTTTGGCGCATGGCGAACCTTGTGGAGCGTCCCGAAGCATCCCTGACGGGCCTACAACCCTGCTCGCTGGAGGCCGTTTTGCGCCCGGCGGATCCGGAAAGCCGTTTCGCATGGCAAAATACGGCGGCTGATGCGCTGGCCGAAGCGCGGGAGGCGTACCCCACAAGCGGTGCCCTTGTTTTCAACATGGCGGGAACCGGCAGCGGCAAGACACGCATGAACGTGCGCGCGGCCTGCGTTCTCTCCCGCAGCGACGCTCCCCGGTTTTCCATCGCCTTGAACCTGCGTAGCCTTACATTACAAACGGGGCGGGCCCTGCAATGCCAGCTTGGCCTTTCCGACAGCGATCTCGCTACGGTTATCGGCGATGACGTGACGCGGAAACTGTTCAATGCTTCCAACATCAAAGAGAAAGAAAACATTGCCGCCCCGTGGTCAGACGATGACGGCAATCCTGCGGAAACGGAAGCGCTGACCTCCGGCGGAAACTGGCCATTGCCCGCATGGCTGGAATCCTTCTTCCCCAAGCCGCAGGAGCGGCGCATCGTTGGCGCTCCTCTGCTGGTTTCCACCATCGACTACCTGATCGCCGCCGGAGAACCACATCGGCAAGGGCATCACGTCAAAGCCCTGCTGCGCCTCATGAGTGCCGATCTTGTCCTCGACGAAATCGATTCCTATGACCCCGAATCCCTTGTCGCCGTACTGCGCCTTGTCCAATGGTGCGCGTTTTTCGGGCGCAACGTCATCTGTTCCTCAGCCACACTGTCCCGCCCCGTAGCGCAGGCCGTGGAAGCGGCCTATGCTTCCGGCGCGGAAATGGCGCGCGCATTGCGGCATGGCAAGAGCGCTTGCACTGACGAGGAAAAGCCCCGTTCCGAGGCAAAGACGCTGTATGTGCTGGCGTTCATTGATGACGCCCTGCCGCCGCTCATAAAAGCCGTACCCCATGTGCCGGAAAAAGGCCGAGCGGAAAGGGCTGCGGCCCTGCTTGCACTGTACGACAGCCGGGTGTCCGCACAGTTGGAGGCCATAGCCGCCTTACCCGTGTACCGCCATGCCGAACTGCTCCCGATGGCTGAAGAAAGCGTCGGCACATGGATGGGTGCCGTGACCGCGGGAGTTCAAAAACTGCACGCCCGCCACGCCCTGACGGATGCCCGCTCCGGAGTGGCGTACTCCTTTGGCTTGGTACGCGTGGCGAATATCGCAACAGCCGTGGACGTGGCCCGGCATCTGGCGAAAGAACTGCCACAGGCGCGTGTTGCTTGCTATCATGCGAACGACTGGCACATCGCCCGCTTCCACAAGGAAAAGAGGCTGGATTTTCTGCTTTCACGTGCGGAAGGCGACAGGCATATCGTGGCTGACCACGAGATCCGCGCCTTTCTGGATGAAGCCGTGCACGAAGAGCGCCCAGACGTGCCTTTCATCGTGGTTGCCACTCCGGTGGAAGAGGTGGGGCGGGATCACGACTTCGACTGGGCCGTACTGGACGTGTCCAGCGCCCAATCGCTGGTGCAGGCCGCCGGCCGGGTCAACCGTCACCGCCTGCGCCCTTGCGGGGATGCTCCCAACATTGCCGTGCCGCAGTTCAACTGGCGGCATTGCCGCAACAGCGATAGGGGCGAACCGCGCGCGCCCGCGTTTTGTTGGCCCGGCTATGAAGGGAAAGACAAGGAAAGGTACTCCATCCATGATCTGGCCCAAATCCTGCCGTGGCGCGAAGGGCGGCTTGTCATAACGGCGGACGTACGCCTTGGCGAGGATTGCCGCCTTGCCAGACGCGACGACAAGGCCATTGCAAAACGGCTGTTTCCGTATTTTGGGCCAGAGACCGGCGAATACTCTTTCGTTGCGGAGCATTCGCCGGCCGCCCTGCTTTCCGAATGGGTTTACAACGAGACTCCGTTGCGCAATCGTACGGGAAGGACGGAAATGTGGCGTTTGGGACATGACGTCGAACGCCTTGGGGATGTTTACGAGGCATTTGTGTATCAGGGAGAACGGCGCGGCACAGGTGGCCAGTGGGTGGAACGCGATGAGCGTTCCTTCCGTGAAGTCGATGCCCTGCCCAACGCATGGCTGTGGCTGGATGCCGAAACCATGCGCGCCCAATGCGAAGCTGTCGGGGTGGACGAAGAACGTGCGCTCTCGGCTGAACTGGTTTCATACAGCGATACCGACAGATGGGAATATGACAAGGGGTTCGGCATTGTCCGCCGTCCGGCGGCGGAATGACAAGGAGAGAAAGGATGGATGAAGCGAACATGGAGGCGGACGGCGGACAGCAGGAACGCCAAGCCAAGAATGAAAAACTGTGGAAAGCCTATCCACCAGAAACCTATCGCAACACAATCGCGGAACTTGTTCATTTCAGCTCGAAAACGGTCAACTCCAACGCGGCCCTCGCGGGGGTGCGTCTCGCTTCGGACGATGCTCTGGATGCCCCTTATGTCTCGGCCCGTACGCTGATGGCGCGGGGGGTGTCCCTTTCGCTGGACTACGGCAAGGGCGGCGCGGCGGTGGCGGGCATCTGCAAACAGGTGAATGCCGTGGTACGGGGCAATCCCTTTGCGGAAGCCGCATCGTCAGAAGAACGTCTCGCCATCGAGGACGCCATGACCGGAGCGTGCTCCTCGGCCTTCAGCGTCGGCGTTGAGCATGTGGATCACCGTTTGCGCCAGATCCTGATTCCCAAAGAAGGCGCTGAAGGTGGTTATGTGTCCATGACGCCCATGACAGCGGGCGGGATATGCGAACTGCTCTTCGAAAAGGACAACGGGCTGGTGCCCCGCCATAATGCCGCGTGTGAAGAGGAAGGGAAGCGCACCGGAAAGCCCGAAAACGGAGAGGAGGTGGGGAACGCCCCCCGCATGAAGATGCGCAAGCTACGGCAGGCGCAGTTCGGCATCGGCGGCTCCAATCCCCAGAACGTTGGTGGTCTCGTACGGGTCATGCAGCGCCCGCTCTTTGTGGATGCGCCACGCAGCGCGGATGGATTGAGAGCAGCTTTTTCCCTCTATTACAAAGGAATATCTATCGATTTTTCCCTGTCCGGCCCTCTGCGGCAAGTCCTGCTCGCCTACGCGGATTTTCGGCGGCGGCATGGATTGGACAATGGGGAGTCCGCTACGCCCGGGCGAACCGATTTGAAAGCGCGGGAGGAAGAGGAAGCCCTTCTGGGGAACATCGCGGCCGCTGTCCTGCAGCGGGCTGACGAGGCACGGGAAATGCTGCGGGATTATGCCGTTATGCTCCCGCAGGAACAGAATCCTGAAACAGGAACCGAGGCGCTGGTCTCGCCGGTGTTGAGGCCGATTGCGATGCGCGGCTTGCTTGATCCCGCCTTACGCGACAGTACATGGCCCCGCGATATGGCGTGGCTGGTGATCGGCGGCATGGAACATGCCTCATATGCCAACGGAAACCGAGTGATGGTTCTGGATGTGACGGCAACCGCGACGGTTGCGGGGCTTTTGGAGGAGGCGTTTCGATGAGCTATCTTGTCTTTCCCCGCGTGCGGGTTCAGGCCGCCAACATGCTTTCCGCCTCTTTCCTGATGGGCGGGCCGCCGGTCTTCGCTGCCTACGGCCTTGGTGAGGCGCTCTGCTTTCATCTGGGCGGAGGGGCTAAAGTGACGGGCATGGCTCTGATCCACCACAACCGCGAGGCGCTGGGGCAATCTTTTTATGGTGTCTTTTCGCCACAGCAACGGCGGGCGGCAGCGTTCACGTTCGGCAAGTCGGCCAACGGCAGCGACTACTCTTCGAAAAACCCGCACGCCCTTTCTTTGCAGCCCGTGGCCTGCGCCCATCTGCGCGTGAGCATCATCTGGGAACTGGAACAGGTGGCGGGCGTGAAGGAAGCCCGTGAGTTTCTGCACCGGGCGCGGCTTTCCGGCGGCCTCGTGACGGGGCACGGCGAAATCGTCCTCGAAGATTCTCTGGAGGCCGCGTTTGATCGCGTCGGGAACGGGTATGTCGTTACGGACAGACGAGATATGCTCGAAGACAAGGGCAAGAATCAGGCCGAACTTTTGGTGGAAGCGTTGGGAGCGCAGCCTTCGGCGGGCGAGGACAACACATGGCTGTCCGCAACCTGCCTCGGCTATGCGGCGATCACGTCCTTTGAGCATCGCGGCGGAGCGCGCTGCGGATATCCACATGCCTTTGCCGAGCCTCTGGTCGGCATGGTGCAATACCGTTCCTTGCGCCAGTGGCGGAAGGAAGCGGATGCGGAAGAGGCTCTCTGGCGTCCCGTGTGGCTGGATGATCGGCGGGGCGCATTCGTGCTGCGGCAAGAACAAACGGAACCTGAGGATATGTAAGGAGATACCATCATGGCAAAGAAAATGAACAAACTTCCGGGCGTACTGTCGTTTCAGCGCTGCCTTCTGGTGACGGATGGCCTCTTTTACAACGAATTGGACAATGGGAACCTGAGCCCTTTGTGGGTGATGAGGCACGGCATCCGTGGAACGCAGAACATCAACAAAGCCAGCAAAGAAGGACAAGCGGCTTCCGCCAGCGCCAAGCGAGATGAAGTATCCAATATCCAGACCACGGACAGCGCCAAACTCGACGCCAATGCGTCGGCCCTGCAAGTGCGTTTCAACCTGCGCGGCATGGACATACAAAAGGCATTGTTCGCTTGCGCCCCCGGACAGAAAGACTCCATGGATGACCTGAACGCCTTCAAGGCCGATCTGGCGGCGTTTGTCGACCGGGCCAAGGAGAGTGAGGCGCTGGTTCACCTGGCCTGCCGCTATGTGCGCAACATCGCCAACGGACGTTTTTTGTGGCGTAACCGCACAGTGGCAAGTTCCGCTACGGTTGAGGTGCTCTTGCCCGACGGTACGAAAAAAATGTTCGACGCGCTGGCGACTCCCTTCAATCATTTTGAAGAGGTAAGCGATGACGAGCGTACTGTGGCCGAAGTGCTGGCGCGCGGCTGGAAAGGCGATCCGACAACAGAATTACGGGTGACGGCCCACGTCGATCTGGGAGTCGGTGGGGCTGTTGAAGTCTTCCCTTCGCAAAACTACCTTGAGAATAAGGCACGCGGGTTTGCCCGCCCCCTGTATTGCGTAGGAGGCGCGCCGGACGGACAGGATCAGCACAGCGTACGCATCATGGGACAGGCGGCCTTGCGTGACCAGAAGATCGGCAATGCCCTGCGTACCATCGATACATGGTATCCGGCCTATGAGGAGCGCCGTGTGCCGCTGCCCGTGGAGCCCAACGGCGCAAGCCTCGATGCACAGGAATTCTTCCGCAACAAGGGCGATGCATCCGGCTTCAAGTTGATGCTCCGCGTGAGCGAGCTGGACCCCATGACGCCCGATGGGCTGTTCCTGCTGGCCTGCATTATCCGTGGCGGCGTCTTTTCGGGGAGTGAATGATCATGAGGCCCCAATGGTATTGTGATGCCCTGCCGCTGATCGTGGGAGGCGATACGGGCGCAAGCGGGCCGGTGCTGCGGAACCGAATGTTGAGCTTGCTGCACGGCATATTCACCCAGCGCCCCGGAGCATTTGCCGTCGCTTTCCCCGGGAGGGAACAACTGGCCGTATTGCCTCTCCCCTTGACGGGGGCGTTGCGCGTTTTCGCTTCCTCCCGTGAAGACATGGACTGGCTGGCGGAAAACGTGATTTCACAGCCGTGGTTCCGCGATTACGCCCGGTTGTCCTATCCACGGGCTGTCCCTGCCGACTTTCGCGGTGAGTGGGTACGTTTCGTCAGATACAGAGTGCCCTCTCTATCATCGGATCGTCATGAGGGCGAGGAACATGGACTGTTGAGAAGACGACGCATGGAAACCGCCCGCAAGGCCAAAATGACGTATTTCATACTGCACAGCGCAGGAACGGGACAGCGGTTCTCACTGGTGGTGAACCGTGAACAAGGAGAACCGCAACGGGAGGAATGCACACCCAACGGTTATGGGTTTTGTGTGACCAGCAGCCCCTTTAGCCTGCCGGAGTTGCCGTGGGCATAAAAAGGCACAGCGAACCACGGCCGCTTCAACTCTCCAAACGGGCCAATGTCTTCTATCTAGAACATGCCCGGGTAGTGCAGCAGGATGACCGTATCGTCTATCTGACGCAGGACGGGGGTGAGTTCGAGCAGATGTTCAACATTCCCGAACGGAACACGGCATTCCTGTTGCTGGGCAAAGGCACTTCCATCACGGATGCCGCTATGCGGCGTATGGCGGCATCCAACGTGATGGTGTGCTTTTGCGGAACGGGAGGATCGCCGCTGTTCAGTGTATGCGACATCGCTTTTATGACGCCGCAAAGCGAGTACCGCCCGACGGAATATATGCAGGCATGGGCGGAAATGTGGTTTGACCCCGCACGCCGACTGGAGAAAGCCCGTAGCTTCCTCAGGCGGCGCGCGCAGATGACGGCGGAGTGCTGGCGGGAAAACAGCTACCTGCAAAAAATGGGAATAGTACTGTCCGATGCCGTGCTGGAGCGTTTCCATTCGGATCTGGAACAGGCCAAAGATGTTCAGGAGCTTTTGCTGGCGGAGGCACGCTGGGCCAAACATTTGTATGCGGATCTGGCGCGAGGACATGGATTTTCATTCGTTCGCGAAGAAGGCGCGCGGCGTTCAACCTCAAAAGCGGATGTCTGCAACGGCTTTCTGGATCATGGCAACTATATCGCGTATGGGTATGCCGCTGTGGCGCTTTGTGGTCTTGGGATCAGTTTCGCCATGCCCATCCTGCACGGGAAGACGCGAAGAGGCGCGCTGGTATTTGACCTCGCGGATGTGGTCAAGGATGGTTATGTCATGCCTCTGGCCTTCGAGTGTGCCAAAGAAGGAGAGACACAAAAAGATTTCCAGCAACGCCTTATCGAGCACTGCCAAGAGGAAGATGTTTTGGACTTTCTTTTTGACTTCATGAAAAACCTGTGTGTAAAAAACACATGATATAAATGTGTTACATCTAGCTCACCAAAACGAAACCTTCAGAAGGATTTGAAATACAGTCTGCTGAAAAATAAGTATATTGTTTTCAAAAACTCTAGTTATCCGCCGTGTAGGCGGTTTAGAAGATAATGGGAAAATGGTTGAACTCTCGCATGGGGTTATCCGCCGTGTAGGCGGTTTAGAAGACCTGTTCCGGCACGAGACGGACGAGCAGGTGGTTATCCGCCGTGTAGGCGGTTTAGAAGTCAATGTCGATGCCGCGGCCTTTTTCCTTTAAGTTATCCGCCGTGTAGGCGGTTTAGAAGGTCAAAAGAAAGGAGCTGCACGTTGCCCTTGAGTTATCCGCCGTGTAGGCGGTTTAGAAGATCCCCCGCGCCGCCTATCAGCACCGGGACACGTTATCCGCCGTGTAGGCGGTTTAGAGGAAAAGTTTCGCTGTCCACACGGTGAACGTAATCAGGCGTTGATGCTCTGCTCGCTTGATTGTGATTTGTCCGGTGCTCATTCCGATAGAAAAGCGAAAGCGGATGGTCGGTTTATCATCACGTCGTGGTGGTGCCTGCATAAGTGCAGGTGGCTCCCGGAACATCGAGACGAGATTCGATTTGTGGCAAAGATGTCGGACTGTAGAAACCAAAAAACTCCACCTTCCGGCATGAATCGGAAGGTGGAGTTTTTTGGTGATTCAACATATGAAATTCCGTGGAACAGTAATCTCGGGAAGACACATTTTGCCGTCTGCACCACATGTTTTGGTGCAACATTAATGTTACATGTTGAAATTCCTAATTAACATTCTTTTTTTATGGAAAAGGGAGGACCACCGCCTCGTTCGGCAGCCTCCCCATTGGGGCTATGCCGTCGGGCAATCCCCCCTCAGGAGCATTACCAGCCTTGTGATGACCATACCACAGAAAACCACCGTCCACGCCCCCAGCGCCACGTACACGAAGACTTCCGGCAACGGCAACAGGAATTCCAGATTCAGGGACTTCGCCAGCATGGCCGTACATGCGGTGTACATCCCCAATGGGAACACCATGCCCCAGTATTCCGGGGTGTAGGCCGCCGGGTATTGCTTCACGCTGTGCCGCCAGAACCCGAGCAGAAAAAGCATCGGGATCCAGAAGGTCGCCGTGGCCCACGCCATGAGCGTCAGCCCTTTGATGAACGGGAAAAACTCCATCAACAGCGGCGATGCGCCCGGATGCGACAACAGTTCCGCGCCCGCCAGCGTCGTAATCGCCACGGCCCCGGCGTTGATCCAGTAGGTCGGGCTGAGCTGCGCCGGTTCCAGCTCCTTGAACGCAAACCGGTAAAAAATCATCGTGATCACGAACAAGTACAACATGAATCCAAGCAGAAACAGCGCCGTGAACGCAAAGAAGGCGATTTCCTTGTCCCACGGCATATGATCGATGAGGATACAGCCGAGGATCACGATGGCCTGCGTGCTCACGGTGGCGACCAGCCACGCGCCGTTAATGCCTTTTTCCAGCGGCGGCTTGGGTTCGTCGGAGAACACGAAGTAGAATACGCCCCACAAAATCACGATCCACAGGACGCTCCCTATCCAGAACAGCGCCTCGCCCATAGCCGGATCTTTGCCGAGCAGCACAAACTGGTTGCCCAGAATGCATATGCCCGCCACCACCGTCAGGAAGCCCGGCCCCGCGCCGTGGCTCCTGAAATCTTGGACGAACCGTTTCGGAAACACGAACAGCCGTATGATGTACAGGAGCGCCAGCCCCACGCACAGCGCCGCGTTGAGCCAAAACAGCAGACGTGCGCCGATGGGATAATCCAGCAGGTGCAGGGCCACGGACACGATGCCCGTGGACATGACCATTGCGAAGTTGGCGGGGGCCTGCGCTTCCAGCATGGTCAAAAAACGCCCGCCGACAGTGTTCTTAAAGTCCGGCATACCGCCTCCGATAGATCTGGAACGGACGCAGCGCGTATGTGACCGGCACACTGAAGATGTGCACCAATCTGCTGAACGGAATCAGCGCGAACAACGTAAACGCGCTCACCACATGGATTTGCAGGAACAGCGGCACCGTTTCCATCAGAACCACATCAGGCCGGAAGACGACAAGGCTCCTCAGCCACGGTCCAACGGTCACAAATACCGGAAAATGCGCCACATACGCCTGATAAAACCCGGTACAGCCGTTGATCAGAATGAGCAGCACCACCAGCACGTCCATAGGAACGGTCGTGGCCCAGACATGCTCGTTCGTGATTCTCCGCCACAGCAGGATGCCGAGGCCCACCACAACCAGCGGAGCCAGAATCATACCCATGCCCACCGCAACCACGGTATGGGCTTCCATGGAGATCCGCAGGGCGTGCATTACGCTATCGGGCGTGAGCAGGCCCACAATATGCCCAAAGAAAGATAAGATGATCGCATAGTGGAAAATGATTGATCCCCGGCGCAACCATGTCTTCTCAAAAATCTCGCTGGAACGCGCGTTCCAGTCGCCCGGATCCGTCACGTACCGGAACGCCAGCCCCGCCAGCAACAACGTTATGCAAATGTATGGATAGTACGCAAAGAAAAAGTGCATATGGCCTCCTTAAAAATGCCTCCCGGCGTATGGGACCATCGCCCATACCCGCCCGGAGGGAATGCTTTCCGACCGATGGGAAATGACTCTACAACTCCTCTCTATCCAAATATATTGCGAAATATATTGGAACGGCTGTAACCGGAACGAGCCTCCGCAATTCCCCCATCAGCCAGAAACTTTGGGGAGAAAAGGTGGAGAGAGGGAACCCGCGCGGGCGAGCCCTACGCTCAAAAACGTTTCCTCCTCTTCCCCCGATACCCTCTCTCCACCTAAACTTGCTCCAAACGCTTCGCGGGAAGGCGTTGATCCGGGACAAGGCCGAGAACCGCGACGATCGGCCGGAACAGAGAGACATAGGAACTGTCGGGATGCCGGGCCTCAAGCGCGGCATAAATGCCGATAAGTTCCTTGCCGAACCCGTCGAGCAACACCACCCGAGCCCAGTCAGGCGCGGCCGCGAAGAACTCGAGCACCAGCGGCAGATAATCCGGCAGCAAGCCTTGTACGGGCTCAAAGCCCGCGTCGCGGTACAATTCGTTCAGGCCCGCCAGCGCGCGCCCAAGCCGGGGATCGTCCCCGTAGCGGTGCCATGCAAGGGACAGGCTGCACTTGCTGTCCATGTCGAAAATGGCGACGTGCTCTTCGCGCAATCTGGAAAGCCCTTTCGAGCGGGCCGACCGGATGAACTCCCGCAGCGGGCACGCCCGGACCACGGACAGCAAATCGCACAGTTCCTCAAACGAGCGCGCCTGAACGAAAAAATCGTCATCGGGGTAATGCAGCAGCCCCGACACGGCGAGCAGAAGCTGACGATCGGAATCGTTCATGGCCTTTCCTCCATTTCACCCTGCGCCAGCCCTTCCGAGCCTTTCATGGCCCAGACATCATCGTGGTTTTCACGTCCCGAGCTCGGAACCACAAACCGGTCCTCATAGCGGGCAATGGCAAGAAGATGATACATCTCGGCAGCCTGTTCCGGCGTCAGACCGGCATCGGCCAATACTCCCGACGTATCGGGATGCGCGCGCAGGGACGGGAACGGCGCGGAAGCCGTGGACTGGAATTGACCGTCCCGCATGTGGCGGCGCATGGCGAGCAGACGGGAAAGCGCCGAGCGCACCGGCTCCTCATCACCCGCCGCCAACAGGTTGGCGAGGTAGCGGACGGGGATCCGCATCCGGTCAAGTCCCTTGGCGTCTTCGACGCCGCCCGAGACGAGCGGGCTGGTCGGCGGCACGTACCACACCATCGGCAAGGTCCGGAATTCGGGATGCAGCGGCAGGGCCAACTTCCAATCCACCACCAGTTTGCGGATAGGAGAACGCCGGGCCGCTTCCATGACATGCCACGAAATGCCCTTGCGTTCGGCTTCGCGGCAGACGGCGGGATCGTTGGGATTGAGGAACACCTCAAGCTGTGACTGATACAAGCCCTGCGGCTGGGGGTGCGAGGCGGCCTCGCGCACCCGGTCGGCATCGTACAGCATGACGCCCACGTACCGGATGCGGCCCACGCAGCTGTGCGCACACAGGGTCGGCTCGCCCGCTTCGATGCGCGGATAGCAGAACAGACACTTTTCCGAACGGTGCGTCTTCCAGTTGAAGTACACCTTCTTGTACGGGCACCCCGATACGCAGTAGCGCCACCCGCGGCAACGGGACTGGTCCACCAGCACGATCCCGTCTTCGTCGCGCTTGTACATGGCCCCGGACGGACAGGACGCCACGCACGCGGGATTCAGGCAGTGCTCGCACAGGCGCGGCAGGTGCATCATGAACACGTTCTTGAAATCAAGATAGGCCTTGGCTTCGAGCCCCGCGAAGTTGCGGTCGGAAAGCCCGGTGACGGGCGCGCCGCCGAGGTCGTCCTCCCAGTTGCTGAGCACGCCTTGTTGGGGAGCCTGCTGGCAAGCATTGCCTGCGGGATAATCGGCACCTATATTGTTACCCGCCGACTG